>Ga0182739_1000748_pt1 | contig 38145 bp, 21 predicted proteins | sample eDN5th30CBELigBY_FD_128873 | JGI IMG/M metagenome (GOLD analysis project Ga0182739, IMG submission 128873) | Enriched backyard soil microbial communities from Emeryville, California, USA - eDNA 5th pass 30_C BE-Lig BY (version 2) (version 2) | ecosystem: Environmental > Terrestrial > Soil >... | reverse complement strand
TGTATTAAAGTTAATTGTTATCGAAATTGGCTTCAATAGCCAGGATTTTGTGAAATTTTCGGATTCTGATCAATTACATTTTGTGGAATCGGACTCATATATTGTTTAGGTTCAAATTTAACCGTATATTTCTTCTCCACTTCTACATTGTATACCCACGTTCCTGAATGATTTGAAGTGGTGGCGCCATCGTTGGCATTCCGGCGACCAAGAAGATACTGCGGATAAAACATCACAAATTAGTTTACTTCAGCTAATATACACAGAAGCGTCAACGATATCCTAGGCCAAGTAACATAATGGCCACGTTCTGTTACATCAACCCGCTTTATTGAATGACGAGCTGGATATTTTTGCTCGTGGACGAATTAATTTACGATTCATGATGACCACACAGCCTTCTGTCGGCGCACATTATTTATTAACCGCCGTTGCAGTAAGCCTCCTTGCCGGATGCGGGGGCCAGCAAAAAGAAACCGGTAACGCAGATATCCGGTTTGAACATGCCATATCTGAACCATTGGTCTCGCATGTTTATACCGCAGACCCTTCTGCACGGGTTTTTGATGGCCGAATTTATATTTACCCCTCGCACGACATCGACTCGGGTGTACCTCAAAGCGGCCAGGGAGACCATTTTGATATGCAAGACTACCACGTGTTTTCGATGGACAGCGTGGGTGGTGACGTCACCGATCATGGCGTGGCACTGAAACTGGCGGATATACCGTGGGCCAGTCGCCAGCTTTGGGCGCCGGATGCGGCGTACAAGGAAGGAACATATTTTCTCTACTTCCCTGCGAAGGATAGTGCGGATGTGTTCCGCATCGGTGTCGCTACGGCAGAGACACCTGGGGGGCCCTTTGTTGCCGAAGCTGAACCGATTAAGGGAAGTTACAGCATAGACCCCTGTATTTTTACCGATGTGGACGGCGTTTCTTACTTATACCTGGGGGGAATTTGGGGCGGACAGCTGCAACGATGGGCTGCGGGCTCTTATAATCCCGAGGGCTCGTCTACCGATTTGGGCACCGATTCGCTGCCTGCATTGACGCCTAAAATGGCTCGCCTTACCGAAGATATGCTTCAGTTTGATGAAGCACTTAACGACATACTTATTATAGACGAGGAAGGTAATCCACTGCTTACCGGCGACCACGATCGCCGATTCTTCGAAGGCCCGTGGGTGCACCGCTATCGCGACACCTACTACCTTTCTTACTCAACGGGCGATACACACAAACTGGTGTACGCCACTGCCGATAACCCTTATGGGCCGTTTGTTTACCGGGGCGTCTTGATGACTCCCGTAATCGGCTGGACCACGCACCATTCCATTACCATGCATCATGGCAAATGGTGGCTGTTCTACCACGATACGGAACTATCGGGCGGCGAAACACATTTACGGAATATGAAAGTTGCCGAACTGACGTATCGGGAAGATGGCACCATCGAAACTATTCACCCTTACGCTTCGGCCGCTGAGCCGCATAAGCAGTAGGTGAGCTCCGTATATCTGTCGCGGCATCGAGGTAGATGTAAACTGGTTAATCAAGCATTTTGCCTGTTTTATGCAAGGCTTGATACATTTTTGGACTCATTCCGGTGATTTGACGGAATGATTCGTGAAAGGAAGAAAAATTCCGAAAACCGCTTGTATAGCATAAATCTTTAACCGACCGTTGTGGCTTTTCAACCAACTGCCTGCAAACATATCCAATCCGGATTTCGGTGAGGAACTGTATATAGGTCCTTCCGGTTCGTTGTTTGAAAAAGCGACAAAAGGATGTCCGGCTCAAACCGACCAGGTCCGCGACATTTTCTAGCGTTATGGGCTGCCCTAAGTGTGCAAAACTGTAACTGTATATTTTATTGATCCGCTCTTCGTCCATACGGTCTACTTGATAGTCAAAGCCTACCGACGAGAGCGCCTGTACCTTAGACTGCACATCAGAAAATGTGGCGAGGCATTGCAGTAGCGTTATGAGCCTGAATATGCCTTCTGCGTCATTGAGCGCTGCCAACTGATCCAGCACACACTTTGCAGGTTCACCACGTAACCTGAGTCCACGTGTGCTTTGATCAATAAGCTGGTTTAGCCCCGCCATTTCAGGCAACTTCATGAAAGCCTCTCCCAATAAATCCGGGTGGAAATGAACTGCTGTAGAATAAGGCTCCGCGGCCCGGTCGCTTCCCGTTGCTTCATCATACCGCCAACAATGCGGGATGTTTGACCCTACCATCACGACATCGCCGGCCTCGAACCGCGAAATGCTATCGCCTACAAATTGCAAACCGGAACCTTGGTGAAAGCCTATCAGCTCGATTTCACTGTGGAAGTGCCACCAATTATTAGTATTACGCACCCCATCCTGTCTCACGCTGAATGACGTTTCAACCGGCCTTCGTACAAATAACTGTTTTGCGCGCATTCCCATATTCTTTTAACAATTATCAGACTTTTGGGCCAAACAACAAAAAGTATGGCAATATTTCTTACTCATCTGGCAATGCGGTGGTAATGTCCAATAAATCGAAACGCATAATTTTACGCGCAGTTATGGACACCATCATTTGCCACACACCGGGCGTACTAAAGCTTATCCAAACGGATGAACCCCGCCCCCATCCTACCGAAGCACTGCTAAAGATCCGTCAAGTCGGTATCTGCGGCACTGATCTTCACGCCTTCAAGGGTGTGCAACCCTATTTCAATTACCCACGCATACTCGGTCACGAACTTGCCGCTGAAGTGCTGGCTATCCCTCCGGGGCACGACTTTGAGGTTGGCGAACTCGTAACAGTAAAGCCCTATTTTCATTGTGGCCACTGCATAGCCTGCCGGCAGGGCAAAACCAACTGCTGTGTGAATATGCAGGTATATGGCGTACATATAGATGGCGGAATGCGCATGCGTGTATCGATGCCGATTTCTGCGCTCGTGAAAGGGAATGGTTTAGGCCTTGACCAGCTTTCGATTGTGGAGCCCTTGGCCATTGGCGCTCATGGGGTACGTCGCACAGACATCCAACCTGGCGAACATGTGCTTATCATGGGCGCTGGCCCTATCGGTATTGGCACCCTGTTGCTGGCTCAGGCCGCGGGAGCGCAAGTCATGATCATGGATACGGATTCTCATCGACTTCGCCATTGCAGCGCACTGATGAATAATCCGCTGACCATTAACGCAACCGACACAGATGTGTACGATCAATTGCTACTTCATACGCATGGCGATATGGCCAGTGTGGTTATCGATTGTACCGGGAATCAACTTGCCATTAACAGTGGCTTCAACTATTTGGCACATGGTGGCCGCTACGTGCTTATCGGTTTGCAGCAACACGACATTGTTTTTTCCCACCCGGAATTTCATAAGCGCGAATGTACATTAATGAGTAGCCGGAATGCTCGTGCCGAAGATTTTGACTGGGTCATTCAATTGTTACAGGAGGGCATTATCGAACCGGAAATGCTCATCACACACCGGATTAACTACAAGGAACTACCAGAATCGTTCACCGCTTTACTTGACTCGGCAAACGGTGCTATAAAAACAGTAGTTGATTTTGATAGTTAATATTCTGTATTGTATGTTTGCTAAACTAATTGAACCAGATAGTTATGAAAAGAACAGCATTAATTTGCAGCGCTGTAGCAACATGTATGTTGTTGCAGGCACAAACGAAGACCGCCCCGCAGGGGTTTGATAAACGGAAAGAAAATATCGAACGTGGGCGCATCGACACGGTCAGCTACCGATCGGAGACGGTTGGCGCAGACCGCAAAGCACTTGTATATACGCCTCCAGGGTATTCGACGTCGAAAACATATCCCGTGCTATACTTATTGCATGGGATTGGGGGGGATGAAAAGGAATGGTTCGACCAGGGACTGCCGCATATCATTCTCGACAACCTGTATGCGGCAGGTAAATTGGAAGAAATGATCGTCGTATTACCAAACGGACGGGCCATGAAAGATGATCGCGCAACGGGAAATATCATGGCTCAGGATAAAGTGGAAGCTTTCGCTACCTTCGAACGTGATTTACTGAATGACTTGATCCCTTTTATTGAAAACCAATTTCCAGTAAAAACGGACCGGGAGAATCGGGCAATCTTTGGCTTATCCATGGGCGGCGGACAGGCGCTTAATTTCGGGTTAGGCAACCTGGACCAATTTGCTTGGGTTGGGGGCTTCTCTTCTGCGCCTAATACCAAAATGCCCGAACAGTTACTTAGCGACATCGAAGCAGCGAAAACCAAACTGAGGTTATTGTGGTTATCTTGCGGCGACAAAGATGGCTTAATGTATATCACCAAAAGGACCCACGAATACCTTAAAAAGAACGATGTTCGCCACGTATTGTATGTAGAGCCCGGCGGGCACGATTTCGAGGTCTGGAAAAACGACCTCTACATGGTTTCCCAATTGCTATTCAAAGATGTGGATTATGAAGCGCTGAAGGACATCAGTGTTTTGGGGTTCCCAGCGGAAACCAATGTAAGACGCGCTGATTATCCGCAGGTCTTACCTCACAGCCGTGCTGTTTTCCGGATTCACGCTCCCGAAGCCCAACAGGTTCAACTGGACCTGGGCAAAAAATATGACATGAAAAAAGACGATAACGGGCTTTGGTCGGTTACTACGGATTCGCTTGGCGAAGGCTTCCACTATTACTCGTTGCTGATTGACGGCGTAGCGGTCGCCGACCCCGCCAGCAAAACGTTTTATGGAATGGGTAGAATGGCCAGTGGCATTGAAGTCCCGTTCGCAGGCGGCGACTATTACGCCATACGCGATGTGCCTCACGGCGATGTGCGCATTAAACGATATTTCTCCACGGTAACGCGTTCGTGGCGCCAATGTTATGTCTATACGCCTGAAGGATATGACCAATCCTCAACCAATTACCCGGTACTATATTTGTTGCATGGCGGCGGTGAAGACGAAACCGGCTGGGTAAACCAGGGTAAGACCGACCTGATTATGGATAACCTCATTGCAGATAAGCGAGTAAATCCGATGCTGGTCGTGATGATGGACGGAAACGTGGGAAGCCAGCAAGGATTTTCAGAAGCCCAGTTACAAAGCTTTGAACGTGAGCTGAAGGAAGTTGTCATCCCTTTTATCGAATCCAATTTCCGTGTAAAAAAAGATGCGGAAAGCAGAGCGTTGGCTGGATTATCAATGGGTGGGCTCCAAACATTGTACGGGGGCGTTATGAACACCGATTTATTCGCACATCTGGGTGTCTTCAGCTCTGGCTGGTTTATCAACCAGAAGGAATTGAGCGAACCGCAGTACAAATTTATGCGTGAAAACAAAGCACTGATCAATAGCAACCTGAAGTCGTTTTGGGTAGCGATGGGAGGCAAAGAAGATATTGCTTACGAAAATTGCAAAGCCATGCTGGCTGAGTTTGATAAAATAGGCGTAAAGTACACCTACAGTGAGTACCCCGGTGGTCATACATGGCCTGTTTGGCGAAACAACCTCCTGAACTTCAGCCAGACATTATTTCGGTAACGGCGCCCAATTTCAAACATGTACGCGGTGCCGGTGTGCATGAATGTATTGCAACGGGGTTAGGTTGGTAACAAGTTTGAATTGACGATTGAAATTGGAAAGCGTACCATAGCCGGACAAAAAAGCAATTTCTGATACACTTTTATCGCCCGAAAGCAGCAGCTTACATGCATGACCGATGCGAACCTCCGTCAGAAACTGCCAATAAGTTTTGAATGTACGCTTTTTAAAGTACCGGCAGAAGGAATGCTTGCTCAAATTTACGGCCGACGCGACTTCATCAATAGATATCGGTTCATTAAAATATTGAAACGTATAGGCAAATATCTGGTTAATCCGATCTGCTCTATCCACATGGAGCTGATCATCTGCACACCCTGCCCTCGCCAACAGTTTATATTCATCCGAATGAGCCATACGGCGTAAAATCCGAATCAGTATCTCAATCCGCGCCAATCCCTTCGCAGACAGGATCGCGCCAATGTCATCGACGATATCGCAATAGGTGCTGCCGTGGAATTTAACACCACGCCGCGCACGATCAAATAGCAACCTGACGGCAGCCATTTCCGGAAGATGTAAAAATCCCTGCCCCCAGAAGTCGGCTCGAAATTGAACGGTGATACCCTCAATGCGCAAACCTGAATCCGGTTTAAAATAATCCGGATCATTGCGCCACAGATGAGGGACACCTGAACCCAAAAACACAAGATCTCCATCTTGAAAGCGCTCCACATGATCACCCACAAAGCGGGTGCCGCTTCCCCTGCGGATCAACGTCAATTCTATTTCAGGATGGTAATGCCAAAACGTATACAGGTGGCTGTGATTGTCGTGCCGGATACTAAAAGAATGCTCCATCGATGGCCCGACTTTTCGCAAAATAGGATTCATTTAATTCCTGTCTGGTGTATTCTCAAATTTACGGTTTACCACCTGATATTTCTAAAAAAAAGCTATATTTGTTAATCGGACACGTAAAGTACATGCCCGAGACTAATTATTACCTAAAATGATGATGATTTATATTCGTCAATTCCTAGCCTTGTTAGGAGTTGTGAGTTTAATCCATTTCGCTAACGCACAGTCTGGAGAATTTTTCACGGTAGATTCAGATTTGTCGAGCAGTATGGTAACCGATCTCTTCCAAGATCAGCATGGGTTTATTTGGGTTGCAACAGAAGATGGGCTGAACCGCTTTGACGGCAGCAAGATAACGGTATACCGAAATGATGTTCATTCCCCACATATGGTTTTGAATGATGTGGCGCGCGTATTAGGTGAAGATGCCGGCGGCACCATGTACGTGGGTTATATCAACGGCCTGCAATACTATGATGCGGCGCGTAATGTATTTCATAATGTGCCGTTGCGGATGGACGGCGAAGTGGTGTCTCCTCACGTTCGAACGATTTGCCAGCGTAAAAACGGGCAATTACTCATTGGCACCGCTGGCTACGGCATTTTCGAAATCCGAACGGACGAACAAGGTGTCCACGGTGTCCGCCGAAAAGACATGGAGCCAAGCAACACTGTACTCAATCTTTTCGAAGATGATAATGAAAACCTGTGGATTGCTACCGAGGACCGTGGTTTGTACAAGAAAACGGCCAATAACCTAACGGCTTATTTTTCATCAAAGAAAGCACAACATAACATGATTGCCAGCCTATGCCAGGATGAAGCCGGAAATATACTGGCAGGCAACCTAAGCCAAGGGTTATTCCGATACGATATGCGAACGGATTCGTTTTATCACGTCTCTTTCAAAAACGCTCCCAACCTAGCTGTGCTGGATTTATCAGTTGGTGCCAACAATCAGATTTATGTCGCATCAGACGGGTATGGAATCAGGGTATATAATCCGGGATCGAACACGCTATTGAGGTTGGATGCACCTGTTACTCAATCCGGTTTTCCATTAACTACAGCAAACAGCGTACTCGAAGACCGATCAGGAAATGTTTGGGTTGGCATCTATCAAAAAGGCGTTTATCTACTACGCAACCACAAAAACCGATTTGGTTACATCGGCTACCGATCAATGAATAATAACCTCATCGGCGCTAACGCCGTAATGGCCTTATTGGAAGATCGTCGGGGTGCACTTTGGATAGGTTCCAATCACGATGGCATATACCGGATAGATCCCGACAAAAAGACAAGTACTCACTTTAATGGAAGTGCAAACACCACATCAGTGCCTTCGTCTGTGACCACGATATTTGAAGACTCGGACGGAGACTTTTGGCTTGGTTCGTTTAAAGATGGTGTTCGTCGGTTCAACACAGAAACCGGTGTTTGCCAGCAGGTAACGGAATTACGTGATGAAAACGGAGATTATGCAGAATGGGTCCCCGCGATAACCGAGACGGAAACAGGGCATCTGTGGATAGGAACAATGGGTGCGGGTTTGTTTGCACTTGAAAAAAAAACAGGCGTTGTTCGCCATTTCAGTTCAGTTGTCGGTAAAGACTATCAATCGACCGGAAATTATTTGCCGAATAAATGGATCAACTGCTTACTCGTTACAAAATCCAACTTATTATTTACCGGAACCTACGACGGTTTGGCTTGTCTCGATTTACAGACCGAAAGTTTCTCCTCGGCCTTTGGAATCAACAAATTATTACCTGGTAGTGTGGTATATACCTTGTTTGAAGACAATCTCGGCAATCTTTGGGCTGGAACATCAAAAGGCCTGTTCCATATCAACTTGATAACGAAAGAAATTACGAGCTACCGTATGGAACAGGGATTGCCCAGCAATGTAATTTACGCCATCGAAGCGGATCGTCAGGGAAATATCTGGGTGAGTACTAACCGAGGTATGGCTAAAATGGCACCAACAAAAACCAATTTCATAAGTTTCTATACAGGCGATGGGCTTCAGGGAAACGAGTTTAGGGCAAATGCATCATTGCAATCCAAATCGGGCGATCTTTACTTCGGCGGAGTTAACGGAATTACCTATTTTAACCCCACGGACATCCAACTCGAATCGTCCAAACCCCTTTCCGTCCATATTGTCGATTTTTACATCCACGATAAGCCCGTGAGAAAGGGAACGAAATCGGGAGGCCAAAACGTCATCGACACGATTGTGACGGAAGCCCACGTTTTCAATTTAGCCTATATAGACAATTCATTCACCGTCGAATTTTCGACCATGGAATACAACGAATTCGAACGAAGTTCGTTCCAATACGCCATGAATGACAATGAATGGCAAACTTTAAGTCCTGGCCATAATCGAGTTACTTTTGACCACCTGAAGCCGGGCAAACACCTTTTACGTTACCGGACAAAACTTCAGCAAAAATATTCAGCCGTACAGCATTCGATAATCGTGGTGCGGCCCATATGGTTCTTATCGTCGCCAGCTAAGGTCATCTATGCGTTGGTCCTATTAATAGCCAGTGCATATACCATCCGTACCCTCCAGAACCGACGGCGACTGAAACTTCAACTTTTAACACAACAACGGGAACAGGAAATCAATCGTGCGAAATTGGAATTCTTTATCCATATCGCGCACGAAATAAAAACTCCGTTAACATTAGTGATCAGCCCGTTGAAAAAGATACTTGTAAAAATAAAAGAAATCGACAAAGACGGTTTGTATCAGATCATTGACCGGAATATGCAACGAATGCTGGATCTGGTAAACCAACTCATGGATATCCGGAAAATTGAAGCCGGACAAATGACTCCGAGACTGGAGCGGGTGGAAATGATTGGCTTTATCAGAGACGTCCATTTATTATTTGAAGAACAATTTAAGGTAAAGCAAATTTCTTTCGACTTCTCTTATGAAGATGACGCCATTTATGGACAAATAGACGTCAGAAATTTTGACAAGGTCATCATCAATCTCCTGTCCAATGCACTGAAATTTACACCCGAGGGAGGCAAAATATGGATTACGGTTCAAAAGCACACGAGAGGAAACCAGCTTGGAAAACCCAGCATTGCCATTGCTGTGGCAGATTCGGGTGAGCAAATAGCCCCCGAGGAGTCCAAACATATCTTCAATTGCTTTTATCAAGCAGAAAGCCAAAGGAAGTATTCCGGGCAGGGAGCCGGTATCGGCTTACACTTAACGAGACAACTGGTTGAATTACATCAAGGTACAATCCGTGTAAAAAACCTCGAAAACGGAGGGTGCGCCTTCATCGTGGAAATACCGCTGGATCATAATCAAAGCCCGATTGAATTGCCCAATGGCCATGTAGTTGAACATCCTGTCGTTCCGGCAACCAGCGCCACTATGCCATTGGTTTCACAACCAAAAAAAGACCACCCGAACGCCAAGCGGATAGCCGTTGTGGATGACGATCATGACATTCGTGCGTTTCTACAAAAGATACTGTCGCAGGTATATATCGTCGACACTTATATCAATGGGGAGGACGCTTATAAAGGGATTCTCGCGAATGTACCCGATTTAGTTATCAGCGATGTGATGATGCCCTTGGTAGACGGGATGATGCTTTGCCGCAAAATACGGCAAAACCCCGTGGTTCACCACCTACCTGTTGTTTTATTAACGGCAAAAGGCAGTGACGAAGACCAGGTGAAAGGGCTGGGACTGGGGGCCGACTTATACATAACCAAACCGTTCAACATCGATATCCTCACGGAGAACATTGGGAGCTTGCTGCGCAATCGGGAGGCCGCGAAAAAAAATGGTCGGGAAATGAATTTCCAGGAGACTTATATTTCAAAGGTAAATCTCAAAAGTGCAGACGAAAAATTGATGGAAAAGGTACACCGGATTATCGAAGCAAATATCGCCAACCCACAACTGAGCGTGGAAATGCTAGCAGACGAAATCGGGATAAGCCGTGTGCATTTACACCGCAAACTCAAGGGACTAACCAACCTGACCACTAAAGACATTATAAGAAAAATCCGGTTGAAACAAGCTGCCGACTTACTAGCCGCGAAACGCATATCTGTTTCTGAAGTAGCCTATGCCGTCGGTTATAATGATGTGGGCAGCTTTTCAGCTTCATTTAAGTCGCTTTACGGCGTTGTCCCTAAAGAATTTGCGGCGCAAAAACACCCAATGGCCGGCTAAAAAACCAGCCATTGGGGTTCCCAGCTACTCGAAAAAGGGATAACCTTTCGTTGCATATTTACGCAATGCCTCTTCGTTAAGATCCACGCCTATACCAGGGGTATCGCGAACGGTGAGGAATCCGTCTTCGATCATAGGGCCTTCGAAGGTGACGATCTCTTTGAACATCGGGTCAGTATGGAAATAGATCTGCCATTCTAAAATCATAAAGTTCGGCACCGATGCACAAACGTGGCAAGCCGCCATAGCGCCCAGATAGGTCGCAACCATATGCGGAGCAAATGGCACGTAATACAGGTTAGCGAGGTTTGCAATCCGCTGCCCTTCACCTAGCCCGCCGGCTTTCTGAAGGTCGGGCATAATGATGTCGGCTGCACCAATTTCAAGGAAGCGCCTGAAGCCATACGCGAGATAAACGTTCTCCCCAGCACAAATAGGCGTAGTGGTCGAGTCTGCAATTATCTTGTACGCATCAACGTTTTCTGCAGGTATGGGTTCTTCGAGCCACATCAATCCCAGATGCTCAAGTCGCTTAGCCACCTGTTGGCCCGTAACCATATCATACCGCCCGTGCATATCACAACAGATGTCGATGTTCGGACCCACTGCTTCACGTGCAGCGGTCACCTGATCAACCATGCGCTGGATCTCCCCAGGGCTGGCCGTCCAATTATAACGATCGTACTTATTCGGGTCATTGGCTTGATCTAAATCGAACTTAATGGCCGTGAATCCCATCTCTTTGGCTTCTCTAGCATTATTAGCGAAGTCCTCGGGAGTAGGTAAGCGTTGTTGGTACAGTGCGGTATCGCAATATACCCGTATTTTGTCGCGAAACTTTCCGCCTAACAATTGATAAACCGGAACACCCAATGCCTTTCCGGTAACATCCCACAATGCCGTTTCGACAGCCGAGAGTACAGCGATATACATGCCTGCCTGCGCACCCTGAAAAACGCCTGACTTACGCAAGTCTTCAAAAAGTCGGTGTACATTGAGCGGATTTCTACCGACTAGTCTCCGTCCCAGTGATTTAACGAAATGGTAGGTTCCCGGTACAGCATCCACGCCTTCCCCATAGCCCACTATGCCTTGATCGGTCACTATTTTGACAAACAATCCGCTTCCACCCCGTATAAAAGCACATTCTACGTTGGTTATTTTAAGGTCTGAGGGAGCCGAGTGCCTTGAACCCCGTTCTTCCGCTTGTAGTAGCCCGTTGCCAAAAGTCTGGGACAAAGGTGCCATTGCTGCACCCATCATCATTGCGTTTTTAAAAAATTTTCGTCTTGAGCTTGAAATTGCCATTTGTCTATGATTTAAGGATATAAAATACTGTATAATTAAATTAAACCTACCACGTCCGCTCTTTGAGCAATTCCTGAATCTGCGCCATAGGTACAGGTAGCGATTCGGCGTTTTCCCGCAACCAATTCGAAAAATCCTTTTCGATCTCTTCCGACCACCGGGTGTCTATTTGGCCAGGGGTATACTTTTGCTCCCGTAGCCGTTGATGTCCAAACATATCGCGCAACCGAACCACCTCAGAGGTCTTTACAACCTGTTCAACAAGGTGCGGCGGTATAAAAATCACGCCTCCATCCCGACCGAGCACCACATCGCCGGGCATTGCCGTTGCATGCCCGATACGCGTGGGCGTATTGATACCTACCAACGTTGTATTTAATCGGCGGCTCGGGCTGGTTAGGTGATGCGAGGGATGATATGAGCGGAAAAACGAGGTAAATGAACCGAGTTCTTTAAGTCCGTTGATATCACGGACAGCCCCGTCATACACGATGCCGTTACCCGTTTTGGCATAAATTGAATTGCCCAGGTTATCACCGATCGTAGGTCCGTCCACGTGGGCTCCAAACTGATTCACGACATATACATCCCGCTTTACCAGTAGATCTATCGGCCACGAATTCTGTGATTGAACCCGATTGTCCTGATTGTGGCCGCGGTCATCGATAGCCTTATGTATGTCGGGTCTACCCGGCACAAATGTCGCCGTAACGACGCGTCCAACCAATACGCTATCCGGGTTGATCGTTTGCCATCCGTCGTCGTATTGATAGTTAAAACCTGCATTACGTAGAACAGCCCATGCTTCTTCAAGCGTAACCGCTTTCAGACGATCTAATAGTTCGTCCGGGACTTTCGGACGTCCGTCTTCAAAACGTTCGCCCTGCCACTCGGGTGTAAGAAATATCAATTCGTCTTTCGTAATTTGTTGACCTAGCGCAGCAGAACCAAAAAGGGTTCCTACTACCGCTATCAAAAATTTTTTGCAAGGGATCATAACTTGTTTTTTAATCATTAATATGCTCATCAGATTCAGGTGTTTCTTCTTTTACAGGTGTTTTTTCTTTCAACGGTCGCGCACGCCACCACAAGGCTAAGCTCGAACCAGTGATATTCATTATCGGAGAAAATACTGCCGAAGCCAATCCGACCGTAGAAAGCTTACCCATGGCAAGTGCCAAACTCGATCCCATGCCGGCATTTTGCATGCCAACCTCAATGGCAATGGTGCGGGAGTCGCGTTTATCCATACGCATCAGGCGGGCGAGCCAATAGCCCAGAAAATATCCGCTGGTGTTATGAAATAACGCGGCCAATATAAGCACCGGGCCAACGACCAATAAGTCGTCACGCCCAGCTGCTGTGGTGACCACGATAATCAATCCAATCCCCGCCATGGAAAGTATGGGCATCAGGTTATCCAACCATTTGGCGCGGCCATGCAGGAAGTGGTTAAAGATCAGGCCCGCCGCCACTGGAATGAGGATAATTTTTGTAATATCCCAGGCCATGTCCCAGAAACTGATGGTCACGTACTCGCCAGCCAGCCATTGCATAAACAAAGGCGTCATCAAGGGCGCAAGCAGCGTTGAGATTGCCGTCAGTGTGACCGAAAGTGCGAGGTTGGCACGTGCAAGATAACTCATCACATTGGATGCCAACCCGTTCGGACAGCTTCCGATCAAAATAATACCGGCGGCTATCTCAGGCGGAAAATCAAAAATTCGGGTAATAAGAAAAGCAACCGGTGGCATGACCATATAGTGACAAAGCACACCAACGATCACACCTTTGGGCATCTTTACCACTCCGGCAAAATCCTTTATACCCAAGCCAGTGCCCATACCGAACATAATTATCTGCATGAGCGGCACTATCAATACAGACATCTTAAAGCTACCTACAGAAATGAAATATTGCGGATAATACATGGCTAAACTTACCGCCGCAAATATCATGACTGTAAAAAAGAATCCCTTAAGTACGGGGATAAACCGAAACCCGATGGCAATGAACAGAAAAAAGCTCATCAATAGCCACCCGGCATAATCGTGCGCCTGTTGGACAGTCGCGATGATGTATCCCAGGAGAGCAACCGCACCTAAGGAAAATAGTAAGTTCGATATTTTTTTACTTGCCATATTTTTTGATTAACTGCTTACTTTGATTTACAACTATTATACACTATAAAATACTACACTAAGGTACATCCCAAAACACCCTCGAAGTCAGGTTATCACCCCCCATAGCGGCAGCTGCAGCGGCATAATTTTCGGCATTTGCTGACGCTTCTTCATCGGGATAAGCAAGCCGACGTGCAAAGCCGCCCTGCAGGTTATTGTTGTACGTATTGGGCGTTAAGACAGGGTATCCACTTCTTCTGAAATTGGCAAATGCCTCGGTCCCATTACGAATATTGACGATCCAATACTGGGTATTAATCAACTCAAGTGCGTTAGCGGGGTCAAAAGCGATGGCCGGATGCGCGATGTATGCATCGATGGCTGCGCCGGGAATTGGTGAAGTTTGGGGGTAACGTGAATAAACCGTCATGTCTGCCCGGATGCCGTCTTCGTAAAACGCCTGTGCCGACCCATCTATCCATCCCCGTTGTGCAGCCTCTGCCAACAACAACGAAGTCTGTGCATAGGTTACCCAGAACAGCGGAGCCGCGGGAGACGCAATGCTGTAAATATTCATTTGCGAATAATTCAGCCCGCCAACACGTGCTCCGCGGTATGGACCGCCTTCTGCAGCAAGTTCTGTGTTCGTCACCCCGATAGGTACGCCGAACTGATTGGCCAGCACGGTATCGGGATTAGGATCATTTGCCACTGCTGCCGGATCCTGGAAGGTACCCAAAATGTATTTACCACGGGGATCGTTAGTGGATTTCAGCTGGTCAACAAACGGCTCTGCTGCATAGTTGAAATGGGAAAAATTACGTAAGACTGCGTTGTCGCCAAAAGAAAACAGCGTCCCATCGTACTTTACATAAGCATTATCGTCATTCGACGTCATGACACCTCCGGCGAACGCCTCGGATACAATTGCCTGTGCTTTAGCCGGGTCAAGTTTTGTATACCGCATACCCAGTCTAAGCAATAACGAATTGCCTAATTTCCGCCATTTCTCCACCTGCACTGCTGCAGATCCCGATGGGTTCTCACTATTGTTACCGTAGAAAAGATCGGATGAGACATAATCTCCACTGGGGTTGAGCGCAGCTATGGCTTCTTTAAGTTCCCGGTGCAGATCATCGAAAATGGCCGCGCCTGCGTCATATTTCGGATAGAAAATCCCATCGGAAACCGCCTTTCCTGCCTCAAAGTAAGGGACATCACCATAGGCATCCACCAAGCCCATAAACACCTGAGCCTTCCATATTCGGATCATACTGAGGAGGTTTGCGTGGGCGGCATCATCGCCGATGAGTTGCTGGGCCTGTGTCAGGTCCCGGATTGAACCGGGATATGAATCATTCCATTTTGGGGTATTCACCCCGTCAATATCTTCGTTAAAATTAAAACCGAGGGTCGCGCCCTGGTTGTACGGGATTACAAATTGCTGCACAATCGTGTGCTCTGCCGTCCAATTTCCCAGGTGCGTACGCTGTGATCCGGCAAACAACAATGCAGGATCTATTTCCGTAACGGCATATGGATTGGTATTTACCTCGATAAACTCGTTGTCACATCCAAAAAGAAGCGTGACAACCGAACATAAGACTATATACTTCTTCATGAGTTTCATACCTTAGAATTTTACGTTTAAGCTAAAATTATAATTTCGGGTGGTCGGCAATGACGCATTTTCATAGCCGGCCCGGAAGTCTCCCGACGACTGGATTGCCTCCGGATCAAGGCCGGGTATGTCCTTATAAAGAATGGCAACGTTCCTGGCAGACGCAGTCACCGTCAAACCTTTAACAAAATGAAGCATATTTGCTTTCTTTATGACGTCTGTCAGGTTGTAAGACAGGGAGACATTCCTCAATTTGATATAGTCGGACTTGTATATGAACGGGTCACCAATCTGCAGGTTACGATAATCCGCATAAAAGCTTTGCAAATCACCAACCACGGTAGTATTGGGCGATCCATTTTCATAAACCCCCGGGAAGATCAAACCATTCTCACCTTCGCGCCGGCCTTCCAGTGATTTTTTGGAAAGCCCTTGCCTCAACATATTGAGTTGCGTGGCGGATAGCACAGTACCACCGAATTTATAATCGATATGTATACCTATACTCAGGTTTTTATAACTAAGTGCATTCGTCCAACCGCCCGTAAACTTCGGAATGGAACTACCTACCGGGAAAAACCCGTTACCTACAGGCCCACCTGTTGACCCACGCAAACGGCCCTCATCGCTGACCACAATATCGCCGGCGTCATTTCGTAGGTACGTCCGCGTATACAGCTGGTTCATCGGCAGCCCTTCGGTGTACCTCAACTCGCCCAGGAACTCATTGCCAGTCCCATTAAAGTAAATCAACAGCAATGATCCGCTTTCGTTCCCCACATCGAGCACCTCGGTATGGAGGTAGGTGTTATTCCAGGAACTGGTCCACCTGAAATTTGACGTTTCTATCGGAGTGTATTCCAGGAGACTCTCAATCCCTGTGTTCTTCAACGATGCCTTATTCTGTTTGGAATTATCGTAGCCCGATGCGTTTGAAAGTGTAACGTCCAGTATCTGATCAGTCGTTATTTTATTGAAAGCCGCAACATCCAGGAGTAGTCGGTTGTTAAACATCCGCATCTCCAAGCCTACTTCCTGCTCGGTGACGGTAAATGGTTGCAAAAAGAGATTTGGCGCAAAACTTCCGGATACATTCGCCAGTGTCTGCCCGTTGAATTGGTTTTGGTTAATGGCATACGTCAAAACACCATCATAGGGATTTACACCGTTGGAACTACCCACTTTGGCCCAGGAACCACGAAGTTTACCATAGTTGAGCCATCCGCTGGTCTCCATTAATTCCGAGAAAACGAAGCTACCTGAAACTGACGGATAGAACTTATGGTTCATCTCTGGATTCAGTACCGAGAACCAATCCTCACGCCCGCTGAAGTTGATATAAAGCAATTCATCATAACCGAACTCAGCCCAGCCGTAGAGGGAATTAACACGGCTTTTCGAAAATCCATAGCTCTGGGTACGCAACGTACCGTTACCAATAGAATAAAAATCGGGTACCACAAAGAGACTGGAATTCTGATCCATGCGCTGGAACTGGGTCCGCCAGGTATTTCCGCCGATACTGGCATCAATAGAAAATTTCCCAAATGCTTTGTTACCACCCAGCAGGAAATCCGCATTGATATCGTTCGTCGCATCCTGCCGTAAATTGTATTCACCCCGGTACATGCCAGTATCGCCTTCATACGGCGTACTGGATCCGGTACCATTTAACACGTTCCATTCGGAAAACGCGGTACCCCTATCATAGTTGAACCTACCTTGCGCAAATAACCAGTCGGTAATTTCGTACCGCAGGGTTGCTGTTCCCAATAAACGATTCCGCTTATCTTTAAAGAATTGTTTCTTTTGCAATTGGAAAAAAGGATTGACGATGGTGCCAGAAAAGCCCGAGTTCCGGAATTCTGTTCCGGTATTGGGGTCTATCGCACTCTCTCTGAAGGCCTCCAACGGTGTAGAATTGGCCATTCTGCCAAAAAAATTGACCGCCCCTTCTCCCTGTGTACCGATTTGCGGTGGGTTAAAGTTATCCTCGTCGGCATAATTGACGTTGAGCTGAAGTTGGAGTTTATCCGTAATGGCATGATTGACCCCCACATTGAAAATCCTTTTCTTGTAGTCGTTACTAGGCTGGATGCCCGCCGCATTGGTATTGGAAAACGAAGTACGGAAACTTCCCTTTTCACCTCCGCCTGATAACGCAATGGTGTTCGTATAAACGGCACCTGTTCGCAAAAAATCAAACAGCCTGTCCGGGTTAGCAGAGTAAGGCCGTTCTATTCCGTCAAAATTGATGGTTGGTGCACCGTCCAAACGTTCGCCAAAACCAAACTGACCGGTAGACTGGGCTTCGCCCTGTGTCCGCGGCCTCGTCCCACCTGTACCTTGTCCGTATTCAGTTTGGATGATCTCATCCATGAAATTCAGCGGCTGCTGGGCAGTATAGGTGGAAGTGAATTCGACGCCGATTCCCTGTCCTGACTGACCGGATTTCGTAGTAATAATAATAGCGCCGTTAGCCGCCCGTGCACCGTAAATTGCTGCCGCGGTGGCTCCTTTCAAAACCGTCATGCTTTCGATATCATCCGGATTAATGTTTTGAAGATTATCTCCGCGATCTCGTTGCCCCATCTGTCCGGCGCCATTAGCTCCCCTGGCCCCTTGATCCATCGGTAATCCGTTGACGATGATAAGCGGCGAATTATTTGCGCCTGCGAATGCCGCCTGACCTCTTAATCGGATTTGCATACTTGATCCTGCACCCCCTGCCGGCGGTGTAATATTTAGGCCTGACACCTTCCCTACCAATGATTCCATCATATTGGTTGTCCGATTGGTCGTCATTTCATCGGTATTGACTGCTGTTGCGGAATAGCCCAGCTTCCTGGATTCCCTTTTTACACCAAGGGCGGTAACCAGCACTTCCTCCATATCCCGGGAGGAAGACCGTAGCCGGACATCAATGGTGGTGGCGTCTCCGACAACGATCTCCTGCGTCTCATGGCCGAGTAGGGAAAACACCAAAACCGCACCCTCCGAGGCCGCAATGTTATACCTTCCGCTTTCATCTGTCGATGTCGCATTATCCGTATCCTTTATCCGTATCGTGACCCCGCTCATCGGAGCATTATCGGAGTCGATTACCTGTCCGCGTATGGTGCGCTCCTGCCCTAAGGCGACGTAAGGATTGACCATAGTGATCATAAATAACACGGGTAATAGGAAGAAATACACTACTAAGTTCAATTTGCGTTTATCTCTCATAATTAAGGTGGTTAATAGAAAAATTGCATTACTAAAATTCGACCCTACTACTAATTGGCAAGTAGTATTCGTCAACTTTACTTAATCTACATACTAGGTATTGTTCAACACATATGGCCTCCTTTTCCGTTTTATAAATTGGTTACAAGCTTATGCCGGCACCGATATTTCATCGATTCCACGACAATATTCGGCATGGATTGCGGCATTTAGGCGGGGTAGATGTTACACAAAACACCGAAGATGTAACAATTCGCAGCTTGCCGGGCTCAATACCAGTATAACAATGCTGGTTATCCCTTAAAGGAAAAAATAGGCAGAGGCCGTCCCAAATGGAGACGGCCTCTGCCTACCTCACCTTACTAACCCTCCTACTGGCTTTTCCGTGCATCCTCAAGCCAATCGTCAAGAATCCGTTGCTCTTCGGTGGTTTTGCGTTCTTTATAGAGATAACCTGACGTTTTTCTAACCACCCCATCATCTTCAAACGTATACCAGAAATCATATAGCTTCATATCAGGCAAATACGTTCCTCCGCCATCAATGATGCTAAACTGATCCCAGGTGGAAAACGACAAGGAATTGTCTGCGTTCACCGTAATGCGGAAAGCGTGCGATGGGCGGTAATCTACATTATCGCCCTCGCTGAACTCGTTATTGTAATGATACATCCGCACTGTATTTCCGTTGTCCGTGGCTTTCAGATTCCGGGCCATTTGATAAACGAGTGTATCGCTCGGATCGTTTGTATTCCTGATGATACCATCCATATAGTAAATGCCCGAATAGCCATTCACCAAGTTGATTTTCACCAAAGCAACGGTATCTTCCTGTGTCAATTCATAGGAAGAGGTGGACATAAGCCTCAAAGGCAGCATATACAAGGAGTCACAATGCAACTCACCGGGCTTGATCACGATCGGGAATGTGCCATAAACCTGTCCTGCTTTGATCGTCATCTGCTCTTGTGGGTACGAATAATTAGCTGCCGGCAAATGTTGGTATTGGGTTACCTCCGCAGATAGCTCCCGGGAGTTGTAATAGGGAATGGCATCGGGTTGTTCGACCAGTTGTACCGTAACATCCCGGTCGGATGGCCGTGAACCGCTAACAGCCACAGACACCGTAACCGTGTCGGGGTCGTTTCCAATGTCCAGATCCCGATTCACAATGGTATTAACTGCATCCACAATATATACTTTCTGTGGATAAAGGTCCATATCCATAGGTGACTCCATATCACAACTGGCCGCTACGATAGCGAACCCGCATACGGAGCACAATACAATTCGATTGATATGCTTCTTCATATTGATCTTGCTTATAATCATTACCAGCCCGGATTTTGCACCAGTTTTGCGTTTTTATCAAGCACGCTCTGGCTAATGGGGAAAAAATACATTTTGTTGCTCCACACGCGTTTCATCGCGGTTTCGGTGTTCCACACCCGTATCGTGTAAAACTTACTCCGCTCACTTTGGCTCGCGCTGACATCCAAACCTGTCACCGGCTTGCGGTAGGCCGACGGCGCATCCATCCACCTACGGAGGTCATAGTACCGGTGGTCTTCGAAGAAGAACTCAACTTGCCATTCCTGTTTAATAATCTCGCGCATGCGCTCGCGGTCCGATGCCTCGGCCAATGTAATGCCGGGTAACCCGGACCGATAGCGGATCTGGTTGAAATATTTCATGATTTCTGCTGGATCCCGATCAACGGTTACCCCCGACTCGTCGGTATAGGATTCAGTCATCTCGTTCATCGCTTCCACATAACCCAACAATACTTCAGCATAACGCAGGATGGGGTATACCTTTTGCCGTTTAGTGCTGTTCCAGTGATTGATATCTTCTTGGTTGATATACTTTCTCACGGTGTACCCTGTTCGGTTATAACTAAAGTTATCGCCCCGGGCGTTTCCGTCACGGTAATATGTAGCGTTGAAATTTTTATAGGGTTCCGTTCCGCGGAACGATGTACTCGGCCATATGCAATGATTAAAACCAAGGATAGCATAAAACCGGGGTTCCCGATTGTCGTGCATCCTTGCCCGTTCACTGCTGAGCACATAGTTGCCCGAGAACACCATTCCCGCACCAACTGCTTCACCAGATTTCTCGGCTGGTGTCGCTTCGCTGTATTGCCGACCGTCGGCCATTCTGAACGCATCTACCATATCTTGCGTTACACTGAGCGTGCTATTACCGCCAAGTCCGCCGGCTGGAAACGCAAATCGGTCATCCACGTCTACCCGATTCGCAAAGTAAATCAATTCGGTGTTGTTCTCCGGCCGTACCGTTCCATCAAACATGGACCGGTAAGATTTATACGGATCAATATCTGCAGCCCCATTGGGAAAGGCCTGTGCCTTCAGGCTGGGGTCATGGGTATCCGGAAGCTCAAGTGTACCCGTACCATTCGACACCTCGATTTTGGGCTGGATATTCAATTGATATTGATTCAAATCGATCACGCGCTTGAACGTGGCGGCTGCCTGCCCCCACCTACTTGCATCATGGGTCTGCGAGATGAACGGCGTGCCATCCGATCGTGTCCAATCGGCGAAGTAGGCATTGCCGTTATACAACGGACTGGCGTGGTGCAGTTGAACGCGTGCCTTAAGCGCCAAGGCTGCACCCCGGGTAGGCATGTACATCAAGGCGATTTCCCGGTCATTAGGCAACATCTGGGCGGCAAGCTCCAAATTATTACAAATATAAGCTACACAATCGTCCAGTGAAGACCGCTCAAACGAAACATTGATAATGCTCTCATCCGTGTCAAATGGCTCATCAGGAAGGATCGGCACAGGTCCATAGAGCTTTACCAACGTATAATAAAAATAAGCGCGGAGAAAATGAGCCAAACCGGTATAGTCTCGTCGTTCCTGATCGGTCAGCTCCTTGTTTTCACCAATTCGGGATAAGATGATATTCGCTTTGCGGATGCCCTTATAACTATCGGGCCAGGGATTAATCCCACGTGTATTCCGCGGGTCGATAGCATCGACCACCAACGCACTCCCCGGATGGTTGTCATCGATCCAAGGTTGTATCGCTTCATCGGAGCCCATACCACTTGGAAAATTGGTATGTATATCCCAATCTCCAACAAAATTCGTTTCGTCTTTCAGGAGGCTAGCGGTTCCGTTGATGTATTCAAGTATCCTCGACTTCGACACAAAAATGGAATCTATCGTCATTTTGTCATAAACATATTCGTCGATGTCGATGTAACTTTCGCACGAGGAAAAAACCAGTAAGCCACTGGCTACGAATAAGGCAAGTCTATGATAAATATTCTTAAATGGTTTCATGGATATTTCAATTTAAAGCTTAAGTATTACCTGCATGGTATAAATGCGTTGCCTGGGGTATTCGGCCCCATTGAACGATGCTTGCGCGGGATCGAAAATCTTTACCGTGTCCCAAACATGCAGGTTATCTCCGATGAGGCTAAATACGGCATTTTCAATGCCCATCCGCTGCCAGAAGTCACCCCGGGCTTGATAAGAGAGCTGAACATTGCCTAACCGCAGGTAACTTCCATCATTCAACCAGAAAGTGGAGTTGCGGTTATTATTGCTGTTGCCCCCGTAAGAGAGTCGCGGAAAGCGTGCATTTGGATTTTCCGTAGCGGGATTACCCGAAATCTCCGCTGCTGTCCATCGGTTTTCCTGCACAGCCACCAAATCCAGGACATTTCCAACCTCTCTTCCCGAAAACGGGAAAAACCCATTTCCGCCGCTGAAATACTTCACACGGGAAACCCCCTCTAAAAGCGCACTCAGGCTCCATTGTTTCCAGCTGAACTGCGCGGCCAATCCATATTGGATTTGTGGAACATCGGCGTGTTCGAGTGGCACCACATCAAAGTCGTCCACTACACCGTCGCCATTTACATCTTTGTATTTGATATCGCCCGGTAACACGGTTCCCTCCCAGGTTTGCCTGGGGCTATTCTGAATGTCTTCTTCGTCCTCGAATAAACCGAGGGCGATCAGCCCGCGTTGGATTCCCCATTGGTAACCCGTACTGGATTGGTAGGGATAACGGACAATCGGTTCTTCAAATTGCAGGATCTCGTTCTTGGATTGTGTAAAATTTGCGCGTAACGTCATATGAGCTTCGGGTGCGAGCTGTTGATTGTAGGAGAGAAACCCATCTACACCCCAGCTTTTCATTTTACCGACGTTGGCAAATGGCAAAGAAACCAACCCCATTTCATCGGGTATACTTGCCCGCTGCTGGTAGATACCCGACCGGATATCCTTGAAAAAATCGACCGTCAATTCAAATTTGTTTTCCAAGAACTGTGCGTCCACCCCAAAGTTGGTCTTGGTCGCCGTCTCCCAGCGCAGGTTGGATGATCCGACCTGGATTTCGGTGTATCCCATCCCCGAATTCCAGGGGCCGCTTGTGGTAGGCCCCATCAGTGTCAAATACGGGAAGCGGGTATTCATGCGGTCGTTACCTACCGTACCATAAGAACCGCGGAACTTCAAGAAATTGATGAACGGTAAAACCTCTTCAACGAATTGATATTTTGTTGGAACCCACCCCACGGAAATAGCCGGGAATAATCCGAACTTCTTGCCGTTTTCGAATGCTTCCGATCCGGTATAGCCGATATTCCCTTCCAGCATATAGGTATCCCGGAAGGCGTAGGTGACCCTTCCGGAAAGGCCGATATATCGCTTGGGTATCGCATCCAAATCGCTAATGTTCTTCGAATCGATAAAATCCTCGATATAAAAATGCGTAAGGCCCGTTACGTAATGGTCGCCGAACGATCGTTGGTAATTGGCCCGGGTTTCCATGTAGAATTTCCGATTGACTGCGTTCTCAACGGAAAATGTTGGATCGGAAGCGTCCCTGATTTTTTCCAGGTTCAGGTCGCCGTTCCGCTTCCGTGTGCGGGCATAATATAGCGCCGGACTTTTCAACCGCATCGATGTAATCTCGCTATTCGCATACATGTTGAACAGCGCATTGAAACTCAGCCCCTCGGTAATGCTTTTCAGGTCCTGTTGGAATTGCACATTCAAATTGGCTGAGTTGCGGAAATATTTCCGGAACCCCGTATGGTTTAGCAGCACATACGGGTTGATCTGATCGTTGTTGTCGCCATAGGCCGGCAGTTGGCCACCGGAGAAAACGATGGGTACCGTAACCGGCGTAATATTGGCCTGGGCGTCCCACAACGCTTTACTGTCGTTGCCGAAACCGGGATAATTCTGGTTTACCAATACGTTTTCCAGGCCTAAGGTGAGTACCGAGGTTGGGGTCAGGTTCACATCCACGTTTGCCCTGAAATTGTATTGTTTATAGGCAACGTTGGTTTCGTACTTATTGATACCCTGGTCCTGCTTGAACAACGCATCCTTATTTAACAACCCCAAACTCACGTAATACCGCGCAACCTCGCCGCCACCGGAAGCGCTGAAATGCGCTTGCTGATTCCATGTATAGTCTTTCAGAATAACATCACGCCAATTCACATTGGGGTGCAGGTCGGGGTCTATACCGTTTTTAAAGAGTTCGAGGTCTACTTGGTTATAAATCGGGTCTAAACCCCTCGACAACGCTGCCTCGTTGGCAAGCGATGCATATTGGTTGGCATTAACGTAATTCGGCATCCGGGGAGAATAAGACATTCCACCATTCAACTTTACACTGATGGCTAGCTTTCCGGCCCTCCCCCTTTTTGTGGTAATAAGAATAACACCATTGGCGCCCCTTACCCCATAAACCGCTGTCGCTGAAGCATCTCTCAGGATGGTAAAACTGGCAATGTCTTCCGGATCAAGGGTATTGATATTTCCTTCCACCCCGTCGATCAATACCAAGGCAGACGAGCCTGCACCGAACGTACTGATGCCCCGAATCCAGAATTGGGACATATCCTGCCCCGGCTCACCGCTCCGTAATACCGACACGATCCCCGGAACCCGGCCGCCCAACATATTCGCGATAGACGTTGCCGGCACTTTGAGTTCATCAACATTTACATTGGTTACTGCTCCGGTAACTGATATTTTCCGTTGCGTACTGTGTCCTACCACGATGGCTTCTTCCAATTCGCTGATCACTTCCGTAAGCACGACACGCATGAGTTCGTCTGTTTTTTCAATCGGAATTTCGACCTTTTCAAATCCGACCAAAGAAAACACCAATATGTGTCCTTCTTGCAAATCGGTTATTCTAAAGCGGCCGTCCACGCCAGTCGACCCGCCCTTGGTTGGACTTTGTTTTACGGTTACCGACACGCCCGACAATCCGGTGCCGTTTTCAGACATAACCAAGCCGCTCGCTGTCAGATCAGATTGGCCATATAACGGGTGTAGCCACAGTGCAGAGAAAACAAGGAATAAAAAATAAAATCTTCTAATCATAATACGATCATTAAACAGGTTTGAAATACGATGAATTATTCGATGGAGAGCTTCCGGACCGTCCGATCGTTACCACCCGCTACATAGTAATTACCCTCGAAGTCAATCGCAAGGTTACGCGGGTTGTTGAATACCGATTCGAGCGGCTCGCCATTAGCCAACGGGTTGTTAACACCTGGCTTCCCTGCCACCAGTTCCACCGCATCGCCGAAAATCTTACTGATATAATTCCCGTTCCTATTTACTACAAAAATTTCGCCCAGCGAATTGACAACCATACCGTGGGGTTGATTGAATTGGGCGTCGGATAACCGATTGCCCGGAGTAAACCCGGAGCCGTTGTTACCCGCGTAGAGCGTGCTCGTCCAGGAGCCGTCTGCGTTCTTATCTAATCGGTAAATGGCATGCTGCACTGCAAAAGACGCAAAAAAGCATTGATGATAGTGACTGTAAGTGATGTATGAATCCTGCCACGTGCCAAAGTTGTTGGGCAGGTTTCTGGCAAGCCCATCCGCAGGTTTGATTTCTCCACCATAATTATCCGGGTTAATGTTGGGTGGCATTTGATCGGCAGCAGAGAAAATCTTGTAGCTCTTATTCGCCAAATCTATTTCGGCAATCCTTCCGCGATTGTCTAACCAATAGAGGATGTCGTCGTTTCCGCCGAACGTGGATGACGCCCCGTGAGTATCGTTAACGTCCGCATTCGTAATCACAATACCTGTAGGCCCTCCTGCCCAGCTCTCCTCAGGAGTAAATACGTAAACGGCATGGTCGCTTCCATCCCAGTCGCCGCGCATCTTAACCGCATAGAATTTATCACGGGTGCTGGGTACCGCGGGTGCTCCCGCATTACCTGGGCTTGACACCTTTTGAAGTAGGCCGTCGTCCATCGACATGATGAACACCCGATTTCCCCAGCCGGTTTCGACCATCACCACAATGTCGTCGTTCCTGCCCTTTACCGTACCTACGTAGTGAACTTCGCCAAATGTCACCGCATTGATATCAACATTGCGGTACTCCTCGTCGGCCATCCACAGATCGGTTCCAAGTCGGCCGGCAATTGTCTTCACTGATCGGCTCTGGCTGTACTTGAAAACCAGTCCGTCTGGCGAAAGACTATCCTTCCCGACGACTACCGATACGTCATTATATCCGTCGGATTGTTTCGGAACCAAGCCGACGATGCTTTTTCCGTCGGTTGATAACAGGACAGCTTTTCTCGTCCCAAAATACACCTTCATGTCTTCAAGTTTGCCCGGGAAATTTCCCTCGACAATAAAATTATCATCGATGATGCCGTAATCTGGGATAACGCGGGTTACAGCAGTCGGTTGTGAAGGATCATACCTGTTGGGATTGGTCGGTATTTTGTCAATTACCTCCGGCCCACTGTTACAGGCGAAAAAGCCCAAACTTAAGGCAATGGCAACAAAAAATAGTTGGTTTCGTTCTTTCATATGTTTTCAATTTGGATCTATTACTTCTTTTGGTTAAGCAGGCAACTGAAGGATTAACCGAAGCACACTCCGCTGGTCAGGCCCTTGCGAAAAGGTTTCTGGCAAATCATTCCAAGCAATCTGTACGCGGATTAATCGGTTTCTACATGTCGCCGTTAAGAATGACGCATCATTCCAGAAGGCCCGCTTATAATGGTCACAATTTTCTCCTCACTGTCGTTAAATGATGTTATAATTGGCTAGCACAATCTGAAGGCAAAACTAACTGTCCAAATAATATTCGACCACCACATTTGTCTAAAAGACTAGCACAAATGTATAATCGAAAGCAAAATTGGTCAGACTTCTGCTGGGGCGCTTTTGTTCTTCCTTTTGGTAAATTCGGAAGGTGTCATTTCAAAATGACTTTTAAACACTTTCGTAAAATAGTTCGGATTCTGGAAGCCTGCTTCGTAAGCCACTTCCGAAACCGTCATCTCACTCTGCTCCAGCAGCGATGCCGCATAATCCAACTTAATCGATCGGATAAACTGGATAGGTGTCAATCCCGAAAACTCCAGAAGTCGGTTATAAAGCGATGCCCTGCTAATGGCCAGGTATTCGCTTACCGTTTCGACAGATAATTGCGGATTGGCTATGTTTTCACGGATAAACGACTTTACGGACAATATAAATTTCTCCCGTTCCGGTATGATTCGTTGTTCGGGCAACGCCACCGACAGCCGTTTGGAGTAGGTATCTTTAAAAACTTTGGAAAGCGATAATAAGTTATTGATCTTGGCTTGCAATACAGCAAAATCGAATGATTTATCCATGCAATCCACGGCCCCGGAGGCTAAGCCCGTTAGCTGCACCAGGTCCACTTTGGCAGCCGTCAATAGAATGATCGGAATATGCTGTGTCCTCTTATCAGCCGTCATTTTCTGAACAAATTCGATTCCGTTCATAAACGGCATATTAACGTCGCACACGATCACGTCTGGATGATGAAAGAGTGCACGTTGCCAGCCTTCCATTCCATTTGTTGCCTCCTGCACCCGGAACTGGTTTTTCAAGTTGTCTTTCACGTAAAACCGAAAATCATCATCGTCCTCAACAATTAAAAGCAATGGCTTGTCGGCGGGTGAATCCGGCACAGGCATTCCATCCGGTTCATCGGCAAGTTGGGCGGATAGCAGGCCAACGTCGATTGGGACGTCCTGTATTGCACCTGAAACGTGGAGCGCGAGCGTAAAGGTAAACCGGCTTCCATGCCCCGGCTCACTTTCTAACCGAATAGTGCCGCCGTGCATTTTTACAAACTCGCGGACAATCGATAATCCAATCCCTGTTCCCCGATTTACGTTACCCTCATCTGCATCCTTGTGAAACAGCCGTAAGAATATCTTTTCGTGCAGCTCAGGAGCTATCCCCATCCCCGAATCCTCGACCCTTACTTCAAACAACAACCGATCGGAATCCGAACTGTCGAGTTTCTTCATCGTAACCGATATCGTTCCACCGTCGGGTGTAAATTTGAAAGCGTTTGAAAGGAGGTTAATCAGAATCCGTTCCACTTTACCGTGATCGAACCAGACAGGGTCAACATTTGTGGCAACCTTAATTTCATATTGGAGGTGTCTTCTTTTTGCTTCATCGTTAAACGATTCACATACTTCTTCCAAAAACGAGACAATATCACCCTCTTGTAACGCGAGTTTGAGTTCTTGTTCCTCCATCTTTCTAAAATCGAGCAGTTGATTAACAAGGTTCAGCACATGCTTGCCATTCCGTCTGATTAAACTCAGTGATTCCATAATCTTACCGCTCCCACCCTCCGCTATCAAATTTCCACACGAACCAATGATAAGGGAAATCGGTGTCCGCAACTCATGGCTTAAATTGGTCAGGAACTTAATTTTCAATCGATCCAACTGTCTCGAATGCGCAGCTTGTTTCTGCTGTTGTTCCAGCTGTTGTTTGGCGATAAAGCGTTCTTTGTCCAGTTCAAATTTCAGCTGTACCCGCTTTGCATGGTGATGCCCGAGGAACACGAGCAGAGAGATCGCAAGGACGGCATACACTGCATATGCTGCGGGGGTCCGCCACAACGGTGGCGCAACCTGTATAACAACCCTTCGGGCGCGTTCACTCCAAACGCCATCATTATTGCGCGCCCTTACATTAAACACATAGCTGCCCGGATTCAGGTTGGTATAATGAGCTGTATGTTCGGCACCTGGCTGCTTCCAGTTTTGGTCAAAACCCTCCAGCCAATATTCATAAACGTTTTTTTCCGATGCCGTGTAGTTTAACCCTTTAAATGAAATGGAAAAATTCTGACCATAAGCCAGCTTGATGCGTTCCGCCAAGAGAATGGCGCGATCAATGGGTCCATCGTCACTCGGTCCAACTACCGTATTATCTATCCGTAATTCTGTGAGTACAACTTCAGGAGCACGGGCATTTTTCCGCAGTTTCGCCGGAAAAAAATGATTGAATCCGTGCTGACCGCCGAAAAAAAGTTCCCCGTCAGGCATACATATACCGGCACCAAGGCCAAATGCTCCTGGCTGGAGACCATCTCGATACGTATAATTTTTAAAACTGCCCGATTCGGGATAGTAACAGCTTATTCCCTGGGCTGTACTCAACCATATCTTGCCCTGCGTATCGGCCAATATCTTCCAGACAATAGCATTCGCCAGTCCCTGTTCTTCAGATAAGGTAACGAATTCGTCACTTCCGGCCGTCATTAACCCAAGACCGTTGCTATCAGTACCCACCCAAATATTGCCCTTCGGATCGGCATAAATCGAATGTACATAATCACTGGGCAGGCCGCTATTCGCTACATTCAAAACGTTAAAAACCCTTTTGTCGGGATCATAAACAGAGATACCACCTCCATACGTGCCGATCCATATTTTCCCTTCCCCGTCTTCCTCAAGGGCCCTGATATAGTTGCTTGAAAGTTGTGCCAGCCCTTCGACTGTCCCAGGGTTATTTACAAACTTTTCGATAATCCCCGTGCCCACGTTAAGCATATTTACTCCGCCGCCGTTTGTTCCAACCCAAATATTTCCTTCCCGGTCTTTTTTCAGGCAGAAGATGGACGCGTGATTCAGATCATAGCGTGTATCGCCTTTTTTATAAGTATGAATTGTCTTGCTACGCGCATCATATGCAAGCAACCCTGAGTCAAAGGTTCCGATATAAACTTGTCCGGGCGCTGCAGATTCCATGGCCAGAACAGACAGTTTTTCCGCTTTTCCGGCGCCGGCAAATGGCAGGTATACACGTGCTAACGATGATGATTTCCGGTTGTAGGTGTATACCCCGTTACCATCGGTACCCATCAATATTTCATCATCGTATACAGCAAAAGAAGTGACCAAAGGGCAACTCAAACTTCTGAAGTTGCTTGCATTAACGTCGTACTTGTTCAATCCGCCCCGAAAAGTTCCAACCCAATACGTTCCAGCCGGATCAATCAAAATGGAATTAATAAACCTACTACCCAAACTATTGGGGTTCTGGTCGTCAGGCAGGTATCGCGTCAATTGTCCATCGTCTACGCCAAGTACGAAAAGCCCGTCGTTTGTTCCTACCCATAATTTACTATCAGGCGCCAATGCAATCGCGTTAACTGTCAAATCTACTAACGCACTAATCCGGTCTACAGTGAATTGGTGTGATGGTTCCGCAGGGGTTAGCGTATGTAATCCGGCGCGGTTACCCACCCATATTCGGCCATCTTTATCTTCCGCGATGTTGGTCACTCTATCAATCTCAAAAACCGCGGCAAGCTCAAAGCTGGCGTCATACAGAAAAAGTCCATCATCGGTGCCGATCCACGATCGGTTCTTACTATCGTGAAAAATTGAAAATAAAACTTTCCCGTCAAATTCGTCGTTCATCAGACCGTATGCACCGTCATTCCTGACAGCCATCGAGATAGGATCAATAACGTACAATCCGCCATAAGCGCTCACCCAGATGTTGCCATCCCATCCGCCAACGACCGATGTAATGGCCGAGCTTATGGCGTAGCGGGCATTCGAGGGTTGAAAATTATATATCGAATCATTGCGATGTTCGTAATATCCCAGTCCGCCCCCGTCGGTCCCCATCCACAATACGCCATCGGGGTCATTGTACAACGAAGATATATGGTTGCGCCGCGAGCCGTGCAAACCTGTCGCCCCTCGTTTGTAGACTTTGAAATCAGTACCGTCAAACCGAACCAGGCCATCCTCGGTAGCCAGCCAAATAAAACCGAATTGGTCGCGGGCCAAATCGTTCACTGCACTTGTATAGAGCCCCTCGGTGAACGCATATTTCTTAAAAGATGGAATCCCCTCACCAGCTAGTGCCATGATAACGGAATTAAGCATGATGATGCTCAGCAATACCCGTGTATTCATCTTAAAACCCGGTAATGACTTATGGCATGGCCGTTTCCGTCATGCCACAAGTCGATTTAAGTTAATGTCTTGCCGACACTTATTATTTTACCGCAAGTGCGGTTCCGAAGAAATGTAAGGTTACCTACTCCTGGTCATACTTTGCAGCTATGATACGATGGAATGCCGGTTTTGGCTTCAGTTCCCTATCGAACACTAACGGATAGTTGGTACGTCCGCGCACCGGCCAATTGTTCAGCCAAGACCCGCCGTCGTACACACCCCAGAAAGTTACGCGGCTAACATCTTCACGATATTTCAGGAAAAGACCGAAAAGCTTCCCATAGTCCTCGGCCTGGGCCTCGGCGACGCTGTCTGGCAATCCGTCCGTATAGGGGTTAAGGCGCTTGTTATACTGTTCGGTCTGGCTAAGCTCGGCCGAATTGCCTCTCAAGGGGTTCGGAAGTACGCTCAAATCCAGTTCGGTAAACATCACTTCGAGACCGAGCGCAGCAAACTCCTGAATAGACTGTTCGATGTATTCCATTGGAACGCGCCCAACGTGCCAGTGTCCTTGGATGCCCACGCCGTCAATGCGGACCCCGGCAGCCTGGATTTTCTTGATTAAGGCAATGGCCCCCGCTCTTTTACTGGGCTGTTCGATATTATAGTCATTGTAGTATAGCTTCGTGTTTGGCGCTGCTTCTTGTGCCAGCCGGAATGCCTCTACAATATAGTCTTCGCCTAATGCCCTTAGAAATATCGAATTCCGAAGCGTTCCATCTTCATTGAGCGCCTCGTTAACAACATCCCACGAGTCAACTTTGCCGTCATACCGGCTCGCGACCGTACGGATATGTCCAACAAAATATTGCCGAACCGAGTCCGCATTTTCCATGTGTTGCATAAAACCCGGCAATTGGCTATGCCAGATCAATGTGTGGCCATTTACTTTCATCTGGTTGCTGGCGGCAAAAGCGACGAATTCATCCGCCTGTTCAAAATTAAATTGCCCCCATCGTGGCTGCAGCGCGTGGGCCTTCATCAGGTTTTCGGGAGTAACCGCATCGAAATTAGCCTTAATTAGTTGCGTCTCAGCTTTGTTTCGCCCATCAATCTGGCGCGTACTCAAGGCCGTTCCGATGAGAAAATCATGCTTGAATGCTTCTTTCAGCGACACATCCGCCGGGTGCTGGCTGTACAGGTTATCAACTAAATTAACATGGCAGAAAATGGTTAACGCCGCATAAAAAAATACCTGCTTAAGTCTTTTTTGTCTGTTCATTTTAGTATATTATTGGTGTTCATGGAAATACGCAATTAGCGCGATCAGCTCCCCGATTGGGAATGCCCCAGGAGCGACAGCATTTTCACCGCATACCGCTTGCCGAGCTCCTTGTATCCAGCTGTGCTGAAATGAAGCCGATCTGCCTGCCCTTCGCACCCTTCGGACGAGATGACATGTGCAGCAGGAATGGCCTGGGGTAATTTATCGATGATGGCATTCATGCTGGCGCATGCCCCGTTTGCATCTGCACCCAGTAGTTGGCCGGCTAGCAGGGGCACCTGCGGTTCGAGCGATAGGTCCGCAATGAGGTTATCATATATGCCCCGCACTTTTTCAGGCCAATGGATGTCGCCCGTGTTTGATTCGCCCTGATGGAGGAGGATTCCCTTTATTACGCCCGTCTGTTGTGCCCTTTTGGCCAGTTCAACCAATCGGCCATAGGGATTTCCGTCATACTCAGCGATCATATTTGCCATCCAACCCGGCACACTGTCGGCATAGGCCTGGTAGGAATCCTTTTCAAACAGCTCGATTTTGCACCCGCCCACCGAAACGTTTATTACCCCCACCCGAATACCTTCGGGTAGGTTTTCCACCATTGTCCTGCCAAAATAGTCGGCGGGCCCCAGCCCCGTGCGGCACCGCGCAAGCGGCGGAATGGCGGTATCCCATTCGCCCTGGGTGCGCCCCCGTTCGGGGCAGTCGGTGGCGGCCATGACCATAAAACGGCTATCTATTCCCATTGTGTCTGCAGCGGTATATCGAGCTGCCCCCTCCATATTGGATTGCCCGAAACATAGGAAAATATAAAAATCGGGGTCTTGGGGATAAGCGCGGGCAGCGATAAACAAAAGCACTCCCACCAACCATAGTTTAGTTTTCATCCGTTTATATTTATTGTTAGTCTTTCTTTAATTTAACCTTATCATACTGGCATAGCTATTCAGGGCCGGACAGTTTATCGGCTAACCGGAAGAAATCGAAATCTACATGTCCGCCGGTGGTTTTAGTCGCGTAACTAAATAAACCAAACCGGTATCCCATAAAATGGGGTAGCGTATATTCCATCTTTAACGGCGATCCTATCGGGTGCCATTGGATATTATCAACGCTATAATAGAAATTAGCTATATCCCCGCGGTTACGGAAGTCACATGCTGCTCTAAGGTATATTGTTTCCTGAGCCAGGGGCACCTGTGCTACTTCTACGGCACGCCCCGATTCGGCATTAACCATCACCACGGATCTGCCTGTCGCCGAAGATATCACGCCCACCCAGCCGTACTTTCGCTGCAGCAATGCCAAGCCGGCTACATCACCATCCTTCATGTTAGCAATGTCGATAGCCGTCGTTCCCGAACACGTCGGCCCAAATGTCCGCTGGGTAAGCATGTTTTTCGCTTGCAAGAGATCGTTATCTACCCGTCCATTAACCAAGCGGAGATAGCCCGGACGCTCCAAAACGGACCATAGCCCGTCGGCGGGGTTATGGTTCCACTGCCAGACCAATGGAAGGTCTGCCTCTCCCTCGCCACGTGAAAACTCATCGGAAGCGACAATTCCGGGCATAGGACCCCTGCTGGCGGGCAAATCGAGGGTTTCAGGCACCTTGCCGTCGACGCCTAGCACCGGCCAGCCGTCTTCCCATTTCACTGGCACGAGGTAGGGAATCCGCCCCACAGCACCGTAATCACGAAACAGATAAGCGAACCATCGCCCATCCACGGTGTTGATTAATCCTCCTTGCGCAACGCCCTTATCCTGCAATGCTACTCGCCCTTCCCAAGGCCCTGTGATCTGGTCAGCGCGGTGGATGATTACCGTTCGCATACCGCCCTGCGGCCAGCTGATATTGAAAAGGTAATATTTACCGTCCACCTTAAACAGCTGGGATCCCTCGGCCGGCAACATTACATTGGGGCCGGCCGGTGCCGTGGCATTTTCGATGATTACCCGATTAGTTGTCCCGGGTTTTATCCCCGATAGATCGTCACTGAGCTCAATCAACCGGAGTTGACCGCCACCGTAAATCATGTATACGCGCCCGTCGTCGTCAAAAAACAAGGTGTTATCGTGATAACTGGGCGAAAAAGACATTCTTTTCCATGCCCCCCCTTCAATGTCTGTGGTGGAAAAGATATAGGTCTTTCCGGTCGTCTGCGCAAATGTAGACAGGTAATATACCCCATCGAAGTACCGGAGGCTACTGGCCCACGAGCCCCGGCCATACGCATTCTTACCGTCAATGAGGTTCAATTCATCCATGTTGGCCAAGGTATCATAAGCGTAGCTCACAATCTTCCAATTGGTCAAGTCGGTCGACTTCATAATCGGAACGCCCGGGCTCATGTGCATGGTAGTGCTGCTCATGTAATAGGAGTCACCTACACGGATCATGGAGAGGTCGGGCACATCTGCATAGATGATGGGGTTCCGGGCATATTGTTGTTCCTGTGCCCAAATTGGGCGCACGGAATCCAGAGCCAGAACAAGCAGACCGACGATAAAAATATACTTCATATGGATTTTAACTAGTTCCGGCCACTAAAGCTGTACATCGTTTGCCGAAGTCGCATACAGTCCAATCAGCGCCCCTGTAAATCCGCCGGCAACATCGGTTGATAGGATATCTCCCGACACCACGCCCCCCAGGTTCTTGAAATCATCTTTTCCTTCGGCATAATTAAACCGGTAATCATCTCCGTTGGCGCTAACCTGCAGCTGTATGGGTCCACTGCTTTCTATTTTTGAACTCGCTATCACCGTTGGCTTACCATTTTCCGTACGCTGCAGCACCAGATAATAATCAGCCCCCTTCTTTGTTATACCGAATATATAATGATACTTTTCATTCTGCAAACAGACAATTCCGGCGAGGTCTTTCTCCGATGCCGGTGTATAATCCAACGCCACAGTAGTCGTAAAATTGCTATGTTGTTGTCGATAAAACAGGGTGGATGTGGGCTTTACTTCGTTAATGGTGGTTGAAAATGGGGTAATTGCCAAGCCCTCTTTTGTCGCTGCTGCAAACTCCTCGCGGGGACCTCGCAGACCAATCCAGCGGTAATCCAACTGGCGATCGTTGAAATGGTCTTCAAAAGTAAAATTGCCATTGGGGACGAACCCGTTCTTTCCGGTTAGGTTTTTTACCCCTTTTGGCATGGTAAGCTTTGGCTGCAGCGGGTCCAGTCCGCCCTCGAAGACCGGGAAGTCACCGCTCCAATCAACAGGTAGAATAAACGTTTCCCGGCCAATATTGACGCGGCCCTTTTCATTGGGCCGAATAGCGAGGAAAACGCCGTAGTATTTTTCGTCAGGCCCCTCCACCAAATCGGCATGCCCCGCCCATGCAACTTTGTTGGGACGGTCATCGGGAAGGTGCCGCTGAGAAAGAATCGGATTCTTTGCCGCTGGTACGTAAGGGCCTTTTGGAGAATCGCTGACAAAGATCACCTCGCTATGGTTTTCTGCCGTACCGCCTTCCGCACACATCAGGTAATACTTGCCTTCTTTTTTGTAGATATGCGGTGCTTCAATCCAAATTGGTTTTTCCTTAATGTCTACGCCACCATCTACAATGATTTGATCAGTACCTGCAATAATCTGGTCTTTTTCCAGATCATAATCCCATATTTTGATAACGCGATGGCCTTCGTATAGTTCCTTTCCTTTGTCTGGAGCGTCGTTATGAACCACATAAGCTTTCCCGTTGTCGTCAAAGAACAGCGCGGGGTCAATCCCATCAAATTTCAATTTGATGGGGTCGCTCCACCCTTGACGCGGATCGGTTGTTTTAACCACGATATTACCAAACCCTCCTGCAAATTGGGTGGTGATCATATAGAAGGTTTCATTATACGGATTATAAAGGATGTCCGGGGCATAAATGCCCATGGCCATGCCCGCAGATTCAACCCTGAGTTGTGTTGTCCGGTCGAGCACATGACCAATCTGGGTCCAATTGACCAAATCGTTAGAATGGAAGATGGGAACGCCGGGGAAAAATGCAAAAGACGAGCATACCAAATAATAGTCATCCCCTTTGCGGGTAATACTGGGATCGGGGTAACACCCTTGAAGTATTGGCGAATAAAATTCGTTCGCCCCCAACGGGTTGTTTTCATAGACTTGATCGGCTCCCTGGTATTTGAATTGCCTAAAAACAGGCAAATCCTGGTGCGACTGCGCTGTTGACCGGTTAGGAATAACCATAACAGCCAAGACCAACATACCGATCAACAAACGGCCAGAGAACAGTTGCTGCGACTTTACTTTCATGATCATATCTTTCTGTATTACATTTAATGCTGCCGTAAAGTTATTAAGCTTATCGCCATTTCAAGGCGCAATTTGTTTCAAAGGTTTGGGAATTTGTTACATCCATAACAAAACGGATGCACGCCCAAGCCATTGAAATCAGTTGGTTTATTTACCCAACTCGAAAACATAGGTTTCCCCCGGTTGGGTAGCCAAATCATAATTTATAACCTCCGCTAATTCTGTGGTAACTCGTTCAGCATCCGGACTGATGACCGGATCGGGCGTTTCGGCAACGTAATAAAAGTGATTGGGGTTATCTCCCGAGGCCTCCCTGAGTTGTCCGCCCCCACCAAAAGCCAGTTGATTTGGGGTCCTGAGCCTCAGGTTACCGCCGAGATTCGATTTAATAACCGCTTTCACAACGACGCCATCTTTCCAGACCAATTCTTCGATCTCAAAGCCACCCAACGCGCGGAGTCCGCTTACTGAGCCAGACGGCCACGCATCGGGTAATGCAGGGAGCAGGTGGACCGCTCCATCGGCACTTTGCACCAACATCTCGGCAATACCCGAGGTACAGCCAAAATTGCCATCGATCTGGAACGGCGGATGCGCATCGAACAAATTATTGTATGTGCCGCCGCCTCCATTGTATGTGCCGCCGCCCCTCTTGCCAGATACCGGCGTCAATTGATCCTGGATAAGTTTGAATGCGTGATTACCGTTTTGCATCCTTGCCCACCAGTTCACCTTCCAGCCCATACTCCAACCGGTAGAAACATCTCCGCGATGAATCAACGTAGTTTCGGCGGCCTTGAAAAGTGCCGGTGTCCGGTAAGCGGAGATCTGGTTAGCCGGAAAAAGCCCGTATAAGTGGGAGATGTGACGATGTTTGTCTTCCGGACTGTCGAGGTCTTCCAGCCATTCCTGCAATTGCCCGTACTTCCCGATATGCATGGGTGGCAGCCTTTTACGAAGTTGTTTTAGCGTATCGGCAAAAGAGGCATCCGTATCAAGCAGCTCCGCCGCGCGTATGACTGTCGAAAAAATATCAAAAACCAATTGGTTATCCATCGTTGTACCTGCGGCTAGCGTAGATCCGTCGGTTCCTTGCGGAGCATTTTCGGGAGAAGTCCCCGGGTTCACGACCAACCAACCATTGTCAGGATGCTCAACCAGAAAATCCACGTAGAACGTTGCCGCACCTTTCAAAACCGGATAGATCGACTTCAAATATTCCAGGTCGCCACCGTAGAGATAGTGCTCCCAAAGGTGTTGGCTTGTCCAAGCGCCTCCCCCATTCCAAATGCCCCAAGCGGCCCCATCCACCGGGCCCGTAGCCCGCCAGATATCCGTATTGTGGTGCGCCATCCACCCCCTTGCACCATACATTGTTTTGGCCGTTTCAGATCCCGTTTCAGCCATTTCCGTTACCATGCGCAGAAAGGGTTCATGAAGCT
>Ga0182739_1000746_pt1 | contig 38267 bp, 59 predicted proteins | sample eDN5th30CBELigBY_FD_128873 | JGI IMG/M metagenome (GOLD analysis project Ga0182739, IMG submission 128873) | Enriched backyard soil microbial communities from Emeryville, California, USA - eDNA 5th pass 30_C BE-Lig BY (version 2) (version 2) | ecosystem: Environmental > Terrestrial > Soil >... | reverse complement strand
TCCCGTTCGGCCCTGGCAAAATCAATGGGGCTGGGACAGGCTCGTCGTGAGAGAGGAGCATCAACCGCTCCGGAGCCCGCGGTAGTAGAGGCGGTTCCGGAGCCTGCTCCCCGCAAGCGCGCGCCCGGGAAAAAATCCGCGTAGTCGAGCCCAAAAGACCCGACCTGGCTTATAGCCGGGCCGGGAGTTTTGAATGCGCAGCTCACCGGGGGTGATGAGCTTAAGCTTAACATCTGTGGATCAAATTTGTTCCGCGCGTTCTCTCTCAGATGCCGACAAGCGGCTGCGCCGGATGTACAATGGACTCTGGCGCACCTCAAATTTACGGTTCCTGCCCCGACTGCTGCGCGCTGCGGCGGCAGCTCGTAGGGCTAGTTTCTCTGACAGCCCAAATGCCAAAGTGATTTGTAAGGTGTTTTTCGCTCGGACCCTCAGCGCACGGGGAGCAGGTGGCAGCGGGTCGTCTTTATCTGTATCTGTTCGGTTCATTGTCCAGCTCCGAAAAGCCTTAGGCCCACTCTTCGCCGAAAAACGCCCGGAAACCCGAATTTGCGGATCCTGTAATTGAGAGGCCCCACTTTAAGGCGGGGCCGCGTTCTCCGTATCAGACAGGGTTATGCTGCCTGGTCCTCTGGGTCGCTCACCATTATCGCAGCCTGATCTGTCAGCTGCAGGATGTCGTTCCCTGAGCCAATTTCACGTCCGTTGAGATAAAGCACCGCGGATCCCTTAACGACGTGGATCTCGAACATGTCGGGGTGCCGCTCCGCCCAGATAACGCACACGGGGTTTCCTGCCCGGTCAGTCCGGACGAAACTGTGCCACCATAAGCGCATAACAGCCTCCCATATCCTCGTCTCTTGTTGACGATGATTAGAAGTTATACCGCCACGGTTTCGCACGAAGTAAATTTTGTGTGTAAGGCATTACATGGAATTTCTGTATTACGTGCAGTTTCAGTTATTTTTCTAACATAAATTAGTTTTCTTATTTGTCTGATCCAGAAGGCGGGTCAAGGCTCAGGCCCTTTGCAATGCTGTAGGTAACGCTATTCATCATACGCGAGGCGTGGGTTAGGGTATGCCATGGGGGGGGACTTCATGGGGCCGAAGCTATGACACGCCTGATCTGGATGGGGGTCCAGGCCATTTTCGTCGGGTGGCTGACATACGGGATTTTCCGCGAACATCCTGCCGAGCCGGTAACGGTCATCGGAACGTTTTTTGTCGCCCTCGTATTCTGCGCGTTCCTGACAGCCATTCTGACGCGAATGTGGGACGCTTTCCGCTACAAGCCAATGACCGCCGTCATATGGACCCTGTCCGTTTTTGCGCTTTCAGGAGCTGTTACCGCTGCCGTTCATTTCCTTGGCGATGACCGCGGAGAATGGCCCTTGGTCTTCATCATGGTGGCGGTGGCGGCGGCTCTCGCTTCAATTATTGTTGTTCCCCTTCTCGATGGCCTTCTGCCCAAAATAAGTCAGCCGAGCAGCGAGGGCGGCCGCCTTGGCGGTCCCGGGAGTCGTGGCGCCCAGCGCCTTGAACAAGGGCACGGCCTTGGGATCGGTGAGGATCCGCGCTAGCTCCTCTGTGTTTCGCCCCATCCGGTAGGCGTCCCATTTGTCAGACACGAGCTTCGGAAGCTTGATGCCGCCCATACTCGCCTGCTGAACCGTTCCGCTTACCGTCCCGGCCCCGCCGGTCAGCTGTTTCTGGATCTGCTGGTTGAAGGCGGTGTCCGAGCCTTTGGCCGGCTTCCATCCCGTCGCCTGCAGCACGTCCAGAAACTTGTCGAAGCCCGGCAGGATATCGTCGCCGTTCTTCAGGCCCTGGATTGCGGCAGCCAGGTTCGCGGCCTGTTCGGAGTTCCCTTTCAGGTTGGCGACAAACTTCGCTCCGCCGTTCACATTGGGGCCGGCTATCAGTTCCTTGGCCGCATTATTGAAAACGCGCTCGACATACGCCCGGACAATATGGTTCGCGAGCCCGGGCGATTTATTGGAAAGCGCCTTGACCGCTTCAAGCGTCTGGGGCGCGCTTCCTGGCAACGGGTTCTTCGGGAACAGGGCGTCAATCGCCTGGGCGGTTGTGATGTCGCGCTTGGCGATTTGCCCGATTGGCCCAGCCAGAAGCGGCTCGATGTCCTGCCGGGTGATCTGCCGATATGTTTCCCTGCCAGCGGCATAGTTCGAGCTGGCTGCCTCCATTGCCCTATCCAGCGCCGAGGTCTTGCCGATGATCAGCGCACCAGTTTCCTTGTCTATGGCATTGGCTGCGAACTGGGGGAGGTCTGTCTGGTCGCGGTAAAACTTCCGGACCCGGTCAAGGTTCTCGACATCATCAATCAGCACCGCAGGGGCGCCGGGGGTGGACGGCGTGTGGTCGTATCGAATGATCCGGCCAGTTTTCGGGTCGGTCACAGGTGTTCGGACGGATGGCGTTCCGGGCGTCGCCGGCTTGGCGATAAGGGAGGACTTCAGACTGTTCAGCGGCCCATGAGTCAGTCCGGTCGCGTCCCGGGCAATCAGGTCGTCAATGCCCTTTATAAGCCCCTGAACCGTCGCCGGATCTACGGTGTCTGTCGCCGCCGCTTGGTACATGGGGGTCACCGCCTGCGTCCGGGCAGACATGGCGTCGCCAACGATGCCTTCAGCGACTTCGCCAACCTGAGGGCCAAGGGTGTGCGGATTGGCGGATGTTGGCCCAAATTCATCAAAGACTGAACGGGCGGTATTTTCCACCTGACCCGGACGCGCTGCGTACAGGTCGGTCATCCGCTGGGCGCCAGATCCACCATTGTTTGCGACCACGCGCTCCAGCTGGGACACCCGCCCAGCTCGCCCGCCGGTTACCTGATTCAGAGCCTCGCCCAATGTCAGGTCGACGCCGCGCGCCGCGCCATCCGCCTGGAGGGCACGCGCCGCATTGAAGTCGGATTCCGAAATTCCCTCCATGGCCTCGCCCAACATGGCCTTGCCGCCGCTGCGAGCCTGAAGGGCGGCCGTTCCAAGCCCAGCGACTATTGCAGCGCCGCCGCGTGCCCATGGCTCCATGGCGGTTCCCTTGGTCGCCTGTCCAGCCGTTTCACTGGCTACGGCTGGGACCAGAACTTGGGCGATGCGCTGGGGGATCGTTCCCTTTGTCAAAAGGCCACCGCCGGCAAACTCTCCGATGGTTTCCGCGTATTGCCCGGAAACTGCCTGCGGCTTGTGGGTGGTCTCGTTCAGATAGCCACGAACCGCGCCCTGTGTGGCGTCGATTGCGTTCCCGATGACATCGGTTCTGCCGCGCGCCTCGGCACGAAGCCTGTCTGCTTCGCCGGCCGGGCGCTGATCCCAACCCGCAATCGCGCGCACGCCGGACTCGGCTTTATCCATGACGTAATCGACGCCGCCGCGCATGAGGTCCCGGGCTAGCTTCGGGACGGTCAATGGCAGCATTGCCATTTCGGCTGCGCCTTTGACGATACCGGTTTCCGTGGACATCAACACGTCGTTGAGCGTGCCGGAGCCCTGTGCGGCTGCGTGGGCGCGGTCGGCTGCATCGAACTGATCAAAGACGTTCACAGAAGGCTGGCTCGCCCCTTGTGACGCCGCATAGGCCCTGTCAGCCGCCTCAAACTGATCGAAGACGTTTGCCATGTCAGCGTCCTCCCATAGCCCGCGCCGCCGCGCCGGCCCCGTATCTGGCGTCAAACTGGTCGCGGAACTGCGGGTTGGTTTTCAGGTGCTGGATCGCCTCAGGCGAAGGGCCGAGCGCGGCCGGCTGACGTTGCTGGCTCTGCTGCGCCCCTTCCCTTTGCGCTTTGCGCTCCATGAATTCCTGCTGGGCGCTGGCCTTGATCGCTTCGCCAACCAGATCCGGATTGGCTTTCTTGAAGGCGCGGTAGGCTTCCAGCGGACTAGGCAGGGCGCGCAGGTCACGTTCTGCCTGCCCTCGGCTGATTTCTCCGGTCGCCAGCCTCGTTGCGATTTCGGCCCGGGCCAGGTCATTTCGGGTTGCAGCTTCGAACGTGTCGAGGATCATTTCGCGGGCCGCTGGGGTGTTGGATAGCGGACCAATGGCCCTGACGAAACCCTCAAATTCGATGTTCGATGTAGAGCCTGATCCCGGCTCGCGCATCTTTGGAGCCAGCCGGTTGACGATGGACGAATAGAGCTGGATGTCGGGTAGGCCCTCCATCTTAATGCCGAGGCTTTCTGCGTATGGGCCAATAATTGCCTTCAGGTTGCCGGCCGCGCCCTGTGAGCCAAGGCGGCGAGAGGTTTCGCGAAGGGTCTGGATATCCGCCATGCGGCCTTGGGCTACGTCGCCCTCGGTGATGTAGTTATTCCAGCGCTCTGCCTGCTTGGCGCCCAGCGTCTCCGCAAACTTCGTCTCGCCCTTCTTGTCCGGCATGTTGTTGTTGATGGTCGTTCCGGCAGGGCCGAACTTGATAGCGCCGTCGCGCGTCCTATAGGCGGGCTGATCCGGGCGCAGGCCGTAAGCCTCGCGCTCCTGCGCTGTAAGAGGGGTAGCTCCCTCCCCTGCAAGCTCACGCTCAAGCTTCTGGTTCTGAAGCTGCTTGTTCTGCAGATCCAGCTGCGTCGCCGGGTTCGCGTTCTTCAATTCCTCCTGAAGAACCATCTTCGCCACGTCCTTGCGGCTGGCTGAAGCGCTGCTGTTCATGACCCTCATGGCGGCCATGGCCCGCGGCGTGATGCGGGTTCCGGCCGGGACAACCTGACCCGTGCCGGGGATCTGGAACGCCTGCTGCGCCTCCATTGCGCCCTGTGCCGGCATGTCGGCCTGCGGCTGGGCCTGCTGGCCTTGCTGACCACTTTGGGCGAGCGCCACATACTGCTGGCGCAGGCCCGTCAGACGCTCGCGCTCCTGGGCGCTGGTTTCAGGGTCATTCAGCAGCATGTCGACGCGCTGGATGCCAGCCTGTGCAAAGCGGGCTTTGGAGGAATCGCCCTGCGCAACCTGCGTCGGCTGCTGGGCGACATCGCCAATAAGCCGCTGGGCGTTGGCTCGATGGTCCGCCATCTGGTTCGTCCACTTGTCGCGGACATCGCCAGGCGTGCCGCCGGCCGCAGTGTCAGACGCTGCATAGCGCCCCGGCGAACCTGCGTTGATGGTGGAATATAGATCCAGCCCGCTCATACCGGGCCTGAAGCCTCTGGCCGTCAGATATTTGGCGACAGCACCATTCGCGCCCAGCTGCGAGCCAAGCGGGTTATTCCAGTCGACGCCATACTCCTGGGCCTGCGGCTCTCCGAACTGGATCAAGCCGCGATGCTGGCCCCATTTGGTTTTTGGCCCGGCCTTTGTCGGATCGAACGTCCCCGCCGTTTCGAACGAGATGGCGGTAGCCAGGTCAACCGGATCGGCCCCGATGGCCTTCGCCGTTTCAATTATGCCAGTCCGGAGCGCGTCGGGACTCCCGCCAATGCGGGCGAAGCTGGGAAGGTTGCCGTTCTGGTTGTAGCGCCCGAGATCCGCCAGTGAATTGCCGCCGCCGTTCTGTCCGGCCGGCGCACCAGATCCAAGGCGGCCGATACCTCCCAGAGTGCCATCCCCGAATTGCGTCGTTTGGAGCGGAGCCCCGCCCAACATCAATGACATGCTCTTGTCAGCAGCCGCGTTGTCGACCTGTTCGCGCCCCATGCCCAGGAATTTCAGGCCGGTGTTGAGGTCGCCAGCTTTGAATGCCTTGGCTGCCGCTCCCGAGAAATTTCCCGCCAGAGCATCATCGCCAATGCCGGCGCGCTGCTTTTTCAGGGCGGCGGCTTCGAAGCTCTCGCCAAGGCCCGTGATGGCGTTGTTGAGGTTCCGGAACGAGCCGGAGAAATCATAGACTGGTGCCATTATGCCTGGCCCTCGCAGTTCGTAACTTCCTGATATGCGGCGTAGGCCATGTGCAGTTCGTCGCTGCCGTGCATGATGGCGGTGATGTAGGCCCACATGGTCGGGTCATCGAAACGCCCGTTCCGCATGACAAAAAGCGTTTGATCGGCATTCGCCCTGATGCGCTCGAGCGCCTGAACGCAGGCGACAACGTGGCGTTCAATCGGAATGCGCGGAGCCCTGCTCTCCTGCGCGGTTTCGCTGGCGGCGGTTGGCGCGGGGGATGCGGTGTCCATGCTCATTGCCGGCCCCCCGGCTCATGGCCAGCGTCGTTCGCGGCGCTCAGGCGGATGCCCTCACGGGCTACGACAGCGCGCAGTTCACGGCGGACAAGTTCAGAAACGCTGGTTCCGTCCTTTCGGGCCAGTGTCTTGAGCGCGGAAGCCAGAGGCGCTTCCGTGCGGACTGTCAGTGGGAATTCGGCGTAGGCCGCAGCCATTGCATCTCTCCTGTCGGTATTACGTGATAGTACAGGATTCAGCTAAGATATTGAATTATATAGTTTTATCTTGTTTCAACGAGTTTTCACGCTCTGTCACGCTGCGTTGGATGCGCTTCGGTGGGCGTCATCGTTAACGGGCGGTTAACGGGCGAATCGGCATGATGCCGTCGCCGGTGATGACACTAGGGCTGTCCCTGGCGATGACGCCGGTGATGTCGTCAGCGACGACGCCAGCGATGACACTGGCGCTGGGGGTGACATGGAAACCAGGCAACTGACCTATGCCGAACTGGCCAAGGCGCTGGGTATCAATACCGCCAGCGCCAAGCGGCTCGCCATTCGCAAAGGGTGGCAGAAGACCATTGGCAACGATGGGAAGGCCCGCGTGGCGGTTCCGGTCGAGCGGCTGGACCAGTCGGAGGGTGACAGTCCCAAGGGGAATGACACTGGTGATGTCGCCGGTGTTGTCATGGGGCCTGTCGCCGGTGATGACCCTGGCGCTGTCACCAGTGATGTCCCCCCTCCCCTCAACGGTAGCCGGCAGCTTCTGGCCTATCTGGAAAGCCGGGTATCGGAATTGACGGGTGAACTGAAAGAGGCCCGCGAAACCATTGCCACGCTGAACGAAACCGCCAAGCGAGTTGAAGGCCTGCAAGCCGAGGCGAAGGGCCTTGAAGCCCTGCTGGAAGCTGAGCGGAAGCGGTCGGATGAACTGCGGGCCGAAACGGCGAAATGGCAGGCCCAGGCAGAGGAGACGCTGGCCAAGCTGCCGGCACCGCAACCGGAGCGACGAGGGTTCATGCGTCGCCTGTTCGGCTGATGCTGGCTGGATCAGGGCTGGAAGGATCGCGGAATGAGTACAAGCGAAGGCCCGCCTGCCCGGCTCTTGAAGCTCGCGGAGGTCCTGCACAAAACGTCTCTGAGCAGGTCAACGATTTACCGCATGATAGGTAGGGGCGCGTTTCCCCGTCCCATGCAGGTGACGGATTCCATCGTCCGCTGGAAAGAGCAGGATGTAAACGCATGGATCGAATCCATTCCGCCGACTGGGCGCTTTAGCTAGCGACTTCAGTAGCCGCCGTTCTGCCGACAGCACCAGTTCAGGCCGCCCTTTTTCCGGCGTTACAAAATTCCCGCGGGCACCTGACAAAAATGGACGCCTCGTGTGTGCGCGCAGTGCGCAGAAATTCTCGTCGCAGTTTTCTGCTCGCGTGATGACTTCGGATAAATCGGTGCGAGGGCTGGTCGTCGCTTTATCCGACACCCTTGGCGACGCCCTGATAACTCCCAGTCATGAAGCAGGAAGCGGATTGAAGCGCCGTTTCTCTCGCGTGATGATGTCAGATAAATCGGCTGGCCAGCCATGTCATGGCCCAGCCCGGACCTGCGGAGCTCATATGACGTCGCTTACGCATCGCTCGGTTGTCCGCCTTGCTCTCAGCCGAGCAGAAGTCGCCCTTTCGATTGGCGTCGGGGTTAACACTATTGACGCCATGGTTGCCGGCGGAGCTCTCCCGCCACCTCGAAAGTGGCAGTCAGAACGTTTGTGGCTAGTTTCTGAGGTAGAAGCATATCTGAAGGCATGGCCTTCCGATGGCGATGCGCGACCTGAGCGAAGGCTGAGCGCCATAGATGACCGGCCATTTTCGGTGGAAAGGCTGGCCAAGCGCTGGGGGTGCTCAGAAAATAGCATTCGCCACATGGTGAACTCGCAGGAGTTGCCCGCCTTTCGCCTCGGTAGGCTGATGCGTATCCCGGCCCAGGTCGTTACCGAGATAGAAGCGCAGGCGACTGACTTCGAAGGCTCGAGGCCTAACCCTCCTGAGGCTGGGCAGGCTTCCGGTTCCGGCGCAATCGTTTGTGCGGTCAAGGATGAGCCGCCGGTGATTGTCCTAACGCATTCGAAGCCACGCCGACGTGGGCCAAGCAAGCCGCCTGTCGGCTGAGAGGCCACGATACCAGCGAGCGGGACCTTCTCGACTGGCACTGCCTTGCGCTCCCCAAATTCGGGGGGCTCAAAACCTGAGTGACAATCAGGTTATGGCGAAACCGCGCGGCGGGTCAGAGGCTGGAGTTTTACGACCAGCCCGTAAAACCGGGGCAGGTTGCCCGTCAGCATGGAGTAGGTTTTTCGGGATGTTCCGAAGAACGCCCGGCCGCCGCCCGTTTGAGCTCGCCAGATCCGGCGAGCGCAAAACCTGCTGGCCCGCTGGCCAGTGGACGTCAGTTTTTCCGTACTTTCCGAATATCCTGCGAGATAGGGCCGGGCGGGTTTTGAGCTGACCCGGGCCATCGCTCCGGTGCGGGACGTCGCTTTAACCGACACCCTGTCATTGCCGGGTTTCCCGGCAGTGGGTGCGCTCCCCAATTTTGGGGACCTCAAATTGGCCAAGGATACGTCGTCTCGCGCGCCTGTGTGCCTGCACCTTGTGGCAAAACCCAATTCCAGCATCGGTGCAGCGCATCCTGATTGGCCCATCGGATCAGATGACGCATGGAGAAGAACGTTGGACGGCTCTTGGGATGGTGAACGATCAGCTTCTGGTGGTTGTCTTCACCATGCGGGAGAATGTCGTTCGCATCATCTCCGCGCGGAAAGGAGGCGAAAATGACCGGAAAAAGGTCTCCCGTCTTTTCTCGGCAGGAACTTCATGAGAAGCGCGCCAAGGGCGAGGGGCGGTTCAACCCCGAAGCGCCCGCCGGCCCGGATCTCGGCTCCGAGTTCTGGGAAGGCGTCGTCCTGGTGAAGCCTTCCGAAAGGAAGGGTGTTCTGCTCAAGCTGGATGAGGAGCTGATTGAAACCTTCAAGCGGCTTGCCGGCGGGAAGGGCCATTTGACCCTGATGCAGAACGTGCTGAAGTCCTTTGCTGACGCACAGTCGAAATAAGGGCGGCGCTGTCCGAAAGGATGGCGCCATTGCCTGTTCGCGCACGCGCGCACTTTGCGCAAAAATCCGCGTCAGGCCTGTCGCCCGTCCCCGGTGATAGGTGGTGACAGCGGGAAGGACAGGCCAGGCGAAACCCTTATCCAGCAACAGTTCCAGCCTAGTGACACTCCCGCGGGATAGCGTGTCACTGGCCCTTCTGGCTCAACAGCAGGTGCGCATCGCGCGGGCATGGGCGCGTACTGGTCGCGAAACTCAATCCCGCTTTTTGCGGCATATGCAGATCCTGCCAAAAGGGCGGCTTCTGCACTTAGGGCTATCGTCCGAGCAAGGGGAGCTTCTGCGCTATCCAGGCCACTAGGGCAATCAGCGTCAACGCTGCCAGGAAAATCGCCGCGCGGTAGACTTCTCTTTTTGACATCGGTCTCTTTCGCAGAGGGTCATGCAAGCCCGGCCTTGGTTTTTGTAAACCTCCCTATGCCTGCTGCTGTGGAATTTCCAGCGGCGTCTGCGGGGGTATTTGAATTGGCTCCTGCGGAACGGGGATTGGCTCCCTTACCGGAACACCAGCCGGTTCTTCAGGATGAGGCCCCTCTGGCGGCGTGGGTGGTTGCGCCGGGGTGTCTGGCGCGGGTGGGATCGGTATCGGCGGTTCGGCCGGAGGCTGCTGGTTCATGGCACGGCTCCTTGGGTTTCTATGGAGCCAAGTCCTCAGCTCACGTGTGGGTTCCCGTTCAGTCTTTCTCTCCTCTGCTGCACCAGCAGTGGTGCGTGTACGCATTTGACATGTAGCTGTTTCCGACCATAACGTTTGTCTCAATGTTCGTTGAAACAGATGTGAATGTCATGGCGCAGGGAAAATTCGTCGCCTACTACCGCGTTTCGACCCAGAAGCAGGGTCGATCAGGTCTCGGCCTTGATGCACAGAAGGAAGCCGTCAGAACCTTCCTGAGCGGCGGCAGCCTGAAGCTCCTGGCCGAGGTTGTGGAGATTGAGAGCGGGAAGAAGGACGACCGTCCAAAATTGGCAGAGGCACTGCGCCTTTGCCGCCTGCTTGGGGCGCGGCTTCTCATAGCGAAGCTGGACCGCCTGTCCCGTGATGCTCATTTCCTGCTCGGCCTTCAGAAATCCGGCGTGCAGTTCACGGCAGCCGATATGCCGGAAGCCAACGAGATGGTCGTGGGGATCATGGCCGTTGTGGCCCAAGCCGAGCGGAAAATGATATCAGCCCGCACCAAAGCGGCGTTGGCGGCGGCAAAGGCTCGGGGGACAGTGCTGGGCGGCCATCGTGGCGTGACGCCGTCCCGAGAGGATCAGGAGGCCGGAAGAGCCACCCAGGCCGCCAGAGCGCTGGCTCGCGTCGCGGATCTCTCTCCGGTCATCAGGGATTTGCAGGCAAGTGGCGCTCATTCCTTGGGGGCTATCGCTCGCGGCCTCAACGAGCGCGGCATTCCAGCCGCCCGAGGCGGCTCCTGGTCGCCTATGCAGGTTTCCCGTGTTTTACGGCAGGCTGATGTGAGCTCTGGCGGAGGTCGCCCTTAAGGCTGATTTTCGTCACACCGCAGTGGGCCCTGGACCACCAAGTACACCCATCAACAGCAGAATAATCAGGACTATGAGCAGCAGTCCCCCGATGCCCAGGCCTTGGACGCGATAGCGGCCGTCGCCGTAAAACATTCCGCCGCCGCCGAAAAGCAGGATGAGGATAATCAACACAAGCAAGAGGTACATCGTGGTCTCCACCCTACACGCGAGGTCCTTTGCTCAACGCTCAGGATCGGACGGCGTTCCACAATATGCCTTCTCCCATTCGGCCTCGGTCATGACCGGGCAGGCGGTGCTTTCCTGATCTGCGTGCCCTTCAGCAAGAGGGTAGGCGCTGACTGTGAATCGCTCGCCATCGGCGCCTTCAGCCTTCTCCAGCCGTGACAGGCGAGCCGAAATCAAGCGGGACATGCAATGGGCCTGTGGTGAGGGCTGACTATGGTGCGGATGATGTGAAGCTCATTGCCGGAGATGGAAGCGGTGAGAGCTTCAATTTTCGCCTGTCGTTCGGCCTCATCCACTCCGGTAACGACATGGCGCACAACCCTTACGGCCGATGTTCGGGATTCTCGCTGGGCTTCCAGCTTCGAAATCCGGCCTGAAATCCTGCTCATGTCGCATACCTCGCGGTTCCAGCGATAACCGCCGAAGCAAGCTCCACATCGCTCAGGTTCATGCCTACTGCCGACTGCAATCCGGTAATCCCGGGATGATGCGCTATCTGCGCAAGCTCGCCGTCCGTCAGGTCAGCGCCGTCTGTCCACCGGCTTTCGGGCAAGGGCGCCGGAAACGGCACCACTCCCATGATGACCGGATCACCTTTCCGGAAGGCGCCAGCCTCTAAAGCCCGGCGGTAAGCCGCTTCCACCAGATCCCGTGTGCGCTCCCAAAGAACGAAAGCGACAGCGGGTCGGTCACTCTCGGTGGCCTGCTTCTCAAGCGCCCGCAGACGCCTTGCGATAGCGGCATTCATGCATCTGCTCTCATAGCGGCCGCTATCACATGGCCCATTTTGCCAGCGCCGGTTCTCAGGCTGTCTGTGAGCGCTGCTATCTGGGCCGGATCAGCCAGCGCCGCCCGTACGCAGGCATCCCGTTGCTCCTTCGACCGCAGGATAGCCGCTGGCCTGTGCTGCTCCTCGAGCTTTCCGATCCGTGCTGCAATCCGGCTTCTCATGACCGGCCATTCTCCAGCGCTTCAAGACGACGGTTCAGGTCAGTGACCTCTATGGCCTTGATGTGCGCGTCCACCAGCTTGCTGAGTTCAGCCGCCTCTATGGGAGTCAGCTCGCCTTCTGCCACAGCGGTAATGAGCGCAGAGGTCGCCCGGCTCAGATCCTCAATGTGTTCGATGGGCGGGAGAGCGAAGGGGACTGGCCGGTCTTTTCTGGGAGGCGCCAGACGTTCGAGGCAAAGCCGCAAGGCTACGGTGTCACCGTCGCAAGCCATCTCGATTGCCTTACGCGTGATTTTCTCGGCATCACCCGCGAGCAACTCGTCAATGGCCAATGTGGTTCGGTGGCGCGATCCACGCGGCTTGCCAGCAGGATTTCCGCTCTGGCCCTTCTTGAAACTCGTACTGTTTGCCGCCATCCCCGATCCGTCGACGCGAAGCGCTAAACATGACAAAACTATAGCACTTCAACGCTGCAGTGTCGCCCTGAATTCGGCCTGCTTTGGCACTGGGCGACTAAATCTGCGCGCAAAGCTCGTGCTGCAAATAACTAGGAGGCTAAAAAAATGATCCCTAAGCCTATGGCGATGATGATGGCATAAAACGCAAGCTCATTGTTGGATTTATGGAGCATGTGTCCTCCGTAAGGGTTCCAATTATAACAATAAATCAATCTGAGTGTAACTATACTCACAAAAAATCATAGAGGTGTTGCATATAGCGTTTGGATCCATCCGAGGTCTTTCGACTTTGTTGGTTCGGATCTAACTGGCGGCGTATCTTTTGAGGCAACTGTCTCACAGTCCCGTTCACGCCGTAGCGAACAGCTCATTCTTATGACAGAACGAAGCGGAAATATCCGATTTGAGGAGCGACGCTGCGATGCTGGCAGATTCAGTGACTGACAGCGGTTGTGATGCGGAAGAAGCCAAGAGGCTGGCGGCGCTGGCCAGCTTTGACGTCATGGATACCCCTACGGAAAGGGACTTCGACGACATAGCCCGGCTGGCGGCCGATATCTGCGAGACCCCCATAGCAGTTGTTAATTTCATCGGAGAGAACCGTCAGTTCTTCAAGGCTGAAGTCGGGCTGGGAGTGCGTGAGACCCCTTTTGACAGCTCATTTTGCGCCAGGGCCATTCTGGAAGAGGAATTCCTCGTCGTTCCGGATGCAACGCAGGACCCCCGCTTTGACGCCAATCCTCTGGTGACCGGAGAGCCCCATCTTCGGTTCTATGCAGGGGCGTTGCTCAAGACGGACGAGGGGCATCCAATTGGAACGGTATGCGTCCTCGACTACCAGCCGAGGGAGCTGACGCCAGTCCAGCAGAACGCGCTCCGCATTCTGGCGCGCCAGGTAATGGTCCAGCTTGAGCTGCGGCTGGCGCTGAAGGATCTGGCCCGGCAGAACGCTATTCAGAAGCGCCTCAACTCACGGCGCACATTGATGGCAGAGCGACTGGCGGCCGAGAACGAATTGATCCGGACGGACGAAAAACGCCTGCGCCTTGCACAGCATGCCGCGGGCATTGGAATTTTCGAGCTTGATGTAGCCAGCGACGAACTGGAGGTCTCCGAGGAATTCTGCAGGGTCTTCGGTCTGCCTCTACAACCGAATTATCCGGCCTCGGTATTGGAGTCCCTGATTGTTGGTGACGATGAGAGCGCGCGCTCAGACAAAGATAGCCGCGCTCGGGGAACCGCGAAGCTGGACATTGAATATCGCATCCGCCGGAAAAACGACCGGGAGCTTCGCTGGATAGCCCGTCGTGCGCGTTTTGTGAAGGCGTCGGACGGTACCGTTCTGAAAATGGTCGGTGTCGTGATGGACATCACGGGCAGCAGGCAGCGCGACGCTCATACGGCTGCCCTTCTTTCGCTTGGCGACCGTCTTCGCAATGCTGGCTCCTTTGCTGACGCGACGCATCATGCGGTGGAAGCACTTGCTGAGGTCTTCCATGTGGACCGGCTGGGCTACGCCACCGTTGACCAGAATGAAGGGTCGTTCGTGGTTCAGGCCGAGCATCTCGGGATCGGCGTGCTTCCAATCACAGGCCGGCATCTCCTCACTGAGCTTCCGAGCACTCTGGGGCTGCTGGCCGGGGGAGAGGTCGTTGCAGTATCGGATGCGACCAGGGAAGCGGGCATCGCCGGGGACATGCCAATACTCTCGGAACTGGCCGCCCGCGCCCTGCTAATGGCGCCCATTCTCGACCGTAGCCGTCTTGAGGGGGTGCTGTTCATACTGCATCGCAAGCCGCGGTCATGGTCCAGGGATGAAATTGAATTTGCACGCCGGGTTGCGGACCGGACATATGCCACGCTCGAACGGATCGAAGCTGAGGAACATCAGCGCGTTCTGAACCATGAACTGAGCCACCGGCTGAAAAACACCCTGGCGATGGTCCAGGCAATCGCATCGCAGACCCTGAGAAAAACCGTTGCGGGCGATGCGGTCGAGGCGTTCATGGCCAGAATACAGGCTTTGGCCAAAGCCCATGACGTGCTGCTGCAGGAATCGTGGTCGTCAGCCCGGATACACGCAGTCCTTGAAAAGGTCCTGGAAGTGCATGCCGAGAGGGCGCGTTTCCGGCTTTCTGGTCCCGATATCCGTCTTGGACCAAAGGCTGGATTGTCCCTCTCACTCATTTTTCATGAGCTTGCGACGAATGCCGTCAAATACGGAGCTCTCTCGGTATCAAGCGGAACTGTGCACATAGGCTGGAGTATCAGTGCCATTGCCGGGGATGAGACCTTCACCCTGAAATGGGAAGAAAAGGATGGGCCTCTGGTCTCCGAGCCGACGCAGAAAGGCTTTGGCTCCCGTCTCATCCGGATGGGCATAGCTGGAACAGGCAAGGTCTCCAAACGTTATGACCCAAGTGGTTTTGTTGCTGTTTTCCAATTGCCTATGAGCGTCATCAGGGAATTGGTCTGATGGCGTGAGAAGGCTCGATATGGATCAAACGCAAAAGCCCCTGACCATCCTCGTAGTTGAAGATGAACCGTTGATCCGGATGGACCTGGTGGACCTGATAGAAGAGGCAGGCTTCCATACACTGGAAGCCCGGAATGCCGATGACGCCCTGGCGCTCATGAGTGACAAGGACGGATTTCAGGTGCTTTTTACCGATGTGGATATGCCGGGCTCCATAGATGGTCTGGAGCTGGCGCGGATCGTCGCCGGGCGGAAGCCTGACGTAAGGATTATTATAACCTCAGGACAAACGGTACCCGAGGAAAACGAAATGCCGGCAGGGGCAGTTTTCATACCCAAGCCCCATGAAGCATCCCGGTTGGCTGCCGTTTTGCAGCCAAAGGGCCAAAAGTGCCACTAAAAGGCGAGGAACGATAAGGACATCGAAAGGTTGACCTTCGAAAGGAGACAACCATGGTTCAAGCCCCGTCCAAGCCAACCACCCCCGACGAAAAGCCTTATCCGGACCGGGGTGCCGATTCCAGGATTGGCAATCAATCCATGCGCGGCACGCCTCGCAAGCTTGATCCCGAACAGACCGACGAAACTGGTAAGGCGCCTCCAAAAGGCAAGCCAAGCCAGCAGGAATATCTGGACGTGAAGCGGGAAGAGCGTCCAGGCGAGACGGACAGGGAAAAGTGAGCCAGCAGGGGATCCCTACATGTGTTGGAAGTCCCGGATACAACTACTTTGATACGGCGGGGACCGGTTGGGACCAACGAGTCATTTTCTCATAGCCAGCCCTGGCCATGCGCTTCACGAGATCCTTGTGGAGCATAGGGATGTCGTTCCCGGCCTTTTTGGGCTGTAGGTTTTTGGTGTCGTTCTTCGACGGTCCTTGCATGGCTTCCTCCGCGATACCTGTCTCAATAATGTCCAAAGGAAGGCATTGGTTCCATAATGTTCCAGTAGGCGTTGGAGAATATGGAGCGCTCAGGAGGACGGATCTTCGCGCAGCGCCCGCCACAGGGTCGTCTTGTTGACCTTTAGCAGCCGCGCCATCGATGAGACGGATTGCTGGCCGCTGTCGATGCTCTGGCGGGCGTGGCTGATTTGCTCCGGCGTCAGGATCCGGGGTCGGCCAGCAAGGTTAAGCCTAGGCTTCGCCGCCGGGGCTACCTGCGCGACAGGGGCGCTGGCTGTGTCGATGCTCTCCAGCACCTCGATAACCCGGGAAGCGCGCCGAACATCCTCCGGCGAGATGGTGATTTCATCCCATATGGCGTGGATCCCGGCGCCAGCTTCAGCAATCCGGATGATCACCGATACAGCCCCGTTTGACGACGTGGCCAGGTGGCCGAGGCGGGTCACAACCAGCGTGTCGCCCGGGATGAGTTTTGCCAGCAGGGCTTTCAGCTCCGGGCGCTCGATCAGATCATTGTCGACATAGTCGATATGGGGCTCCTCCATCCCCGCGGCCTGCAAATCGAGCCCTTGCGAATGGACGTCAATCTCGTCTCTGGCGAGGATATAGCCCAATTTCTTCATGGCTGATTACGCCCCACTTTTGCTGTTGATTTCGAAACGATTTCGCAACGGCGAATCGTAGTTTACAGCTAGATCACGTGGCTGTTCCAGCAACGAATATCGCAACATATATCGCTCAGGCCGGCTACGGCGGCCAGATGCCCTCTCAGCCGTTTCAGAATCTCCACCTCCAGCAGCGCCAGCGTCAGCAGTTTTCTGTGCTCCCGCTCGGGGTGCACAAAAACTGCGGTATTGAGCCCATTTTTATCGGGGACTTGTTGGGGAGTTTTTATCGAGGGGCGTCCATCACGGGGACGCATTGCCGGGGTTTTCAAAATTGCGCGGTCGGGCGGCCTGACAGACCGCGCGCCAGCACCCGCCATTGGGGCGGGAGCGAACCTGCAACCAGACCGTTTGAAACGGTCGGCTCTAACCATCGGCCCTGGATGTACGCGCCACGGTGGCGCGCTCATGAAATAGCCAAGCTTACGCCTGCCGGCGGGGCAAAAAGAAAGCCGCCCGGAGGCGGCTGAAGGGAGGTCTCGCTGGAGGGGACGGTAAGTCCCGTGGGGCGCTGGCCCCATGACTGCAACCTACCGGTCACCGCCGCCTCGTGTACGTGCGGGCACGCACATGCGAGAGGCCTCGCAAAATTGCCGGAGGACAGACGCCTGTTTTCGCGCATCGGCGGGATATCGCCTAAAATCGATTTTAAGACTCATGGAGCGGCCACACTGCTTTATTGCTGTCACGCACTGCGCTGACGATTTATTGCCGCTGGCGGGCTTCCCTGCTGATCTGGCGGCCTATCCAGATGTCGCTACGACCACCTTGGCCGGTGCCGGCGCTGAAACCATCTCTCGGGCCCGTTTGTCGGACCATTCGGCCGGCCGCCTGTTCTTCAGCCAGAAAATGGCGGCCGTGGTGTCCGGCGGGTGCTTCCGGACATACGGGATGGCGACATGCCGGCCATCTGAGGCCGCGGATATCCTGACGGCCGGGTGGCTGTACCCCACGGCGCGCCGGTAGAGGGCCTCGGCAACATTGGCGTCAGCAACCAGCTTCCCCTTTTTTACGGCGTCACAAAATTCGGGATTGCCGCGCCTCCAGCGGTGCACTGTCTGCCGGCTGACGCCAAAGAAGTCCGCCAGATCCACGTCAGTCGCCCCAAGGCGGCATAGCTTCTCGGCCTGCGTGACGAACTCCGGCCGGTATCGGGACGGCGCGCCGCGCGCTGGCAGGTGATCATGCTGCATTTCGTTCCTCCGGCCGGCTTCGGGTTTTCGCGCGCCAGTTGCTGACGGTCTGGGGGCTGACGCCGCACCGGCGGGAAATCTCGCGGTCAGACAGTTCGGGGTGAGCGTCCATCATGGACAGTACGTCGCGGCGCTTGTCGGCGTTGGTCCGGCGCGGCGGCGGCGAGGGTGGCTCTGATGCCTGAGCATGCTCATATTTGGCGCGAAGGGCTTCGAAGTCCTGTCGCAACCGCTCATCGAATGGGTCTAGCCCGCCGGCCTTGGGGTCGATGAAAGTCCGTTGCTCTTTGTAGAGCGCCCATTCAAACCGGATATCCATGTCATCCCAGTTGGCGGCTGGGAGGTTGTCCAGCGCTTCCTCTACCAACCATTCCCGGACATTGACCTCCTGATGATGATGATACTCCCCGGGAACGAACAAGCTGCGCATACGATGCAGAGTGTCCCACATCCGGATTTCAGCGAGCAGGCCTGCCAGCGTCTTCGGCATTGGCCACGCCTTGCGGATCACATCGTGGATGAATGGCGGACAGTTGGCCGATACATAGTCAACGCACTGGCCGCCAAGCTCCTGGGTGAAGGCGAAGCGGCCTTCAATCCAGCCATCGTACCATTCGCGTTTGGCGAAGGGCGTGGCCGCCTCGTAAAGCGCGCGCTCGACTTCCGTCAGCTCGAAGATAGCTGCCGCTGAGCCGAATTCCCTCAGGGCCTCCTCTCGTTTCCGGGCATTTTCGGCTTCACGCTCGGCCCGCTCTCTCGCTGCCTTTGCCTTGTATCCTGGCTCTCGTTCTTCCATCCAATCTTCGAACGATGGCGCCGAATTCCGCGTACTCGCCTTGGTCTTCCTGTCCATTTCGGACATGGCCTGTTTCAAGGTCATGCCGGCGCGCTGCGCCATCGCCTCGGCCCGGGTGCGAGCCGCAGCCCGCTCCCCTTCGGTCGCGCCGCGATCCATCATGGTCCGGACCTTGGCGAATTTCTCGGCGTCGAATGTCTGGGTTGCTCCCATCATGGCAGCTCCCCGGCTTTGCGCAGCATCTGCCGGCACGCCTCGATGCGGCTTTCCAGGCCGGCGGTCTGGCCGCCAGGAGCGATGGCGTGGGCCAGAATGCGGTCCCAGTGGTCGCCGTCGATGTCGCGGTGTTTCCCATCCCGCGCACCCTGTCGCCAGCCATGCCAGTAGGACCGGGATCGGTTGTCGCCGCACGGATCGCCCCCGTAGCCATCCTGGTAGCCCTCGGCCACTTCCTCATCGTTCAGGCGCGCCAGATCCATCACGGACAGGACGGGCTCACGGTTTGGGTTTGAAAAATCCGGATTCATGCTGGGACATAGCTCCCTGCGTCAGCCGAGAACCTGCGGTCCACCGGCAGAAAGAAGAACTTCACCGAACCGGGCGATCCGCACATGGGCTGGCGACGGATCTTCGCCGCATTCACCAGCGTGCATCCGTTCGCGAAGTCCCGGTAAACGACCAAGCCGGCGTCAGCCTTGTTGCGCCAGTGGGCGGACCCCGCGATGTCGTAGAGGCTCGGGGCCGGGTCCTGCGTCTCTCCCGGTGACCGGGAAATTTTGACCGGATGGGCGACCATGAACACGGCCACGTCGTGGACCTTGGCGAAGCGTTTGCACTTGCTGATCAACTGGGAGACGAACTCCGTTTCCGTCATTTTCGACGGCCTGCCTGCCTCGAGCTCGTTGTACGGGTCGATGATCAGCGCCCGGATGCCGTGGCGGAGGACCGCGGCGCGCGCCCGCTCCAGCACCCAATCCACTGTCGGCGTGTGGTCCGCCGCATCGATGAAGGCGAAGTGCTGCTGAACCCATGCCTGCGCGTCCCGCAACTCCTGTTCGGTCATGCGCGGGTTAGGGCCGTCATGGAACGGGCGCCGGGCGTGGATCTCGCAAAGGTCGATGATGTGGTTGGCGCTGCCTGTCTCCGGAGAGAAAATCGCCCATGACCAGCGGTGTTGCTGCGCCATGCTGACCGCCACCTGATCCAGCCATCGGCTTTTGCCGTGGTTTGGAATGCCGGTCACGACAACGAACTGGCCCGCGATGACCTTGAAGGCCTTGTCCATGTCAGGGCCGAGGCCTGTCGAAAGCGGCTGAGGCCCCCGGCCCTCGTAGATGTCCAGCACGTCACCGGCGAAGGAATCCGCGTCATAGAGGCCGTCTATGGGCCACGGCCTGGCGAGCGTCACGCATTCGCGCAGCACGTCCTTCCCATGATCCATCAGACATTCGTTGGCGTCCTTGGTCTGGACGTCGTTGGCGTTCGGGAAGGTGACGCGCCAGCACCTGTCCTTGCCCAGCCGGCGCGCCAGCTCGTTGGCCAGATACTCGCCCGGGCCGTCCATGTCGGTGGCGATGAAGAACCGGCGGACCTTCTCCAGCGCCTCGGCGTGCGTCGCCAGCGGCTCATAGCGCTTTTCGCTGGCTTCAGGCCGGTCTGGCGCGCCGTTCGGCAGACTGACCACATTGGACAGGCCGGCCTCGAGCATGGCCAGAACGTCCATTTCGCCTTCAACGAAAATCAGGTCGCCATCGGCGGCGGCCTCGATGGCGTCGGCGTTGTACAGCACCGGCTCCGGGTTTTTCTCCTGGCGGAAGTTCTTCGCTGCGTCGCGGTATTTCACATTTCGCAGCTGGCCGGCCCACTCGTACGGGAAGGCGATGCAATCAGCTTCCCCCTCCAGCTGGGGGAACCACTGGCGGGTCCGGTAAACCCCGGCCCGTTCGACGGTCGCGGCCGAAATACCGCGCCGGGCGAACCACTCAAGCATCGCCGGCGGCCGTTGCGGGCTCTGAACCCGGGCTGGGCGATGGTAGGTCCGGCGCTCCAGCCGCGGTGGCGGCCGGTCAAGTTCGCCGCCTGCGCCGCCAGCCCACTGGCAGTGGTGGCATTGCCAGCGAATGCGGTCCTGCATCACGGTCACGGACAGGCAGGGATCGGTTTTCTTCTTGCGACCGGCCGAGCACTGCGGGCAGGTCGTCTTGTGGTTGCCCTCGCGCCAGTCGCGCAGGCTGATGCCCTGTTGCCGGGCTTGCTCCAGAAAATCCATGGCTCACCCCCGGCTGAAGATGGATGCGCGGCTGGCAGATGACGCGACAGAGGGCGGGACAGCTGGATAGTCGGCCCAGCGCTGCTGGTTCAGCCAGGTCTGGGCCTGCGCAACCTTCTCGGTTCCAAAACGGCCGGAGCGCTTTTCGATTTCGGCATACCGCCGCGCGCCGCCAATGATGGCTTCCGGATCTGCGCCGGATTTCACCGCCCGAAGGAATTTGTCCCGGGCTGGTTTTCTCGGGTTCGCCGCCAGACCCCTCTTGGGGTAGACCGCCCAGAATTCATCGAACCTGTCGACCGTTTCGGCCGCTGCCGGCGGCGAAGCAGCCGAAGAATGGTTCCTTTGATGGTTCTTTGACGGTTCAAACGTAGTGAGCCCGGAAAATTTTTCCGGTTGGTCGGTCGTAGATTTCCGGGGGGCGCGGAATTTTTTTCCGGTTGGTGCGGAAGATTCTTCCATACCCCCGGAAAAATCTTCCGGTTGCAGTTTGCCCGTATCGAACGCAACAATCTGGATGACGTCCGACGCCCTGCTACCGTCTGGACGGCGGCGCTCAACCCGCTTGATGAAGCCGAGATCCTCAAGGACGGCTATCGCCTTTCGGATAGACCTATCCGTCAGGCTTGTGTCAAACGCGACAGCCTTCTGAGAAGGCCAGCAACGGCCATCCTTGTCGGCATAGTTCGCGATGGCAACCAGAACGAATTTCGCGGATGAGGACGCGATTTCCTGAGCCAGCGCCCAACCAACGGCCTGAATGCTCATGACCGCCCCCCTTCCTGATGGATCTGGTCCACGGCCCCCGGCAACGCGCCCAGGGCGACCTTGGCGCAGGACATGACCTGTCGCATCGATGCGACCAGCGCTTCGGCATTGCCGGTGGCGATGTGCTCGGATGCGCTTTCGAGGTGGACTGACGCCGCCGCGATGGCGCCAGACAGGAGGGCGCGGGGGACATGCACCCCGTCACGGTTTGCCGCCGCCTGCTCATGCTGGGAAGGCAAAGCCATGATGACGGGGCCGTTCATGCCGCCACCTGCTGGTGCAGAATCTGAAGCGGCGTCCGGAGCACGTATCGGGCGTGCATGCCGCTGAAAGCCCCGCCGTGCTTCTCGTTGACCGTCTCCACGTCCAGGCCGGATTTCCGAAGCTGGAAGACGTAGTGGGACCATCGCGGCGCGGGCTGTTCGATGGGCGTGCAGCCACGCTCACCGGCCGCGATGAGGCGACCAAGCGCCCAGGCTTCGCGCCCCTTGTAGGTTTTGGCGGGGCTGTCGATGTCCTTGCGGACGGTGATTGCGGTGACGTTCATTGGCGCACCTCCTGCGGCCCGAGGCCGGCGAGCGAGGCGATAGCGGCGGCGGCGGTGGGAGAGAGGCCGAAGCGCTGGGAGAGGCGATTGCTGGCCCGAGACGACAGGAACGGCGGCGCAGGAGGCGCGTGTTCACGGTTTACCCTCGGGTCATTTTCAGGCGAGAATCTTCGTTGCTCGCCAAGGGCGAGACGGGTATAAATTTCCACGTTCTAGATCCTATGTTCCGCCGTCGTTCCGATTGCCTCTGGGTGACGGCTTTGGTTTCAGGACAAGCCCGGTTCCGTTCCCGCGGAGTCGGGCTTTTCTGTTTTCGCTTCCGCCAGCTGCCTTATGACAGCGGTAGGGAAGCGAACCGCCCGGCCGAACCGGACGGATGGAATCACCCCGATTTCGGCAAGGTGATAGACGTGGTTCTGGGACAGGCGGACCACCCTGGCGACCTCACTGGCCGTCATGAATGGCGCGTCCGGAAACTGGTAAGCGGCCGTCATGCTGCGCCTCGCAGGGCAGCGGTCGAAGTAACCTTCGGCGTCATGCGCTGATGTGCCCACGCATCGAGGTCGGCGCGCTCGTAAACTGGCCACCGACCGATGCGACGGAAGGCGGGGCCGCCGCCTTGCGTAGCCAAATACCGAAGATAGTTCGCGGCGCATGGGAAGCCGTAGTTTTCGCGGAGATATTTTGCCGCCTCCTCCCGACGCAACAATTCTTTCTCAGCCATTTCCGTCTCCAGCAAGCCGTTTCGCTGTTTGGAGATTACTAGCGCTTATTGGGAGGCGTCTAAGCACTTATCAGACCTGTTTCTGTGCAGCACGTATCTATGAGCGTTCCGTGCAATCCCTTTGAACGTCAAAGCCCATCAGCGATTTATACGCTGCACCATCTTCCCGCACGGCGCTCGGCCCATAGTCCTTGAGGGCCTGCTTCGCCATCTCGCTCAGGAATTCATCTTCTGGATATTCCTTACTTTTTTTAACTATTTCTCCGGACAACCTAGCAAGGGTTATCGAATTGACTACCTCAACTTTGGTCAATCCATAAGGTTGTTCAAGTAATCTCTGGCGCCAATGTCTGGTTCTATATCCATAACATTCAGTTAGAAATGCTCGCGCGTCCTCTAAGGTCTTTCCCGACGCCGACATGAATTCTTCGAAACAAGTTGCCGATAAATGGTGCAGTTGGATGCGATATTTTGCTTTCTGGGGAGAGCTCTCTGGTGTCACCAAGGGCAGCTGTTCGCCCGTATCAAGAGCTCGGAGAGAGTGGGTCAACTCAAAAAGCAACGGCCCAAGCGATGTGCCGGCAGGTCGGAATGCTGTCAGGACGTTGGTTAGGGCTAGGCGCCTTACGATTGGATCCAATTTGGATGGTTGCCGAGCAATGTGCGCACCGGCTTCTTGAAGGCCTTGTGCATCCCTTGGGTCGTCTGCTCTGGGATCTAGCAGCGGCTCGCCGCAATCCCCGCCTTCAGCCAAGCCAACCAAGTGGTGTATGGCCCATTCTGCTTCACGGCACATGAGGTAAAATGCACGGCTAACAGCGTCGTTTGCATACCACGTCTTCCCTTCCGCGTCGGACGGGGTGGAGTAGCTTTCTCGAAGGAATGATAGGTAATCCAGAGCGTTGGCGATGCCCTCTAGCCGCTCATACTCTTTAGAGTCTATCTCGCCCCCCCCCTGTTCGAGAAGGTGTTTCCACTTGAAGGACATCGCCGCACCTTGCGACGCACCACATGTGGCGCGCAGGGAAACCGATGGTGCATTCGGCTTTCGGCTGGCCGGCCTATCCCTGCGCGTTCCGTTCAGCGCCGTCAGTCCTGCGCTGCGTTCTCATCGTCTTTGCGCCTCAACCGAACGCCGGGTTCGCCGTGGTTGAGAAATTCAATACCGTCCGCCTCCAGAGCAGCCTGCACAAGCTGAACGTTCCTTGCCCTGCCCGCGATAGCCCCGCCCTTTGAAGCCTCCATGTTCCGGATGGTGTTCACGTTCAGACCCACACGGGTTGCCAGTTCGAGCTGTTCAATCCCTGCAAGCGCGCGAGCGGCCTTCAGCTGGTTCCCTGTTGTAAGCACGACGATACCCCTTCCACAACCTGAAAACTAGGTATCATCGATAATTTCAGATTGACAACGATATTTTCCGAATATAGTTATCATAACCATAAACGATACCAATACAGACACATTTTATCCGCACGGAGCGTTCCATGAATGCCCATTCCATCGCTATCCACCAGCCACTTGGCCCGGATCTGCGCCGCCGGATCTCCCGCGCCATCGACCTGCTGATTGAAGCGCTCGACCGCGACGACGCGCTGGACCCGGCACACGAATGCGAAGGCCAGGAGCTGTTCGACCCGGCGCGCGGCTGGACCGCCATCGATCCGGATCTGGAGGTCGATGCGATTGAGCGTGCCTTCTGAGGCATCACAACATTTGAACAGGACAGCATGAAAGTGCTGTCGCATGACAGCAGGAGACTGCCATGAGAGCGAACCACGTTGAGGAAAAGACGCCGGCCGAAATTCAGGAGGAGCGGGCGTTCAGATTGAAGACGCTCTCGAAGCGGATGTGCCTGACGATAGGGCATCTGGAGGATGACGTTCGCGCGGCCATCGGCGCCTCAATGCACCCAAAGGCCAAAGGGACGCCCATCTTCGACAGCATCTATGTGCTGCTGGATATGGCCGAAGAGTGCTCTCACGAGATGGAGGTGCTGGCGACGCAGCAGGCCGAAGTTCACTGCTAAAGCGCTACAGCACTATCCCATTAAAATATTGAACCGCCGTTTTGCGGGAGGATCGACATGCAAACCGCCATGCCAATTTTGGACACAGCGCCGGGACCGACCAATGAAGCTCTGGACCGGATGCTGGGCTGCCTTCTGAAGCAGCGCCGCGCGCTCCGCGATATGAACGACCGTTACGACGAGCTGGTTGCGTCAATGCCGTGGTGGGCGAGGCCCGGCAAACGCCTGCTGGGAGTAGCGCCAGATGGCCGTCCATTTTTGACGGGGTATAGCTGGGAGCCGGCAATCACTGGCGTCACCGCATGCCCAGGCGAACTGGTTCTCATTCGCCCATCGGATTTGGATATTCACGCGCTGGTGGAATATCGCCGGGAAGCATGGGGCAAGGCCGGGGCCGACCGGGCAAGGGCGCTGTACCGGCAGGATATGCTGGCGCTAGAGCATCGGCGTGCGGCGGCTCGTGCCGAACGGGAGCGCTGTGGATCGGAAACACTGGCGCCGATGGTCGATGACGCCACCAAGGCCACGACCGACCTTCAGGACCAGATATTGGCGTTGCCGGCTTCACCGGAGCGCGCCGCGCTACAGATCCTGTTCGACGCCATTGAGAGCGTCGAACCAAGTCAGTCCTTGGACAGCGAGGAACTGGCCCGCTCCGTCGCCGTGCTCCACGTCCTGCGTCCCTTGGTGGCCGGCCGGACAGCCGCTCTGGTCAACGAGTACCTGAAAGATACGGCGCGCCCGCTCGCGGACTCCCCACTGTCCTGCACGTCGTGGGCCGAGCTGCAGCGCTGTCTGACCCGGGAGAGCGATACGTTCGACATTCCGCACGGCCTGCTGGCGGCCGTCGTCCTCGCAGCCTGAACGGGTGTGTCACATGACGAATGATCCCATCCTTGCGGCAATTGCCGCCTATCGCGCCGGCCTTGCTGCATTCAACGCGATTGACGAGGCGGACTGGCCCAAACTCGGCGGCGAGATGGCTGTTGTCTGGTCCACCTACGGCGAGCCCTATCGGACCATCTGCAACTGGGAGCGCCCGGCATTGACCCGTGAGGGCGCTGCCGAGGCGCTGAAGATGGCGCTGTCTGAGATGTCCATCTTCGAGGATGACGAGTCGCACATGATGTTGATCAAGGCAGCGCTGGGGTATCTGGAGGCGGATAAGGCTCCTACGGTGCCTTGCTAACAGCACTTCCATTGGCGCTGGCGTAGTATGCTTGCAGCGGCAAATAGCCAATCAGGATCACGATGGCGCTTCCGATGGCGGTGTCGAGCAGGCGCTGCAGCGCGAAGTCCACGTCGCGGGAGCCGGGAATGATGACGTCTACCAGCATCAGAATTAGCGGCGTCAGGAACACGGCCTGCAGCACGTAGGACCGCTGCATTGCCCATGGCAACACGCCCGCCAGAAGAGCCATGATCAGGACGAAAAATTGCCCTTGGGGACCAGGCTCAGAATTATTGCGCCAATGGCAACGCCGCCGACGGTCCCAATGATCCGCTGAAAGGATCGGTCGCGAATGGGACCGAGGTCTGGCTTCATTACAAGTCCGACTGTGAGCGGAATCCAGAACCAGTGCGGAGAGCGGTCGAACCAATGTGCGCTGTAGGCGGCCCCCAAGCAAAGCGCCAAGGCCAGGGCTTGGGCAAGCTGCGTACGGGCGTTCGGCGGCGCATGCCGACTTGACGTGACCCCAGCGGCGGCCATTTGCACATCCTGCGCATGCCAACCACGCACCAGAACTTCGACTCCCAGCACCAGGGCATAGAATGCGGCTCCTGCCAGATAGAGCGCCGCCGGCTGCCAGAACAAACCTATGGAGGGAACGCCGAGCGCGATGGATGCCAGTAGGAGGAACTGCAGGGCGCCAAGAGACAGGGCGTGACCAGCGCTACTCAGCAGCCCAGACGCCAGCCCGGCGAGCATCATGGCGAATACGATGAAACCCCACGGTAGAGGGCTCAGGTAGCCAGCCAGATACCCGAGCGCCCCTATCGGCGCAGAAATCAGGATCGTCCTGTAGACCTCTCGGTATGGGATGAAGCTTTCCGCAGTGACCATCATCAGACAGCCCATGGCGACCCACATCCCCGTCATGATGTCGCCTGTCATCAGTCCAACGGCAAATGGCGCCCCAATACAGAACGCCGCCCGGATCGCCCGGCGCCAACGCCAAATCGCCGGCCTTTCCTGCAAGAGAGACGACAGAAAATGGCCGCGGTAAACTGGGTGGGGCATGGGCACTCCTACTGGCCATGACACGGGATTGTGGGTCGCTCCCAGAGCAGCAAGGACCCAGTTCAAGGCACGACAAGGATATCGCGCCCTTCATATCGGGTCCTCATCTGAGAGCAGGGCTGTGGCGATTAAACTATTGTTCTTCCTCGAAGAACCAAAGCTCCGCGGTCGGCTGGGGCATGCCATTTGCGCGCTCGCGCATCCCCAGGAATGCCGGGATACGGCGCTGCTGCTCGGGGGTCAGGCTGGCGACTAGTGGTTTTAGGGCGGCGGCGATTTCTTTCATTTCCTGCCCCCGCGTGACTTCAGCATCGGCAGTCCGTTCCAGAATGTCGACAAAACTGGCCGGTTGGGGGGCTTTGGCGCGTTCGGCGCGACGGACCGCCGTTTGTTTGGCAATCTTGCGGATGGCCGCCTCTACCGGATCCCACAGCTTGGACTGGTCCGGATTGAGGCCGATGACAGTCTTGAGCGCCGCCAGGCGCGCGTTCAGAACGGCGCTTGCATCGGCCGCGCCATAAAGCTCGACAGTCGGCGGAGCTTTTTCAGCAGGCGCCGCCGCGGAAGAGCCGGAAGTTTGGGCTGACGCCATTGTGGGGGCAAGGGTGGCAAAGCCAGCAAGACTGGCTGCGAGGATGAATTTCGAGAGCATCTTGGCTCCTCATGAAAACTGGAGAATCCCGGGACAGGCGGTGATGGACGTCAGGGTTTGAAGCCGCCGCCTGGCAGCGGACCGTGGTAGGGCGTGTCCCTGCAGTGTCCCCAAGGCCCGCGCCAGAAACCAGGAGGGCATCCGTTACCGAAGTAGTGATAGGCCGGAGGCGCATGCACGACCCAACCGCCTCCCGGCATCGGTCCGGAGTAGGGCGTGTCCCGGCAATGTCCCCAAGGCCCGCGCCATGAACCAGGCCCGCAGCCTTGGGCAACCAGTGTCGCTGAGGGTGTTTGAGGCATCGCTGTTGCCAGGGGGAGGGCGGCGGCCGGGGTAGCAATGGACGCCGCGAACCCGAACAGGGCTAAGAGCTGCAATCGTTTTGTCATGGAATCTGACTTTCTGGAACGATGTCCGCCGGTGTGGCGGGATCGGCCGAACGCGCCATCCTGGTTGCTGCTTGATCGCCACATCAGGAATATTTGCATAAACTAACGCTTGGTCACCAGAACGAAAACGCTCTAATTGCCAAGAAAACATAACGTAACATATGTTATTGATCGATTTCGGCGGCTCAAGAGGCGACCTCCAAAATGGAGACGCATATGAATGGCAACAGACTGACGCGGGTTCTCGGGAGCCGCTATCCAATCGTTCAGGCGCCTATGGGGCTGATAGCGACTGCTGCATTTGCTTCTGAGGTGTCAAATGCGGGAGGTTTTGGGCTCGTCGGCGTCGGCTTGGGGGGAGCTGCCCAACTGGATGGCGAACTCGTCCAAATGCGACAGCTGACCGACAGGCCCTTTGGCGTAAACGTCGCAATCGCATTCCTGACGGATCCTGCTGCAATTGAAACGATTGTTCGCAACGGGGTCACGTTCGTCACGACCTCTGCCGGCGACCCCGCAAAATTCACGGCGCGATTTAAAGATGCCGGCATTTCGGTCTTCCATGTCGTACCGAACCTGAAGGCCGCGTTGAAGGCTATCGAAGCTGGTGTTGACGGCTTGGTCGTAGAAGGTGGTGAAGGAGGCGGATTCAAGAATCCGGACCTCGTCTCCACAATGGTACTAACCCCTCTGATCAGGGATCATACTGACCTGCCAATCATCGTTGCCGGTGGGGTTTGCGACGGCCGCGGGATGGCGGCAGCCATGGCGCTTGGCGGAGACGGAATCCAGATGGGTACCCGTTTCGTATGCTCCAACGAGGCTCCAGTTCATGACAACTGGAAAGATGCCATTGTGAACGCGGGCGAGACTGACACCGTCGTTCTGCGACCAAATGCAAGACAGGCTGTCCGTACACTCCGGACGCGCCGCTCAGAGAGGTTGCGTGCAGGAGGCGATTTTGACCTGTCTCAGGAGCTGGGGCACGCGAAGGATCTGTATTTTGGCGGCGACATGGAAGGAGGGATTGCCCTCTCGGGCCAGGTCTGCGGCCGGATCAAAGACATCAAACCCATTGCCCGGATCATTTCCGACGTGATGGAGGAGTACCAGACGACGCTCGGTCGATTGGGCGGATCCCATTAGCTCCTTGACAAGCACCCAAGCCGCTGCAGCTGCATCCGAAATCAACTTTGGGGTTCCAGCGTTGCCCGTTCAGCTCCCTGAACTGCCCTGAGGCGGTAAGGGCGACCGCGAACCCACAAATGCTCAATTGCAATTTCCTGCCATCCATCCGGCAGAATGACGCGTTTGCAGGGCCAGGAGTGGGGATCATCCAAAGTCGGTTGCAGCCCTGGGAAACCGGTCATAAGCGACATGAGGAAGCCGCCGATGTTTGCCGCGAACGGCCCAGCCTGTGGCTGTTCAGGAAACTTGTCTGGGCGGTACTCCAACACCTGGCCAAAGCGTCCAACGGTGAACTGGGCGTATCCCTCATCCAGCAGACGCAAGGAAAGCGCCCTGTCTCCAGCCCGAGCTGCCCATACCCCATAGAGCGCCGACAACATCGGAGCGCCAACATACGAGTCTGCCAGGTCCAGGAAATAGCCGAGGGTCTCGTGCACCAACTGAACCTCCGCTCACAACAGGAGGGCTGATTATGCTCATCAATCTGCCCCTCCACGATGTCGCTGATTGATTTCAGCGGGATCTTTTGTAGAGCCGGGTGGCAATCTCAAACATTTCCTCCGGGGCGTAATCAGGCGTGAATGCCGATGGAATCCCCGTCAAATCGTGAATTTTGCCGCCGTCAGGAAGGCCGTCAACGACTTCCAGCTCGCCTGGAGGGTCGTCGGGGAGCGCAACTTCGCCATTACCCCAAATCCCGGCCATCTCCTGATAATCAGCCGGGCTAAAAGTGTAGAGGCGTCGGTGAGAGCCCTCTGCAAGGTATTTTTGACACTCGGGAATTCTGTCCAGCGGAATGTTGGGGGTGGGCAGGAACTTGTCCAAGTCTACGCCAGTGATCTTTTTGAGCGCCAAGGCATAGGCATGTGCATGAACGGAGCCACGCACGAGCAGATAGCCGCAGACCTCCCGCCCCAACGGATCCATCAGAGTCTCGTATACCCGGAGCTTGTGGAGCCTAGCGCCGCATTCGAGATGGAAATTGTGAAGAAGATCAACCACAACATTTCCTGTGGTGGTGACCATATCGGCGTTCCAACTCATGGCGTTGCTGTTTACTGGGGTGGCGCCACCAGCGTTCGACAGAAAAGTGCCGGCAAGACGCGCGTCCTTCATCGCTTCAAAGGGCGCACCTGAGATATCCCCTCCGTCGCCCTGATCCCCGTCCGGAATATCTGGCCCATTTGCAAGCATCGCAACGCCATTACTGACCAGCTCAACGTGCCCGAGCTCTTCGGCTGTTATGGCTGCTACCAGGCTGTAAAATGGTCTGAGCTTGCTCTTTGATCTGAAATTGAAGCTTTGGAATAGATAGTTGCCTAGGGTTGACATCTCTCCATATTTTCCGCCGAGCAGCTCCTGGAGCGCAGCAGCAGCATTTGCATCCTGCTTTGTGGGACCAGGGAGTTCAACCTGCAGTTTATCTACGCGCAGAAACATATATCGGATCCTCCGAGATTTGTTGTCTGGGCGGGGCTGACGGAGCCTAATTTTTGGAAGCGAGGCCCGTCTCACTCCTCATAAGGAACTGTTGGGTGGCTACCGGAGCAAATTCGGACAGCCTTGCAGCCATGCGCTCTTCTTGGGCAAGGATGCTCTTGCAAACGGAAGCGGTTTCAGCGTCGTTCAGCAATTCGGCGGCGGCGATCAGCACCTTGTAGGCAATGATTTCCATGTGCTCGAATGTGTAGCTGGCCATATAGCCCTTCACGATTTCATCACTGACGAACATCCCGGACATGCCTTGAGCGGAGGCCATGAACTTGCCCATCAAATCCTTGACAGTCGAAGTATCGCCGCCAAGCCTGACGATGCAGCGTTCAAGCTGTTCCGCCTGGACGTGCGTTTCCTGAAGATGTTCCTCGAGCATTGTCCTGACTTCCGGATAGCTGTCGATCCGGCCCGCCATCGCTGACAACATGGTTTCGGCCTGCTTTTCCATGGCGTGGGCATCTTTCAGCCACGCGAGCAGGTTGTCGGCCGTCGCTTCTCCGGTGAAGGTCGATGTGTGGTCCGGCCTGTCAAATGGCGCGCCGAACTCATGCCCGGATTGAGAAGCGCCTTCCTTGAATTGGTTCACCATCATGGGCTCCTGTGATTGCCCCGAAGGGAAAGCGGAAACGGATCGCGCCCCCGCTCAGCTGATTCAGCGCCGGCCGCCCCGATCATCCTTGTCAGAACTACGACCGCCGCCGTGGCTGTGTTCACCGCCCTTGCGGCCCGCTTCAGAGGCGAGTTCATGATCCTTTGAGAAGCTGCGCTTTTCGTCCGGAACGCTGGCTCCCCCTTTTGCCGAAATGTCGCGCTGCTTCTGCTCTTCCATTCCCGCAAAGCCGCGGCCGTCGCCGCCACCCTGTTTGTTGTCGTGTTGATTAGCCATTTCATCCTCCTGCAGGTTGGTTGAACTGACTGAACACGCCCTGGCAGCCGATGTTCCGAAACAAATTATGATTGAATCACAAATTGGTAGCTCTACCGGCCTGCGCAGTTTTGGAACCCGTGGCGATGCTGCTACGGTTTCAAACCGGGATTGTAAGCGCATGGAAGAGACGCGAACCGCACTTCAGAAAGGCTCCGAGCCGGCGCTCATTTCAGAGCAGCCGGCAGGATCTGCTGCTGTACCGGTGCCTCAGGCTGCTTCGGCATTTGCTCCAGCGTCGGCAATCTTGGTGAGAAGGGCATCTGTCCGGGCTTCTTCGTCAAGTGTCTGCGCAAGAAGCTTTTCAGCCTGACTGTTTCCCAGTTCCTGTGCCCATCGGCGCAGCGTGCCATATCGTGTGATTTCGTAATGCTCCACGGCTTGGGCCGCGGATATCAGACCTGCATCAAGGGCCGGGGACCCCTTGTATTCGTCCATGATCTCCTCGGCCTCCTCGATAATCCCATCGATAGCCGGGCATGTTTTGCCGCGCGGGTTTCGGCCAATCGCTTCAAACACCTCCTGGAGGCGTTCGATTTGCCCCTGCGTCTCTTGTTTGTGATGTTCGAAGGCGTCCTGGAGGTCAGGTGACTGGGCAGCCCGGGCCATTTTGGGAAGCGCCCTCAGGATCTTTCGCTCGGCATAATAAATGTCCTTGAGCGTGTCGTGAAACAGGTCCTCTAGCATGCGCTCTTTCATCGGATTCTCCTGATAATTGAAGCTAGCTATGTCGGCCACCGCCTGTTGCGGAGCTTCAAAAGGGATAACCACAGGATTGAGAAAGCGTTCCAACAATAGCGGAATAGGAATATTAGCGTTGAATATGAGTTATTGGCTGACTGAAATGAGCCATAACTATAGACATTTTTGACCGTCTTCTTTTCTCATCCTCTGCCGAATTCCACCTTCAATCGTGGTTCCTTCTGGCATCGGCTCGAACAACGATCCGGTGTGCGGAGGAAGTAGCTCTGCTTTTGTTATTTCTTTAGCTGCTGTGTTCGCAGTTAGACGTTCGGTCAGGCCGGGAAAGAGCCGATGAGAGGTTGTCGATACACCAGCCTTCCACCCCACGGGAATTTCCTCCTTGGGGTTGCTGCAGGCCTCCACAATGGCGTCCACGACTATGGAAGGATCATCCATCGCAGCCATTCGCGGCTCGTGACCCGTGTAGTTGGCAGCATGGTTCCACCACGGGGTATCAACGGCCCATGGCATGATGGTCGATGTCTTGATGTTGTCATAGCCCGCTATCCGAAGCTCCTCGTTGAGGGATCGGCCAAGGCTTAGTACGGCTGCCTTCGTGGCAGCGTAGGAGCTCTGGAACGCAAGAGGGATTTCGCTATCGACGGATCCCAAATTTATCAGGATGCCGTGGTTCTGAAGGCGAAACTGGTTGATCGCTGCATGTGAGCCATAGATCAGCCCGTTGAGATTCACATCAACGAGGCGTCTGTGATCCTCGATGGGAATATCCCAAAAGAATCCCAAGGCCCCGACGCCCACATTGTTGATCCAGATGTCCACCGCTCTGGAGATGCCTAGCGCTTCCCGCATTAATTTGGGCGCGTTCGCGGGGTCGCTGACGTCACCCTGAACAGGGATGACAAATCCGCCTTTCGAAGTGGCCTCTCCAGCGACCTCTTCCAGTACGTCCATGCGTCGAGCCGAAATGATTACCTTGGCTCCCAGCGAAGCGAGCTTGAGTGCGGCTCCCCGGCCAAACCCACTGGATGCGCCCGTTATAACCACCGTTGATTGCTCGATTTTCGGTTGCATCAGGCTTCCCCTCAGAGCTGGTCCATCGTGCAATGCTACGGCGCTATCGCGCTTTGCCGATGTGGCGTTGCAGTGGCGTCACGTTGTCCGTCAATGATGCTTTAACGTATGAGCGGTGTAGTGGTTTCCTGAGATTCGGAGAGGTTCATGCGCACAATCGCGCTCGTTACCCAAAAGGGTGGGGCAGGAAAAACCACAATCACGGCGTCGCTTGCCGTTGCGGCCATGGAGGCCGGCGAGAAGGTCGTTGCTCTGGATCTGGATCCGCAAGGGTCGCTGGCGAGCTGGGCCGAGTTGCGCGACACTGACGCTGTGGCCGTGGACAAGCCAACGGCCGAGCAGATGGTGAAGCTGCCGACTATCCTCGCCGCGCTCGAAAAGCAGGGTTACACGCTGGCCCTTCTCGACACTGCGGGCGTTGAAAGCACTGCAGGCAACCTCGCAATGAAGGCTGCGGATCTCGCCCTTATTCCGGCCCGGCCATCCAGCCTCGACCTGAAGGCGACGCTTCCGACCATCGAAGCTCTGATGCGCCTTGGCATGAAGGACCGGTTCGCATTCGTGTTGAACCAGTGCCCGCCGGGTCGAAGCTCCCGCTCGACAGAAGCTGCCAAAGGCCTGTCCATTTTTGGCGTTCTTGCCGACCCACCGCTTACTCAACGCGCTGACCATCAGGACGCGTTAGCGACGGGGCAGGGCGTCACCGAATACGCGCCAGAAGGGAAGGCGGCGGTCGAAGTCCGCAACCTCTGGAACTGGATCAACCGCAAAACGAGAAAGGAAGCGTAATGGCCAAGCGTCCTTCGCTCATTGACTCATTGTCCATCGACGCTGGCGATGCCCCGGCGGTAGAGGCGGAAGAGAAGAAGCCAGCCGGCCGGAAACCGCGCCCAAACATCGTTCACACGTCGGTTTATCTCCCGCGACCGGTCTACATGAAGATCCGGGAGATTGCGTACGTCACCGACCAAAAAATCCATGACCTGATCATGGAAGGGATCGACAACGTTCTGCGCAACCATGGGCACCCGGGCGTTGAGGTCCTTAAGGAGCAGATGCAGCAGGAGCGGCCGGCATAACTGCCGCGCTATAGCCGCGTAATGCTGCAGCTGTATGGCGCCATAAATGAACGAGCGTTTGACAGAATCGTTGGCAGCCCCCCGAATGGCAGGCTGGCGACGGGATTCGCCATTGTTTTTCAGGAGTGAACTGGTCGCAACAGTGATCTGAAAAAGCAAAGGCCCCCAGGGCGGCAACCCTAGAGGCCTTTAAAATCGATAGAGAGCGTCCGCCCCCGAACATGGTTGGACGCTCTCATGACACGCTGGCCGTGTCAAGCTGAGAACGTCGTTTTTGGCATCGATATGCTTTGCGCTGACGCGACCCCGATACGGGGGTCATCATGTTTGCAGAACGGCTATCCGCCGCCATAGATGGCGCGCGGACCCTGTCCCGTCTGGACAGGCTTTCTCACATCATCTGGCAGGGTTACGCAGCAGGCGCCGTCAGTGACGACGGGGCGCAATCGCTGGCCGAGCAACTGAGCGCCAGGAAGGCGAATGTCCGGGGAGCTATCAAGCCCGTCGGCATCCCGCCCGGCCGCCAGTCCATCTTCCCGGTCCGCAAGGCGCAGATCCCGCCAGACAGGAAGGCGTCCATCTCGCGCCGGCGGGCCTTGGCGGCCTCTGGGCCGCTTCCTCCGCGGCTCGCGGCGCGTTTCACAATCGGACAGCTCGCGGTCCTCCGGGTCGTCGGCGACGAGGTGCGCGACCGGGGCGCATGCTCAATTACCATTGCCGAAATCGCGGCGCGCGCCGGTGTCTCCCGGAGTATGGTTCAGTCCGCCATCCGGGAAGCGGCTGCCATCGGCCTTGTGACCGTGCAAGAGCGTCGACGGCAGGGGGAAAAGAACCTGCCGAACGTTGTCCGCATAGTCAGCCGGGAATGGGTGGCGTGGATCAAGCGCGGCCCGAAATCGTCGCCGTTGTCCGTTCGTGCACAGCCTCAACCAGGAGGGTTCAAATTTTCAAACCCCACGGATACGACCAACAAAAAAGGCTCTTCGAACTTGGGAAGGGATGACCGGTCGCGACCAAAATGGACACCCGCGAGAAGCCAGACCCGTTCGATTGACAGTGTATCACTTAATGATACACTGCGCCGACATGGTTGACCCTGAGAATGATCAAAACGTTCAGAGACAAAACGACGGAAGCCGTTGCCTCCGGACGTTTGCCCAAGGGCTTTCCAGCTGACCTGCTGAAAGCTGCCCGGCGCAAGCTGGCAATGTTGGCGGCGGCGGCTGATGTCGTGGATTTGCGTATACCGCCTGGCAACAGGCTTGAGGCCCTGAAGGGGGATCGGGCCGGCCGATACTCGATCCGTATCAACGACCAGTTCCGGATATGCTTCGTCTGGAAAGACAGCCATGCGTTCGACGTTGAAATCACCGACTACCACTGAGGGAGACAGACGATGATGACGCTTCCTCCCCTCCATCCAGGGGAAGTCCTTCGTGAAGAATTCATGGAGCCGCTGGGGCTCTCCGCGATTGCGATTGCGCGTGCCATTCACGTGCCACGGACGCGCATCGAGCGCATTGCGAACGAGCATACTGGCGTTTCAGCTGATACGGCTCTGAGGCTGTCCAAACTGTTCGGTACGACGCCGGATTTCTGGCTCAGCCTCCAGAGCAGGTACGACGTCGAAACCGCCGAGCAGCAGATCCACGATGATCTGGCGACAATCGAGCCTCTGGAGCGGAAAGCCGCATAGGAACCCGATGAAGGACCGCCATTGAGGCGCTTCTGGTGGCTGCTGGATGCGAGGTGGTCGAAGGCTCCGGCTCTCGGGTCAAATTCGCGAAGGATGGCCATGTCGCTGCCTTTCACCGTCCTCACCCGGGCAAGGAAGCCAAACGCTATCAGGTGCGCGATGCGCGCGACTATCTCAAGCTATTGGGGATCACACCATGAGCGCCATGACCTGCAAGGGGTATCAGGCTCGCATCGAGTTTGATCCGGATGACGAAATTTTCACCGGACGGATTGCTGGCATCAGCGATGTCGTGGGCTTCTATGCCGATACGGTAGAGAGCCTGAAGGCAGCTTTTCACGAGGCCGTGGACGATTATGTCGAAACCTGCGCAAAGGCAGGGAAAAGCCCTCAGAAGCCCTATTCAGGAAGGGTGATGTTCCGGATCTCTCCGGAGGTTCACGCCAGGGCGGCGATTGCCGCTGAACTGAGCGGGAAAAGCCTCAACGAATGGGCGGAACAGGCTCTGGCCGAAGCGGCTGGTAAGCGCGCGGCCTGAGGTGGCTGCTGATGGCGGGAACAGACGATTTCCGGAAGGGACAAAGCTGATGAAAGATGCTGATTTTCAGGGGCTGGCCCAAGGTATGAAGGAGGCGCATACTTATGCTCGCGGCGAGCGAGTTGACGGCTTGTGCGTCCATATCCCCGAAGAAATTGACGTTGTCAGCGTCCGCCGGAAAACCAGCCTGTCGGAGGCCGAATTCTCGAACCACATTGGCATTTCAACCGTCACGCTCAGAAACTGGGAGCATGGGCGCCAGAAACCCGGAGGACCCGCTCGCGTGCTGCTGTCGCTGATCGACGCCAACCCCCGCGTTGTTCAAGAAACGTTGGCCAGGCGTGATTTTTTGGCTTACCTCTCCGCTGATACCCAGGAGCAGAAGCGCTAGATAGGCTCCTGGACGAGCTCAGCAGCGTTAAGCATCGCTGGCGCGTGCTTCGGGACGCGGCCGAGCCCAAAAATAGCTCAGGTCGGAACCAGGTTGCCTGGCTATTCAGAAAATGGTGCCCCTACCATCACTTAGGCTTCTGGAACTCCCTTCCATCTGTCGGGTTCACCCGTAGAGGGAGCAGTGAAATGAAAGAGCATCAGCACAAGAAACTGAGCCCGGCCGAGGTTACCGACCGCGTCTGGGAACTGGCGAACGATATCAAGGTCTGCATGTTCACGACGTGGAACGGTAAGGAGCAGCGCAGCAGGCCTATGACCGCGAGAATGTACAGGGATGAGAACGCAGTATATTTCCTGATGGATGTTAGCGGCGACCTCAATTCAGAAATCTCTGCCTATCCAACGGTTTCCCTCGCTTGGGCTGACAACAGCAGCTACCACTACGCAGTCATCTCTGGCCAGGCGACCGTAACCGACGACCGTGCCAAAATTGCCGGGCTTTGGTCCGATATGGATAAGGCATGGTGGGAAGATCAGACTGACCCCAGCATCCGTCTCATCACGGTCTCCCCTGAAAGAGGGGAAATCTGGGATAGCCCCGGCCGGCTTGTATCTGCTGCGAAAATGCTGGTAGCCGCCGTCACGGGCACGACGCCGGATATGGGTGAAAATGCTGAAGTGAAGCTTTAGCTCTTCTTGTAAATTTCGCGATTCCAGAATATTGGATTGGTAGCCCTTTCCAGCATCTTATATTTGAAAGGAGATTTTCCACATGGAGGAAGTTCCTGCACCGGGAAATATGGTTGAGCTTACAGCCGAGATTATTTCCGCTTACGTCGCCAATAATCACGTTAGCAAGGACAACCTTGTGGAGCTTATGGGCGCGATACATGGCGCTCTAACTGGCCTAGCGAAGCCAGCAGAAAAAGCCGCCCCTCCGCCGGATCCGGCTATTTCTATCAAGAAATCGGTCACGCCGGACTATATCGTCTGCCTGGAAGACGGGAAACGGTTTAAATCCCTGAAGCGCCATTTGCGCACAGCATATGGCATGACGCCTGAAGCCTACCGGGCCAAGTGGAACCTTCCGGCAGACTATCCGATGGTTGCACCGAGCTATGCGGCCTCCCGTTT
>Ga0182739_1000745_pt1 | contig 38289 bp, 35 predicted proteins | sample eDN5th30CBELigBY_FD_128873 | JGI IMG/M metagenome (GOLD analysis project Ga0182739, IMG submission 128873) | Enriched backyard soil microbial communities from Emeryville, California, USA - eDNA 5th pass 30_C BE-Lig BY (version 2) (version 2) | ecosystem: Environmental > Terrestrial > Soil >... | reverse complement strand
CGGCCATGTTCTCGTCCTTGCCGGAGATCACGTTCAGCACACCCGCGGGCAGCTTCTCCGCGACCCGCTGCACGACCCGCGCGGTCGCGAGCGGCGTCGACGGCGGCACCTTCACGACGACCGTGTTCCCCGCCAACAGGGCGTGGGGGAGGGACGCGGCGAGGATCGCGATCGGCCAGTTGAACGGCACGATGATCGTCACCACACCCAACGGCTGGTATGCGACTTCGGTCGACACGGGGATCGCTCCAGGCACGACGGGGAGGGTCTTGGCCGCATCCACCTCGTCCGCGAGCATGAGCGCAAGGTTCCAGCGCAACTCGAACACGAGCGCGTCAACCCACGCCTCCATCCGGATCTTGCCGTTCTCCTGCGAGAGAATCGCGGCGTCCTCGTCACGATCGTCGCCGATACCCACGATCGCGTCCGCCATGACCTTCGCGCGCTCCTGGGGGGTGAGTGCGGCCCACGCCGGATACGCGGCCTTCGCCGCGGCGACCGCGTCCGCGACATCCGCCGGAGACGCCGACGCGGCCTCACCCACGATCACACCCGGCTTACCAGGATCCGCGACCTTCAGAACCTCATCCGTGAAACGCTCCGCCCCACCGATGAACAAACCCGTCCGCACGTCCGTCGCCGTGCCCGCCGCCTGCGTCATCCTCGATGCACCTCTTCGTCGATCGACTTATCCGGGTGTATACCCGTGAATAATGTTACCTGGAATGGCGGCGAGAACGGCGACAATATTCGCGACATTCGGGGTCGTCGTGGGATACCGTGCTGGGAGAGTGAAGGACGGCGGATGCGGGCATCCGCACCGCAGGAGGGATGCTCGTGAGCACGTCTGCCGATCTGACCCAGCGCATCCGCGAGGCGATTCTCGATGCGGAGTTCGCCCCGCACCAACGGTTGATCGAGGCCGACCTGAGCGATCGGTTCGAGGCGACGCGTGCCGCCGTGCGCACGGCGCTGCTCAACCTCGCCGGCGAAGGACTGGTCGAGCGGCTGCCGAATCGGGGTGCGCGCGTGCGGGCGATCACCGTCGAGGAGGCGATCGAGATCGTCGAGGTCCGGATCGGCCTGGAGTCGCTGTGCGCGCGCAAGGCCGCGGAGAACGTGACCGATGAGCAGATCGCGCCGCTGGTCGCGCTCCGGGAGGAGATCGAGACCGCTGTCGCCGCGGGACATCTCGTCGAGTACGCGCGGCTGAATCAGGAAATGGACCGGCGCGTGCAGGAGCTGAGCGGACACGCGACGGCCGTGCAACTTCTCGATCGTCTGCGCGCGCAGTCGGCGCGGCACCAGTTTCGTCTCGCGTTCCATCCCGGACGGGCCGCACAGTCCGCGCCCGAGCACATCGCGATCATCGACGCCGTGATCGCCCACGATCCGGATGCGGCCGAAGCCGCCACCCGCGCGCACCTCGAGGGCATCGTGCGCGTGCTCCGCGCGCTCGACTGACCCGCCCGCGCCGCCCCGCCCCGCGCCCCGCCTCCCGCGCACGGGGAGGTGTCCACGCTCCGTCGGCGCTCCCAACGCGGTGAACGCGGGACGCGAAGCGGCCCGGTCGATCCGAGATCGACCGGGCCGCAACGGGTGCGAGGGTGCTTAGCCGAAGTCCTCGGCGGTGGCGTAGCCCTTGCCGTTGTACTTCTGCACGATCACGGACGAAACGGCGGGGTCGCCATCGATCGTGGTGTCCACGGCAGTGCCCTCAAGCATGAGCGGCGCGACGAAGTCAGAGATCGAGCGCAGCTGCGCCATGAAGTCATCGCGCGTCGGCTCGGTCATCTTCTGGAACACCTGCTCCAGGGTCGCGCCGATCTGGTAGCTCCAGACACAGTGCGGGAACGCGGGCACGTCGGGGTAGTCGGCGTACTCGGCCAGGTCGGAGAGGAACGTCGCCCCCTCCTCGCTCTCGGCGAAGGTGGGCGCCGACGCCGACTGCGCGAAGGCGACCGTGTACACGCCGGGGAACGCCGAGGCGCCGCCGGGCTCGAGGATTGCGCCGGGGCTCGAGGTGTTCGAGGGCAGGAACCAGCTGGGCAGCCAGTTCAGCTGCTGCGCCTTCTGCAGCGAGGAGATCACCAGCGGGGTGATCGACATCGCGTTGAAGAAGACGTCCGCACCCGAACCCGCGAGTTCGGTCAGCTGGGCGTCGACCGTCGTGTCGGTGGCCTCGTAGGTGAGTTCCTTGACGATCTCGATGTTGTCGGCACCCTCGATGGCCTCCTTGAAGCCCTCGACGTAGCCCTCGCCATAGTCATCGTTCTGCGCGAGGATCGCGACCTTGTGCTCGCCGGAGGAGGAGGCGAGCAGCTCACCGAACGCCGCGCCCTCGTTCTGGTAGATCGGCACGAAACCGAGCGACCAGGGGCTCTCCTGCTGGTTCGAGAAGATCGGGTCGCCGGTCTGGATCAGCACCTGAGGCACCTCGTCGGCGGTGGCCGCCTCGCGCCACGACCGGTTCGTGGGCGTGCCCAGACCGGAGGTCATCGCGAACACCGAGCCCTTGAGTTGCTCGAAGTTCGCTGCCGCCTTCTGCGGGTCATATCCGTCGTCGAGGGCGTTGATCTTGACCGTGCGGGTCTTGCCGTCGCCGAACTCGATGCCGCCCTCGGCGTTGCGGGCGCCGAAGTATGCGGTGATGCCGGCGACCGTGCAGGTGCCCGGTCCGGCGGTCGCGCCCGACAGCGGTGTCGTGATGCCGAGGGTGATCTCGGTGTCGGTGATTCCGGGGCTCGCGTCGGCGGGGCCCTCGCTGGACCCGCCGCCCTCGTCGCCGCCGCGCGCGCAGCCGGCGACGAGCAGTGCGACGACGCCGACGCCTGCGACGATGGTGGTCGCGCGCATCCGCTTGCGGAGTGTGCTCATGTGTCTTGCCTCTTCTCTGGTGACTCGGGTGATGGGGACTTATCGGTCGGGCCCGACTCGGGGCCCGTGACGGGGGGAACGGCGGGGGCGGAGCCGACCGGGCTGGCGTAGTCGCCGGCGTGGCTGGCGCGCGTGCCCTCGATGGTCGCGATGCCGGTCGTCTGTGCGCCCGCGGCGACGGGGGAGCCCAGCCCGCGACCGCCGCGTGAGCGGCGCCACAGGCGGGGGAGCGAGACGATGCCGCCGGGCAGGATGAACAGCACGAGCAGCAGGATCGCGCCCTGCAGTACGGCCGTGAGGTTCGGGTCGATGATGTTCGTCAGCTGCGGCACCAGGACGTAGTAGGCCCCGCCGATGAGGGATCCGAGGATGCTCGCGGCGCCGCCGATGACCATCGATGCCAGCAGTGTGATCGAGTGGTGGAACGCGAGCGTCTCGGGGGAGGTGTACTGGATGACGACCATGTACAGGAACCCGGCGACGCCACCGATCGCGGAGGCGATCGTGAACGCGAGCACCTTGTAGCGGTAGGGGGAGATGCCCATCGAGGAGGCGACGGCCTCGTTCTCCTTCACGATCGCGAACGCGCGGCCGAACTTGCCCCGGACGAGGTTGCGGGTCAGGACGAACACGGCGGCGGGGATCGCGATGACAACGTACAGCTGCCACTGGTCGTCGTACAGACCCGTCCACTCGGGCGCCGAGCTGAATCGCGCGGAGGTGCCCTGCGATCCGCCCGTGAACTCCGACAGTCGCTTGGCCAGCGGCACCCCGACGATCGGCAGGGCGATCGTGACCATCGCGATGGCGAGCCCGCCCAGCCGAGCCGCGGCGAGGGCGACGAGGAGCCCGACGACGGCGGGGAGGAGGATCGCAAGGATGAAGACCAGCACGATGTTCCAGCCCTCGTTGACGCCGTACGCCGTCACGTAGGCGCCGAGCCCGAGGAAGAAGATCTGGCCGAGCGAGACCTGGCCCGTGTATCCCATGACGACGTTGAGTCCGAGCACGGCGACCGCGAACACGCCGATGCGCGCGAGCGTGGAGTTGGTCGGGGCGTCGAAGATCAGCGGGAGGACGATCAGCACGACAGCGATGACGCCGACGACGGCCCAGCGCACCCAGGTGCGCGAGAAGAAGGCGGTTGCAGCGGACATCAGACGCGCACCACGACTTTCCGGCCGAACAGGCCTTGGGGACGGACGATCAGGACCACGAAGATCAGCACGAAGGGCACCGCGATCTTCAGGTCATGGCCGATGAAGGGGACATACACGGCGGCGAGGTTCTCGAGCACCCCAATCATCCACGCCGCGACGACGACGCCGACGGGGCTGCTCAGACCGCCCAGGATCACGGCGGCCAGGGCGTAGACGAGAGCACCGTCCATCATTCCCGGGGTCAGCGTCAGCGAGGGTGCGACGAGCGCACCCGCGACCGCGCCGAGGATCGCCGCGAGTCCCCACCCCACCATCAGGAGGCGACCGACGGGAAGACCCGAGTAGGACGCCGACTGCGGGTTGATCGCGACCGCGCGCAGCGCGAGGCCGAGCTTGGTCCCGACGAACAGCACCTGCAACAGCACCATGATCGCGAGGATCACGAGAGTCGTCCCGATCGAGCGGACGCTCACGCTCGCGCCCAGGATCGGTATTGAGTCCAGCGGGAAGAGCGAGGGGAAGAGCAGGTTGTTGTACGACCAGATCCACGCGCACACACCCGTGATGAGGGTCAGCAGGCCGACCGTCACGACGATCGCCGTATCGGGGTCGCCGCGCTCGAATCGGCGCATCAGGAACCGCTCGATGACCGCGCCCAGGAAGAACGACACGATGACGGATGCGATGATCGCGAGGATCAGCGGCAGCCCCCACTGCAGGAACTGGTACGCGACGTAGGCGCTGAGCACGGCCATGCCGCCCTGCGCGAAGTTGATCAGCCCCGTCGCCTGGTTCACGAGGACGATCGCGAGCGCGAGCGCCGCGTAGATCGAGCCCGTGGAGAGGCCGTCGATGACGAGCTGGATGAAGGTTCCCATCGGTCAGCCTCCCAGGTATGCGCGTCGGATCTCGTCCATGCCCTTGAGCTCGGCAGACGTGCCGGTCAGGACATTGCGACCCGTCTCCAGGACGGTCGCGCTGTCGACGAGGGTGAAAGCGAGGTTGGCGTTCTGTTCGACCACGAGCATCGAGATCCCGGATTCGCTGCGCAGCCGCCCGATCGCCTCGTAGACGTTCTTGGCGGTCGACGGCGCGAGCCCGAGTGAGGCCTCGTCCAACAGGAGCAGGCGCGGCTTGGCCATGACGGCGCGGCCGACCGCGAGCATCTGCTGCTCCCCGCCGGACAGGGCCGAGGCGTTCGAGCTGTACCGCTCCTTGAGGTTGGGGAACAGTTCGAGGAGGCGGTCGATGTCGGCCTGGATGTTCTTGCGGTCCTTGCGCAGGTACGCGCCCACGCGGAGGTTGTCGCGCACGCTGAGGCTGCCGAGCGTCCCGCGCCCCTCGGGGACGTGGGCGATGCCGAGCGCGGCGACCTGGTCGGGGCGCATCCCGCGGATGTCCTTGCCGTCGAAACGGATCGTGCCGCCCGCGCGCACCGTACCGCTGATCGCGCGGAGTGTCGTCGTCTTGCCCGCGCCGTTGGCGCCCAGGATGCCGACGGCGCCGCCATCGGGAACGCTCAGCGACACGCCTTCCAGGACCTGGACGCTGCCGTAGAAGGCGGTGACATCGACGAGTTCAAGCAGCGTCGTCATCGGCGGCGTCCTTTCCGATGTAGGCCTCGATCACACGCGGGTCGGACTGCGCCTCGGCGGCCGTGCCCTCCATGAGCTTGCGGCCGTGGTTGAGGACGACGACCCGGTCGGTCAGCGCCGCGATGAGCCCCATGTGGTGCTCGACGATGACGACGGTGATGTCGTCCTCGTCGCGGATGCGCTTGACCGTCGTGATGAGCTGCTCGACCTCGGTGTGCGGCAGACCGGCGGCCGGCTCGTCCAGGAGCAGCAGGCTGGGCTTCATGAGCAGCGCCCGGCACAGCTCGATCCCCTTGTGCAGGCCGTGCGAGAGCTCGTCGGCGTGGTAGTGGGCGGCCCAATCCAGGCCGTTGCGCTCCAGAAGCTGCATCGCCTCACGGCGCAGTTCGCGCTCGGAGCGCACCGTCCGAGGCAGGCGCAGCGCCCACTCGCCGGAACCGCCCGGCAGGCGCGTGTGCGCGCCGAGGAGGACGTTCTCGAGGACGGTCTCCCGCAGCTGCAGGGCCGGATGCTGGAAAGTGCGCGCGAGTCCGTGCCGGGCCAGCGTGGCGGGGCGCGATCCCAGTACCTCCTGCCCGTCGATCGTGATCGAGCCGGAGGAGGGCTTGTAGTGACCACTGATGCAGTTGAACAGCGATGTCTTGCCGGCACCGTTCGGGCCGACCAGACCGAGGATCTGACCGGGTTCCACGGTGAATCCGACGTCGTGCAGCACCGAGATGCCGCCGAAGCGCAGATTCACGTCCTGCAGAGTCAGCTGAGCAGCCATCGTTGGCCTTTCGAAGAGTGCGTCATCGCTGTGTCCGACCTGTGCTGTTTCTTCCGTGCGTCGTGTTCGTTCGCATCGTGCTAGAGGAAACTACACGGAAAACCGTTCAAAATGTCAACGAATTTCGGAGCGTGTTGTGAAGGTTACGGATTCGTTGTCTCACGGCCCGTCGGCGTTCGGCGCTGATCCGTCGACGTGAGTGCCATTCTGCACGACGGATCCTGGCTGCGGGCTCCCCGCATCCATTCAATGGAATTCAATGAGCGCACGTGTCGAAGGCGGTCGTACCGTGATCGGGTAACCCAGCGAAAGGACGGTCGAGGATGACCAGCGAATCACTAGCGGATGCGATCGAGCGCACGGGAAGCGCCGTCGAGCTCCTGCGCGACCAGGACTGGCCGGCCTTCACGTTCCCGGTCGCCCCCGAGTTCACGAACTGGCGCGACGAGCAGCGCGCGTGGAACACGACGGTGGCCGTCATGGACCAGTCGCACCACATGACCCAGCTCTTCCTGGGCGGTTCGGACCTCATCCCGCTGCTCGAATCCATCTCGCCGAACACGTTCGCGACGTTCCGCCCGGGCGTCGCCAAGCAGCTCATCTCGGTCAACAAGGACGGCTACCTCATCGGTGACGGCATCCTGTTCTACAACGCCGACGCACCCGAGGGGCTCGTGCTCATCGGACACCACCTGCTGATCGACTGGGTGCGGTTCAACGTCGAGAAGGCCGAAGCCGCCGGCAAGGACGTGCACCACCGTCTCGAAGCGAACTCGCACATGCGGCAGGGTCCGCCCACCTTCTATCGCTACGAGCTGCAGGGTCCGCACGCAGACAAGGTCATGGAGAAGGTCTTCGGCGGCCCCGTGCCCGAGGTGAAGTTCTTCCACATCGGCGACGTGGGGATCGCCGGCCGCCCCGTCAAGGCGCTGCGGCACGGCATGGCCGGTCAGCCCGGATTCGAGTTCTACGGGCCGTGGGAAGACAACGAGATCATCCTGAACGCGCTGCTGGAGGCGGGGGAGGAGTTCGACATCCGTCGCGTCGGCGCCAAGGCCTACTCCGCGACGCCGCTCGAGTCGGGCTGGGTGCCCACGCCCTTCCCGGCGATCTTCGACGAGGACTTCGCCGAGTACCGGCAGTGGTTGCCTGCCGCGCGCGCCGGATCGATCGGCGGATCCCTGCACTCCGACGACGTCCACGACTACTACATGACGCCCTACGACATCGGCCTGGGCCGTTCGGTGCGCTTCGACCACGATTTCCACGGGCGTGAAGCGCTCGAGAAGCACGCGGAGAACCAGCGCCGCCGCAAGGTGACCCTGCTGTGGAACGCGGAGGACGTGGCGGCCGTCGTGCGCTCGCAGATGGAGCCGGGCACGCCCGCGAAGTTCCTCGACTTCCCGAAGGCGCGCTACGGGCTGTTCCAGATGGATGCGGTCATGCAGGGCGAGAAGCAGGTCGGCATCTCGACCGACGCCGGCTACATCGCCTTGGACCAGCTCTACATGTCGCTGGCGACCCTCGACAACGATGTGCCCGAGGGTGCCGAGGTCGAGGTGCTGTGGGGTGAGGACCCGATCTCGCACAAGCCGCAGGTGGACGCGAAGCACCGTCAGGTGCGCATCCGCGCGACGGTCGCGCCGGCTCCGTACCACGAGTACGCGCGCACGGTGTACCGCGCGAACGACTGAGCGGATGCTCTCCCGCAGGCGGGGCGGGTAACCTCGCCTGCGGGAGGCAGCCATGGCACGACGCTCCGACGGCGAGTCGGTGCTGCACAAGCACCTGCGCGTCCTCGACGCGTTCGATGCGCTGCATCCGTTCCTGACTCTGACCCAGATCGCCCAGGCGACCGGACTTGCCGCGTCCACGACGCATCGGATCGTGGCCGAGCTCACGAAAGAGGGCCTGCTCGAGCGGATGCCCGACCGTGAGTACCGCCTGGGCGTGCGGCTGTGGGAATACGCGTCCCGGACTCCGGGCGCGGTGGGTCTGCGGGAGATCGCCCGGCCCTGGCTCGCGGGTGTGCACCAGCGCGTGCGCCAGCACACGCAACTGGGGGTGCGCGCGGGCACCGACGTGCTGTTCATCGAGCGGATGTCGGCGCACGGTGCCGTCGTCAACGCGACGCTGATCGGCGGGCGGATCCCGCTGCACGCCTCCGCGAGCGGGATCGTGCTGTTGACGGGCGCGCCCGATGAGACGATCGCCCAAGCGGCGCAGCCTCCCATGCGTCGCTACACGGAACACACGATCCAGGACCTGCGTTCGCTGCGCGAAGCCGTGCGCCGCGCGCGGGCGGACGGCTTCTCGGTGACCGAGGGGCACATCCATCTGGAGTCGCGAGGGATCGCCGTACCCGTGCGCGGGCCGGACGGCTCGGTGTACGCGGCGCTCGGTGTCGTCGTCCCCAACGATCACACCTCGCCGATGACGATCGTCGAGGTGCTGCGCGTCGCCGCCGATGCGGTCGCGCGTACGCTCGCGGACGCCTACCGTCCCGACGTCGCGCACGACGGTCGCTGGGTCGCCGGCGTGTCCCGCCGCTCGTGGGACTACATCTCCGCGCTGGAACCGGGTGCGGGGCGGACGGACTCCGTCAGCGGGTGAAGGCGCTGCGCCCCGTGATCGCCCGACCGACGATAAGTGTGTTGACCTCGCGGGTGCCCTCGAACGTGAACATCGCTTCCGCGTCGGCGAAGAATCGCACGACGTCGTAGTCGAGGAGGACGCCGTTGCCGCCCACGGTCTCGCGGGCGAGTGCGACGGTCTCGCGCAGCCGATCGGCGGCGACGATCTTGACGAGGCTCGCCGGCGCATCCTCGGTCATCGGTTGCGCGGCGCACCGGGAGGCCAGCGCGAGCGTCTGCGCGATGTTCGCGACGATGCGTACGAGCTTCTCCTGGATCATCTGGAAGCCCGCGATCGGACGACCGAACTGCACGCGCTCCTGCGCGTAGGCGAGCGCGGCCTCATAAGCACCCAGCTGCATGCCCGCGGAGCTCCACGCGATGTCCGAGCGCAGCGGACGTAGCGCCCGATTGATGTCGGCGAAGCTCTCGATGCGCGGCAGGCGTCGCTCCTCCGGGACGAACACGTCGACGAACTCGATGTCGGCATTGTGGACCATGCGAGCGACGGCCTTGCGCTCGATCACGGTCCGGGTCAGTCCTGTGCTGGCCGAGGGGACGACGAACGCGAGCACCCGGTCGCCGTCCTCTTCGCGGGCGACGACGACGATGTTGTCCGAGATCGTGGCGTTGCCGATCCAGCGCTTGCGGCCGTTGATGATCCACCCGTCGGCGGTGCGCCGTGCGGTCGTCTCCATGCCGCCACCGACGTCGGATCCGTGGTCGGGCTCGTTGAGGGCGAAGCATCCGGTCATCCGGAACGAGACGATGTCGTCGTCCCAGGCCGCCAGTTGCTCCGGGCTGCCACCCGCACGCACGAGCGTGCGGAACATGCCGACCTGGCCCCCGTAGACGATCGACACGGCGAGGTCGACGCGGCACAGTTCGAGAGTGAGGAAGCCGCGATAGAGGCGGCTCAGCTGCCCATCGGCGTCGAACAGCTCCGGGTCGTCGAGCAGACGCAGCGCCGTGAGCGGCTCGCGGATGAACTCGAGCGTCTCGGCGCGCTCCCAGTGGTCGGCGATCACGGGACGCACGTTCTCGTCCAACCACCGGCGGACCTCGCGGAGCTTGGCGCGCTGGGCGGGGGTCAGGTCCTTCCAGAAGCCAAGCAGATCCCCCGGGTACATGTCGTCGGGGTGCTGTTCGTCGCTCATCGCCAGTCGCCCGTCAGCAGCCGCACGGCGTTGTCCTTGAGCACCGCCTGCTCGACCTCGGGTCCGAGCTCGAGGGCGGCGAAGTCGCGCCGCCAGCGATCCGGCGTCAGTGCGGGGAAGTCGGAGCCGTACAGCATCTTGTGTCGCAGGTAACTGCGCGTCGCACGCACCAGGGCAGGGCTGAAGTACTTCGGCGACCAGCCGGAGAGGTCGATCCAGGTGTTCGCCTTGTGCGTCGCGATCGACAGCGCCTCGTCCTGCCACGGCACGCTCGGATGCGCCATGACGATCTGCAGGCGCGGATGCCGTGCCGCGACATCGTCGAGGAGCATCGGATTCGACAGCGACAGCCGGTAGCCCAGACCGCCCGGAGTCCCCGCGCCGACGCCGGTCTGGCCCGTGTGCACGACGATCGGCAGCCCCAGGTCCTCGATCGCTCCGAACAGCGGAATGTACTGCTCCTCCGACGGGTCGAAACCCTGCACGGTCGGGTGGAACTTGAAGCCGCGCACACCGAGCTCTTCCGCCTGACGGCCGGCCTCCGCAACGGCGGCGGCGCCCTGCAGCGGGTCGACCGACCCGAAGGCGATCAGTGCGTCGGGGTTGCGGGCGGCGCCGGCCGCGATGTCGGCGATGCTGTTCGGAGCGTGACCCGTGTTGGTGGTCGAGTCCACCGTGAACACGACGGCCATCATGTCGCGCTCGCGGAAGTACTGTGCGGTCTCATCGACCGTGCGGGCCGGCTCCGACGAGCCGAAGTAGGCGTTCATGGCCTCTCGCTCGCTGTCGGATGCGCCGTGGCGTCCGTGGTCATCCACCTGAACGTGCACGTGCGTGTCGATCGCCGTGACGGCGGCAAGCCGTTCCGCGAGGGACGGGGTGGGTGTGTCGGCGGGGGTGTCGGCGACGGTCATGCCGGATCTCCGTTCTGGACGTGGCGGATGACCTCGTCGCGTAGGTGGGCGAGGTTCACCTTGCCGGTGGGCGTGCGCTCCAGCGAGTCGCGGAACAGGATGTGGCGTGGCTTCTTGTATCCGGCCAGTAGACCGCCGACATGCTCGGTGAGCGCGGCGGCATCCACGGCGACCGTCGCCTGCGGATCGCGGGCGACGACGGCGGAGACGACTTCGCCGAAGCGCGGGTCGGGGATGCCCAGGACGACGGCATCGGCGACGCCGGGGTGCGCGAGCAGCGCCTCCTCGACCTCGAGCGGGTAGACCTTCTCGCCGCCGGTGTTGACGACGCCGCTGCCGCGACCGAGGAACTCGATGTGCCGGTCGTCCTGCACGATCACCCAGTCACCCGGGATGACGTAGCGCGTGCCGTTGATGATGGGGAACGTTTCCTCGGTCTTGGCGGCGTCGCGGTGGTAGCCGATCGGTAGCGCGCCGCGCTGGGCGAGGACCCCGCGGGAGCCGGGGATGTCCTGGACCTCGGCGAAGTCGGCGTCGAAGATGACGGCGGTGGGGAAGAGACGTGGACGGCCGGGAAGATTGTCGGCGCCGCGGGTTTCGGTGACGGCAAATCCGCCGCCTTCCGTCGAGGCGAGCAGATCGAAGATCGTGGCGGGCATCAACTCGTGCAGTCGGCGCTTGGCCTCCGTGCTGAAGCGCATTCCCGAACTCATGATTGAGGTGACGCTGTCCAGACGCACGCCGAGGTTCTCCGCCGCATCCGCGAGGGGGATCGCGATCGCATCGCCCGCCACGATCAGCCGCGTCGCGCCTTCGGCGATGGCGAACCGCACGGCGGCCTCGGCGTCCAGTCGGGGCGAGCCCGTCAGCAGCACCGTGCCGCCCACGAGCAGCGTGTTCAGGGAGGTCGTCAGCGCCGTGCCGTGCATGAGCGGTGCGAGGGGGAGATTGACCATCGGCGCGTGCGCGGGGTCGCTGGCGATCGCGACCGCCTCGGCCATCGTCGTGGGCGTGGGGAGACCGCCGAGCGTGTAGGCGGCGAACTCCTGCACGTCGAACATGTCGGGAGCCAGCCAGCGCGCGGCCTTGGGGCGACCGGTCGTCCCCCCGGTGTAGATCCACAACTCGCCCGATTCGGGGGCTCCCGCAGGCAGCGCGGCGGGAGTGGCGACCGCTTCTGCCCAGGCCGTGCCGGGTGCGTCGACCGTGTCGTCGTCGACCGTGTGGATCAGCACGAGGTCGTCCGCGGCGAGTGCGACCGCCTCTCGGACGACCTCGGACAGCGACGTGGGGAAGATCATCGCCGCGGCACCGGAGTCATCCAGGAGCGCGGCGATCTCGGCGGGGCGGAGCCGGTAGTTCAACGGAACGGGGGTGATGCCCGTCGCCAGGCAGGCGAAGAAGGCGACGAGGAACTCGCCACGATTGTGCATGAGGATCGTGACGGGATCCCCGGGGCGGACGCCGCGGTCCAGCAGCCACTGTGCGAGCGCTCCGGCCTCCGCCGCGAACTCGCGGTAGGTCCACTCCTCTCCCGTTGCGGTGCGGACGGCGGTGCGCTCCGGCAGGGCGGCCGCGACAGCCTGCCAGACATCCGAGTAGTGACCCTTCATCGGTGACCTCTCATCGGTGACGTCAGTTGCCGCGCGGTCCGGAGCGCTGTGCGTGCGCGTTCAGCCCGTCGTGCCAGGCGGCGTCGATCGTCGCGGCGCTCCACCCGCCGTCCTCGTCGGCCGTCGTCAGCACGTCGGGGTGCGAGTACACGGTGATCCGGTCGCCGCCGATGCCGAGCGCCTGCCCGGTGACGTCGGCCGCCGCATCCGAGGCGAGCCAGACGATGAGCGGAGCGACGTCGTCGGGCGTGCCCAGCGCGTGGTCCCGGCGGAACTCGACCGGGATCTCCTTGCCGGCGACGTAGTCCTCGTACACCTGCGTGTAAGCCGGGATCGTCGCGGTCATGGGAGACAGGGCGGTCGGGATGACCGCGTTCGCGGTGATGCCCGCGCGAGCGAGTTCGAGCGACCAGGTCCGCGCCATCGCGACGAGCCCCGCCTTCGCCGCGGCGTAGTTGGTCTGCCCGAAGCTTCCGAACTGGCCCGCGGGCGAGCCGATCAGGATGATGCGACCGCCTTCCGCTTGCTCGCGCATGGCGATCGCCGCCGCCCGACCGCACGTGAACGAACCGCGCAGGTGCGTCTCGATGACGGCGTCGAAGTCGTCGTCGCCCATCTTCCACAGCACGCGGTCACGCAGCACACCGGCGTTGGCGACGAGGATGTCCAGGCGCCCGAAGTGCGATCGAGCAGCCTCGACCAGAGCATCCGCGGTCTCGGAGGTCCCGACGGGTCCGACGGCGGTGACGGCGCGGCCACCCGCCGCGACGATGTCGGCGACGGTCTGACCGGCCGTTTCGGGGTCGACGTCGTTGACGACGACCGCGGCGCCGGCAGCCCCCAGAGCCAGCGCATAGGCGCGGCCGAGGCTCCGGCCGGCACCCGTGACGATGGCGACCTTGCCGTCCAGGCGGATCTCCGCGGCGCTCATCGGTAGTACCTCAGAACGAGTTCGGCGACGCAGGCGGGTTTGGCGGATCCTTCCACCTCGAACGTCACAGGCACCTCGAGCTGCCAGCCGTTCCCGGCGACCTCGGTCACGCTCGCGACCTCGCCGGTGACGCGGATGCGCGAGCCCACGGGAACCGGGGCGGGGAAGCGCACCTTGTTCAGGCCGTAGTTGATGCCCATGCCAGCACCGGTGACCTCGAAGACCTCGTTCATGAGCGGCACGACGAGGCTGAGAGTGAGCAGTCCGTGCGCGATCCGCGTGCCGAACGGCGTCGCCGCAGCGAACTCGGCGTCCAGGTGGATGGGGTTGTGATCTCCCGTCACCTTCGCGAAGAGGTCTACCTCGTCCTGCGTCACTTCGCGCCAGGAGGACGGTCCGAAGGTGGCGCCGGCGAGTCCGGACAGATCGTCCACGGTGACAGAGACGGTGGGTGTTGCGCTCATACGACTCCTCGGGCGCTTCGTTGCGTCGCGTGCACGGCACGCGCGGGGGCGTCAGCGGCCCCGTGACAGGTACATATATCAGGCTAGCTGAAAATAGCAGATCGCGTCGGCCATCGTCGGCGGATCGTCCGTCTGACGGAAGACTCGTGCGGCCACCGCATTAGGATGGGGCGACGCCCGGTGGGGCGGCGACGCCGGGGGTCGGATGAGCGAGGACAGGTCGAGAGACCGCGTGCAGAGCATCGAGCGCGCCGTCGCCGTGCTCCGCGTCTTCGGCGGGCGCGACGGACAGCTCAGTGCGAGTGACATCGCGGCGCGCGTCGAGTTGCCGCGTCCGGTCGTGCGGCGCATTCTGCTCACCTTCGAGCACCTCGGATACGCGCGCCTGTACAAGGGGCTGTGGAGTCTCACTCCCCGCATCCTGGAGTTGGGGTCAGGCTACTTCGCGGCATCGTCGCTTCCCGAGATCGCCTATCCGGTGATGGGCGATGTCGTGGAGAGCACGGGCGAGACGTGCAGCCTCGGTGTGCTCAACGACGCCGACATCATTCACGTCGCCCGCATCGAGGATCATCGACCGATGCCGGGTGCGGTCCGCATCGGGACGCGTCTGCCGGCCGCGGCGACGGCAATCGGAAAGGTGCTGCTCGCCCACCTGCCCGAGCCGCAGCTGGAGAGCTACCTGCGGACGGTCCGACTCGACGCCCTCACGCCGCACTCGATCACGGACCCGTCCGCCCTGCGCACGCGCCTCGAACAGGTGCGGCGGCAGGGCTATGACATCTCGATCGAGGAGTATGCGCCGGGCATGCTCGCCGCGGCGGTGCCGATCGTCGTGGACGGTGCGGCGGTCGGTGCCGTGAACGTGTCGTCGACGACGGTCCGCGAGTCGGAGCAGACGCTCGAGCAGATCGTCGTCCCCGTCCTGCGCACCGCCGCCGAGCGGATCGGTCGCACGTATCGCAGCGCGAACCCGCAGTTGTACCGCTCCGTCGTGGGCTGAATAGCGCAAACGCACCCTCAACGTTCAGTGCCAACCCGGGACGGGTCGGGCCGGGGTCAGGCGAAGGTCAGGCGTCCGCGGATGTTCTTGCCCTCGATGAGGTCGTCGTAGCCCTGGTTGATCTCGTCCAGGGTGTACGTCTGGGAGATGAGTTCGTCGAGCTTGAGCTGACCCGACCGGTACATCTGGATCTGGCGGGGGATGTCGGCGCGAGGGTTGGCGTGTCCGTAGATCGTGCCCTGGATGCGCTTCTGGAAGCGGGTGAGCTCGAGCGGGGACACGGGGATGCTCTCCTCCGCGTCGGCGGCGATCGAGGTCACGACGGCGACCCCGCCCTTGCGAATCGCCTGGACGGCTTCGGCGACGTGCGAGCCCTTGAGGACGCCCACGGTGACGATCGCGCGATCCGCCCCCTGCCAGTCGGTGAGGGTGCGGGCGAACTCGGCGGCCTCCTCCATCGTCGCGAACGTGTGCGTCGCGCCCATCTCCATCGCCTTCTCCCGCTTGAACTCGACCGGATCCACCGCGATGACGGCGGACGCGCCCGCGTGCTTGGCGCCCTGCACGGCGTTGATGCCGATGCCGCCGATGCCCATGACGATGACGACGTCTCCCGGGCGGGTCTCGGCCGCATACACGGCGGAGCCCCATCCGGTGCCGACGCCGCAGCCCAGCAGCCAGTAGGTGTCGAGGTCGGCGTCCTCGGGCAGCTTGATGGCGGAGTCGGTCGAGACGAGGGTGTACTCGGAGAAGGTGCCGAGTCCGCACATCTGGCCGGCCTGCGAGCCGTCCTCGAGCGTGAAGCGGAAGCTCTCCGGGTCGTCGAAGCGCGTGCCCAGCAACAGGAAGCGGCCGAGGTTGCAGAGGTTCGTCATCCCCGAGGTGCACCAGCGGCACTTGCCGCAGGACGGGATCCAGGAGAAGACGACCTTGTCGCCGACGGCCCAGTCCGGGGTGTTCGGTCCGACCGCCTCGACGATGCCGGTTCCCTCGTGGCCACCGATCATCGGCAGGTGGGGGAGCGCGCTGTCGCCGGTGACGAGGTGATGATCCGAGTGGCACAGGCCGGCGGCGACCATCTTGACGCGGATCTCGCCCTGACGCGGGTCGTCGACCTCGACATCGAGAACCTCGAACGCGCCGTTCTGCTCGCGGATGACGGCGGCACGGGACGGGATGGGCATGGCTCCTCCTTCGGAACGGGTGAGCAACGACGCTCTATATCAGGCTAACTGAAAATAAACGTGATGAGGACAGCGTACGAGGTGCGCCGCATCAGAGGAAGATTGACTTGGTCCGCAGGTAGCTCTGCAGCGCCTCCGGCCCGAGTTCGCGTCCGATGCCGGATGCCCCCACACCGCCGAACGGGAGGTTGATGTCGGCGCGATAACCGTCGATGCCGATCGATCCGGTCCGGATGCGGCGAGCGACCTCCACGGCACGCTCCGGCTCCCCGAAGACCGCGCCGCCGAGCCCGTATGGCGTGCCGTTGGCGATGCGTACCGCGTCGTCGACATCGGTGTAGCGATGGATCGACACGACCGGGCCGAAGATCTCGTTCTGCGCGATCTCGCTCTCGGGCGCGGCGTCGGCCACGATGCGCGGAGCGAAGAAGTACCCGCCGTCGGGCGCGGCCGTGTCGCCCGCGAGGATGCGCGCACCCTCGTGGCGGGCGCGGTCGACGATGCCGGTCACGCGCGTGAGCGCGGCTTCGTTGATGAGCGGGCCGATTTCCGTCGCGGCGTCCTTCGGGTCGCCCACGCGCAGGTCGCGGGCGAGGTCCACGAGGCCGTCGAGAAGTTCGTCGTACAGGGATGCGGGCGCGAGCACGCGGGTCAGCGCGATGCAGTTCTGGCCGGTGTTCCCGAAGGATCCCGCCCGCAGCGCCGCGAGGGTCTGCGCGATGTCGGATCCCTCCAGGACGATCGCGGCAGACTTGCCGCCGAGTTCGAGGGTCGCCGGGATCAGGCGCTCGCCGCACACGCTCGCGATGTGACGGCCGGCTGCGGTGGAACCCGTGAAGGCGACCTTGTCGATGCCGGGGTGGGAGACGAGCATCCGCCCGGTCTCGCGACCCCCCGGCACGATGTTGATGACGCCGGCGGGGAAGCCGATGGATGCGGCGGCGTCGGCGAGCCGGGCGATGTCCAGCGGCGACTCGGATGCGGGCTTGATCACGACCGTGCATCCGGCGGCGAGAGCGGGCGCCATCTTGATGCTCGTGGAGGACTGCGGGTGGTTCCACGGCACGATGAGCGCTGCGACGCCGACGGGCTCGCGGCGCAGGAGCGAGTCGCCCCCGCGGTCGCGGTTGGGTCGGCGCGTCTCGAACTCGATGCCACGAGCGAGTTCCGCGTAGAACCGCAGGTGCTGGACGGGGCGGACGCCCGCCATGAAGCCGGCGACGGATGCGGGCTGCCCGATCTCGTCGACGATGAGCGACACCGTGCCGCTCGCGCGCTCCTCGAGGGCGTCGGCGAGGCGTTCCATCCAGACGCCGCGCTCTTCGCCGGTCATCCGGGGCCACGGCCCGTGGTCGAAGGCCGCGCGTGCAGCGCGGACGGCGCGGTCCACATCCTCGGCGGAGCCGTCGGGTGCGGAGCCGATGATCGAGCGGTCGTAGGGGTTCTCGACCGAGATCACCTCGGCACTGTGCGGGGCGGCCCACTCGCCGTCGATGAAGATGCGGTCCTGGATCAACGTCGTCTCTGACACCTCGGAAGAATAACAGTCCGACTGACAGTGGCGCACGCATTGCGACCAATCGACCGCAATGCGTACAATCGAGTCATGGGTCGTAGCCGTGCGACCCGTCGACGATGACGAGGACGACCATGCCGCAACTGCGCAGCAACTTCCCCCCGACCTCGGCCCTGGGCCTGACACGACGTGCACAGTGGCGCGCCCTGGGCATTCCCCCGGAGGACCTCACGAAGCCGAAGGTGGCGATCGTGAACACGTCGTCGGATATGGCGGCCTGCTATTCGCACCTCGACGGCGTCGTCGTCGCGCTCAAGGAGGAACTGCGCGCGCAGGGGCTCGTGCCGTTCGAGATCCGCACGACCGCACCCTCCGACTTCATCACGAGCGTCGGCCGCGCGGGCCGGTACATCCTGCCCAGCCGCGATCTCATCGTCAACGACATCGAGGCCGTCGTCGAGGGCGCGCTCCTTGACGGCATGATCTGCCTCAGCTCGTGCGACAAGACGACCCCCGCGCATCTGATGGCCGCGGGTCGCCTCAACATCCCCACCGTGATCGTGCCCTGTGGGTATCAGCACTCCGGTCTCGCCGAGGGGCGCGAGGCGGATGTCGAGGAAGTGTTCCTTCTCGCCGCGCAGGCCGCCGTGACGGGCGCGCCGACCGATCACCTCGCCGAATTGGCCGATGACGCGATCCTCGGCCCGGGCGTGTGCTCGGGTCTGGCGACGGCCAACTCGATGCACATCACCGCCGAAGCGATGGGTATGGCCGTGTCGGGCGCCGCGCCCGTCCGCGCGAACAGCGAGCCCATGTGGGAGAACGTCCGCCGTTCGGCTGCCGTCCTCGCCGACCTCATCGAGCGGGACGTGCGCCCCCGTGACATCATCACGGCGGGATCGATCCGCAACGCCGCGCGCACGATGCTCGCGATCGGCGGCTCGATGAACACGATCAAGCACCTGCAGGCGATCGCGATCGAGTCCGGAGTCGACGTCGACGTGTGGGAGCTCTACCGGGAGCTCGGCCGCGAGACCCCGCTGCTGTGCTCGGTGCGGCCGAACGGTCCGGCGCTGGTCGAGCAGTTCGAGGATGCGGGCGGTGGGGCCACAATCCTGCGCGAACTGCTGCCGCTCCTGGACGGCGAGCAGCTCACGGTCGAGGGGCGCACGATCGCCGAGAACGCGGCCCGCGCTCGGCCCGCGGACGGCACGATCATCAAGACGATCGCCGAGCCGTTCGGCACGTCGCCCGCCATCACCGTGCTGCGCGGCAGCCTCGCGCCGGGCGGCGCCGTCGCCAAGCGTCCCGTGCCCGATCCCGGACCGTACCGATTCACCGGTCCCGCTCGCGTCTTCGGCGGCCGGGACGAGGCGATCGCCGCGATCGGCAACGGACGCCTGCAACCGGGCGATGTCGCCGTCATCCGGGGCATCGGCGTATCCGGCGGACCCGGACTCGGACTGACCTCCGCGTTCATCTTCGCCCTCCACGCGCGCGGACTCGCCGACCAGGTCGCCCTCGTGACCGACGGTCAGTTCAGCGGGCTCGTCAACCAGGGCGTCACGATCGGCGAAGTGACGCCGGAGGCGGCCGCGGACGGACCCCTCGGTCGCGTCCAGGACGGCGACATGATCGACATCGACGTCGCCGCCGGGACGGTCGACCTGCTCGTCTCGCCCGAAGAGCTCGCCGCACGCCCCGCATACACCCCGCCCGCCGATCAGGACACGGGAGGCGGGATGCTCGACCAGTACCGCGAACTCGTGCAGCCGCTCGCGTGCGGGGCGATCCTGTGCTCGCGCGAAGGCGGGTCGCTGTGCTCGCGCGACGACGCGGCGGTACCCGCGGCGACGGCATGAGCGGGGACGGCATGAACGACAGCACGACGACGGAGGAGACGCGATGACCGCCACGACCGAACTGCCCGCGCGCCGGGTGCCCATTCTCGGCGAGTACGACGTCGTCGTGATCGGCGGCGGCCCCGCCGGCATCATGGCGGCCACGGCGGCAGCGCGCGCCGGACGTTCGACGATCCTCATCGAGCGCTACGGATTCCTCGGGGGCGCCGGCACGATGGGCGGCCTCAGCACGTTCTGCGGGCTGCACGCCCGCGTGTACGGGGAGGACCGGCTCGTCGTCCACGGCTACACCGACGAGCTGCTGGAGCGCCTCGAGGCGATGGACGGACTCAACGCGCCGCATCTGACGATCGAGAACCGCATCATGGCGGTCGCGTTCGACATCTCGGCCTACAAGATCGCCGCCGACGACCTCGTCGTCTCCTCGGGTGCCGAGCTGCTCTTCCATGCCGCCGTGACCGACGTCGTGATGGGCGCGGACGACCGGATCGAGGGCGTCGTCGTGGAGTCGAAGTCCGGCGCGGGCGTCGTGCGCGGCCGGTTCTTCATCGACGGGTCCGGAGACGCGGACGTCGCCGCCTGGTCGGGGGCGCGGTACGAACGCTCCGAGCATCTGCTGTATCCGTCGCTCATGTTCCGGATCAACGGTGTCGATCCGGCGGAGGCGGGGGAGGCGTGGCGGACGATCCGCACGCTCATGGAGGATGCCGAGGAAGCCGGCACGCACTCGTTCCCGAGGAAGAAGCCGATCGTGCGTCCGCAGCGCAATCCGCTCGAGTGGCGCTCGAACCTCACGCAGCTCAGCAACGCCGACGGTTCGGCGATCGACGGTACCGATGTCCGCCAGCTCACGCGTGGCGAGTTGCAGGGTCGCCAGCAGGTGCGCGACACGTTCGCGTTCATCCGCGAGCACACGCCCGGATTCCAGGACGCATACGTCGTGGACATCGCGCCGCAGATCGGCATCCGGGAGACCCGACGCATCGTCGGCCCCTACCAGTTGACCGAGGACGACGTGCTGGACTGCGTCGACTTCGACGACACGATCGGCGTCAACGGCTGGCCGGTCGAGGCGCACGTGCAGGGCGACGTCGAGTTCCGCTTCCCGCGCGCCGAGCACACGCGCGGCTTCAATCAGCTGCCCTATCGGATGCTCGTGCCCGAGGGCGTCGGCAATCTGCTGGTCGCCGGTCGATGCGCATCCATGACGCAGCTGGGGCAGTCGTCGGGACGCGTCACCGGCCCATGCTTCGTGATGGGACAGGCTGCGGGTGTGGCCGCCGATCTCGCGCTGTCGGCCGACGTGACGGCGGGCGGGGTCGACGTCGCGACGTTGCAGCAGCGGCTCGTCGCGGACGGGGCGTACCTCGGCACCGACCTTCCCGCCGACGTCGTGAGCGTCGCGCGCTGACCGGGGCGCCGTCTGGCGTGCGCTAGCCTGAGCACGCGCACGGGAGGAGCGGGGTGGAACGGTCGAGCTTCACGTACGTCATCAAGCAGCTGGAGCTCGCGCTCCGGCCGCACTTCGACGGACTCTGCGCCGCGGTGGGCATGACTCCCGCGCAGCTGACGGCGCTGACGGTGCTCCAACGCCGCCCGGGCATCACCAGCTCAGACCTCGCCCGACGCTCGTTCGTGCGTGCCCAGACCATGGCGGCCACGGTCGAGCCGATGCTCGAGGCCGGCCTGCTGCGGCGCGAGAAGGACCCCACGCACGCCCGACGGATGCTGCTCTATCTGACAGACAAGGGCGCCGAGGTCGCCGCGACGCTCGCACCCGGCGTCGATCAGATCGAAGAGATCATCGTGCGCGGCTTCACGGACGAGGAGCGCGACGAGTTCGCGCGGCTGCTGCGCCGCGCGCGCAACTCCATGCACGAGGCGGTCGCACAGCGCGCATCCCCCCCGACGCCGCCCCTCCCACCGGTCGTTGAGTAGCGGTCGTAGGCCGCGTATCGAAACGAACGACTCCGGTGGTGCGGGGTCTCGATACGCCGCTGCGCGGCTACTCGACCACCGGTGGGGGTGCTACTCGACCACCGATTCGGCGAGGCGCTCGCCGAGCATCACGGCGGTCAGGGCCGTGCCGCGCGAGGGGACGACGGGCAGAATCGACGCATCCGCCACGCGAAGTCCGCTCACCCCGTGCACGCGCCCACGCGCGTCCACGACGCCCATCGGGTCGGCGCCCATGCGCGCGGTCCCGCACGAGTGCAGCGCGGTCCCCACGTGCGCGCGCACCCACGCGTCCGCCTCCTCGTCGCCGCCGGCCGCGTCCACCCAGGGCGGGATCGCCGCATCCGCGACCACCTCTGCGAGAGGTCCGCGCCGCAGCAACCCGGCCGCCGCCCGCACCGCCTCGCGTAGCGCCCCACGGTCCGCGGCGTCGGCGAGGTACCCGTAGCGCACGTCCGTGTCCGCGCCGCGGGGGAGGACCTCGCCGCGCGAGGCGGGCCGGCTCGCGTTCACGCGCAGTTCGAACGGTCCCCGCGCGTCCCGATCGCCGGAGACGATCGCCGCGGTCGGGGCGACCGCCAACAGCACCTCGAACCCCGTGGATGGGTCGTTCCATGCGGCGCTCCACGCGGCCGGCGGATGCAGGGGTGCGACGCCGGGGCGAGGCGTCCACTCCAACACGACCGCGGCGTGGTCCGACAACCCGCGCCCCACGCCGGGCAGCGCCGCGTGCACGGGTCCGTCCACGCGCGCGGGATCTCCCACGCCCGAGGCCATCAACAGACGCGGAGTCTCGATCGCGCCCGCGCACAAGATCACCTCGTCCGCCGCGACGAACGCGCCGTCCGCGAGTTCGACCCCGATCGCGGCCCCCGCGACGATCCGGATGCGGCGCACAGCGGCGCCCGTGCGGATCTCGACCCGCTCCAGCAGTCCGCCATAGGCGCGGGCGACGCTCCACCGCTGCGCACCGATCGCATTGCGGGGGAGCAGCCCCACGCCGGAGGATCCACCCGCGTTCTTGTCGGCCTCCGCGAGGGCACCCGCATCCACCGCGCCGGCGACGAACGCCTGCGTGAGTCGGTCGTCGTGCCCCCACCGCTGGACGGGAACCGGTCCGGTATGCCCGTGGCGGACATCCGCCGCATCCGCGTCGAGATCGCGCTCAAGCCGACGTAGTGCGGGTACGCAGGCGGCATAGCTCCACTCCGGCCCGCCGAACTGCTCCCACGTCCGAAAATCGTCCGGATGCGGGCGCTGGAAGTACGCGCCATTGACCGCCGTGCTGCCGCCCAGCACGCGCCCGCGGGCGATGCGCCAGAAGCGTCCCTGCAGCAGCTCAGTCTCATACGTGGCCGCAAGCGGTCCGTCGGGCAGGCCGGCCCGCACGGTCCAGGCGTTCTCCAGAGCATCCGCCAGTCCCGTGTCGTCGCGGGGTGCCGCGGCCGGGCCGGCCTCCAGCAGCACGACCTCGTGACCGGCCTCGGCGAGTCGGGCGGCGAGCGGGATGCCGGTGCCGCCCGCGCCCACGATCACGAAGCGCCGCGTCATGCCCACCGGCACTGTCACATCGACCGGCACTGGCACGCCGACCGGCACCGTCACATCGACCGGCACTGTCACGCGGTCTGCTCGCGCGTCGCGATCAGGTCGGAGAACACGTCGCGCAGGCCTCGGAAGGACTCGTCGATGAGGTCGAGCAGGTCGCTGTCGTCGGCGGCGACCCACTGTTCGTAGGCCGACAGCGAGATGCCCAGGCATGCCCAGGACACCGCCTGCGGCAGTGCGGAGCGAGCGTCCACGAGCCGTCGGCGCGCGACGAAGTCGGCGATCACGGCGCGCCACGCCGCATACCGAACGGTGGAGTTGGCGACGAGGTCCGGAGCGGAGAGCAGGATGCGCATCCGCTCCCGGTGCCGCGGAATCTCCTCGGCCGGGATGTCGTTGAACCCGCGCACGGCGGAGCGTACGGCTTCGACGATGCTCGCCTCCGGCGGTGTCGCGTCGAGCGCGTCCGCGAACGAGACGAGGAGTCGCTCGAAATCACCCCACGGGACGTCGTTCTTCGACGGGAAGTAGCGGAAGAACGTGCGGCGCCCGATGCCCGCGGCATCCGCGATGTCGTCGACCGTGACGGTGTCGAAACCGCGCGCGATGAACAGGTCGAGGGCGATCCGTTCGAGTTCGGCGCGCGAGGTAGAGCGGACGCGTCCGCGTCCCCGGCGTCCCTGTTCCGAAGGCGAAATCGTCTTCCCCCTTTTCATTGGCACTGAATGCCATTAAAGTGTCGCTCACGGCATCGATGCCGCATCGCCGCTCTCAAGGAGGACAGTAGCTCATGGACCCCAAGTCGCAGACCACCACCGCCGACGTCATCGACGTCGAGACCGACGACCTCGTCGAGGACGTGTCGATCGACGGCATGTGCGGCGTGTACTGAGCACGCCATGACCCCGATCACGCCAGAGAGCGTGCTCCGGGTGCACGGGCGGGTTTCGATCCGTCCGGAGCCCTTCGGCGCGCTCCTGTACCACTTCGGCACCCGGCGACTGTCGTTTCTGAAGTCGCCCGTGCTGCTGCACGTCGTCGAGTCGTTGGGGGAGGGCCGCACCGTGGCCCAGGCCCTCGACGATGCCGACGTCGCCCCGCAGCAGCGGCCCGGTGTCCTGCGGGCGCTGGCAACGTTGCGTGAGTCCGAGATGCTCGTCGAGGAGGCGGCATGAGTACGGCAACCCTGCTGGAGCGACCCGCTCCCGCACCCCGCCTGATCGAGCACTTCGAGCGCGGACTGAACTCGCCCATCTGCCTGACGTGGGAGCTCACGTACGCGTGCAACCTCTCGTGCGTGCACTGCCTGTCGGCGTCCGGCCGCCGCGACCCGCGGGAGCTCACGACTGAGGAGTGCAAGGCCGTCATCGACGAGCTGCAGCGGATGCAGGTGTTCTACGTCAACATCGGCGGTGGCGAGCCCACGGTCCGCTCGGACTTCTGGGAGCTCATCGACTACGCGACCTCGCACGACGTGGGCGTGAAGTTCTCCACCAACGGCGTCAAGATCACGAGCGAGATCGCGGAGCGGCTCGCGCGCAACGACTACGTCGACATCCAGATCTCGCTCGACGGCGCGACGGCCGAGGTGAACGACGCGATCCGCGGACCGGGATCGTTCGATCTGGCGATGCGGGCGCTGCAGCGACTCTCCGATGCGGGCATGACCCGGCTCAAGCTTTCGGTCGTATGCACGCGCACCAACATCGGGCAGCTCGACGAGTTCAAGGCGATAGCCGACCGGTTCGGCGCTCAGCTGCGGCTCACGCGTCTGCGTCCCGCGGGTCGCGGCGCCGACGTCTGGCACGAACTGCACCCCACGCAGGATCAGCAGCGCGAGCTGTATCAGTGGCTGCTCGCGCACGGCGAGGAAGTCCTCACGGGGGACTCGTTCTTCCACCTCTCCGCGCTCGGCGAGAGCCTCCCGGGGCTGAACCTGTGCGGCGCGGGCCGGGTCGTCTGCCTGATCGACCCGATCGGGGACGTGTACGCGTGCCCGTTCGCGATCCACGACGAGTTCCTTGCGGGCAACATCCGCAGCGAGGGCGGCTTCGACGGTGTCTGGCGCCACTCCGATCTGTTCGCGCGGCTGCGCGAGCCGCAGACCGGCGGCGCGTGCAGCAGTTGCCAGTTCTTCGACACGTGCCGCGGAGGCTGCATGGCGGCGAAGTTCTTCACGGGACTGCCGCTGGACGGCCCCGACCCCGAGTGTGTGCGCGGTTTCGCGGACGAGGCGCTCGCGGCCGTCGACGGAGAGCGGCCCAAGCCCAGCGGCGATCACTCGCACCGCACGTCGCCGCCGCGTCCCCGCGCGGGGAAGTCGCGTCCCGTGAAGCTGACGCTGCAGTTGTCCAAGCCGACGGCGCCGCCCGTCTCGGCCTGCAATGCGAACCCGCTCGCGGGTCTTTCGATCGACTGAGGAGATACGACACGATGGCGCGAAACGCCTGGTTCGAGACCGTCGCTGAGGCTCAGCGGCGCGCCCGCAAGCGGTTGCCCGCGCCCGTCTACGGTGCGCTGCTGGCGGGTTCCGAGAAGGGGGCCACCTACCGCGACAACATGGATGCCTTCTCCGAGCTGGGGCTGGCCCCGCACGTCGCGGGACTGTCCGCATCGCGCGATCTGTCGACACGCGTGCTCGGCATGGACATCTCCCTGCCGGTCATCATCTCGCCGACCGGGGTGCAGGCCGTCGACCCCGACGGCGAGGTGGCCGTCGCGCGGGCGGCGGCGAACCGCGGGACGATCATGTCGCTCTCCTCGTTCGCGAGCAAGCCCGTCGAGGAGGTCGGTGCGGTCACCGACAAGCTGAACTACCAGGTGTACTGGCAGGGCGGGCGCGACACGATCGCCGCGCGTCTGGATCGCGCCCGTGCGTCGGGGGCGACCGCCGTCACGGTCACGCTGGACTGGTCGTTCTCCTACGGACGTGACTGGGGGAGCCCGAAGATCCCGGAGCGGCTGAACCTCAAGGCGATGATCGACATGGCGCCCTCCGCCATCACGCGTCCCGCCTGGCTGCTCTCGTTCCTCAAGCGCGGCACGCTGCCCGACCTGACCGTCCCCAATCTCGTCATTGGCTCGGAGGACGCACCGACGTTCTTCGGGGCGTACGGCGAGTGGATGACGACACCGCCACCCACGTGGGAGGACCTGGCGTGGCTGCGTGAGCAGTGGGACGGCCCCGTCATGCTCAAGGGCATCACGCGGCTCGACGACGCGCGTCGCGCCGTCGACGTCGGGATGACCGCGATCTCGGTCTCCAACCACGGCGGCAACAACCTCGACACGACCCCGGCGGCGATCCGCCTGCTGCCGGACATCGCGGCGGCCGTCGGCGATCAGGTCGAGGTGTTGATGGATGGCGGCATCCGCCGCGGCAGCGATGTGGCCAAGGCGCTCGCCCTCGGCGCGAAGGCCGTGATGATCGGCCGGGCCTACCTGTGGGGCCTCGCGGCGAACGGGCAGGCGGGCGTCGAGAACGTCCTGGACCTGCTGCGCAGCGGACTCGACTCCGCCCTGCTGGGCCTCGGGCACGGCAGCATCCACGACCTCAGCCCGGACGACCTGTGGATCCCGCCGGGCTTCACGCGAAGCCTGGGCGCACCCGCGGAATGAGCCCGCACCGGCCTGGGGAGTCGCGGGAGCTCGCCGACTCCCCGTGGCCGGGGCTTCCGCCGCATCCCGTGCTGCTCATCCCGGTCGGCTCGACCGAGCAGCACGGTCCGCACCTGCCGCTGGACGTCGACACGACGATCGCGACGGAGGTGTGTCGGCGGGCGGCCGCGGATGCGGCACAGGACGTGCGCGTCGCACCCGCGATCGCCTACGGATCCAGCGGTGAGCATCAGGACTTTCCGGGGACGCTCTCGATCGGATCCGCCGTGCTGGAGAGCGTGCTCATCGAACTGGGGCGTTCGGCGCGGACATGGGCGTCGCGCGTCGTGTTCGTCAACGGTCACGGCGGCAACGCCCCCGTGCTGGAGCGCGCCGTCGCGCTGCTGCGCTACGAGGGCGATCACGTCGCGTGGATCGCCTGCCGCCACGGTGCGGGTCACGCGGGTCGTGCGGAGACGAGCATCATGCTGCGCCTGGACCCGGAACGCGTCCGCGTGGACGACGCCGTCGCCGGACCCGACGAGGACCTGCGCGCCCTCATGCCGCGCCTGCGGTCGGAGGGCGTACGCGCCGTCTCGCCTGGGGGCGTCCTCGGTGATCCGGCGGGCGCCACGGCGGATGAAGGCGAACGGCTCCTGACCCGCATGGCCGAGGACGTGCGGCGGATGCTGGAGAACACGGATGCCTGAACGCTCGACCGGCGAGACAAGCACAGCGTTCCCGCACGGGCTCCGGTTGCGCCTTGCGGCGGATGTGCGCCGGTTCGAGGGCGGACGCGTCCTGTTGGGCGGCGCGCCCGTGCGGGTCATGCGGTTGAGCGCACCCGCCGCCGGCATGATCGAGGACGGCGCGCTCACGGTCACCGACGCCGCGACGGCGCGGCTTGCGATGCGTCTCCTCGACGCCGGCATCGCCCATCCCGATCCCGCCGAGCTGCCGCCGATTCCGCTGGCGGAGCTGACGGTCGTGATTCCGACCCTGGGACGCCCGCGCGAGCTGTCCGCGCTGCTCGAGCACCTGGGCGGCGTGCAGATCATCGTCGTCGACGACGGGACCCCGGAGCCCGCGGCGGGCGAACTCGCCGTCGCCGTCGCGGCGGCGGGAGCACGGCTGATCCGCCTCCCTCAGAACCGTGGACCAGCGAGCGCACGCAACGCGGGTCTCGCGGTCGTCGAGACCCCGTTCGTGGCGTTCCTGGACTCCGATGTCGACGCATCCGCCGATCAGCTCGGGCTGCTGCTGCGTCACTTCGCCGACCCGCAGCTCGCGCTCGCCGGACCCCGCGTGCGCGGCATCGCCCAGGATCAGACCTGGATCTCCCGCTACGAGGACGCCCGCTCGTCGCTAGACCTCGGCGCCGACCCCGCCCTCGTGCGCCCCCGCGCGCCGGTGTCGTGGATCTCCAGCACGTGCCTTATCGCACGCGTCGACGCCCTCGTATCCGAGTCGGTGTCCGAACGTGCATCCGACGCGATCGGTTTCGGCGAGGGGATGCGCGTCGCCGAAGACGTCGATCTCGTCTGGCGTCTGCACGCCCGCGGTCTGCGCGCGCGGTACGAGCCGCGTGTCGCCGTCGGGCACCGGCACCGCAGCCGTCTGCGCGAATGGGCGGCGCGCAAGCTGTTCTACGGGACGGGTGCCGCCGAACTCGCCGCCGCGCACCCGGAGGCCATCGTGCCGGCCGTCCTGCGCCCCTGGTCACTGGGGGTAGCCGCCGCGCTGTACGCCGGTCGGCGCTGGTCGCTGCCGGTGGCCGCCGGGCTCACGGTGTTCGCGTGGCGGCGGCTGGCGCGGCGCATGCCCGGCGACCGCGGCCCGGCGCACGCGCTCGCCGCACGTCTGGTCCTGGAAGGGCTCGGTGCGACGTGGGGGCAGCTGTCCGCGCTCGCCCTCCGACACTGGTGGCCGCTCGGGGTCCTCGCCGCACTGCTCTCGCGCCGCGCCCGCATCCTCATCGGGGTCATGGCCGTCGCCGACGGGATCATCGAACACCGGAGGCTCGCCGCGGATCAGCCGTTCCTGCCGTTCCTCATCGCGCGCCGCATCGACGACCTCGCCTACGGGGCGGGTGTCTGGTGGGGAGCGCTGCGGCGACGCAGCATCCGGGCACTGCTGCCCGAGGTGATGCCGCGCCGCCGCAGGTGATCCGATCGCGGGTGATCCGACCGTGAATGGGTCGCGTCAGCTCTTGCGGTAGCTCTCGCGGGCCGTGCGGGAGTACGGCGCCGGTTCGACCGTCGCGCGGATCTGGACCTGACGGTGCGGTTCGACGGCGGGCTTGCGGGAGACGGGGTGCTCGCCCCACACGACGACGACCTCGGTGCCCGGCTCCGCGTGCTCGGCCGCGATGCTCGCGAGGGAGACGAACGCCTGCTCGCCCACGATGTAGCCGACGTCGTGCGAGACGCCCACGTCGACACCGTCGCGCAGCACGGTGTCCATCTGGTGCTGGCCGTAGCGCGCCTTCGGGAAGTCGATGTACTTCGCGGGGGTGCCGGGTTCATAGAGCGAGCGCTGTGCCGCCGCGACATCCTCCGGATTCCACACGAGCGTCACCTTCACCCGCTGCGGGGCTGCCGCGTGCCGCTCGAGCGCCTCGCGACCGATGAAGTCGTGGTCGAAGGCGACCGTGCGGCCGTAGCCCAGGTCGTAGGGCGTCAGGTAGTAGTCCTCGATGTCGTCGGACGTGAGACTTCCCGCGATCGACCCGGTGCGGGCGGCGGGCAACCACTCGAGGTACTCCGCGGATCCTTCGCCCGTGAAGATCGCGGGCAGGGGAGAGGGCACCCACGCGGACTCGAGGTTCGCGGACGAGTACGCCTTGGAACCGACCAGGACGAGCCCGAACTCCTCGCCCGCGGCGATGAGGGCCTCGCGCACGGCTTCGCCGTCGGCCCACGGCCCGAACAGCTCGAAGCCGGGCTGACCGGCCATGCCGTGACGCAGCGAACGGACGGTCTTCCCGGCGATCTGGAAGGTCGCCATGCCGAAGAATCGCGTGTGCGGAACGGGCGCGCCCGTCACCTTCTCCATGAGCGCGAGCGCGTGCGGTCCCTGGAGTTCGAAGCGGTAGAGCTTCGGGTCGCCCTCGCGCACGATCGAGGATGCGTCGCGCTCGAACTGCACGTCGTAGTCTCCGGTTTCGCCGTGGAACTGCACCCAGTCCAGGACCATGTGCCAGCCGACGAGGTCGTACACGTCCTCTTCGAGGTGGAAGAGGATCGCGTCGCCGATGAGGTACCCCTCGTGGTTGACGGCGACGAACTGCTTCGCGGCGTCGACGGGGAAGTTCGCGAAGCTGTTCACGCCCGTGTCGCTGAGCAGGCGGCCCGCATCCGGTCCGGAGATGAACAGGTCGGTCATGTGGTGCGACTGGTCCAGCAGCGCGACCGAGTCGCGCCAGGCGAGCTGCTCGGAGCGCCAGTTGGAGAACTCGGGGGTGACGGGGAAGACGGTGGGGCGAGCCTGCGCGTTGCGCAGCAGCTCGACGGGGGAACCGGCACGGGCGATTGCGGCGGCGGCGGATTCGGACACGAGACACTCCTTCGTTTCAGACTCGTTCCCCTCCACGATAGATACCCCCTCCCTATTCACAGCGCGTTCGTGCATAATCATCACTTATGCACTCCGATGTCGTGCTTACTTCATGGACCTGAACCTGCTGCGCGTCTTCGTCGCCGTGTACGAGACGCGCAGCCTGACCACGGCGGCGGCGCAGCTGTTCGTCACGCAACCCGCCGTCAGCCAGTCGCTGGGGCGCCTGCGCCGCGAGCTCGACGATCCGCTGTTCGCGAGATCGGGGCGCGAGATGATCCCGACGCCGCTCGCCGAGAGTGTGTATCCCGGCTTCCGCAGCGCACTGGAGGCCGTCGACAGCACGCTCGCGGGCGTCCACGGGTTCGATCCCGCCGCATCCGACCGGCTCTTCCGCATCGCGCTGTCGGAGCTGGGGGAGATCGGGTGGATGCCCGCGATCCTGGCGGCGATCCGATCGCAGGCCCCGCACATGCGGATCGAGGCGGTCCCGATGGATGTGCGCGCACTGCCCGAGTGGCTGGGCCGCGGCAGCGTCGACCTCGCGGTGACGCCCTCGCCCGTGCCCGGCTCGTTCGCGCAGGAACTGCTGAAGTCGCAACGGTACGGCGTCGCGATGTCGGCCTCGCACCCCCTCGCGTCGGAGCCGCTCACGCTCGAGCACTACCTCGCGGCCGACCACGTCACCGTGACGGGCGACTCGGGCATGCCGAACCTGGATGCGGCGCTGCGCCGGCGTGGCGTGCAGGTCACCCCGGCCGTCGCGATCAACCACTTCGCGGCTCTCCCGCCCGTCCTGGCGAGCAGGCAGCGGCTCATCGCGACCGTGCCGGACACGATCGCGCAGGGCTGGGCGGCGCACTGGCCGCTCGTCGTGCATCCGCTCCCGTTCGAGATGCCGCCCGTCGACGTGCGCCTCTACCGCCGATCGACGACGCCGCACGCCGCCGCCCTGGACTGGTTGTTCGACACCGTCGCCCGTGCGATCCGCGGCTCATCGGGTCGGTTCGACGTCATCCACGGCGACGCGCCCGCCCTGGGTTGACGGGGTGACGGGGTGACGGGGTGACGGGTCAACGGCGACGGGGCCGGATGCCGTAGCATCCGACCCCGTCGCGGGAGCGATCCGGACTCAGAGGGATCCGGTCGTGCGCCAGCCGCCCTGGTACTCCTGGCGGGCCGTCTCGGCGTAGGGCACGGGGCTCACGATCGCGCGGACCGCGATCTGGTCGTGCGGCTCCACGGTCGTCTTCTTCGAGCCGCCGTCGGGCTCGCCCCACACGACGCGGACCTCGGCGCCGATCGGCACGTCACGGTCGACCGTGGCGAGCGACAGGCCGCGGTTCTCGTTGGCGGTGACACCCGTGAACAGCGAGAGACCGATCGTGTTGCCGTCCGCATCGATCACGGCGTCGTAGTTGCTCGAGCCGTAGTTCGCGTTGGGCAGGTCGAAGAACTTGTAGCCCACGCCCTCGCGGTCGAGGACCGTCGTGAGGATCTTCGCGAGGTCCTCGTCGTTCCAGGCGAGCGTGACCTTCTTGCGCTGGGCGTCCGGGTCGATCTTCTCGAGCGCCTCGCGACCGATGAAGTCGTGGTCGAACTTCACGAACGAGCCGTAGCCGAGCTCCCACGGGTTGAGGTAGTAGTCCTCGATGTTGTCGGAGACGAACGAGCCGGCGAGTGCGTTGACCGCCTCGTAGCTGTCGGCGGGGAGCCACTCGCGGTAGGCGCGCTCGGCCTCACCCGTGTAGATAGCGGGCAGCGGCGAGGGGATCCAGCCCGACTCGAGCGTGTTGGACGAGTAGGCGCGCGAACCGCAGGGCTCGATGCCGAACTCGCGACCGGCCTCGAGGATCGCGTCGCGGATCTTGCCGTGCTGCTCGTAGGGGCCCCACAGCTCCAACCCGGGCGCGCCCGCCATGCCGTGACGGAGCGTACGCACCTCTTCGCCCGCGATCGTCAGGTAGCCCATGTGGAAGAACTTGACCTTCTCCAGCGGACCGCCGTTGAGCTTCTCGATGATCGCCCACGCGTTGGGGCCCTGGATCTGGAAGCGGTAGTACTCGCGCGACACGGCCTGGCCGTAGGGACGCGAGGGGGAGCGGTCGTCGTAGCGGAACTCGACGTCGTAGCCGCCCGTCTCGGCGTGGAACTGCAGCCAGTTCGCGGCGGGCGCGCGACCGACGTAGACGTACTCGCCCTCGGTCTCGTGGAAGAGGATGCCGTCGCCGATGACGCCGCCATTGCTCGCGGTCGGCACGTACTGCTTCGCCGTGTTGACGGGGAAGTTGGCGACCGAGTTGATCGCGGTGTCCGAGATGAGCTTGAGCGCGTCGGGTCCCGAGACGAAGAAGTTCACCATGTGGTGGGTCTGGTCGTACAGCACGGCGGTCTCGCGCCACGCCTTCTGCTCACGACGCCAGTTCGTGAACTCGGCGGGGACCACCGGATAGATGTAGGTGCCCAGCTGCGAGTCGCGGAGCATCTGGACGATGCCGCCCTTCTCGTCCAGCAGTTCCTGAAGGTTGTTGGCCATGTGTCGCTCCTCGACGTCGTCGTCCTCTTTGATATCGATCGTAGGGAAGGAATTTCCCTATGTCCAGAGGTATATTGGGGGTGACCAAGATTGTAGACAAAATCTTGACCATCGCGCCAGCGGTGTGATTCGCTGGGCGGGGCCGAGGCCAACGAGGGAGTGCCATGTCCGAGAACGTCGTCGTCACCGACATCGTCCGGGCCGACCCGGAGATCGCGCGAGCGCTCGCGGAGTTCGGTTCCGCCACCGTGCACGAGGCGATGGGTCGCATCGGCTACGCCGGGCCCGCCATTCGCCCGATCCAGCAGGGCGCGTCCGTCTCGGGCACTGCGATCACCGTCTCCGCGGCACCCGGCGACAACCTCATGGTGCACGTCGCGATCGAGCAGTCCCAGGACGGCGATGTCATCGTCGTCGTTCCCACCACGGACTCGGCGTTCGGTTTCATCGGCGAACTCATGGCGACACAGATGCAGGTGCGCGGCGTGCAGGCGTACGTGACCTCCGGCGGTGTGCGCGACACGGACGAGCTGCGCCGCATGGGCTTCCCGGTGTGGACCGCGCACGTCAGCGCTCAGGGCACCGTCAAGGACACCGCCGGCGCGGTGAATGTGCCCGTCGTGCTCGGCGGCGCGATCGTCCGCGCGGGTGACGTCGTGGTCGCCGACGACGACGGTGTCGCGATCGTCCCGCGCGAGCGCGCGGCCGAGACGCTCGAGGCGGCACGTGCGCGTGCGGCGCGCGAGGCCGCCAACCGGCTGCGGTACCAGGACGGCGAGATCTCGATGGACCTCAACGGGCTCCGCCCCGTCGTCGAGGGCCTCGGCATCCGATATATGACGCAGGCGGAATACGATGCCCGCTGACCCTTCGGGTGTGCGCTGCATGCTCATGCGCGGGGGCACGTCGAAGGGCGCCTACTTCCTCGCAGACGACGTGCCCGGGGACCCCGCCGAGCGTGACGACCTCATGCTGCGGATCATGGGAACCCCGGATCCGCGTCAGATCGACGGGCTCGGCGGCGCGCATCCGCTGACGAGCAAGGTCGCGATCGTGTCGCGTTCGGACGCACCGGGCGTCGACGTGGACTATCTGTTCCTGCAGATCGGCGTCGATGAGCCCACGGTCTCGGACGCCCAGACGTGCGGGAATCTCTTGGCCGGTGTCGGCCCCTTCGCGATCGAACGCGGCCTCGTCACCGCCGGCGACGAGGCCACGACCGTCCGCATCCGCCTGCTCAACACGGGCGACGTCGCCACCGCCACCTTCGCGACCCCGGGGGGCCGGTTCGACGGCGACGGCGACTTCGAGATCGACGGCGTCCCCGGTGGCGCCTGCCGCATCGGCATCGAGGTCTCCGGCGGACCGGACAGCGCGCTGTTGCCCACGCAACGCGTGGTCGACGAGATCGACGGGCACCGCGTCACCCTGATCGACAACGGGATGCCCGTCGTCCTGCTGCGCGCCGACGAGTTCGGCGTGACCGGGGACGAGAGCCCGGAAGACCTCGAGGCGGACGACACACTCCGCGCGGCCGTCGAGAGCATCCGTCTGCTCGCCGGTCCCCTCATGGGGCTCGGCGACGTCACGGGGCTGACGACGCCCAAGATGTTCCTGCTCTCCCCGGGCACGGCGGATGCGGTGGTGTCGACGCGTGCGTTCATCCCGAGCCGCGTGCACACCTCGATCGGTGTCCTGATGGCGGCCTCGGTCGCCGCCGGCGTCCGCATCCCCGGCACGATCGCCGCGGAGGTTGCGGCGGACGGGGCGGCGGGGGAGGGTGCCGTGCTGATCGCGCATCCCAGCGGGGTCTTCGCCGCCGACGTGCGCGTCGCGCAGGACGCCGACGGCACCTGGCGCGGTTCCTCCGTCTCCGAGCGCACCGCCCGCAAGATCTTCGACGGCACGGTCTACCCCCGTCCCCATCGATAACCACCAGACACTTTTCCCGGCACAGACCTACCTACCGGCCCAGAGAGGACACACACCATGGCCACCAGTGAGAACTTCGACCTCGCCCACCTCGGCGCCGTCGAGCTGTTCACCCCCAAGTTCGAGGAGAGTCTGCACTTCTTCCGCGACCTGTGCGCGATGCGCGAGGTCGCGCGGATCGGCGATTCCGCCTACCTGCGCTGCTGGGACGAGTACCAGCTCTACACGCTCAAGCTCACCGCATCCGACACCAACGGCGTGGGCCGTTCGCTGTACCGGGCGACGAGCCCCGAGGCGCTCGAGCGCCGGGTCGCCGCGATCGAGGCCGCGGGTCTCGGTCACGGCTGGCGCGACCCCGAGGTCGGTGTCGGCCGCTCGTACGAGTTCGAGGACCCGGATGGGCACCTGATGGCGATCTACTACGACACCGAGCACTATGTGCCGGACGACGAGGACCGCCCCGCGCTGAAGAACCAGGCATCCGCGTTCCCCGGCCGCGGTGTCAATGCGCGCCGCATGGACCACATCAATTACCTCGCGAGCGACGTGAACGCCGCCGGCGAGTTCTGGCGCGACGTCATGAAGGCGCGCGAGTCCGAGCGCGTGCGCCTGGACGACGGCACGTTCGGCGCCTGGTGGTTCCGCTTCCACCAGAAGTCGTACGACGTCGTCTACTCCGCCGACTGGACGGGCGAGCGCGGGCGCTTCCACCACTTCGCGTTCGCACCGGACACCCGCGAGGACATCCTCAAGGCCGCCGACATCTTCCTCGAGAACAAGGTGCACATCGAGTACGGCCCCTACAAGCACGCGATCAACCAGACGTTCTTCCTCTACGTGTGGGAGCCCGGCGGCAACCGCATCGAGTTCGCGAACGCCGGTGCCCGCCTCCTGCTCGACCCGGACTGGCCCGTCGTCGAGTGGAGCCAGGCCGAGCGCGCGAAGGGTCAGGCGTGGGGCATGAAGACGATCGGCACGTTCCACACGCACGGCACGCCGTACGTGGAGAACCAGGAGGAGATCGACCGTCTCGCCTTGGAAGGCAAGCACTGACGACCGGAGGACGATGATGAAGACGACGGCTGCGGTCGTGCGCGAGGCGCACGGCGACCTGACGATCGAAGAGCTCGACCTGGATGCGCTGCGCCCCACCGAGGTGCGCGTGCGGATGGTGGCGACCGGCGTGTGCCACACCGACGCCGTCGTGCGCGACCAGATCTATCCGACGCCGCTGCCCGCCGTGCTCGGGCACGAGGGTGCGGGCGTCGTGGATGCGGTGGGCGATGCGGTGTCGACCGTGGCACCCGGCGACCACGTCGTGCTGTCGGTGAACCGATGCGGACAGTGCCGCAACTGTCTGGAGGGGGCGGGCACGTACTGCGAATCGCTCTACGCGCTCAACTTCGGCGGTCGTCGCGGCGACGGGACGACCGCTTTCACCGATGCCTCCGGCGCGCAGATCTCCTCGCACTTCTTCGGGCAGTCCTCGTTCGCGACGTACTCGATCGCGGATGAGCGTGCTGTCGTGAAGGTGCCCGCGGACGTGCCGCTGGAGCTCATGGGACCGCTCGGATGCGGCATCCAGACGGGTGCCGGAGCCGTCATGAACACGCTGCAGCCGCGGGCCGGCACGAGCATCGCGGTGTTCGGCGCGGGCGCGGTCGGACTGTCGGCACTCCTGGCGGCCGTCGCGGTGGGATGCGGGCGGATCATCGCCGTCGACGTCAACCCGCAGCGGCTCGAGCTCGCCCGCGAACTGGGCGCGACCGATGTCGTGGATGCGCGCGACGGCGATGTCGCCGCGCGCATCCGCGAGCTCACGGGTGACGGGGTCGACTTCGCGCTGGAGACCTCGGGACGCTCCGACGTGTTGCGGCAGGCCGTCGATGCGCTCGCGGTGCGCGGGGTCGCCGGGGTCGTGGGCGCGCAGGCGCCGGGGACCGAGACCGCGTTCGAGACGGGTCTGTCGATGACGCGCGGGTGGTCGCTCAAGATGATCATCGAGGGCGACTCGATTCCGCAGGTGTTCATCCCGCGACTGATCGAGCTGTGGCGTCAGGGACGGTTCCCGTTCGACAAGCTCGTGCAGAGCTTCCCGTTCGCCCAGATCAACGAGGCGTTCGCCGCGTCCGAGCGCGGCGAGGTCGTGAAGCCGATCGTCGTCTTCGACGCCTGACGACTGATCCCCGCGGCCGCTCAGGCCGCGGGGATCGGTTCGTGGGGATCAGGCGGTGGTGATCAGGCCGCGGGGATCCAGCGCTCGATGCGCGGGTAGACGCGGCGCGCGTTGCCCTCGAAGATCTCCTGCTGTGCCTGCGCGTCGATGCCCGAGTTCTCGATGTAGTACTTGGTGTCGTCCCAGTACCGTCCGGATGCTCCGTCGCGCCCGCGGACGGCCCCGATCATCTCCGAGCCGAACAGCAGCTGCGAGGTGGGGACCACTTCGAGCAGCAGGTCGATCCCGGCCTGGTGGTAGACGCACGTGTCGAACCACAGCTGGGAGATCGTCGCGTCGAAGTCCCAGCCCTGATCGTGCGCCATGCCGCGGAATCGTCCCCAGTGGAAGGGCACCGCGCCGCCGCCGTGCGGGATGATGAGGCGTAGACCGGGGTGGCGCGCGAGGAATCCCGAGCTCAGCGCCTGCACGAACGCGGTCGTGTCGGCGGCGAGATAGTAGGCGCCCGTCGTGTGCACGACGGGGTTGTCTGACGCGCTGACGTGGATCATCCCGGGGACGTCGAGCTCCTCCATCGTCTCCCACAGCGGGGTCCAGTACTCGTCCGAGAGGGCCGGCGTGTCCCAGCGGCCGCCGCTGGGATCCGGGTTGACGTTGCAGCCGATGAAGCCGAGCTCCTCGACGCATCGGCGCAGCTCGGCGACGGATGCGGCCATGTCGGCACCGGGACTCTGCGGCAGCTGCGCCACCGGGGCGAAGCTGCCGGGGAAGAGCTGGCAGACGCGGTGGATGAGGTCGTTCTGTCGCCGCGTCCACTCCTGCGAGGTCCAGGCGTCGCCGATGTGGTGCCCCATCCAGCTCGCACGGGGGGAGAAGATCGTCGCATCCGTGCCGCGCTCGCGCTGCTGCGCCAACTGCGCGCCGCCGACGGCCTCGAGCAGCTCGTCGTCGCTCACCTCGTATTCGCGGGCGGCGATGTCGGCGCGTTCGGCCGGCGTCGTGGCCGCGCGCTGCGCGTCCCGCCAGGCCGCGACGCCGGGAGGGGTGGTGGTGAAATGGCCGTGGCAGTCGATGATCACGGATGCTCCGAATCGTGGGGTCTGGATTGTAACCAATTATGGCTACAGGTTCCGGGGGAGTCCAGCCGATCGTCCCGCGGGACGCCCGCCCCGCCCGGCGGCGCCGACCCCCCCGTAACGCCTCAAGTCAAGATGCTCGCGAAAGGTGAGTGCGTGCCTCACGTGGTTTTGCTCGCGAGATGCCGGCGTTGAGCGCGGCGGTCTTGGCGGCGGCGAGGTGGATGAGGCGGGT
>Ga0182739_1000744_pt1 | contig 38293 bp, 43 predicted proteins | sample eDN5th30CBELigBY_FD_128873 | JGI IMG/M metagenome (GOLD analysis project Ga0182739, IMG submission 128873) | Enriched backyard soil microbial communities from Emeryville, California, USA - eDNA 5th pass 30_C BE-Lig BY (version 2) (version 2) | ecosystem: Environmental > Terrestrial > Soil >... | reverse complement strand
CGATCGGCGTGTCGTCGTGAATCTACCGGACAAGGCGGGTCGCGAGGCTATCCTCAAGGTCCATACCCGCAAGGTTCCGCTCGACAGCGATGTGCAGATGTCGGAACTGGCCTCCTCCACGCCGGGCTTGTCCGGGGCCGATCTGAAAAACCTTGTGAACGAGGCGGCACTACTCGCCGCACGACGCGACCAGGAGACTGTGCGGCATAAAGACTTTCTGGACGCGCTGGAGAAGATGGTGCTGGGACCTCAACGGCCCATCGTGCTGAGCCACGCCGATCGCGAGCGTATCGCCTACCACGAGAGCGGCCACGCTATCTTGGGCTTGCTCGTTGCGGGAGCCGATCCTGTTCATCGGGTGACGATCGTGCCGCGTGGTCAGGCACTGGGCGTGACGTACCAGCGTCCGGCATCGGACCGATATAACTACCCCGAAGCGTATCTGCGGGCGCGGATCGTCGGCATGCTGGGGGGCCGCGCCGCCGAGGAAGTCGTCTATGGGACGCGCACCACCGGCGCCGAAAACGATATAGAGCAGGCCACACAGCTGGCACGCAGCATGGTGACGCGCTGGGGCATGAGCGATAGGCTCGGCATGGTGCAGCTGTCGTCGAGGCAGAATCAATTTCTGGGAATGAGTCAGTCAAGAAGCGCCGACATCAGCGAACAAACGGCCGCCCTCGTCGATGCGGAGGTTCACAAAATCATTCATGACAGCCACGACCAGGCGAAGCGGCTTCTACATGAACATCGCAAGCAACTGGATGCGCTCGTGGAAGCGCTGCTGTCGCGCGAGACGCTGGACGAGCGGGAAATTCTGGAGGTAACGGGGCTGCCGCCCGCCCCCGCCCTCAGGGATCTGCCGAACATGGCGAAACTTCCCGAATGAGTTACCTTAACCCTATGTGTTGCAGATCCTGCGCCACTTCCTACGCAAAAGGTTCCCATGCCCTCTGAAGATCTAATTTTTTACGTCAAGCTCTATGTGCGCCCCGATTGCGTGGATGAATGGAAGGAAGCCGTGACAACGGTGATCGAAGAGATGTCCAAGGAGGACGCGTTCATCTCGTGCGACCTGCATCAGGACGCGCATGACGAGCACCTCTTCACGCTGTATGAGAAGTGGGCGGAACCCAGTGTCGAGGCCTTCCTGCAAAATCAGATGAAGCCCTACCGGGTCGCGTACGAGGCTAAGCTAGAGCACCTATTGCAGCGCCCTCGCGAACCTCAAGTCTTAAGATTGTTGCGTCAATGGCGCTAACGCCCTTCATTCACCGGAAAAACGGCTCGACTAACCCTATGCGAATCACCACAAAGGCTGCATTCTTCTTGGCCGTCCTGGCCGTCTCGGCCGCGGGGGTTGCTCAACATGGTGGAGGTCACGGCCACCACACGGGCCACGGCGCGCAAATGCCCTACGCCGGCATGCAAGAAAGAGGCATCAAGGCGCTGTCGGAACAACAGATAGCTGATCTACGCCAGGGTAAAGGCATGTCGCTGGCGCTTCCTGCCGAGCTCAACGGTTACCCTGGGCCTGCACATGTTTTGAAGCTGGCTGACCAGCTGGAATTGACGGCCGCACAGCGAACGACAACACAAAAGCTCTTCGACGAGATGCAGCAGAAGGCAAAAGTGCGCGGCGAAGATGTCATCTCCGCGGAACGCGAGCTCGACGTACTTTTTAAAGAGAAACGTGCAACGCCAGAAATCTTGAAAGTCGCAATCGGCAAGGCCGCCGACGCACAAGGCCGCCTGCGCGAGGCGCACCTTCAATACCACCTCGCCATGACGGAAGTGCTTAGCCCGGAACAAATCGCCCGCTACGGCAAGCTGCGTGGATACTGACCTCGCAGCAGCTGCAACCGGGCGAAATTCGACCACCTACTTGATCGACTTAACCTCGGAAGTGATCTCCCCAGGGGAGGTGGTGTAGCCAGTACTCAGCCCATTGATCTTATAAAAGAAATAGCACTTGTCGGGCACGCGGGCGGCTTCCCACTTGATGCAGAATTCTCCTTTGTCGGTAATATTCCATTTGCCCTTCAGCGACGTGTTCTGAATGAACAGCGTACCGCTAGGCCGGACGTCCCATATGAACGTGCGCTTGTCCGACAATCGCAGGTGCTCCACTTTCTTTCCCACTACTGTGCTTTGCAATTCGGTCGCACTGATGGGCGCGGGCGACTGGGCCACAGCCAACCCCGTAAAGGCAGACAACGCGCAAGAGATCGGAATGACGAATTTGATTTTCATCGTTGCACCTCGCCTGATGTAGTGGGCCTTTATCGATGACAACATAGGCGCCTCGAGCCAAGAGCGGAATAGTCTGAAAGGATGAGAAGTCAGACCTGTGCACGCGCGACGGCAGGTCAGCGTTTGTGGTTCAGCGTCCGGGAAACTGCTATAACCACTTCAATGGGCGATAAAGACTCCGCCAAACGTCGCGGCAGAAAAGACCTGAACTATCGCGAGGCGGTCAGACCGATTTCATGCAACCCATCTCACACAAATTCGAACCTCCCCTCTTTTTCGTGATCAACGGTGGTTCAGGACGCCGAAACCTGGACGCTACGCGCCAGACCATTGAAGAGACAATGGGGTTGGCAACGCGCAGACATCAGCTATTCGTCATCAACGACGTCAGCAGCCTAAGGACGACCCTACAGTCAGCGGTTGACGCCGCCAAAGAAGAAAACGGTGCCGTCGTGGCGGTGGGCGGAGACGGTACGATCAACGCCGTGGCAACAGCCGCACTTGCCAGCAACTGCTTGTTTGGCGCCATCCCGCAAGGCACGTTCAACTATTTTGGCCGCACGCACGGCATCCCTGAGGATACGGAAGCGGCTCTCAAAGACTTATTGGAGGGCGAGCCCCGGCCTGTACAGGTTGGCTTGGTCAACGACCGGGTCTTTCTCGTCAACGCCAGCGTGGGCTTCTATCCGGAATTGCTTGAAGAGCGCGAGGAGTTCAAGCAACGCTATGGCCGCAGTCGGCTCGTCGCCCTATGGTCGGCACTGGTCACTGCATTGGGCGATCATCGATACCTGGACATGGCGCTGGAACAGGACGGTCGGCGGGTACATCTTCGAACAACGACGCTTTTTATCGGCAACAATCGCCTTCAACTGGAACAGGTGGGCATGCCGCAGGCAGAGTCGGTGAAGCAGGGCCAACTTGCAGCCATCGCTGTAAAGCCCGTGAGGACGAGGGCCATGCTATGGCTCGCTGCGCGGGGTGCCTTGGGAAAGCTCGCCGAAGCCGACAACGTCATAGGCTTCAGCTTCCGCAGCCTGACGGTCGAGCCGCTAGGCTTATGGCGAGGCATGCGGGGCGCCGCCAGGGCCGGACAGCAGGCCGATAAGAAAACTGCCCGCAAGCATCGTATCAAGGTAGCCATTGATGGCGAGATTGTCTGGCTGCCTACACCGTTAGAGTTTCGCGTGGCATCGGAGCCGCTACTGTTGATCAAACGTCATCACGAATCAGGATCGAACAGACATGTGGATGAAGCAAAGCTCGGTGACTCCACCACCATGGAGCCGCATGCCCACCATTCTCAACTGGAAGGTGACGCAGCATGAGCGTAGTGCTGCATATGTCGGACCCGCATTTTGGTACTGAACGAGCGCCGGTAATGGAAGCGCTGGAACGCCTGGTGCATGAGCAAGCACCCGACCTGATGGTCCTGTCGGGTGACATCACCCAACGCGCCCGCAAAAGAGAGTTCACCGCGGCGGGCGACTTCATCGACCGCCTTGCCATCCCTGCGCAACTTGTCATCGCCGGAAATCACGACATCCCGCTCTTCGATGTGGCTACCCGAATATTCGGGCCCTACTCGCGCTACAAGCGCACATTCGGTTCAAACCTTGAACCGGTTCATGAAACGGCGGAACTGTTGGTGATCGGCGTTCGGACAACGCGTCGTTATCGGCATATCGAAGGTGAGGTTTCAGCCGCACAGGTCGAGCGCGTCGCTCAGCGCCTGAAGCAGGCAGGGGAAGGACAATTACGTATCGTCGTGACGCATCAACCCGTCTATGTAACGCACCCGGCAGACGAAGAACATCTACTGCGCGGGCGTGATCGCGCCATCAAGGAATGGGCCGAAGCCGGGGTAGATCTGATACTCGGTGGCCACATCCACCGCCCTTTTGTCCGTGCACTGCACGAAGGCCTTGCCGACTTGCGCCATCAAGTCTGGGTCGTACAGGCCGGTACCGCTGTGTCAGCACGCACTCGGAATGATTCGAACAACTCGATCAATTTGATACGCCACGGGTTCGACGCCGTGCCCCGGCACTGCATCGTCGAGCGTTGGGATTATGACGATGGTTCCGACGAGTTCACCATGATAGAGCGCCACCCTATACGGCCTGTGGATTCGCCCGATAACCGGCCATGATCAGTCAATTTTCTGCGCCAATATCGCGTCCAGCAATCCCGGAAATCGGCTTTCGATGTCTTCGCGCCGCAGGGTGTTCATGTGATTCGTTCCGTTGTTCTTGGTGAAGACCAGCCCGGCCTCCCGCAATACCTTGAAGTGGTGGGACACGGTGGACTTGGGGCGCCCGCCGTCCAGTTCGCCACAGGTGGCCACTTCGACGCGAGCGAGCTGTCGAACAATATCGAGGCGAATCGAATCACTTAACGCGTAAAGCACGCGTTCGAGGGACAGCTCATTGGTAGCGGGATGTTTGAACGGACGCATGAGCGGCATCATACACTTTGCTTTATACTTATTCTAATGTTCGAGAATTCTCGAACTAACGAATTACCTCACACCCATTCAAGAAGGTCATCATGTCTGCTCTGCTTCAACCATTCAAGCTTAAAGACGTTACGCTTCGCAATCGTATTGCCGTCCCGCCCATGTGCCAGTACATGGCGGTCGATGGTTTCATCAATGACTGGCACCTGTCGCATTACGCCAGCATGGCGCGCGGCGGCGCAGGCCTCGTGATCGTCGAAGCCACTGCTGTATCGCCCGAGGGACGCATCACCCCGGGGTGTGCCGGCATCTGGAGCGACGAATTGGCCCAAGCTTTCGTACCGGTCGTGCAAGCCATCAAGTCTGCTGGCGTCGTGCCCGGCATCCAACTGGCCCATGCAGGCAGGAAGGCCAGCGCCAACCGCCCGTGGGAAGGCGACGACCATATCGCGGATGACGATCCACGTGGCTGGCAGACGATCGCGCCGTCCGCAATTGCATTCGGCAAAGGCTTGCCGAAAGTGCCCAAGGCGATGACGCTGGACGACATTGCACGGGTGCGCCAGGACTTTGTCGATGCGGCCAAGCGCGCACGCGACGTCGGCTTTGAATGGCTGGAACTCCATTTTGCGCACGGCTATCTGGGTCAAAGCTTCTTCTCCGCGCATTCAAACCAGCGCGACGACATCTACGGCGGCACTCCCGAGAATCGTGGACGGTTCCTTCTGGAGACGTTGCGCGCGGTGCGCGAAGTCTGGCCAGAGAACCTGCCCTTGACTGTACGCTTTGGCGTCATTGAGTATGACGGACGCGACGAGCAGACATTGCTCGAATCGATCGGCCTCGTACGTGAATTCAAGGCGTCCGGCATGGATATGATCAATGTCAGTATCGGCTTTACGATACCGGGCACGTCTATTCCATGGGGCCCGGCGTTCCTGGGGCCGATTGCCCAGCGCGTTCGTCGCGAAGCCGACGTACCGGTTGCTTCCGCCTGGGGGTTCGGCACGCCCGACATCGCCGAGCGCGTCGTGCAAGACGAGGAACTCGATGTCGTCATGGTGGGAAGAAGCCATTTGGCCAACCCCCACTGGGCGTACCTGGCCGCCAAAGAACTTGGCGTCAAGCGCGCATCGTGGACGCTTCCCGCCCCCTATGCCCATTGGCTCGAACGCTACTAAGCCGTCACTTTTTCTCTTCAAGGTCCTCTATGTCTCCCGCGTCCCTCGGAACTGTGGACGGGTGATCCGTAGGCGGCACCGGCGGGGTGAGCACCGATGCGGTATCGGTCTGCGTAGAGAAAGTGAGGAACGCAAGGTGGGCCTCGTAGCGCTCGAGCACATCATCGATGATCTGCTGCTTGGTGAGGCCCATCAGGTCATAGCCCCCTGAACCGGTCTGCGTGAAGACTTCGAGGCGATAGTAGACGTCGGTCTCGCGCGTCATCCGGCCGCCAAACATCGGCACCGGCGCTTCGACGACGGCAACCTGGTAGTGAAAAGCGCGGAAGGTGCCCATCGAGAGCCGCAGCAGGGGCTCCTGTATGCCGTGTGCATTAGCCATGGCGCCCTGCTCCACCTCGTAGCCCTGCTCACGGAATTCCGCGGCGACGTCATCCAGCGCCGGCCGCACGGTCCGGTCCAGGAACTGGCTGACCTGCCGCAGCGACGGGAACGCGCGCAGCTGTTCAAGCCGCTGCTTCCACGACCGCTCCGGCACCTGGCCGCCAATGGGCGCCACGGTTCGCCTGCGCAGCACCTGACCCTCGCGCTCGGCACGCTCCATCCGCAGCACCTTGTAAAAGGACGCCATCACCAGGTAGGCGATGATGGTCACCGGCAAGGCGAAGATAAGGGTCGCGTACTCCATCGTGGTCACGCCACCCGCAAGGAGCATCGCCACGGTCAGCACCGCAGTGAGCACGGCCCAAAAGATGCGCAGCCACTTGGGTCCGTCATGCGACGGCTCCGGAATGGATGCAGAAAAATTCGACATCACCATAGCGCCCGAGTTGGCGCTCGTGATGTAGAAAAGCAAGCCTGATAGCGTCGCCAGCCCGATCAAAAACATCGGCCCGGGGAACATCGACAAGAGTGCGTACCAGCCCTCCTCGGGACTCTCAATCGCCAATTCAGCGAAGGTCGTGTTTCCCAGCAACACATGATGCAGGGCCGAATTGCCGAACAGCGAGACGATGATGAAGTCGCACAACACGGGCGCTGTGATCGCCGCGATCACGAATTCGCGCAGCGTTCGTCCACGCGAAATGCGGGCAAGGAAGACACCGACGAACGGTCCCCATGCGAGCCAGAATGCCCAGAAAAACAGCGTCCAGCCGGCCATCCATTCTGCGCCGCCGGCCTCGTAGGCGAACGTTTGCATCGTGCGGGCAGGAAGCGTCAGTATGAACCGGCCGATGTTCTCGACCAGAGCGTTCAGCAGAAAGGCTGTCTGTCCCGTGAAGAGGATGTAGAGCATCATCGCCACGGCGCTCCAGAGGTTCAGTTCGGAGATCCAGCGAATGCCTCGATCCACGCCCGAGGTGGTGGCCGCGATGGTCAGGAGCACCGCGCCCATCACCAGCGCGATCTGCAACGCAAGGCCGTGTTCCAGGCCGAAGATCAGCGAAAAGCCCACGCTAAGCAGCACGACGCCGATGCCCATCGACGTGGCGACACCGAACACTGTGCCCACCAACGCGATGATGCTGATGCCATCCCCCAAAAGGCCGCGCACCCGCTTTCCGAATAGCGGATACAGTGCTGCACGAATCGACAGGGGCATGCCCCATCGGTACGCAAAGTACCCCATCGCCATGCCCAGCAACGCGTACATCGCCCAACCCGCGATACCGTAATGGAACATGGTCCAGACGACGGCGTCCTGCATCGCAGCGGCTGTGCCGCCCGCGCCCGAAGGCGGATGCAGGAATTGCACCACCGGGCCGGTGACCGAATAGAAAAGCATGTCGATACCCACACCGGCGGCAAACAGCATCGCCACCCAGGTCGTCAGCTTGTACTGTGGACGGGAATGGTCGGGGCCGAGCCGAACGTCGCCCTCCTTGGACAACGCAACCCACAGCACGAACCCGATCACAAGCGTCATGGTGAGGACGTAATACCAACCCAGATTCGTCGCGATCCAGTCCACCGTCGAACTCATCGTCGTACGCGCGTCATGGGGCACACGCATGGCCCAGACGGAAAACGCAATGATCACCGCCGACGAAGTCAACAGAACACGCCAGTTGATGCGGTCCCTGCGGTGCTCCAGCAGTTCTTCGGGCCCCTTGCTGAGGTCGCTGCGCGATACCGGTGCCTCGTCTTCAGGGCGCTCAGGCCGGCGGCCAGTGCCGCCGAAGCGGCTACGCTCGATCGATGGGGGAGATTTCTTTGCCTGCGGGTTGGACGTAGGCCCGCCCTGTTGAGCAGCTTCGGAGCGTTCGTCGTCGGGTGGGTCGATCGGCATGGCTCTACTCCTTCGTCGGCGCTGCCCTGTTGCGGGTCCCGTAACGCGATGATGAAGCTGGCGACTGCCACCTGCATCACCAGTAGACTTTCTCCATGGCAGACGTCAATTATGGCCCCATCCGGCCGGTAACGCGCATCTCTTGAACGGCTAGCGCACAAGATAGAGCAGAATCAATGACCTACGCTGGATATCGGATCCCGGACCGATTGGCGAAATTCTCACTCCTGTGACAATGAAAAGCCAACATTAAATGTGAACAAGAATATTAATCAACCTACCAAATGGGTCGCGAACGTAGAAACGTCTAACCCCCCAGGGTTCGCTAGTCGGCCCGTACTCAATTGGAAAGCCGGCTTCCTTCATCTGTTGGTATGCCTCATCAAGGTCATCGACTTCGATCGACAGGTCCGGCACTGGTGTGCCGGAACCTCCTTCGCTGGCAAAGCTTACCTGGATCGTCATCTGGTCTTGTAATCCGTAGGTCTGGATCCATCCATGGTCCATGAATAGGTCCAGCCCAAGGATGCCTTGGTAAAAAACCCGGGCTCGCTGCGGATTTTCCGTAGCGAAGTTCGATACTACACGCTTGACTCTCATTCGTTCACCTCAAAATATGTGGGAGCAACGACTGACACAGGTATCTCCTCAAGCAAACCATTATGTTGGCCCCACCATGTACGTCAGACCATCTCCGGCACATCAAGAGCGGACAACGCGTGAAGAATGAGCGTAGTAAAGGTTGGCTCTACTACCCCATGGGGATTGCACTGGAAAAAACGATGCCTGAATGGCCTGGCTAACCCGGAAGGATGCAACAACGGCGCTACGGGAATGCCCCGGCCAGTCTGACCCTTGACGAATTCCGTGCGGCGCAACTTGGCGCCGTCGTCGAGCACGCCGAGCGTGACAAAGCTCTGTTCCGTCGGCAAATGACAAAGCGAGGCATACACTTGGCGGCCGAAGGCGACAATAAGATCCGGCCGGTATAGGTCACATTCAATTTGCAGAATAATGCGGAAAAAGTCCAGGGCATCCTTAGGACGTGCCAGGCCAGGTTTCGGTCGGTAGACCTTGTACAGATCAGTCAGGTACAGGTCGCAGTTGTTTTCCAATAAAGCGCGAATTTCATTCCAATAGCCGCTGGTTCTTCTTTCGCGTGTGCGCCGGTCGTGCACCGCATAGGGTGTGCCAATTGGAAAACTATAGTCGCCCCGATAGTCCGAAGGACGCCGCAAAGGATCTTGGCCAATGATCATCACGCGTCGTGGTTGAATCCTCGGCCCTGCCGCGGCGAACCAGACGGGGAAGTCAATCCCGCCTTGCTGGCCTCCGCAGACATATTCCACACTCTGCGAAGTGATCGTATTGCGCTCGTTAAGACGGAAGTCATGCACGTACGGTATGGTTCCGCCCTTCCCTTCGTCACTGAATGCCGCTTTCCAGCCAGCATAGATATCTAGAATGGCTTGTTTCGTCGTGGGTCCGCAGTCGACAATCTGTTGGCAAATGTCATTCGCTACGTCGGTTGCCGCCAGTACGCCCTCGCTGCAGAACGCATCCGCGGTCACGTCTTGGATCATGGTGGAAATAGGCATCACAAGGTTATAAGAATTATTCGGAGCTCGGAATATAACCGTACGGAATGATTTAGCGGCATTGACTTACTCAGCCGATATCTTGAAGGGCAAGTTGGCTTTAGGTCAGTGCCGGCTAACCGAGCTCGAACGTCGTCACGCCGAATATCCGGTCCGTTTCAATATCTGGCAAAGAACGACTGTACATGCGTGCTGTACCGAAAACCTCAACCATTCCCAGATCAGCGGCAAGGCGCATGGCCTCTTTATTCGTTTCAGGCACATCCAGATAAACAGACTGCTCGTCTGCAATGTCGTGGCTTAGCGCGAACAGCAGCATTTCTGCAATTGCCCGATTGTCTGCAAACAATGGTCCAACCTTCCAGCCCTCACGGCAACGGCGAATAATCCCATAGCCGCGTATCGTATTGTTTTCCCACCATGCCAGCGCGATGGAATCCGGCTGATTGAGCCAGGCGTCCAGAAAAGTCGGTCGCGGTGCTGGAAAACACAACCGGTCATACCGTGCGATGCTGCCGGCCACGACCTGATTGGCAGGCACTAGGTTTGGCGCGAGAGCAGCTTTGCTCGGCAACCGCTTCTGCCATGCATAGCGTATGTTGCTATAGGCCAGGCTGAATCCGGATTTGCGGTAGTTGGCCTGCTGTTCCTTCACCCCATCCAGCCCGATATTGCGCGCGCCAAACTGTTCGAGGGCACTCTTCCACAGTGGCAGCCCATACCCACGGCCGCGATACTCTGGAACGACGATATAAAAACCCAGGAAGCCGAAACTCTGGCCGTAACGCACGGCGGATATGCAGCCGATCGGCACATCGTTCAACACGCCCACTAGAAAGCCGCCGGGATCAGTGGCAAAGAAGGCCTCGGCGTCATGAAGACCGGGATTCCATCCTTCGTCCGCGGCGAGCTCTACAGCAAAGTCCAGTTCGCCCCAGCGCATCGTACGGATTTGGTGCGGCTGTCATCGCCTTCTCTCTCTCGATTGCTCCACCCTATAGACCACAACCGGCGTCAGGATTATCGCGCTTGGCGATTCTCTTTGCGATACAACAATAGAGCCAGCCATCGCGGATGAACCATCATGAACCAACCCAAATTTTTCGACAGCATACCCACCATTGTCCTCCGGGATCCGCTTTCCGATTTTCTCGGTTCCGCTCAAGGTGGTTTGATTGAATATTCCTATGGCGAAATCGTCAAGCTGACCGGGCACTCGTGCCCGACGGTCGCGGGAGCCTGGATCATGACAACGCGGGCGCTAAAGCGGCTTTATGGCGATGAGACGCCCGAGCGCGGGGCCATCTCGGTCTGCCTGCGCGACAATGCCGATGAAGGCGTGGCCGGCGTCATGGCCAGCGTAGCGACCTACCTCACCGGAGCGACGACCGATACCGGATTTAAAGGCATTCGCGGCCAGTTTGACCGGCGCAATCTATTGTCGTTCGGCCAAGACATCGACGGCGTCATGTCGTTCGAGCGCCTGGATACGCACGCCCGTGTCACGGTCAGCTTCAATAGCGCCGTTGTTCCGCCTGCTTCCAACATGATGACCATGCTGTCTGCGGCGACGGACCCTGAGGCGACTCCAGATCAAAAAGCGGCATTCGCACAAGTCTGGCAGGATCGTGTGCGCCGCATCTTCGAGAGCACGGACCATCCCGACCTGATTCGATATAGTTAAGCCGGCCCTTAACTTACCGTACGGCGCCATTCTGCCAACAACATCGGTAGTTCGGCCATGTCCGTAAATATATGCACCGCGCCGACTGCGCGCAGGGCGTCCGGGCTGCTGTGGCCGACGCTGCCAGGACTGTAGCCAAATACCGTTGCGCCTGCTGCGACCCCGGCCGTGGCCCCCGTGACGGAGTCTTCGATGATGGCGCAGCGGGACGGCGGCACGTCCAGCGCTTTCGCGGCCGCCAGGTAGACATCGGGAAACGGTTTGGTCCGCGGCAAATCCTGACCGCTGAATACGCGGCCGGCAAAACAATCTGCCAACCCGACCTTATCCAACTGTAGTTCCACTTTGCGTTTATCGGCGCCAGAAGCCACGGCAATACGTCCATTCAGTGTCGCATGCAAGGCTCGCACGGCATCCGGAGCCCCTGGAATCTCGACCAGTTCCCTGTCCAAGGCAGCATTGCGACGCTCACGGAATTCCTTCGTCCAATTCTCGTCGATGCGGACGCCAGTGTGTTGTTCGATCAATGGCGCCTCGTCCCTGACGGCCTTGCCGACAAATATCCGCAGGCAATCTTCAGCGCTGAGGTGCCACCCCATTTCGCTCAGCATCTCGTTCAACACGCGATTGGTAATGGGTTCGGAATCGACAAGCACACCGTCGCAGTCGAAAAGAACAGCATCAAAAGGAAAGTCTGTCATTACGGCATTTCAAAAAATGGGAAGTGCCGATAAGGATACATCGCAAAGGATGGATGCGCTCGTGGGGCCGTGCGGAAGCGCGGCGGCATGGCACTTGCGGCGAAACCCCTTTAAGCGCGATGCGGAGCTATCAATCGATGCCCACCCCTCACACTCTACTGAAGCGATTACGCGCCCGACTGCAGCAGGAAGAGGTGCGGGTCCCTATCCAGACCGCGTTCGCGGTCCTCATGGCGTATTTCGCGACGAGCTTCATCGAGCCGGAGGACATATCGTGGGGCGTGTTCTCGGCACTTTTCGTCGTTCAATCGAGTATTGGCGGGACGATCAGCGCGGCGCTTGGGCGTATTGCGGGTGCAATTCTCGGCGCGGTCATCGCCGTTGCGCTGATTACGTTTTTGGGCGACGACGACTGGGCCCCTCTCATTGCCCTACTTCTGGGTGTGACCCTCATGAGTTTCCTGACGGCCAAATGGCCCCTGCTGGCATACGGGCTCGTCACTGTCACCATCATTGCCGTCGCGCCTGATTTCCGTGTCGTGGAGGGAGCATTAAGAAAAGTGCTGGCCATTGCAATCGGATCCATTTGCGGAATGGTGGCCGCCTTTGCTGTGTTCCCGGTGCTCGCCCGGCACTCCGAACAGGAATATCTTGCTGCGGCCTTGCGAAGTTGCGGCGCCTACATGGTCGAGTGCACGACCTGCCTGGTGGGCGATAAGGCAAAGAAAGACAGAAAGGCGCAGGACGCCATACAGCGTTCGATTGAACGGGCTCGCCACATGGCGCGCGAAGCGCGCATCGAGGATAAAACGCCCGCGATGGGTTTAAGCCCTTTTTCCCGATCGCTGCTTCCGGAGATTGAACGGTTCGGCTATACGCTCACGCTGGTCGATCGTTTCAGTGACAAGCCGATTTCAGAGGGGCTTTGCCGGGTCCATAAGGATGCTTTGCTGGAGCTGGCCAGTGCGGTCGGAACCCACCTGGATAAGATGGCCGATGCCGTCGAGGCAGGCAAAGGCTGCGAAGAAATCGATGACGCGTGGCAGGCCTATCAGACTTTCTCCGAACGCGTGGATGAGTCCATGGAACAGGAAGGCCTGTCGATCGAAGATAAAGAGCACATGGTCGCCATCAAAGGCGCATATGGTTCTGTGCTGTCCAACATGACGGAGTTGGTCCGGCAGGTTCAAGGCCGGACATGCAGCTGACTCCAACGAGTATTCGTGATGATGTCGCTACGAAAGCAAAGCCTAATATGCAACCAGTGCAGGCGCCGCGCTTAACGCAACGTCGCAACACTGACTGACTTCGCCCCGCACGCTTCCACCCATTCGGCGTCGTGGCTGGCGAACAGCACAACGCGATCCCGCGACCAAACTCGGAATTTCTCGGCGAGCACGGTACGAGCCGCCTTGTCCAGACCACTGGTGGGGCCGTCAGCGATGATGACGGCGGGATCGCCCATCGCGGCGGCAGTCAGGAAGACCTTGCGGCGCGTGCCCGTCGACATCTGCTCGAAGCGCTTGTCCAGATGTGGTTCCAGTCCTAGCTGGTAGGCCAAATCCAGCACCGCCTCGTCGAGTACCGCATTCTTGTCCGTCGCGACCTGCGCAAGGAATTCCAGCCCGGTCTGCATGGGAGACGAAAGGCAGTCGTCCGGCACATACGCTATACGGGCCTTGGCTTGCAGCGGGCTGTGAGTGAGCGACTGGCCGTCGATCCACACGTCCCCGGCATCGGGCGGGATCATGCCGGCGATGATGCTGAGCAAACTCGACTTGCCGGTACTCTCTTCCTCGCATAGGGCCACGCATCCGGGGGAGAATGTCTGTGTCAGTCCCTGGAAAACAATATGGTCGCCATAGCGCTTGCTGAGATTATCGATGCGTAGCATGCCGGAAGTGTACGCGCGAACGTAGCGCGCTGCCAGGCCATCACTTGCGTGTGCACGCCTGGCCGGCCCGAGGCGCGTTCTTCAGCTCCGTAATTAAAACATGCGTCGGTGTCTTGCCGACATTCTCGCCTACATGTGTTTGAGCCTCTGACCACATGACGTCGCCCGCCTTGAACTGACGGCGAAGCACCTTCCCGTCGGGGAGGGTCAGCGTCCGCTCGAACGAACTCAAGGCATACAGCACGAACGCAGGGTGATGGTGTTGATGTGTCTTTTCACCGGGCTCATCACGATACTCGAGCACTCTGACGCACTCATTCTCCAGCACGGTTTTGTACTTGTCACCATCGGTCTGCGTGGCGTCCTGCGCGAACGAACAGGGTATCAACAACATTGTCGCAACAGCAACCGCGATAATCGACATCGCGGCGTCGCCGCGACGGGCATTCTCGTACTCGACGCGCGATCCTTTTGGGCGTTCAAACCAGCTGATCATGTATTTCACCGAGCTCTCCTTAGCTGACTTGATGTCATCTGAGCGGTTTTGACCTTACTTGCTCCTGGAGTTCATCTCGCCCGAGGCAGTTACGTCCGCATACCACTGTGCATAGGGAGTGTTCTTCACCATACGTCGGTTGTAGTCTTGTGCACCGTCTGTCCACCACGGATCGCCCCGCTCGCCAAGTGCAATCTTGGCGGCGTTGACTGCAGCACGCGCCGCGGCAAGGCGGTCCTGGTCCTCTTCCCGCAGGGCTGCCTTGACGTTCCGGCGGGCGGCTGCCAGATCATGGACCAACGCAGTCCGCACGCCGGCGGAAAGCCCAGGGTTGCTCGCTCGCCAAAGGCGGCCGCGAACAACAATGTATCGCCCATCCGGCGTCGTCAAAGGCAATGTCGCCGACTACCTGACCGGTATCATCAGGTGCTGGTAGGGCGTTCCGGGCCACATCACATACGGGACCGATGTGTCGGGCTTCGCGTCTTTCGGATACAAGTCATAGAAACTGGGATCCGCGCCGACGATCATCACATGTGCTCCGGTCTCGACCCAATTATTGCCTGGGTCAGGCTTGGAGGCATAAGGATCGGTGTTGCTGGCATCAGTGCCGCCCGCCAGCATATACATGAAGCCGATCTTGCCGGCAGTCGGGGCTTTGTGTTCCATCCACGCCGTTGCCCACTCGAGCGCCGGTTTATCCATGCACATCGGATCCTTCCCCGGCGTGGTCGGATTATCCGGCATGCAGGTAAATCCGTTTGCGCCTTCGCGCAACGTCTTCATCTTTCCGTCCGGTTCTACCGCAACAATAGTGGCGTCCGTAGCGACTTTTTCAGGGGCTGCCGACATCGCGCTCTTGACTAGTTCTGCGTCGCTGCTTGTTGAAGGTTTCCCGTTTGGCGTGCCATGTTCCATTGCAGTGACAACTTGCATGTCAGCAAAAACCAACAGCCCGACGCCCAGACCGAGTGCAAAAAACGATTTAGTCATTGCTCTCTCCTTCGGATCAAAGCCAGGCCTCCATGGCAAATAGAGCGCACTGACGATGTTTTTTTTAGTTCCGAGCAGCAGACCTGTCAATTCACTTATAAGAAAGTTGGAAACAAACTGAATCCGTCGTAGTCGGGAGCCGACCGCATCCTTATCTGCCCGCGCTGCGCCGGAATCTGGCTGCCGAAGCTTGATTCAGGCGCCGGGCTTCCTCTTCAGCATAGCCGCGCTCGTCCGGTTCATATGCTCCTTCGTACATACACCGACTGCGATTCCAATTGCACTCGCTGCTGAGCGCCGAGGAGGAAGAGCTCGCACGGGGGCTCGAGGCGGAGCTGGACTCCGAGCCAAACATGGAGCACCCGGGAACGAGCGCAGCAAGGAACAGCACTACGCCGCATCGGCCAAATGTTTGTATGAACATGTCGCTCGCCTTGAAGGGGTTGCAATAACCCTTTTTATAGCAGATGCATAGGGAAGCTCAGGTAACAATTCGCGTGGTTGATGGCAAACGACTATGTCACCGCGTGTAGGGCATCCTGTGGTACCTGTCCCGCCAGCGCCTGCATCAGGTTATCGGCGGCCCGATGCTCGATGGCCAGGCGGACACGCGCAACGGCCGACCCGATATGAGGGGTAAGGACTGTTCGTTCAGATGCCAATAAGCCGGCATCGATCGAACGAGGTCTATCCGGCAACAGCCAATCTTCCATCTCGTAGACGTCCGCCGCGTAAGCGCCAATCGAACCCTGTGCCAGGCACTTGGCAACCGCCGCTTCGCTGATGACAGACCCGCGGCCTATGTTGACGATCACCACGCCGGGCTTAGCCTGGCCGAGCAAATCCGCGTCCAGCAGGTACCGTGTATGCGAAGTGAGTGGCACGGCCAGTATCAGATAGTCGGCACGCCTTACCGCCTCGGCCAATTCGACGGGCGTGGTCCGACCGTCGCCTTGGCCGGGATCGACCCCCAGAATCTCGGCGCAGCCGAAACCTGACAGTCGATCGACAATCGCCCTGCCGACCGCCCCCAGGCCTATGACCGCGACAACAGATGCGTGCAACCCGGTTCCATACAGAATGGGCCGCCAGCCCTCGTATGTGCCGGAACGCACGATTTGATCTCCGGGCATCACGTGCCGAGCCGCAGCGATAGCCAGGCCGACAGCCAGCTCGGCCGTCGGTTCCGTCAACAGGTCTGGCACGAAACTTAGAATTACCCCGGCCTCGTCACACGCAGCCAGATCGAAATTGTCATATCCCTTGAGCGCGCAAGCAATCGTCTTGAGCCTGGGAGCTTGTCGCAACGTCTCGGCATCGATGCGGTCAGGCATGAAGGCCATCAGCGCCTCTGCGTCGGCTAGATGAGATTGGAGCACGGGTGCGCTCCAGGGCTCCGGGCCGACGTTCATGACGACTTGTCCGACGGCCTCCAGCTTCTGCAGCACGTCAGGATGTATGGGCTGCGTAATGACTATTTTTGATTTCATGACTACTTATCTACGAAAGACTCTTATTTGAGGCGGCGGCGCAGTGCGGTCCCGATACTGTCGACCACGATCACACACGCCAATATGGAAAGCAGGATGGCGGATACCTGGTCATACTGGATCAGGCGCAATGCCGCCATCAATTCGAAGCCGATCCCTCCCGCGCCCACGATCCCCAGAACCGCCGATGCCCGGAAGTGATATTCCCAGCGATAAATCGTGATGTCCGCGAGCTGCGGCAGCACCTGCGGCAACACGGAATGCCAGATGACCTGGAGTCGACTGGCGCCGGCGGCCATCGCCGCCTCCATGGGTTTGGCATCGACGTGCTCCACGGCTTCGGCGTAGAACTTGCCAACCATTCCGGTGGAGTGCAAGGCCAGCGCCAGGACTCCAGGCAAGGCGCCAAAGCCTACGGCGGCGACGAAGATAATCCCAAGGATGATTTCAGGAACAGAACGAAAGGCGGCCAGCACCATTCTCAGCAGGCGCCCGATGGCAGGATGCGGAGTCGTGTTCGGCGCCGCGAGCAGAGCCAGGGGCAGCGAAAGGATCACCGTCAGCGCGGTACCAGCCACGGACATAGCCAGCGTATCCCTCAGAGGAATGATCCAGTGTTGCCACCGCTCGAAGTTGGGCGGGATCATCTCGGATCCCAGTTGCTTCATGGCAGGCGCACCCTCGATGAAGCGCTGGGCATCGAAGAATCCAGTCACACCCAGCGCAAGCAGGCATACTGCCAGGATAACCGCCACCAGCAGCCACTGGCGGTGGCCGCGTGCACGGTCCAGCGCAAGCTGCTGCGCGTACTTTATGGACGCTGTCGTCACTTCATTTTCCCAATGTCGAGTTTGAGCACCGCGGCGGTATCGCGCAGCACGTCATAGGCCTGGTCATTGGTGGGCGCGAACGCTTCGACCCTGAAGCTCTTCAGAACTTCTTTATCCTTCATGTCGAGAAAGGCCTTCCTGATGGCCTCCTTCAGTTCGGGCTTGAGGCTATCCTGCATAACGATGGGATAGTTGGGAATCGGGGCGCTCAAGTCCAGTTCGACGATCTTTGCCGCATCGATAGTGCCCTTCTGGATCAGTGAATCGAGGATGGGCTTGGACAACGCGCCGGCCGGCACCTGTCCCGCCTGGACAGCGCGGGCCACCGCATCGTGCGTACCCAGGTGAACGGGGCGGTAGTCCTTCTCGCCATCCAGACCGGTCGTCTTCAGCAGGTGAGCCCGCGGAGCCAGATGGCTGGACGTGGACGCCTGGTCGCCAAAACCAAAGGACTGCCCGCGTACGTCGTCGAGCTTTTTGACCGCACCGTCCGCCTGGGCAATCAGCACGGATTGATAAGTGGGCGACCCGCGCTCCACACCGACGGCGAACGGCTCGATGCCGGGGGCCTTCGACTTGGCCAGAACATAAGAGAAGGGCCCGAAATAGGCGATCTCGATACGGCCGAACCGCATGGCTTCAATCATCGAAGAATAGTCGGTGGTCACGATCAGCTCGATGTCCTTTCCCAGCGTCTTCTCCAGATACTCCTTCAACGGCTGGGCATTTTGGATAAGAGTAGCCGCGTTCTCGTCCGGCAGGAGCGCCACTCGCAAGCGCGAAGGGTCCTTGCCCTGGGCGGACACCGACAAAGGTAGCGTGGCGCAAAGCAGGCCTGCAGCGAGGGAGCGGACAAAGGATCTACGTGTGAACATTAAATAAACTCCTGAAAATCAAGCGGCGCGAAGCGTGGGGATGGTGAAATCGGGGGACGGCCTTTCCATTCGTGCCGTCGTTGCGTAAAGTCGCTGCATGTCGTTGTCGGTCAGGGTTTCCGGCTTGCCTTCAAAGACCACCCTTCCTTGATTCAACCCGACGATGCGGTCGGCAAACTGCTTTGCGAATTCGATCTGATGCAAGCTGACAACGGCAGTCAGGCGGTCCGCTTTGCAGATGTCGCGAAGCAGCGTCAACACGGTTTCCGCCGTCACCGGGTCCAAACTGGCAACGGGTTCGTCCGCAAGCATGAGCCGGGGCTGCTGGATCAATGCACGGGCAATGCCGACGCGCTGTTGCTGTCCTCCGGACAGCGCATCAGCACGCGTAAGGGCCTTATCGATCAGGCCGACGCGATCGATGGCGCTCAGGGCAAGCAATTTGTCTCGCCGGGACCAGGGCAGGATGCATTGCCAGTTGCTGCGCGTGGCCAGCCGGCCCATCAGCACATTGGCAAGTACGGTTTGCCGCCCTATAAGATGATGCTGCTGGAACACCATGCCCGTCCTGCGCCTATGCTCGCGCATGGCACCGGACTGACGTAGCGGTCCGTCGATATCGCTGAGCCTGACCTCGCCCTCGCTGGGTCGGACCAACCCATTGAAGCTGCGCAAGAGCGTGGACTTCCCGGCGCCGGAGGCACCCAGCAAGACAAGGAACTCGCCCGGATATATGGTCAGTGACGTAGGGTGCAGCGCCTGGTGGCCGTTCCGGTACGTCACGGTCAAGCCGTTCGTCTGAACGAGCCATGGAGGTCGCGTAGAAGGAATCATCGGAATCCGCCTGTATGTTGAGCTTGTCGGGTAGCACTGCCGCAGGACTGCCATGCCATGGACTGACTACAATGGTTGCCAGTATGAACACCGCTTAAGACACCAGTATTTAAGTTTTCCGCCAGGAAACCGCACTACATATAGACGGCATCTATGTCAGGAATTACCTTGCTGGCCGCGCTGAAGGCCTTCGACGCGACTGCACGTGCCGGCTCGATCACGACTGCGGCCCGGCAACTCGGGCTGCGACAGCCCACCGTCTCGGCGCATATCTTGCGGCTGGAAGCGGAGTACGGCGTTGAGCTTTTCTTTCGCAAGGGCCGACGCCTGCTGCTGACCGAGTTCGGAAACGGCTTGCTGGAACACACCCGGCGCATTTTCAGCGCCGAGGAGGATGCGCACTCGTTGTTGACAGCGGCCAAGACGCACTACAGCGGCACGCTGAATCTGCATGCAATAGGGCCATACAACATCACGCCCATCATCAAGGCTTATCGCCACGCATACCCCGGCGTACAGATCACCGTCACAGTGGGCGATTCTCAATCGATCACCCAGCGCATCCTGGATTACCAAGGCGACATTGGCCTCGTCTTGAGTGAGATCACGGACCCGCAGATATTCTGCCTGCCCTACCGGGAACAATCGCTCGTCATCTTTGCGTCCGCCTCGCACCCCCTCGCCGGCGCGCAGGATATCAGTCTGGCCGACCTGGTGAATCAGGAATTCGTGATGCGTGAAGCGGGATCGGGAACGCGCAAGGCGTTCGAAGAACTGTTGGAGGCCGAAGACATCCGGATCAAGACTAGCGTGGAGATGCGAAGCCGCGAAGCCGTGCGCGAGGCCGTCGCACAGGGTCTGGGCTTGGGCGTCGTCGCCGACCGGGCCTACTTGCCGGCACCTGGCTTAGTCAGGCTGAATGTGAAAGGTTTCAGCGCGAAGACTTGCACACGGCTTATCTGTCGGGCCGAACGCAAGACTTCGCCGCTAATTGCGCAGTTTTTAAGAACAGCGCAAGAGCTGTTACAGGACGCAAAAGCGCCTAATCAAAGACGCCGCGAATCCTGATTACCGGCTCGATGATGATGGTGGCCCCGCCGGAGCGATATACCGGTTCGCGCTCGTAATACCGATACCGCGGCGCCTTGCAATCCCGCTTCTCTTTGAAGTCCCCGTTTCTTTTGTATTCGCGCTTGACCTTGCAGTGGCCATCCCAATACTGTTCTTTGTATTCCCGGTGATGCCTATGGCCATGTCCTCGGTCATAGCGCCAGGAGTCCGCGCTCGCAGCGAACGGCACAGCCAGCAGTACTCCAGCGAGCAACAAATCCCGAGCTTTCATGTCGACGTCCTGTTTCTTGATCTTGGACGCAAGTCTACATGCTGCACTCGAAACAAAGGCGAACGGCTGGTAAGAAAAAGTGATCGCCGCTGATTTTGCCTTGAAGCCCACGCTGCCATGGCGATACGAAAGGTTGAGGATCAACTGCAGCCATCTGGAAATTGCTCGATGAGTCCTTACAATAGCGATCACTACGGTAAAGGAGCATGTATGGACAGCGAATTCTGGCTGGAGCGATGGCGCGAAGGCCGCATCGGCTTTCATCAAGAGAGAGTGACGCCGCTATTGCAGAAATACTGGCCCTCACTGGGCTTGCCACCGGGCAGCCAGGTGCTGGTGCCGTTATGTGGAAAATCGCTGGACATGCTTTGGCTCGCCGAACAGGGGCATCGCGTCCTGGGGGTTGAACTCTCGTCGCTCGCTGTAGAGCAATTCTTCACGGAGAATGGGCTGACGCCCGCCACATACGTCTCTCCGTTGGGCAAGCACTATGTGCACGAGCGTATCGAGATCATTTGCGGCGACGTGTTCGCCCTGGACGCTGACCTCTTGGCCGAGTGCCTGGGCGTGTACGACCGTGCCGCCCTGATCGCCCTGCCCGAAAGCATGCGCGGGCGCTACACGCAGCACGTCTATGGCCAGCTATCCGATCAATACCGAGGCTTGCTCCTGACACTGGAGTATTTACAAGAAGCCATGGACGGTCCGCCGTTTTCCGTCACGGAAGCAGAGGTTCAACGCTTGTTCGTCGGCCACTCCGACGCGACCGTGATCGACCGGCGCGACATTCTTCAGAAGGAGCCGCGCTTCATCGAACGCGGCCTAACCCGCCTGGATACCGTCGTCTACGACCTGAAGCGCTCCGGCGGCCGGCACGAAACCCACAATTAGTGTTATATTTCGCCCTCGTCGTGCCCAGGTGGCGGAATTGGTAGACGCGCATGGTTCAGGTCCATGTGCCGCAAGGTGTGGAGGTTCGAGTCCTCTCCTGGGCACCACCCCATACAGATAGAAAACCCAGCTAAAGCGTTCCTTTGGCTGGGTTTTTTTGCTTCTGGCACCCGGGCACACAAAATGCTCGGGAAAGCCGCGGAGCCTGCGAGCCGTCTTCCCGATAACGGCCTGGTGACGTCAAGGAGACATCAATGGGACAAACCACTCAGCGCCCCATGGACAAGGATCAACCGAAGGACTCCGGCCATGCAGTCAAGGCGGACATCAAGGAAACGACAGGAATCACCTCAGGCAATAGCGAATCAAAGCCCGGCGATAAAGCTGAAAAGAACGCCGGGATAGCGCAGCGCAAGACGGACGCTCCCGACGACGACATCCTGGACATGCCGAAAGAATAGTCTTCGTCACTTTGGTTCTTCGCCCTCTTCGGAGGGCCTTTTTTTTGCCTGCCGCTCCCTAGGACATTCGCGGTAGTGACAGGGCCTGTATTTTTCTATTGACTAATCAAGGCGTTGACTCGGGTAGCCACCCGACGGAAGATACTTTAATATAAAAGTGTAGGACAAAAATTAATACACCTATATGGAGACAAAGATGAATCTCAAGCCAGCTTTTACAAAGGTAGTGCGAGTTCTTGCCCTGCCCATGATCCTCAGTTGCTCGGTCGCGTCAGCGGCAAACCTGACCGTCACGCACTGGGCGGACGGCATGTACGGCACACCTTTCGCGGTGGCGCTGGAGAAAGGCTACTTCAAGGAGGCAGGGGTAGACGTCACCGGCTTCATTACCTCTCAAGGAGGCGGCACAACGGTTCGCAACGCTTTGGCGTCCGATATACCTTATGGCGAAGTCGCGCTGTCGGCCGCCATCGCAGCCATCAAACAAGGCGTAAAGCTCACCATCGTGCATGGCGGCGTCCTGAGTCTGGCCGATAACGTATTCGTGGCAAAAAAGGACTCTCCGCTTAATGGCATCATGGACTTGAAAGGCAAGAAGCTGGGTTATAGCAGCCCCAAATCCGTCACTGATATGGTGTCGACCATTGCACTGACGAACCGCGGGATTTTCAAGGACGTCGATCGCAAGGCTGTCGGGAGCCTCAGTTCGGCTTATACGGCACTACGCGAAGGTGCGGTGGATGTCATCTACATGACCGAGCCCGTCCTGAGCCGCGAAGCGGATAACCTCAAGATCGTCTTCAGGTCCGGGGACGAAATACCAAGGCTCACGCAAACCGTGGGCATCGTACGGACCGATTACCTTAAGGATAATCAGGCGACCATCAAAGCCATCATCGAGGGCCGGCGGAAAGGCGTCGACTATCTGCTGAAGCATCCGGAGGAATCGGGCGACATCCTCGCCAAGCATTACAAGATCGACCCGAAAATCGCCAAGCTCGCGATCAAGGACATCATGGCGTCCAAGGGAGAATACTGGAGCCCCGGCAAGCTTGATTATGAAGGGATGAATGCCATGCTCCAGGGGCTGATACTCGTCAAGGCAATCAAGGATGAGCCCTTTGACTGGAGCGCGATCGTAGATGAAAGTCTTCTGCCGGCCGATCAGCGCAGCGAGCAGGGAACCAAATAAATGGCGGAAGCCCTTAATTTGGTCACAGAAAGTCCGACACCAGCGATACCCGGCACGCATGTCGCCATTCGGGGGGCCACCAAGATATTCGCCGCCCCCGGTGGCGGGACGCCCCTGCACGCGCTGGGCCCGATAACGTTCGACTTGCGGCAAGGCGAGTTCTTTTCCGTTGTCGGGCCGTCGGGTTGCGGCAAGTCGACGTTGCTCGACCTGGTCGCCGGCCTCAGCGCCCCAACCGAAGGCAGCATATCTTTCGAGGGCACCGAGATCAAGGGGCAAGTCCCGGATGGTGTTGCGGTGGTATTCCAGGAAGACGCAAGCTTCCCCTGGCTGAAGGTGTTTGACAACGCCGCGTTCGGGGCTCGTCGCAACGGACTGCCCGAAAACGAAGTCAAGGAGCGTGTCGAGCATGCCCTGGCGTTCATGGGTCTTTCCGGATTTGCCAAGGCATATCCGTCGCAACTTTCCGGCGGCATGCGCCAGCGCGTTTGCATCGCCAGAGCCATGGTCCTGCGCCCTCGCCTGATGCTCTTGGACGAGCCTTTTGGCGCCCTCGATCAGCAGACCCGTCTACTGATGGGTGAGGAAATGCTCAAGCTCTGGCGCGAGACCGGCTCAACCGTCATGCTGATCACGCACTCCATCGATGAAGCCGTCTTGCTGTCCGATCGCATTGGGACGATGTCGGCCCGCCCGGGCCAGTTCATCGATATCGTCGAGACAGGCTGGAGCCGCGAGCGCGGCAGCGAGACGGCCATGGACCCAAAGTACGGCGCATTGCAATCCAAGATCTGGAGCGTATTGCGCAATGAATCGCTGAAGGCGCTGGGAGCCTGAGCATGGCGAACACTATGCCCTCCAACGACGCGCTATCGAAACGCGGCCGCGTCATGGGACCGCGCCGATACCGCGTCGCGCTATTGCGGTCCATCGTCGTATTGCTTTCCATTGCCTTGCTCGAAGTCGCCAGCCGACAGGCATGGATCGATCCGATATCGTTCATTCCCCCATCCGAAATGGCGCTGAGCGCGTGGACCTTGCTGACGGACGGCGCGTATCGGGAAGACATGATGCTGACACTTTCTTCGGCGACGGCGTCGATATTGATGGCGACCTCGGCGGGCTTTCTATTCGGGCTCGCCCTGTTCAAGCTCCCGCGATTAAGGCGCGTGCTGGATCCGCTGCTGCTGTCGTATTACGCCGTTCCGATTTTTGTCTTGTATCCGCTGCTCATCGTTCTTTTCGGCCTTAATCGATGGCCACTCATCATGTTGGGCTTCCTGTTTGCCATCATTGCCATGGCGGTCAACACGCTCAACGGCCTCGAGCGAGTACCGCAAGTTCTGCTCCGGACAGCCAGGGTGTTGCGGATGGGAAAGACGCGGGAGGCCCTTTTGATCACCCTTCCGGCCAGCCTGCCATTCGTCTTCACCGGCATCAAGCTGGCGATCGTCTATTCCTTCATCGCCGTGATCGGCGGCGAATTTCTTCTGTCCGGCGCGGGCCTGGGTTATCAGATCGCCTTCGCGTACAACAACTTCGACAACGCGACCATGTACGGTCTCATGTTTCTGTTGCTGACCTTCATTGGCGCCATCAATCTGGTGCTGCATGCGGTCGAACACAGCCTGTATCAAAGGCGCGTTATCAAGGAGGCCGTATGAGTGCTCATGTCAGCGAGCGGATCCCGACGCGCAGGCAGGCGAAGCCTTCCTCCTGGATGGATACTGTAGTCCTGATCGCCGGTATCTTGCTGTTATGGCAACTGAGTAGTTGGGCGCTGGGAACCGAGGTCCTGCCGGGACCGGCGCGCACGTTGACGCAATTACAGCGCGAATTCGCCGATCCCGATTTTGGCGCCCATTTGGCGGAAACCAGCAAGGCTTTCGCCTGGGCGTTGCTTATCGCCGTCGCAGGCGGGATCGGACTGGGTTTGGTCCTTGGCGCGAGGCGGCTGGCCGGGGACGTCATGGAGCCGCTGCTTATCGCCCTGTACTCCATACCCAAGATCGCCTTGTATCCCATCATCCTTCTCGTCTTCGGCCTCGGCATATCGGCAAAGGTCGCCTTTGGCGTCATTCACGGCATTATTCCGATCGCCATCTTCACCATGACGGCCGTTCGCAATATCCGTCCGGTCTACATACGGTCCATTCGCGCGCACCGACTGAGCCCCTGGCAAGGCGCGATGCACGTGCTCATACCCGCAACAGTTCCCGAAATCGTCGCAGGCCTGCGCATCGGCTTTTCGTTGACATTGCTCGGGACCCTGCTGGGCGAGATGTTCGCCTCACAGCGCGGGATCGGCCATCTTCTGATGCTTGCCATCGACAGGAACAATCCTCCGACCATCATGGCGCTTGCTTTGTTGCTGTTCCTCTTTGCAACGGCAGTCAGCATCGCGCTATTGCGGTGGGACCGCCACCTCCGTCACTAAAACACCAGACACCGGGAAACGCAATGGCCAATACGCTATTCGACAAGGTATGGAATGCCCATGAGATCGCCCTGCTGCCCAGCGGTGCGAGCCTGCTGCACGTCGATCGACACTTGATGCACGAACTGACGGGCGTGGAGGCAATCAAGGTCCTGGATCGGCGGCACATCCCCGTACGTAATCCCGACCTTACCTTTGCCACGTTCGATCATGTCAGCTCGACACGTCCAGGCCGACTGGCCGGCGATGCGCAGTGGAGTACCGACATGATCAACACGCTGCGGGAACAGGTGAGGGACAAAGGCATCAGGCTATTCGACATGCACAGCGGCCGCCAAGGCATCGTGCATGTCATCGGTCCGGAGCTGGGATTGACGCTCCCGGGCCTTTCCATCGTATGCGGAGACAGCCACACCTGCACCCACGGCGCATTCGGTGCCATCGCGTGGGGCATCGGTTCATCGGAACTGGTCCATGTCCTGGCGACACAGACGATCCGGCAAAGACGCCCCAAGACCATGCGGATTTTCTTTGACGGCATCGCCGGCGCAGGCATTACCGGCAAAGACCTGATTCTTCATTTGATCGGCGTCCTGGGTGCGTCCGCGGGCACCGGCTACGCCATCGAATATGCCGGGCCAGCAATCCGCGCGCTCGGGATGGAAGCGCGCATGACCCTATGCAATCTGTCCATCGAATTGGGCGCCAAGATAGGAATGGTCGCTCCAGACGACATCACATTCGACTACGTGCGGGGTCGCGAATTCGCACCGAAGGCGGCCGTTCTGGAGCAGGCCATCGCGTACTGGAAGACACTACCTTCGGGCGCCGATGCCACCTTCGACAAGGAAGTGCACATCGATATCAGCCGGATCAAACCGCAAGTCACTTGGGGAACAAGCCCCGAGCACGTCGTGGCGATCGACGGCGTTGTCCCCGACCCGAATCGCGAACCCGACCCGACGTTGCGCCATGGCTTGATCAAGGCCTTGGAGTACATGAGGCTGACGCCCGGCCAGCGTATCGATGAAGTGAAGGTCGATCGGGTCTTTATCGGTTCCTGCACCAACAGCCGAATCTCCGACCTTCGAGCAGCCGCAGCACTGGTCAAGGGCCGACATGTCGCCAGCGGCGTAACGGCGTGGGTGGTTCCAGGTTCATCGCAGGTCAAGCATCAGGCGGAACGCGAAGGCTTGAACCGGCAGTTTCTGGATGCGGGCTTTGAGTGGCGCGAACCGGGCTGCTCCATGTGTGTGGGCGCCAACGGCGATATGGTGCCGCCAGGCCAGCGCTGCGTGTCGACATCGAATCGGAATTTTGTCGGGCGCCAAGGCCCTGGCGCCATGACACATCTTGCGAGCCCCGAAGTGGCGGCCGCCAGTGCCATCTTGGGAAAAATCGCATCACCTGACATGTTGGAGCATCAACGATGAAAGCGTTCACACGGTGCGAAGGCCCGGCGGCGATGCTGCTGCACGACAATATCGATACCGACCAGATCATCCGTATCGAACGCATTGCTCAATTGAAGCGCGGTCAATTCGCGCCCTGGGCCTTCGAGAACCAGCGCTACCTTGCAGGTGGGTCCGAGAACCCCGACTTCATCCTCAATAAGGAACCGTATCGGCACGCGTTGATTCTGATTGGCGGCGACAATTTCGGCTGCGGGAGTTCACGCGAAATGGCGGTATGGGCGCTCGAAGAATTCGGCATACGGGCCATTATCGCGCCGAGCTACGGCGACATTTTTTTCAGCAACTGTCTGCAGAACGGCTTGCTGCCGATCACTTTGCCGCGCGAGCAGGTTCAACGGCTGGCCGACGCCGCCTTATTGGCAGAGGTCTTCAACGTGGACCTGGGCGCCTGCACGATCACGACGCCCAGCCTTGGCGACATACGGTTCGACATTCATCCCGCGCACAGGGAAGCCCTGCTCCTGGGGCAAGATGCGGTTGCGCAAACCCTGGCCGTAAAGTCGCAGATCGACGAGTTTCAGGAACGGGACAAGGTTGCGCGGCCATGGGTTTACATGACGGAATAGGTGCACATGCCCTAATCCGCTGCGCGTTGCACTGGAGGCACTACCCAAGTCCCATCAAGCATCTCGGACTTGGGCCAGTAGACCCGCATGATTAGATTGAAAGCCTGGTTTTCGCCCTGGGGAGCGGGCAGCCAGTTGTTCGCCATCGCTCCTGCCACGGCATCCTTCTGGATGTGGATGGTCAATGAGCCGTCCGGATTGGGCACCAAGCCGCTGCGATCGCCAACGGCATAGCGATTGATGGGATTTTTCACCACGGCCTGACCGCTATCGTAGAGGGTGAGCGACCAAAACGCATTGGCGGGCGGCCACTGTCCCGGCTGGAACGTCAGGGTGTACTTGCCCGTGCTCGCCATCGGCTCACCGGCGCCGTCGATCGCAGCACGTGGATAAACCGCATCTTCCGGCAGGTTTGCGCCCAGCCCGACGACAGCCGTCACGGCGCGAACGTCGTAATTGTCGCCGTATTCGCCTATCCCGCTCGTCATGACCGTCCATCCGTTGACGGGCGTGCCTCCACTGTGAGACACCAAGGCGCGCAGCTTCGCCTTGCCGACGGCATAGCCTTCCTTAATCGCGATCGACGCTGCCAGCGGCTTGGATGTCAGGTCGAACGGCTGACCGGCAACCAGCCCCAAGATGTCCAATTTCTCGAGCATGGGGCCATCGTAGGCAGCCGACGGGTTTTCCTTCATCAGCGCCGCTAACTCGCTAAAGAATTGCTGGGCATCGAGTTCGTCGACTTGAGTGGGAGGAGGCGTCGATATATCGACATTCTCGTCAACAGGAATGACAGCCGGCGGAACGCTCGGACCGCCCCATTGTGAAAGAGGCACCAACTTCAACGCGTCCTGAAACGCATGCACGGTTGGCATGTCGGCCGCGTCGAGCACGTGCGTTCTGCCGGTAATCCAGACTATGGACGTCGGAGCAGCGATGCGCTCGAGACCGGCCGGCACTTCCCCTTGCCAATTCGGGCCGGTCAGCAGGAAGGCGCGCGCTTCGGGTCCACGTGTCCGCAGGCCCGGAGAGTCGAAGACATTCGTCCAGGCGTCCAGCATCTGCAGCAGGTAATAACGAGGCTCACTGTCAGGGGTCGCGTAGGCTCGGGCGTCTGGTACGGTTACGACCAGCGGCTCCTTGACCAGGTCCAGCCAGGCAATGGAATACAACGTGTCTACGTTCGGTGACACCACGTCCTTGAAGTCGGGATCGGGGAATGTGCGTATGTGAGCATACTGGTTCATTGGCGCACGCGAACCTTCCGGACTGGAAACGGCTGTCGACACCTGGCGCGTGCGCTCCATCAGCACCAGCGGATACCCGTAAATATAGGCGTCCCTCGCAGCCTGACGCATTGCTTCGGTCTCAGTCGAATCACCGCCCCCGCCATCTCCACACCCGACCATCGCGAGTGCGAACAACAACGTGAACCAACGTTTCACAGCCATCCCCCCTTTTTCGTTTATTGTGCGTAAAAGCCATCAAAGGCGGGCCATTATGCTTGCAACGGGGGGATAAGGCCAGTTTGCACAATAAGCGCACGACCGACATGGCAACTGGTACGGCTCACCGCCGGATGTCGTCGTAGGCAACTGCATCTATAAGCGAAGCTCTTCCCGCCGACTAAGCAAACATCGCAACTAAGGGGTATATTGTCGCCTTCGTGTAACAGAAGTTGAAAAAAGTAAATAACGGTAAGGAGTCTAAATTGAAAATTGTTGTCGCTTTAGCGCTAATGCTTGGCCTTGCAGGCTGTCAGAGCATGCCACCCGTAAACTTTGCAGTGTCGAACGTGGGATACAGCGAGACAAAAGTGGATGCGGAGCTCAAAGCTATAACCGTAACCCTGGCGAGCCCGGACGAAAAGACAGGCGACCTACCGGCTGGAGCAGAGGCGGCTGCGCCTCTTTGGCAAACTGCCCTCGAAGACGCGATCAATCGGATGGCGATCTTTCGGGACAACTCAGAAAAGCGCGTCAACCTCTCAGTAAAGATTCTAGCCATCGATATGCCTGCGTTTGGAGCAAGCATGACGACGAAGTCGGCTGCGCGATACGAGCTCATAGATAGGGCAAATGGCGACATCATTTTCACTCAGGACATCGCAGCAGACGGGGTTGTCCCTTTCGATTATGCATTCGTTGGCATGGTGCGGGCGCGTGAATCGCTGAATCGTTCCGTGCAGCAGAATATCGCTCAGTTCCTCCAGGCGCTGGAGACCATAGATGTCTCGAAACCAATGTTTCCGGCCAAGGTTGCGCAGAAGTGATCCGTATAGTCCTTCTCGCCGCTGTCGCCCTCGTTGGGGGGTGCGCAGCCAACATCAGCCCGAATGCGTACTCGGTATCATCGGTAGGCCAGGTTAACCGTAGTGTTGCCGCGAAAATCATCAGCGTCCGTGATGTCGATGTGTCGGGAACAACCGGGACGGGAGCAACTGTAGGTGTCGCGGCGGGCGCAACCGCGGGATCGGCTATAGGCGGCGGCACAAGGGCGAACATACTGGGCGCAATCGGCGGTGCCGTCATCGGCGGCTTGGCGGGCGCTGCTATAGAAGGCAATGCTACGAAGCAGACTGCCGTGGAGTATGTCGTACAGACATCGAACGGGAACCTAATGACAATCGTGCAAGGCGTAGAGCCGCGCTTTGCGGAAGGGGATAGCGTCCTTGTCCTATATGGTTCACCGTCACGGATTATCGCGGATCCGCGCGCGCACACCTGATGACGAGATGCCGCATCGAGCCACGCTGTGCGGAATACGGGCCGCACAGGGGCTTGGCGACAACTCAATGTCAGTCAAGCTACGTAGCTGTCAGGCTACGTAGCGCGATGTGCTCCGTATAACTCATCTAAAACGGCCTGCGTATGCTCCCCTAATAATGGAGCTTGGCTAATAAGGCGAGCAGGTGTGCTAGATAGCTGAATTGGCGCGACCATGGTCGCCGGAGCGTCACTCGAACCATTTTCCGGCTTACGTACCAACGCGCGACTTTCAAGCTGGGGAAGCTTCATCACTTCCTCGTACGTTAGCACGGGACCCGCCGGAATACCTTCCTGCAGCAGACGTTCCAGCCAGTAGTCGGCCGGCGCGGCAGCCAACGCCTGCTCAATAATTGCCGCAAGTTCTTCCCGATTTTCGATGCGGTCGGCATTCGTGATGAATCGCTCATCTGTCAGCAATTCGGCGCAGCCGAGAACTTCGCAGGTTCGCTTCCATAGGTGTTGTGCCGCAGCACCCAGCGCTATTGAGCCACGCTGCGTTGCGAATATCTGGTATGGTGCCGCATTGCGAGAAGCTTGGCCCATGCGCTCAGGATTGACGCCGGTAGCGAGAAGTTGCGCCACCTCCAGTGGGGCCATTGCCAATGCGGAATCAAGTAACGCCACGTCAACGTACTGACCTTCCCCTGTACGTTCCCGTGCCGCGGCAGCGGTTAAGATCCCGATGGTTGCAAATAAGGCTGTTGACACGTCGACAATTGGAATCGGCAGGCGAAAGGGCTGCCCGTCAGCTGGACCGCATATCGAAGCCAGTCCAGACATTGCCTGAATCACGAGATCGAAGCCCCCCTCACTTTTCAGTGGGCCGGTCTGTCCAAAGCCGGATATCGAACAATAGATGAGTCGCGGAAACCGCTCTTTGAGGTCCTCGTAGCCTAATCCCATACGAGCCATGCTGCCCGGCCGATAGTTCTCCACCAGTACATCCGCTGTCGCAATCAGGTCCAGGCATTGGCCACGACCAGAGTCGGTCGATAGGTCAATAGTGACGCTGCGCTTATTCCGGTTGAACAGGTTAAAGAATGCACTCTGCCCCCCGATAAAGGGCGATGATTGGCGTTGATCATCGCCTCCTTGCGGCTTTTCAAGCTTGATTACCTCAGCCCCGAAGTCGGCTAGGAGCGCCGTGCAATATGGTGCGGCGATCCATTGCCCCAAATCCAGAACACGCATTCCCTGAAGCGCAGTCTTCATCAAAAATACTCCTTGCCAACCTTAAGAGCCAATGTCGCTGACCCCTGAAGAGCAAGCACGCCTCGCTCCTTAACATGGGTTTCGTATATGACTTCTGTATCGTCCATAATCCACATCGTCGTCACTAGCGTCTCTCCTGGATAGACGGGATTGCGAAAACGCGCAGTGATGCCGACCACTTTGTCTGCATCGTAGGCAGCCAGCTCCCGCGTCAAGGCATGATGGACCAGCCCGACCGTGCAAATTCCATGCAATATAGGTCGTGGATAGCCAGCCTCGCGGGCTGCATCAGGTACCGAATGGATCGGGTTTACGATGCCATGCAAATCGAACAACAACGCCTGCTGATACAAAGTCGGCATTTCGCATTGAGCCGCGGACGGCCGGTTTGGCGGTGCGAGTAGCCGTGTCGACGCAACAGACTTGCCACCAAACCCGCCATCGCCCCGACATATAGACGTCATCGACAACGTAGCGTAAAGAACGCCAGTTCCGGCGTCGCGCAGCGTACGTTCAGAGTGAAGCAAGGCGCCAAAACTCTTGCCTCTATCCTCTACCCCTGTAACGCGCAACTGCCCTATCAGCCGACCCGACGATGGCAACGGCTTGTGCAACAACAATCGCTGCTCTCCCAAAACGCAACGTACCCAATCAATTTCGGTCCAGGCTTGTTGCTGCCAGAAACCAGGATTGGCCATCACCAAGGCCATACCGCCCGTGGTTCTGGGGCAGTCGCCATACACATATCGCAGTTGCCTTTCATCCATCGGGTCCTGCCCATAGCCGGCAGTCAGGGCATACAGAGAGGTCTCGCGCGCCGTATAGACATGCTCAATGGGAGGAAACTCATGCGACAGAAGCGCTTGTACATTCATTCTTGGCAGCCTCAGTTCACCATGAGCTTCGACTCGCGTACCACCGGCTCCCACTTCTTCATATCAGCCGCGATGCGGTCCTGAAATTGTTCGGTGCTGCCACCCATCGGGGTCATCCCCATGTTGATCAGCTGTGCCGCCACGCTTTTATCCTGAATAATGGCGTTGATGTCTGCATTTAACTGCTCGGCGATATCCTGCGGAGTCTCCCCTGGTGCCACGATACCGAACCAAGCGGATGCCTCATAAGTTGGCAACCCGGCTTCAGCGATGGTCGGCACCTTCGGTAATTGCTGTGGACGTGCCGAAGACGTAGTACCCAGCGCTCGGAGTCTGCCGCTCTGGATGTGCGGCAGGGCCGACGAGAGGTTATCGAACATAACTTGCACATCTCCGCTATAGAGAGCTTGCAGCCCAGGGGCCGAACCCTTGTATGGCACATGCAAGAGCTGCACATTTGCCATCCTCGACAACAAAACACCCGCTAAATGGTTGGAAGAACCGTTACCAGAAGAGGCGAAAGCGATATCATCGGGGCTGCCCTTGGCCCTCTTTAACAGGTCCTCCAGCGATTCAATATCGCTCTGTGCGTTCGTTACCAATACGTTGGGCACTTCGGCGACTGCCACTACCGGCTTGAAGTCGCGTTCAGCGTCGTAGCCCGGCTTCGAGAAGATCAGAGGGTTAATGGCAAATTGACCAATGGACGCCATCATTAGCGTGTACCCATTAGGCCGTGCTCGTGCCAATGCGGTCGCCGCGATGTTCCCGCCCGCTCCAGTCCTGTTCTCGATGATGAATTGCTGGCCGTATTTTTCGGTAAGCTTTTGCCCCACGATGCGCGCGAGCAAGTCGGTCGTGCCACCTGCCGCGTAGGGGACGATGAGCCGAACGGGCTCAGCGGGATAAGCGGAAGCCGCTACGCTTGAAGCGGACGTGACGATACAGGCGGCGCCGATCAGCGCCGCTATTTTTGCAAGATGGATCATGTGATCTCCTCTACAGTCTATGGAAAATTTTTATATTGCAAATGTTCTATCGAGGCGAACAATGTCGCCTCGATAGATGGGGATACCGATGTACAGAATGCGTCCCGCCTGGTCCTGCACGACCCGCTTCATAATCACAACGGGGGCGCCAACAGCGATATCGAGCAACTTGGCAAGCTCCACATCAGCCGCATCTATCTGGATCGTTTCATGTGCGTCAAGTTTTGTATCGGGCATCAGCTTTCGCAGAAGATGCAGCACGATTTCCTTGCGAAACCGCTTGGGCGCCCTTTCGAAGATAGCCTGATCGAGATAAATATCCGCAACGGTATAAGGCATACCGTGCGCCTCGTGCAGCCGGCGCATGTGATGGTAAGTATTGCTAAGCTTGCCCGGGTGACCTTGATCGATGGGAACAACCGCATTTCGATGTTCGCTAAGGATGCGGGTCGTACTGTTTTGCCACAGATTCCGGATTCCGCTCCAGTCCTCATCCAGCGGTAGTTGGAGGGCGGCAGGCGCCTGTACGGAATCACTGACAAAGGTACCCACTCCTTGGCGACGTTGCACCAAGCCATCTGCCTCCAGCAACGCAAGCGCCTGACGCGTCGTAACGACCGCAGCATCAAATTGGCTGGCAATCTGCTCTATGGACGGCAGACGGCTACCCGGGGCATATTCACCCGTACGAATCCGCAGCCGTATGACGTGCGCAAGATTCACATATCGTTTGTTGGATCCGCCCGAAAGCAAATCTTTCTTCGCAACCATTCCTTCGACCTCAAATGCTCAATGCCCCATAAACATCCTATTATTCTAATAACAGAATGACCATGAGCGCAAGTATTTTCGATAAGGTGCCTTAGCAACAAGGAACTGTAGCCCCACCCTGGTCCCATATCCTATACATGCTGGGTCTCGGAAATCGTCAGAGCCCACGCGACACGCATCAACACATCAGGTTAAACGTTGCTCGCACATTTGGCCTGTCGCGACCGTGCCGATTCCCCCGGTCGTTTCGCTTCGCCTACGTGAGGCGGTGCTAGAGCGGCTCCGGGCGATGCAATGCAAATCCTTGGCCGTAGTCAACCCCGATTTCTCTAAGGTGAGGCAGTAGCTCGGGGAACTCGACCGACTCGGCCACAGTAAGGACATTCATGGCGCGAGCGACCTTCACGACGGCCTCGACGATTGTGGCGCCTGCTGGTTGAGTCAGAATTCCTTTAATGAACTCACCGTCTATTTTCAGGTACTGGACGGGCAACTGCTGAAGATAAGAAAACGAAGACATCCCGCTGCCAAAATCATCCAGCGCAAAGCTGAACCCTTGATCGACTAGCTGGCCGATAATACGGGCCGTATGAACCAGGCTCGATATGGCCGCTGTTTCTGTCACTTCAAAGCACACGTGGTAAGGCCGCACATTAGCATAGTCGGCCAGCAAGCTGACAATGTAGGCAGAAAAACCAGGGGCACTTAGCGTGACGCCCGACACGTTGATGAAATAGCGCGTTGTAGCCCGTTGGCCTACCGACAAATTATGCAGCTTCGAGAAAGCTTTACGAATAATATGACGATCCAGTTCTTCGACAAGCCCGAAGCGTTCAGCAGCCGGAATAAATGACCCTGGGTAGATCAAGTTGCCCTCGATATCGAGCAAGCGGGTCAGCACTTCGCGACACTCGACAGCACCGTTCTGGGCTTGCATGGCGGTGAAGCTCTGCGCATGCAGTACGACTCGGTCTTCCCGGATGCAATCCTTGATCCGGCTGACCCAGTCCATATCACGCCGCCGTTCAGTGATCTCCAGATCGCTGGCGTGACTCGCCTGAACACGGTTGCGGCCCTTTTCCTTGGCTAGAAAGCACGCGATATCGGCGAGGCTCAACGCCTCACTAAATGGAAGCGACTGAAGAGTGCCAAACCCCACAAGCCCAACGCTCAGGGTGACGTTGAAGCGACGCTCGTTCCAAAAAAAAGGAATGTCACAAACTTTGCGGCGTAGCGTGTCGGCCAGCTCCAGAGCCTCCTGCTGAGGGCAGCCCGGTAGAATCACGGCAAATTCGTCGCCGCCTAGGCGCGTCAGCAGATCGGACTCTTTTACATGTTGCCGCAAAACTGCGGCCACTTGCCGCAACAACGCATCGCCCGCAGCATCTCCACCACGATCATTAACGATCTTGAAATGGTCCAGATCCATGTACAACAAGGCATGGGGCCCAGGCAGGCTCTCCAGTTCATGGCATTTTTTAGCGAACTCCCGACGGTTATCCAGTCCAGTCAAACAATCGTGAGCGGCTTGATAGGAAAGTTCCTGGGCGAGTTTATGTGCTTCAGTAACATCATGGCCCTGAATGAAAATCCCCGATACCTCGCCTCCAGCGTCCCGTATGGGCTGGTAGATTAGATCGATATAGCACTGCCCAAATGGACCACCCTCCACCCGTTGTAATTGAATGGGCAGGGCACGCCCTATGAACGGCTCTCCCGTGGCAAAGACGTGGTCCAGTTTGTCCAGATAGCCTTGCTCCTCAATTCGTTGGGCGTTGGCCTTGTTCTTTCTTGGATTGCTCCTCGCAGTGATCGATTTCTATTTGAACTCGCTGGGTTATCTGGCTAGGGTAAAAGAAGCGGATAAGGCGAGCATCAATATTTCAAGAGCCACGTCGTCTGAAGAGGTCGAACGCCATGGCGTTCCAGACAACAAAGCGGGAAGCGTACTGTTCAAATGGGCGGGGCACTGCAGGATGGATGTCAGCTTGCTTTGCTCTAGGCGGGTCCGCTCTCATCGGGACACATCTCCTCGCTCAGTGCTTACGTTGAGCCATGCAAGGACACCGAGAACTTTTGAAGCCAGAAGGACGCGGGAGAAGTGAATGAGGTCGGAAATTTAACTGACGCAAGCCGGCGGATGCTGAGTCTCTGGCGCAACCTCGTCAGGATTCCGCTCAAAGGAGATACTGATGAAGCTGTTTTTGACCCTCAGCGGAATGGCGGCCCTCATTGCCGGCATGACTCTCGATGTGATGGGCCACACTGGCAGTTTGGTCGCAGGCTTCCTGGCTTTTTGCCTGTTGCTATGCTGTGCCAACTTGGACAGAATCGCAGAATTTCAAGCATCAGCAGGGAGTATTACAGCGAAGACTCGCGACGTCGTTGAGCGAGCGGAAACGGCTATTTCGGAGCTGCAAGTACTCGCCTGTCAAGTATCAAGGCTATCGCTTTCCCTTGTTGCAAGACAGGGCCGCATAGGCGCGTATACCGACCACGAAACCACTGAAATGGTGGAGTCGACCCGCGACGTCTTGAAGAAACTGAAGATAAAAGAATCGGATATCCACGACGCCCTTAGCGATTGGTATCTAACCACCGAGTTCGATTACGCTCACTGCATTATCGGGAGATCCTTCGAGCACGGAGCGGGCGATGCCCAAGCGCGTGGAGACTGGGAGGCTCTAAGAACTGGCCATATCAGGGGCCGGCCTACACCTGATGCCATCAGGGACTTTCTTGTGCGGCACAACCTTATGGACAGTGTGCGCCAAGAGTATTTAGCCGACTATGAGCATTACATTGCCCACCGGGAGCATCGCCGGCCCGACGTATGGGAAAGGCGAGAAGAATGGGGAAGGCAGATTCCGAAGCGCCCATCTTGATTACCGCTGGCCGCATCGTGGTCGGAAATCCCGCAAGAGAATTTCGACCAGCCAGTAGGTCAAGCTTCGGCCATCTCAACTGCCGGAATCGGCAACATGAAATGGATAAAGTGGGCGGTCCAGATACTGAGGTGCGGGTATTGGGCGATTCGGTTATGGCTGCTCTTCAATGACAAAGGCGTCTGACCGTCTCGTTGTTCTCGAGGATCTGCCGCTTGATGGGCGCCGGCGTCACGGCCTTCTCAGTTTGATCGTTGAACCAGATCGGCTTGGCGTGCGCACAGTACTCAACCCCTACCCTATTTGCGCCGCACCTAGTCATCCAGGCGACTGTCGACTGGACGTCCGGCGGCGGCAGATCATAACCCTCGTCGGAGAAACCCAAGCCGGACGGCTTCTGGATGAACACCGCCCAGCTGGACACCTATAGCCAGAACTCCTGTTCCTTGTGGGGATACAACTGCAGGTTTCCGGCCTTGCTGGAATCACGCTTGAAGAATCGGGTCACGCTGGCGCTGCAATCTGGAGCCGATCCAGTATGGGTATCGAAGCAGCATGGCCACAGCCTGGCGGTCAGGATGCGAGACTATGCAAAGTGGATTCCGGGCGCCGATAAGGGTCGAGACCTTGCCGCGCTCAATCGGATGTTCACCGCCAATCGTAGTCAGATTTGAATCGATCTGCCAGTTGACTGCCAGTTGGCGAGCCCAAAAAGAAAAACCCCTTGAGCATCTCAAGGGGTTTGGCTCTTCATCATAAAAGGGGGACAAGCGGTATTCATTAAACTTGTTTTTGCGAAGAACAGGCTTAATGGAGAAGCATACCGATGTCCCCAATTGATTCTATCCTAGG
>Ga0182739_1000743_pt1 | contig 38313 bp, 29 predicted proteins | sample eDN5th30CBELigBY_FD_128873 | JGI IMG/M metagenome (GOLD analysis project Ga0182739, IMG submission 128873) | Enriched backyard soil microbial communities from Emeryville, California, USA - eDNA 5th pass 30_C BE-Lig BY (version 2) (version 2) | ecosystem: Environmental > Terrestrial > Soil >... | reverse complement strand
GAGCCCGCCAGCGCGTCCTTCAGTTCCTTGTATTTCGAGGGTTCCGCCACCGCGGCAAAGCGGGCGCCGAGTTCGCGCGCATGCTGCGCGAGCGTTTCGGCGTTGCCGTTGGCGCAAAGCGCCTCGACGGCGTATCGCGACGGCGCGCGTTTGAGGAGGTCTATCGTGCTCGCGCCGATCGAACCGGTGGCGCCGAGCACGCTCACGCGCAGCGGACCGCGCGACGGCGCTGGCTCACTGCGGATTAGGGGCATTCCAGCTTGCATCAGCCTCCTTTACCAGATCATGAGCGCAGCGGAAGGCGATTCAATGCCTCCGCGCGCCAGTCCGATCAGTACGGCTAACAGCGCAGCGGCCACAAATCCGTCCAGGCGGTCCATCAAACCGCCGTGACCGGGGATGATCTGACCGGCATCCTTGGCCCCGAAATGCCGTTTGACCGACGATTCGAACAGGTCGCCCGCCTGCGCGGCAATGGACAGCAGCAACGCGACGGTAGCGACCCAGAACAGGTTTCCGGCACCCGCTCCCCAGCCGACCGCAACACCGGCCACGATCGCCACGGCGGCGCCGCTGAGTGCGCCCGACCAGGTCTTGTTCGGGCTCACCTGCGGCCACAGCTTGGGACCGCCGATTAGCCGGCCTCCGAAATAGGCCGCGATGTCGGTCGACCAGACCACGGCGAACAGCAGCAGAATCGCCGCCAGCCCGTAGGACAGGTCAGCCCGCAGCACGGCCGGCGCGAAAACCAGCGTCGCCGCATAGAGGACGCCGCCCGCGATCCAGAGCCGATTGCCCTTGAAAGCCGGCCCGACAGCGACGGCATATCCCGCCACCAGCGCCGCCGCGGCGACCACCGGATAGCCTAACCCCCAGGCCAGACCGGCGAATACGAGCCCGCAGGTGCCGGCCAGCGCCGGGCGTACGGCTTTGGCCGGCGGTGCGACGAGATGGGTCCACTCCCAGAAGACGACACAGGCCGCAGCCAGCCAGAACAGCAGGAACCACCAGCCGCCCAGATAGGCGAAGGCAATGGCTGTCGGCGCCATGACCATCGCCGACGCAACGCGCAGGAGAAGGTCACCCGGCGCGCGGCCCTTGGGTTTCTGCGATGACCCTTCCAAGGATCAGGATCCGGTTCGCGCGGCGAGACCGCCGAACCGGCGCTCCCGGCTGCGAAACTCCAGGATCGCCTGCTCCAGCGCGGCCCGGTCGAAATCAGGCCAGTAGACCGGCGTGAACACGAATTCGCTATAGGCCGACTGCCACAGCAGGAAGTTCGACAGCCGCTGCTCCCCGCTGGTCCGGATGATGAGGTCCGGGTCGGGAAGGTCCGGCGCGTCCAGATGCTGGCCGATGAGGTCGGCGGTGATCGCGTCCGGCGGCAGGTCGCCGCGCGCCACCGCCTCGGCGATGCGCCGCACGGCGCGGGCGATTTCCTGCCGGCCGCCATAGTTGAACGCGACCACGAGCCGGAGCTTGGTGTTGCCGCGGGTCAGTTCTTCGGCCTCTTCGAGAAGCCGGAGAATGTCCGGGTCGAGCCCTGCCCGCTCGCCGATCACGCGCACGCGCACGCCGTTGCGATGCAGGTCGGCGAGATCATTGCGGATGAAGCGCTTGAGCAGGCCCATGAGGTCGTTGACCTCCGACCGCGGGCGCGACCAGTTCTCGGCGCTGAACGAGAAGATAGTGAGAGTCTGGATGCCAATGTCGCCGGCGGCGCGCACCGTGCGTCGAAGCGCCTCGACGCCGCGCCGGTGTCCTTCCGAGCGCGGCAGGCCGCGCGAGGCCGCCCAGCGTCCGTTGCCGTCCATGATGATGGCGACGTGACGGGGGACGTCCATGCCCGCTGCCTGCTTGATCGCGGCCGCTGCGGCTTCGCTCATGGCAAAGAATCCAAGGACACGGTTTCCCAACAAAGTAGGCCCGAAACTCCCGCCACGACTAGGCCGACTTTATGGCAGGAACAACAATTCCAGCCGGCGCACAGGTTCGCGGAGCCGCCCGGCCGCACCAGAGGCCGAATCCCGGCCGGCCGTGCGAACGCGCGCAAATCCCCGCATCTGCGTATCTTAAACGGTCAGGATTTCTTTTTCCTTTGCGGCCAGCAACTGGTCGATCTCGCCAACATGCTGGTCGGTCAATTTCTGCACCTGATCGGACATGCGTTCGTGATCGTCCTTGCTCAGGTGCTCGTCCTTTTCCATCTTCTTGAGCACTTCCATACCGTCGCGGCGGACGTGGCGCACCGCGACCTTGGCCGCTTCCGCGTATTTGTGCGCGACCTTCACAAGGTCCTTGCGCCGGTCCTGCGTCAGTTCCGGGATTCGCAGACGGATCACCTGCCCTTCGGTCGACGGCGTGAGTCCGAGATTAGAGGCGACGATGGCCTTTTCCACCGCCTGCACCATCGACCTGTCCCACACCTGCACGGAAAGCAGGCGCGGCTCCGGCACGCTCACGGTGGCGACCTGGTTGAGCGGCATGTGGCTGCCATAGGCTTCCACCTGCACCGGCTCGACCAGGCTCGCCGATGCGCGGCCGGTACGCAGCCCGCCAAGTTCCTGCTTGAGCACGCCGATGGCGCCCTGCATGCGGCGCTTGAGATCGTCCTCGTCGAATGTCGCGGTTACCATGTCATCCTCGCAATGCTGCGCGCCGGTGCACTGAAGCGACCCCGGCGTCCTGCCCGCAATTTATGTCCACGCCGGAACTTCTGGCTGCGGCACTCCTGGAATCTCTGGCTGCCATCGCAGCCTCCTGCCGGCCCGCTCATGCGCCGGCCACGGTCGTGGCGCGTCCCTCGCCCTTGAGCACCGCGGTGATCGCGCCCGACGCGCCGATCGAAAACACGATGATAGGCATCCCGTTCTCGCGGGCAAGCGCGAAGGCGGTTGCGTCCATGACCTTGAGGTTGCGCGTCAGCGCCTCGTCATGGGTAAGCCGGTCGTAGCGGGTGGCCGTGGGATCGGATTTCGGGTCGGCGCTGTAGACGCCATCGACATTGGTGGCCTTGAGCACCGCGTCGCAGGAAAGCTCGCAGGCGCGCAGCACCGCCGTCGTATCGGTGGTGAAGTAGGGATTTGCAGTACCGCCCGCGAGAATCACGATCCGGCCTTCGTCGAGATGCCGGACGGCCTGCGCGCGCTCGTAGGTCTCGCAGACCTGCGGCATGGCGATGGCGGAGGTCGCGCGCGCCGAGGCCCCGAGGCGCAGCAGCGCCTGCTCCAGCGCCAGCGCATTCATCACCGTCGCGAGCATGCCCATGGTGTCGCCGGTGGCGCGCGGAACGCCCTGCGCCGAGACGGTGACGCCGCGGAAGATGTTGCCACCGCCGATCACCACGCCAAGCTGGATGCCGAGCGCGCTGGCCGCCGCAAGGTCGCGCGCGACCTGCTCCAGCACGGTCTGGTCGATGCTGGCGCCGGCCTTGCCGAGCAAGGCCTCGCCCGAAACCTTGACGACCACGCGGCGGTAGTTGGGTGTCGACATGGGGTACTCAATCGCTGCCGGTCAGACGGAACAGAGACGAAAGCACTCATACGGAAGCGGGTCGATCAGTTCTCCGCTCATTCCCGCGCAGTCCCTGCTTTTCGCGAGGACAATCGGACAGGAACCATTCGCATGGAAAGCGTGTCAGTCTTCTGCGCTCCCTCCCCGCTCACGGGGAGGGATTCAATCTTGGCACGCGCTGAAACCGACAGGCGCTATGCGAATCCGGGGCAGCTTAGCCCTGCCCTGCAGCCGCCGCCACCTCGGCAGCGAAATCAGGCGCGTCGGCCTTCTCGATGCCTTCACCGAGCGCGTAACGCACGAACGCCGTGATCTTGACCGGGGCGCCCGCCTTGCCCTCGGTCTCCTTGAGGACCTGCGTGATGGTCTTGCCGGCGTGCTCGGGATGCACCGACACCTGCTCCAGCAGGGTCGTTTCCTTGAAGAAGGTCTTGATGCCGTTTTCGACGATCTTCTCGAGCACATTCGCCGGCTTGCCGGCATTCTTCTCGCGCAGGATCGCCTTCTCGCGCTCGATCGTGTCCGCGGACACGCCCGAGCCGTCGACCGCGACCGGGTTCATGGCCGAGATGTGCATGGCGATCTGGCGTCCGAGCGTGGAAAGCACGTCGACGTCGCCCTTGGATTCGAGCGCGACCAGCACGCCGATCTTGCCGAGGCCGTCGCGCACCGGGCTGTGCATATAGGTCGCGATCACGCCTTCCGTCAGCGACAGCTTGGCCACGCGGCGCAGCGTCATGTTCTCGCCGATGGTCGCGATCAGTTCCTGCAGGCGGTCCTTGATGGTCGTCGTCGAGCCGGGGAAGTGCGCGGCTTCCAGCCCCGCAATGGTCCCGTCGGTCATCAGCGCGACCTTGGCGGCCTCGCGCGCGAAAGCCTGGAACTGGTCGTTCCGCGCTACGAAGTCGGTCTCGGAATTGACCTCCAGGATGCTCGCCTGATGGCCCGAGGACTCGACTGCGATCAGGCCTTCGGCCGCCACGCGGTCGGCCTTCTTGGCCGCCCTCGAGAGTCCCTTCTTGCGCAGCCAGTCGATCGCAGCCTCCAGGTCGCCGCCGGATTCGGCCAGCGCCGCCTTGCAGTCCATCATGCCCGCGCCGGTCTTGTCGCGGAGCTCTTTCACCATCGCCGCGGTAACAGTCGCCATGTTCCTAGATCCTTCTGTCGGCCTTTGCCCGCCACAAGCCGCGTGCGGCAGGCGCCGTATCGTTTGCCTCGCCTGGCGGGGCGAGCGCGGGGCAAAAACCCCGGCCCGCCGCTCAGCCTATTCGGCAACCAGTTGCTTGGCCTGCGCGATCCAGCCGGGCACGCGGCCCGGCAGTCCCACCTCTTCACCAATGCGGGCGGCATCGGTGTCGCCCAGCTCGGCGATCTGCCAGTAGTGGAATACGCCGAGGTCGTTAAGCTGCTTCTCGATCGCAGGCGACACGCTCGCGAGCTTCTTGAGGTCGTCGGAAACGCCGCGCGGACCCGAAAGCGGCTGGAAGCCGGTCGCCTCGGCCACCGGCAGTTCCTCGACCACCGGCTCCTCGGCAGCGCCGAGATCGACGCCGAGATCGCCCTGCGCCCGCGAGATGCCGTCGATCGCCGCCCGCGCGATCAGATCGCAATAGAGCGAGATCGCGCGCGCCGCATCGTCGTTGCCGGGGAACGGAAAGGTGATGCCGGCCGGATCGCAATTGGTGTCGAGCACCGCCGCGACCGGAACGCCCAGACGGTGCGCTTCCTTGATCGCGATGTCTTCCTTGTTGGTGTCCACCACGAACAGCAGGTCCGGCAGGCCGCCCATGTCCTTGATGCCGCCGAGCGCGCGGTCGAGCTTGTCGCGCTCGCGCTGCAGTGTCAGCCGCTCCTTCTTGGTGTAGGCCTGCGCCTCACCGGAACCGAGCATCTCTTCGAGCGTGCGCAGCCGCTTGATCGAGTTCGAGACGGTCTTCCAGTTGGTCAGCGTGCCGCCGAGCCAGCGCGAGTTCACGTAATACTGCGCGCAACGCTTGGCCGAATCGGCCACGGCGTCCTGCGCCTGCCGCTTGGTGCCGACGAACAGGATGCGGCCGCCCTTGGCGACCGTGTCCGACACCGCCTGCAGCGCGCGGTGCAGCAGCGGCACGGTCTGCGCGAGGTCGATGATGTGGATGTTGGACCGGGTGCCGAAGATGAAATCCTGCATCTTCGGGTTCCAGCGGTGGGCCTGATGGCCGAAATGTGCGCCAGCTTCCAAAAGCTGACGCATCGAGAAGTCGGGAAGCGCCATTTCAATTCTCCGGTTATGCCGCCGCGGACGCCCGGATCAGTGCGGTGCTACCGCCCGATCCACCGGATGGCGTTAAAGCCGTCAGTCCGCGTGAGAGATGGCGCGGCATATAACGGCCGGACCGCCCGAAGGCAAGGAAAACCGGCGCTTCGGCCGCCTCATACGACACTTGCTTGCCGTGACGCCGGCCACGGGCTCCATCCCTCCCCTCAAGGGGAGGGTGGCGACCCCGGCCTTGAGCCGGGGGAGCCGGGTGGGGTGCGTCACCGGGCCCGGACGCGCTGGCGGTGCTCGTAGAGCAGCATGAAAATCCCGCTGCCGGCGATGATGAAGGCGCCGATCCACACGAAGATGTCCGGGAACTGGCCGAATACCACGACGCTCAGCAGCGCGGCCCCGATCAGCCCCAGATAGCTGAACGGCGAGACGAACGGCGCCGGGGCGATCTCCAGCGCCCGCTGCCAGAAATAGTGCCCGAAGCCGCCGAACACCCCGAGCGAGGCGAACAGCAGCCAGTCGAAGGCGCTGACGGGCGTTTCCCACACGAACGGCAGCGGGATCGAGGCCAGCACGAAGCCGGCGAGCGCGATATAGGTGATCGAGGTCTCGGCCCGGTCGTGGGAGGCGAGCTTGCGGCTCATGATCTGGTAGAGCGCCGAGGTAAAGGCGCTGCCGAGCAGCAGGAACGCCGCCGGTTCCACCATACCCGTGCCCGGCCGCAGGATGATCAGCGCGCCGATGAAGCCGAAGATCACGAACAGCCAGCGTACCGGCCCTACCCGCTCGCCGAGCAGCAGCGGCGCCAGCGCCGTGACGATGAACGGGCCGGTGAAGCTCATCGCGGTCGCGGTCGTGAGCGGCACATAGGCGAGCGCGCTCATGAAGATCAGCGTCGAGGCCGCGAGCAGCGAGGAGCGCACGAGTTGCAGCATCGGTGACGTGGCGATCAGCAGCCGCGGGCCGACGCGCGGCAGGAACACCAGCAGCATCACCAGGAAATGCCCGGAATAGCGCCACCAGACGATCTCGATGACCGGATATTTCTGCTCGGCCAGATACTTGGCCGTAGCATTGAGAATCGGGATGAAGATCGCGACCAGCACCATATAGGCGACGGCGCGCGGCAGGTTGTCGGGCGCGCGGCCGAGCGGCCTGGCCGTCATGTCCTTTGTTGATTCTTCTGCCACGCTTGCGCGCCGATCCCCTCGAAGGCCGAGGCCATATCCAATGGCAAGCAACGAGCCAGGCCGCAAGGTCGTTTGCCGCGCGCGCCGCGCCGACCAGCTATGTAGCAGCGCCGAGCCCAAATCGGATCAGCTGGCGGGAACAGGCCGGACCTCCGCTGTTCCGCCGCACAGACGTGGCGACGGTTAATCCAGCGTCGCCTCGACGAAGGTCTTGGGATCTGCGCAGAACTCGCGCATGAGCTTGTAGTGGTCGGTTTCGGTCACCGTGATCGGTGAAAGGCCGTGCCTCGTGAGTTGCAGGAGCCTGGCACGGGGATACGCCATCAGGATTGGCGCGTGCGTCGCCATGATGACCTGGCAACGGCCCGACAGGTCCATCATCCGCAGCAGCTTGAGGAACTCGATTTGCCGCGACGGCGACAGCGCCGATTCCGGTTCGTCGAAAATGAACACGCCCTGACGCTGGCAACGCTCCTCGAAGAAGCGCAGGAATCCTTCGCCATGCGAATGAGACAGGAAATCTGGGGGTGGGCCGCTCCCGGGCTCGCGAGCGGCCTCGTCTAGATAGCGCGCAACGGAAAAGAAGCTTTCGGCACGGAAAAACCAGCCCTCGCCAATCTTCGGTAGCCACGCTGCCCGCAGAGCATCAGCCAACCTTCCTCCCATGACCTCGATCGATTGCGAGTGGTCAACCGGCCTGTACCCCTTTGCTCCACCTGCCTGATCGAAACCGATCAGCGCCGCTATGCCTTCCAGGAGCGTCGATTTTCCGGTCCCGTTCTCGCCAACGATAACGGTGATGGGCACCTCGAAATCGAGTGTGAATCCTCCGCGCAGGAACGGCAGGCAGAAGGGGTAAGCAGAACTGTCGGTGACGCGGGACCCTTCCAGCCAGATTTGCCGGAGATACGGGGCTGGCATATTCAGCGGGCGACGGCGTGCCATACAAAAAATTACATCATGACAGCGCGACCGCGGCAACACTTCCCCGCTGATCGCACGACACGCAACCTCACGGACCAGTGGGTTTCCGGCGCTCGCAGCGCCCTGACCAAACCTACACCGCCTCCACCTGCACCACCCCCGGCACCGCCTTGATCGCCCCGGCGATCTGCGGCGAGACCTTGAAGCGGCCGGGAAGCCTGATTTCCACCTCGGCCTCGTCCAGCAGCAGCACCACCGAGACCTCGCCGTCGCCGTTGCGCGCTCCCGGGTGCGCACCCTGGCGCCCCGGCACGACTTCCAGCCGCTTGGCGACGCTGTCGATCGGCGCGGCCGAATCGAGGAACACCCGCAGGCCCTTCTGCGCTTTGCCGGCCGCCTCCTCCAAAGGCTCGGCCGACTGGATGCGCGCGCGCACCTCGTCGCCCTGCGCCTCGGCGGTCAGGAACAAGAGCAGCGCACGGCCGGGCTCCAGCAGGTCGCGATACTGCTGCAGCGCTTCGGAGAACAGCACCGCCTCGTAGTGGCCGGACGGATCGGACAGGCCGATGATGCCCATCTTGTTGCCGGTCTTGGTGCGGCGCTCGGTGCGCGAGATCACTGTCGCGGCCACCTTGCCCGCCGTCGCCCCCGCCTTCACCTGCCGCGCAAAGTCGGCATAGGAGAGGAGCTTCATGCTCTTGAGCACGCCGGCATAGTCGTCGAGCGGATGGCCCGACAGGAAGAAGCCGATGGCGTCGTATTCGCGCTGGAGGCGGTCGGCCGGCAGCCAGGGCTCGACCTTCGGCACCGGCAATTGCTCGCGCGCCGACGGCCCGCCGAACAATTCGTTCTGCCCGCTCAACGTCGCCTCGTGACTGCGCTGCGCCTGCGCCATCATGGCGTCGACCGCGGCATCCGCGCGCGCACGGTCCCGCTCGAGTTCGTCGAATGCGCCGGCGGCCGCGAGGCTTTCGAGCACCCGCTTGTTGATCGCGCGCGGATTGATGCGGCCGGCAAAGTCCCCGAGGTCGCGGAACGGTTTTTCGCCTCGCGCGGCCACAATGGACTCGACGGCTTGCGCGCCGACGCCCTTGAGCGCCGCCAGCGCGTAGCGGATCGCGCCGTTCTCAACCTCGAACCGAACATGGCTGCGATTGACCGACGGCGGCTCGACCTTGATGCCGAGCCGCTGCGCCTCGGCACGGTATTCCGCCAGCTTGTCGGTGTTGTGCGTGGCCAGCGTCATCGACGCGGCCAGAAACTCCACCGGATAGTTCGCCTTCATATAGGCGGTCTGGTAGGTGATGAACGCGTACGGTGCCGAGTGCGACTTGTTGAATCCGTACTCGGCAAACTTCGCGCAGGCATCGAAGATCGCCTCGGCCGTTCCCTTGTCGATGCTGCGCTCCAGCGCACCGTTGAGGAAGCGGCCGCGCTGCGCGTCCATCTCCGCCTTGATCTTCTTGCCCATCGCGCGGCGCAGAAGATCGGCCTCGGCCAGTGAATAGCCGGCCATGTCGCGGGCGATCTGCTGCACCTGTTCCTGATAGGTGATGATGCCGTAGGTCGCCTCAAGGAACGGCTTGAGGCGCGGATGCAGGTATTCGACCTTCTCCTGCCCGAGCTTGCGGGCGCAATAGGTCGGGATGTTCGCCATCGGCCCGGGGCGATAGAGCGCCACCAGCGCGATGATGTCCTCGAAGCGGTCCGGCCGCATGTCGACGAGCGCGCGCCGCATGCCCGCGCTTTCCACCTGGAACACGCCGACGGTCTCGCCGCGCGCCAGCATCTCGTATGTCTTCTGGTCGTCGAGCGGGATCTTGAGAAGGTCGATCTCGATCCCGCGCCGCGCCACGAGCTTGGCGGCGACATCGAGCACGGTCAGCGTGGTGAGGCCGAGGAAGTCGAACTTCACGAGGCCCGCCTGCTCCACCCACTTCATGTTGAACTGGGTCACCGGCATGTCCGACTTCGGGTCGCGGTAGAGCGGCACGAGTTCGGCGAGCGGCCGGTCGCCGATCACGATGCCGGCGGCGTGCGTCGAGGCGTGGCGGTTGAGGCCCTCGAGCTTCTGCGCGATGTCGAAGGCGCGGGCGACCACCGGCTCGGCGTCGCGCGCGGCCTGCAGCTTCGGCTCCTCCTCGATCGCCTTCTTGAGCGACACCGGGGCGGCCGGGTTCTGCGGCACCAGCTTGCAGAGCTTGTCGACCTGCCCGTAAGGCATTTCGAGGACGCGGCCGACGTCGCGCAGCACGCCGCGCGCCTGCAGGGTACCGAAAGTGATGATCTGCGCCACCTGATCGCGGCCGTAGCGATCCTGCACGTAGCGGATCACCTCGTCGCGCCGGTCCTGGCAGAAGTCGATGTCGAAGTCCGGCATCGACACGCGCTCGGGGTTCAGGAAGCGTTCGAAGATCAGACCGAAGCGGATCGGATCGAGGTCGGTGATCTGCAGCGAATAGGCGACCAGCGAGCCGGCACCCGAACCGCGGCCCGGCCCCACCGGAATGCCCTGCCCTTTCGCCCACTGGATGAAGTCGGCGACGATCAGGAAGTAACCGGGATATTTCATGCGCTCGATCACATCGAGCTCGAAGGCGAGCCGCTCGTCGTATTGCGCACGGGTCGTATCGGGTGCGAGGCCCTGACTCTCGATGCGCCGGTCGAGGCCCGCTGCCGCCTGCCGCCGCAGTTCGGTGGCCTCGGCGGCGACCGCATCCTGCCCGGCCTCGCCGGTGAAGCGCGGCAGGATCGGCTTGCGCACCGTCGGGCGATACGAACAGCGCCGGGCGATCTCGACCGTCGAGGCGAGCGCCTCGGGCAGGTCTGCGAACAGCGCCATCATCTCGGCGCGGGTCTTGAACCGGTGCTCGGGCGTGAGCTGGCGGCGTTCGGCGTCAGCGACCACGCGGCCTTCGGCGATGCAGATCAGCGCATCGTGGGCCTCGTAATCGTCCTCGCGCGCGAAATGCGGCGCGTTGGTCGCGACCAGCGGGATCCCTTGCGCATAAGCGAGGCTGATGAGCGCCGGCTCGGCGGCGCGCTCGGCCGGCATGCCATGACGCTGCAACTCGATATAGAGCCGGTCGCCGAACAGGCGCTGCAGCGTCGCGCAGCGCTGTTGCGCGCGCTCCGGCCGGCCGGCCGCAAATTCAGCGTCGAGCGCGCCGCCGGGGCCGCCGGTGAGCGCGATCAGCCCCCCGGTCTCGCCTTCGAGCCAGGCCGCATCGATGTGCGGCCGGGCGTCGGACGCCGTTTCGAGAAACGCCCGCGAGGTCAGCTGCATTAGCCGGCGATAGCCGTCCTCGTTCGCCGCCAGCAGCACCAGCCGCGGCAGCACCGGGGCATGGGCGGGGCTCCGCCGGTCGTTCTCCTGGTCGCCGAAGTCGATGGCGAGCGAGCATCCGACGATCGGCTGGATGCCTGCGCCAGCCATCTTCTCCGAAAACTCCAGCACGCCGAACATGTTATCGGTGTCGGTGAGCGCCAGCGCGGGCTGGCCGTCTGCTTTCGCCAGATCCGCCAGCCGGGCGATCGTCAGGGCGCCCTCCAGCAGCGAAAAGGACGAATGCACATGCAGGTGTATGAAACCCGGGCCGCTCACGCTGCGCCTCTCGACTCGATCATGGGGGTCTTCCAGCACCCTGCGCGCGGCCGTCGGCGCTGTCTATCCCGAAGGCGCGGCCGGACACAGGTTCCGCGCCACCGGCCTTCCGGCTTACCCCGTTAACGCCGGCCTAACCTTGTTTTGGCTAATTTTTGCCGAACTTCGCTGCCCCAGTCAGTTCTGGCACTCAACGCACCCCCGGAACCTCAAGACACAGCAAGCCAACGGATAGCCTGCCTTGCGAATGCGAATTGCAACCAGCGCCCTCCTCCCCCTGGCACTTGCCCTGCTCCTGGCGACGCCGGCCAGCGCCGACTACCGGGTGACGCGGGACCATGGCGGCCTCGTGGATCAGTACAAGACCAAGTATGCGCGCATCCGCGACCGCGGCCAGCGCGTCATCATCGACGGCATCTGCAATTCCGCCTGTACCCTGGTACTCGGCATCGTCCCGCTGAGCCGGATCTGCGTGACCCCGCGCGCCAGCCTCGGCTTTCACGAAGCCTATATCGACAAGAGCTGGACCGCCGGCATCCGGGTGACGAGTTCGTCGGGCACCGCCGACCTTCTCACCTACTATCCCCGCCCCTTACGCCAATGGATCGACCGGCAGGGCGGGCTGACGCCGAAGATGAAGCGGCTGCGCAACGGCCCCGATCTCTGGCGGGTCCTCGACCCCTGCCCTGACGATTTCTGATTTCGGGCCCGCGAGAACCGCGCCGGTCACCGCACATTCAGAATGTGAACCGCTTCCCGACCGCCGTCGGCGTGAGCACGCCATCGCCGAACGCATTGGCGAGCGCCGTCATCGCCCGCCAGCCGGTGCAATGGCCGGCGGCGATGGTCGTCAGTCCGAAGCCGCGCAGGCCCTCCACCGTTTGCGGAATGATCTCCTCGTTCGGGCCGGACAGATGCAGACCGCCCATCACCGCATAGAGCGGCGTGTCGGGGAACGTCGCCCGGGCATGGGTGAGCACATTGACCACGCCGGCATGCGAGCAGGCGGTGAACACGACGATACCCTTGCCGGCGACATTGACGGCCAGCCAGCGCTCGTCGATCAGCGCCTCGTCGCTCTCCCAGGTTTTTCCATCGGCGGTGAGGCGGACCTGGCCGGGCATGCCGCGCTCGTAAGGCGTGACGCGCGGGATCTCCCCGCTCACATAGAACGACCCGTCGAGCAGGACTTGCGGCTCGGTCGTGCTGACGACCTCTCCGCCGAAATTGGTGAGGTCGGCGATGCTCGGCACCGCCTCCATCACCCGGACCGCCCCATCCGACTGGCGTGAGCCGCGCGTGCCGAACATATGCGGATGCGCATAATACGGCACCGTGCGTCCGCCGTTGCGGCTGCGGATCATGTTGAGCGCGAGCAGCATGGCGCCTGCGTGGTCCCAATGGCCGTGCGAGAGCACGATGCTCTCGACCTTGCCGAGATCGGCCGCGAGGCGCATGACGTTGCGCTCGAAGGCGTAATCCTCCGGCCCGGTATCGAACAGCAACGTGCGGCTCTGGCCGCCGCGATGCACCGTGATGAGGCAGGACAGGCCGTGCACCGCGCAGCACAGGCAGCGCGCGGTCTGCACTCGGAAGCCGCGACGGTTGAGCCGCGCGGATTCGGTTTCGACATTGGATGGCGTCGACGACAGCATGTCGGTGACATTGTCGACGAGAACGAGAATCTCGACCTTGTCGGCCGCCAGCAATCCGCTCATCGCTCTCGCCTCCCCTAGACCCAGCCGCCTTTCGCCATCATCGCTGCGAACAGCAGGATCAGCACGATCCCGCCGAGTTCGATGTGAATGATCCGCCGCATGGTGCGCAGTTTCTCATCCGTGACGACAGGAACACGGCCCTCGGTCGTCGCCTTGCGCCACGACAGGAACTCCCGCGTCGGGACGATCGACAGCAGGCCAAGCAGGATGAAGAGTCCGAACTTGCTGAGGAAGGCATGGCTGGAGAAATAGTAGTCGGCGCCCTTCTCGAAAAAGAACACGCGCGCGAGGCCGACCAGCAGCAGCAAGCCCGCGGAGGCGCCGAGCACAGCATCGACCGCCTGCAGCTTGCGCGCATTGGCCAGCGTCATCTCCTGGCGGATCAGCACCAGTTCGATGGCGAGCGCCGCAACGAGAACGAAGGCAGCGAGATGATGCAGGAAGGCGAACAGGACCGACATGATTTACTCCGCAGCCGATGATGGCATCCCGCGCGGCGCAACGCGACCGGCTTTTGCTTGCGGCCGGGCCGTCCGGTGGCGCTGCAATACGATCGAGGGGCGCGCATTAACCGCTTTCGTACCGGATCGGCGAAGTTGGTACCGAAATAGCCAGCTTCGTACCAAATTAGCCAACTTCGTACCGAATTGGCCGAAGTCATGAAAGTCTTCTATTCGTCTCCGCGACGCTGGGCGCTGGTCTTCGTCCTGCTGCTGGTGATGTTGATTCTGGCGCTGACGGTGGGACTGCCCTAACTCGCTTGGAGCATCCGAGCGATATCAGGATGTCGTCATCCTTTCGCGTCGCCGCGACATCGTGACGGGGCAAGTGTTCGATGGTAGGATTTTCGCGTTCTTGTGCGAACCGCATGTCCGGGCGAAGGTCGGGGGGCAGCGGGGTGCCAGAAGATGTGCCCTGCGCAACGGGGCTCGATCCTGGGAAGTACTTCATGCGGAAGAGCTTTCTCGTCCTCGGCGCGCTGCTGGCATCGGTCACCGCCGGGACGGCTCAAGACGCCACCGGCGACTGGCTGGTGAAAGACAAGATCGCCATTATCCGGCTCGATCAGTGCGACGGCCTCATGTGGGGCGTCGTGGTCTGGGAGAAGGAAGCCGGAGGGGTCGACCGCAACAACCCCGACCCTGCGAAGCGCAAGCGGCCGACGCTCGGCATGCCGGTACTGCTTGGCCTCAAGCCCGCGCTGAAGAACCAGTGGGCGGGCGAGATCTATAACGCGCAGGACGGCAAGACCTACACCGCCAAGATCACGCTCGCGAACAGCAACCTGCTGCGGGTCGAAGGCTGCCTGCTGGGCTTCCTCTGTGGCGGCGAGGACTGGACGCGCGTTCCCGGCAGCGCACGCGCCGGCGACGCATCGAGCGCCGGGAAGCGCACCGCGCCTCCCGGTTCCGCGGGACAATCGCGCGGCGTCGAGGTCTGCTCAAGTATCTCTGGGCTCTCTGGGGGGGCCCATCAGCGCCGGCTGAAATAGCACTGCCGCGCAGAGCGTTGTCAGCAGGGACAGCGCCAGCAGCTTGCCCATGCTCGACGTGCCGGGATGATTCGAGAGCCACAGGCTGCCGAAGGCGACAGCCGTGGTCAGCGCGCTTGAGATCACCGCCCGCGTCAGGCTCGACTGCAGCAGGTTGGTCTGCCCCTCGCGCCACGCCATCGTGTAGTAGATGGTGAATGCGACCCCCAGTCCGAGAAGCAGGGGTAGCGCGATGATATTCGCAAAATTGAGCGGTATCCCGGCCAACACGCAGATCTGCAAAGTCGCTGCGCAGGCGAGCGCCAGCGGTATCAGCGTCAGCAGCACGTCGCGGATCCGTCGCAGCGCCAGCCACAGGAACAGCGTGATGACGATAAAGGCGATCACACCGGCCTCGACAAAGGCCTGAACGATCGTCTCTCCCGACTTCAGGATCGAGATCGGGCCGTCCAGAGCCTCGGGGTAGAGATCGAGCACCGAGCGCGCAAAGACGCGCAGCACCTCGTTGTCGGTCGGGTCGCCACGCGGAATCGCCTCCACCCGCGTCTCGCCGCTCGCGGAGACGAATTGCTGCGCCAGTTCCGGCGGCAGTGACTCGATAGTGACGGGCTCGGCCTTGAGGTAGTTGCGCAACTCGCCGAGGACCATCTTCAACGGGGACACGAAAGCCCGTTCGGCGCTGGCACGCATTTCCTGGCTGCCGTCTGCGAGTTTAGTCAGATTCGCCACCAGCCGCTTCGCCGCCTCGGCCGCAGGCCCCTGCGCCTTGGCCTTCTCCGCCGTTTCGGTGATCAGGTCGGCGAGGTTTCTGAGTGCGGTGACGTTGTCCTCGTCGGTCGGCGGGGTTTCCGGATCCTGCGCAAATGCCGGTTCAAGTTCGCCCGCCAACTTTTTGATGAGAGGGAGCTTTTTCTCCTGGTCCGTCGGCACCAGCGTATCCACCGAGACCACCCGGGCGACCGTCGGCAGCTTGGCAAGCCGCTCGGCTACGGTCTTCGCCTCGGCCGGCGACGGCGCAATGACGCTGATGGCGTTTGCGCCCAAAGTCGGATCGCGCCGCAGATCGAGGTAGGTCGCTATCGATTCAACGTCGGGACTGCGGAGGTTGATCGGGTTGAAGTCGAAGCGCAGGAAATAGAGCAGCGGCATGCCCGCCAGGATGACCGCGATCGTGCCGATCACGACCTTCATGCGGTGCCGCTCCATGAAGCGGTCGGCAGGCGCGAGCGCCTTGTATCCCACCGCCTCCGGTTCGCCGGCCGGATTGAGCACGGAGATCAGCGCCGGCAGCAGGGTGATGCTGCTGATGAAGGCGATCATCATGCCGACACCGGCGATCTGCCCCAGTTCCGAAACCCCCCGGTATTCCGTCGGCAGGAAGGCAAGGAACCCGGCCGCAACGGCCGCGGCGGCAAGCGTCAGCGGCATGCCTATGCCGCGGATGGCCTGCGCCAGCGCTTCGTCTAGGTCGCCGTTATTGTGCCTTTCGGCGCGATAGCGGGTCGCCATCTGGATCCCGAAATCGACCCCCAGTCCCACGAACAGAACAGCGAATGCAATCGAGATCAGGTTGAGACTGCCGACCATCGCCAGCCCTAGGGCCGCCGTGATCGAGAGTCCGACGATCAGGTTGATCGTGACGGCGAGAATGATCTTCCCCGACCGCAGCCCCTGCCAGAGAATGAGCAATACCAGCACCAGCGTGGCGATGCCGTTGACCAGGGCGCCGTCGCGCACCGTCGAGAATTCCTCGTCCGCGATCGGGACCGGCCCGGTCAGGCGCACGTCGACGCCGTACTCGGCGGCGAGTTTGAGGTCTGTGGCGGCCTGGCGGATAGCGTCTGTCGCCGCCTTGCCGGGCTCGAGATCGGCGTAATTGAGCTTCGGCCGCACAATGATCAACTGACGGCGCTCCCCCTCCTCGGCGGGCTTGCCCTGCATCAGTTGTTGCCAGGAGAAGTAGGCCGGGCGTCCGGCCAGCACATTATCCAGTGTGTCCGACGCCATATTCATCGGCCCGGTCATATCGTCGAAGGGCAGCATTCCACGCTGCACCCCGACAAATCCGAACCCCATGGCCTCGCTGACGCCGCGCAGCGACGGATCGCTGGACAGGACGCCGATGACCTGCCGGGCCTGCCCTAACCCCTCTGCCGCGCTTGCGAGTTCCTCGGTCGGCAGGAACAGGAGCCCGTTCTTCTGGAAAAACGGCCCGCTGGTGGCCAGCATGACATCCGGGAACAGTGCCGGCTGCTCGGAAAGCCGGGCCGACAGCGCCCAGGCGGCCTGCTTGGCGTTTTCGGGGGTCGGGGCGTCGAGGACGACGACTATCGATTCGTAGCGGCCGGGGAATTTCTTCTCGAAGGCCAGCTCGCGCTTGCGCCAATCGATGTCGGACGAAATCAGCTTGTTAATGTCGGTGCTGATCTCGAAATGTGTAGCGGTGTAATAACCCGAAACAATTGCGGCGAGCACGGAGGCAATGATCAACGCCCAAGCGTGTCGAGTGCAATATTTTACTATACGTACAAGTAAGGATGCCAGCATGTATTCCGTCGCAAAGTTGTCTCAATTTTCCGGCTCAGGTGCGGAGGACTTGCACACAGCCTCACGATTCCGGTAATTTTCTGATCTAGCGGTACCGGGAGGACGATCCTTTGGATCATATTCCCGTTGAAAGCGTTTGCCCCGACAAGCTCAATGTGGGACACGACCTGCAAGGATCGCTAAGCGCGATTGCTACACTCGCGCGCCTATATATATCTCTAACGAGTAAAGCTTCGCCCGATGAATCCCGATACAAAGCTTCTCGACACCATCAACACACCGGCCGACCTGCGTCGAATCAATCCCAAGGATCTCCAGCAGGTTGCGGACGAACTCCGGGCTGAGACGATCAGCGCCGTGGCGGTAACCGGCGGTCATCTGGGCGCCGGGCTTGGCGTCGTGGAGCTCACCGTCGCTCTCCATTACGTCTTCGACACGCCCCGTGACAAGGTGATTTGGGACGTGGGCCATCAGGCCTACCCTCACAAAATCCTGACCGGCCGCCGCGACCGCATCCGCACCCTGCGGCAGGGCAACGGTCTGTCCGGCTTCACCAAGCGGGCGGAGAGCGAGTACGACCCCTTCGGCGCGGCGCACTCCTCGACCTCGATTTCCGCCGGTCTCGGCATGGCCGTGGCGCGCGACCTGGCGAAAGACAATTACAATGTTGTCGCCGTCATCGGTGACGGCGCGATGTCGGCCGGAATGGCTTATGAAGCCATGAACAATGCCGGCGCGATGGACTCGCGTCTTATCGTGATCCTCAATGACAATGACATGTCGATTGCGCCGCCGGTCGGCGCGATGTCGGCTTACCTCGCCCGCCTGATCTCGGGCCGGACCTACCGCTCGCTGCGCAATATCGGCAAGCAGGTCGCCGCCCATCTGCCGAAGCCGCTCGAGATCGGCGCGCTGCGCGCCGAAGAGTTCGCGCGCGGCATGGTGACCGGCGGCACGATGTTCGAGGAACTCGGATTCTACTATGTCGGCCCGATCGACGGTCACAACCTCGATCACCTGCTGCCGATACTGAAGAACGTCCGTGACTCCAAGGACGGGCCGATACTGCTCCACGTCGTGACGCAGAAGGGCAAGGGCTATGCGCCCGCCGAAGCGTCCGCGGACAAGTATCACGGCGTGGTGAAGTTCGACATCGCGACCGGCAAGCAGGCTAAGGCCAAGCCGAATGCGCCGGCCTACACGAAGGTGTTCGGCGAGAGCCTGATCCAGGAGGCGCAGAAGGACGACCGTATCGTGGCGATCACGGCCGCGATGCCATCCGGCACCGGCATCGACCTGTTCGGCAAGGCGTTCCCGGACCGCACCTTCGACGTCGGCATCGCCGAGCAGCATGCGGTGACGTTTGCGGCTGGCCTCGCGACGGAAGGCTTCAAGCCGTTCTGCGCGATCTATTCGACGTTCCTGCAGCGCGCCTACGACCAGATCGTGCATGACGTCGCGATCCAGAAGCTGCCGGTGCGCTTCGCGATGGACCGCGCCGGACTGGTGGGCGCCGACGGGCCGACGCATGCCGGCTCCTTCGACGTCGCATATCTCGGCTGCCTGCCGGGCATGGTGATAATGGCCGCCGCAGACGAAGCCGAACTGCGCCACATGGTGGCGACCCAGGTCGCCATCGACGACTGCCCGAGCGCGCTGCGCTATCCGCGTGGTGACGGCGTGGGCGTGGACCTGCCGGAATTCGGCGTCCCGCTGGAGATCGGCAAAGGCCGCATCGTCCGCGAAGGGACCTCGATCGCCCTGCTCTCTCTGGGCACGCGGCTCGCCGAGTGCCTGAAGGCTGCCGACACGCTGGCCGCGCACGGGCTTTCGACCACGGTCGCGGACGCGCGTTTCGCCAAGCCGCTCGACACCGATCTGATCCTGCGCCTTGCGCGCGAGCACGAGGTGCTGGTGACGGTCGAAGAAGGCTCCATCGGCGGCTTCGGTTCGTTCGTGATGCAGCTCCTGGCCGAGCACGGCGCCCTCGATCGCGGACTGAAAGTCCGTTCGATGGTGCTGCCGGACGTCTTCATCGATCAGGACAGCCCGGCGGTCATGTACGCAAAGGCCGGACTGGACACCAAGGGTATCGTCGCCAAGGTGTTCGAGATCCTTGGCAAGGAAATTGGGGCCGAGGCGGTGCAGCTTGCCTGATGCAAGCTGACCGGAACGAAGCAATGAGCAGCGCCCGCCGCGCAGGCGGACGGGCGAACGGAGCGCGATAGGCCGATTGTCATGAAGGTGGTTTTGGCTCAGCCGCGCGGATTTTGCGCGGGCGTTGTACGTGCGATTGAGATCGTCGAGCGTGCGCTCGAAAAGTACGGCCCGCCGGTTTATGTCCGCCACGAAATCGTTCACAACAAGTATGTGGTCGAGAGCCTGAAGGCCCGCGGCGCGCGGTTCGTCGAGGAAGTGTCGGAAATTCCGCCGAACGCAGTCGCGATCTTCAGCGCGCATGGCGTCGCCAAGAAGGTCGAGCAGGAGGCGGCGGCCCGCAACCTGCCGGTGCTCGATGCGACCTGCCCGCTAGTGACCAAGGTGCACAATCAGGGCAAGCGCTATGTAGCGCAGGGGCGAACGCTGATCCTGATCGGCCATGCGGGCCACCCGGAGGTCGAAGGCACGCTGGGCCAGATTCCCGGACCGGTCGTGCTGATCCAGACCGAGGACGATGTCGCCACGCTCGACATCCCTGAGGATGCGCCGGTTGCCTACGTGACGCAGACGACGCTGAGCGTGGACGACACGCGCGGGATCATCGGCGCGCTGCAGCGGCGCTTCAAGGACATCGTCGGTCCCGAAACGCGCGACATCTGCTACGCGACACAAAACCGCCAGAGCGCCGTGCGTGACATGAGCCACGTCGTCGACCTCATTCTCGTGGTCGGCGCCAAGAACTCCTCGAACTCCAACCGTCTGCGCGAGATCGGTACGGAGGTCGGCATTCCCAGCTATCTGGTTGCGGATGGCAGCGAAGTCGACCCGGCATGGCTCGAAGGCGTTGAGACCGTGGGTATCACGGCCGGCGCGTCGGCGCCGGAAGTGCTGGTCGAGGACGTGATCGACGCACTGCGGCGGCTGGGGCCGGTCGATGTGACGACGCTGCCTGGCCGCGAGGAACATATCCAGTTTCGCCTGCCCGCCGAATTGGCGGACGTGGCGAATCGAAAGACCATCAGCAACGGCCGGTGAGCGGCAGGACTCCGTGGCCGAGGCGATCAGGAAGGCATCAAGACCGATGGCGGTACCGTTTTTCAGGGAAATGAAGTTGGGCGCCTACCTGCTCAAGCAGAAGCTGCTGGGCCGCAAGCGCTATCCGCTCGTGCTGATGCTCGAGCCGTTGTTCCGCTGCAACCTCGCTTGTGCCGGCTGCGGCAAGATCGACTATCCGGATCCGATCCTCAACCGCCGCCTTTCCGCGAAGGAATGCATCGAAGCGGCGGAAGAGTGCGGCGCACCGATGGTCGCGATCCCGGGCGGCGAACCGCTGATCCACAACGAGATCGGCGAGATCGTCAAAGGGCTGGTGGAGCGCAAGAAGTTCGTCTCGCTCTGCACCAACGCCATCCTGCTCGAGAAGAAGCTGCATTTGTTCGAGCCGTCGCCCTACCTGTTCTTCTCGGTCCATCTCGACGGACTTCGCGATCACCACGACAAGTCGGTCTGCCGCAAGGGTGTGTTCGACAAGGCCGTGTCGGCCATCAAAGCGGCCAAGGCCAAGGGCTTCGCGGTCAACGTCAACGCGACCATCTTCGACGGCCATGCCGCCGAGGACATCGCGGCGTTCCTGGACTTCTGCAACGAACTGGACGTCGGCGTCACGATCTCGCCCGGCTATGCCTATGAGCGCGCGCCCGACCAGGCGCACTTCCTGGCGCGCCGCAAGACCAAGGAGCTTTTCCGCAAGGTCTTCGCGCTCGGCAAGGGCAAGAAGTGGAACCTGACCCATTCGGCCCTGTTCCTCGACTTCCTGGCCGGTAACCAGGAATACCATTGCACGCCCTGGGGCATGCCGACGCGCAACGTCTTCGGCTGGCAGAAGCCGTGCTACCTGCTCGGCGAGGGCTACGTCAAAACCTACAAGGAACTGATGGAGACGACCGACTGGGACAGCTACGGCACCGGCCGGTATGAAAAGTGCGCCAACTGCATGGCGCATTGCGGCTACGAGCCGACCGCGGCCGACGCGATGATTTCCAACCCGCTCAAGGCGCTCAAGGTGGCGTTCATGGGCGTGAAGACGGAGGGCGAATTCGCGCCGGAGATCTCGCTCGATAACCAGCGCCCCGCCGAATACGTCTTCTCACGCCACGTCGAATCCAAGCTCGCCGAGATTGGGGATGCCGACGCTCGGCCCAAGCAGCACCTCACGGCTGCGGAGTAGCGTCGCCCGGGCCGCGCGCGTATCGAGCGCGACCCGCATCAGCGCCGGAAACTCATGCGGCCGGCGCGACAGCGCACGCATCACCGCCCCGACGTCCGTTGTGCCGTCGGGGCGCATGCCCACCAGCGCCGAACGCGGCAGCGACCGCTCCGCGGGGTCGGTGACAACGCGAATGGCAATCATCGGCAGACGATGGGCCGCCGCGGCGCGCGCGACCACATGCGATTCCATGTCGACGGCGACCGCGCCCGTCTCCTCGTGCAGCGTCCGTTTGTGATGGGGATGCGCCACCGGCGCGTCGACCCCGAGCATCGGGGCGTGCACGGCATTGGGGAGCGCGTTGAGAACCTGCCGCGACCAGGAACGGTCGGTCGCGTGGCGCGTGCCGTGGGAGACGATCTCGGAAGCCACGACGCATGAGCCGGGCCTCAGATGCGAGGCCAGCCCGCCCGCGACGCCGAAACTGACGAGACCGCCGCGTTCGGTCTCGATCGCACGATCCAGCGTCTCCGAGAGTTCACTGCCGTCGCCGCTACAGATGACGCGAACCCCCGGCCCTGCCGCGATCCGCGCTTCGAATGCCAAGCCCACCACTACGATCATTATGCTTGCAGTCCCCGTAACCCCTTGAAATTGCCCCGGTCGGATGCCTGCCTGCCCCGTAGCCACGCACCCCCATTACTGACCAGGCCCCTGGTCATCGAGGGCGCTTCTTGTCGCATTCGAAAATGCAAACCCCCAGCCTCCGGTCCGGAACCGGCGATTCCGGACCGCGCAGGCGCCAGCGTCACATGCCGTGGGTGACTTCGCCGCTGTTGCCGCGCTTGAGGTTCCGATACCGCGCTAACGCCCACAGAGGAAAGAATTTTCTGTAGCCGTGGTAGCGCAAATAGAACACACGCGGGAACCCAGTTGCGGTGAAGCGTTCCTCTTCCCAGAGCCCGTCGCTTCCTTGCGTTGAAGCAAGATAGCTGATTCCCCGCCCGACCGCCGGGTGATCGACCTCGCCGGCCGCCATCAGGGCGAGCACAGCCCATGCCGTCTGCGAGGCGGTGCTGGGCGCCGGCTCGTATTTTTCATATTCGAGCTTGTAGCTGGTGCCGTCCTCGCCCCAGCCACCGTCAGGGTTCTGGATCGAGACCAGCCATTGCGCCGCCTTGCGCATTTCCGGCGCGTCACGGCCGATTCCGGCGACGTTGAGCGCACACAGGGCCGACCAGGTTCCATAGATGTAGTTCAGGCCCCAGCGGCCGTACCAGCTTCCGTCCGCGAGTTGCGTCTTCTGCAGATAGGCGACCCCCGCCTGCATGGCTGCGCTGTTTTGCCGCGTCGCTCCCAGCTGGGAGAGCATCGAGATGACGCGGCCGGTCACGTCCTCGGTCGGCGGATCGAGCAACGCGCCGTGGTCCGCGAAGGGGATGTTGTTGAGGTAGGTGTAGTTGTTGTCGGCATCGAACGCGCCGAAGCCGCCATCGCGGCTCTGCAGGCCCTCGATCCACCGGCGCCCGCGCTCGATCGGCTCGTCGTACCGCCCGTCGGCCGCCAGGTGGCGCGCGCGGTCCATCGCCATCACGACCACCGCGGTATCGTCGAGGTCCGGATAGTGCGCATTGGCATATTGGAACGCCCAGCCGCCCGGCTGCACGTCCGGGCGCTGTTCGGCCCAGTCGCCTTTCACGTAGAGCACCTGGCGCGGGATCAGCCAGTCGAGGCCCTGGCAGGCGCGGGCCGTGGCGTGGTCGCCGCCGACTTCCAGCAAAGCGTGGGACACGAGCGCGGTATCCCAGACCGGCGAGACGCAGGGCTGGCAATAGGCTTCGTCGTCCTTGATGACGAGAAGCTTCTCGATCGACTTGCGCGCGATGGCGCGATCCGGATGATCCTCCGGATAGCCCAGCACGTCGTACATCATCACCGAATTGGCCATCGCCGGGTAGATCGCGCCGAGGCCGTCTTCGCCGTTCAGCCGCTCCTTGACGAAGGCCACCGCCTTGTCGATGGCGCGCTTGCGCAGGCTCTTGGGGAACAGCGGCTCGCAGGTGCGCAGCGCCGCATCGATGCCGCGGAAGATCAGGAACCAGGACCACTTCTGGTGCGGCGCCTTGGCCGGCGGCCCCACCGTCTGCGGCGGCTCATGGAACAGTTCGTCGATCCGCACGCCGAGCGGATTGCGCGCCTTCGGCTTGAGCGCCTGCAGCACAAGAAGCGGCACGATCACCGTGCGCGCCCAATAGGAAATCTTCGACAGGTGGAACGGAAACCACCGCGGCAGCAGCATGATCTCGACCGGCATCACCGGCACGCTGCGCCAGGGAATGACGCCGTAGAGCGACAGCAGGATCCGCGTGAACACGTTGCTGTTCACCGCGCCGCCGCGCGACAGGATCGCCTCGCGCGCCTTCCGCATGTGGTCGGCATCGGGCGATTCCCCGATCATCTTGAGCGCGAAATAGGCCTTCACGCTCGCGCTCATGTCGAACGCGCCGTCGTGAAACAGCGGCCAGCCGCCGTGTTCGCCCTGGATGCGGCGGAGGTAGACCGCGATCTTCTGCTCCAGCGCCGCATCGACCGGCTCGGCCAGATAGTGCCGCATCAGCACGTATTCGGCCGGGATCGTGGCGTCGGCTTCCAGTTCGAATACCCAGTGACCATCCGGCTGCTGCACATCGAGCAGCGCCTTGGTGGCCGCGGCGATGCGCGGCTCGAGGTCGGTATGGAGCGGCGGAGCCGAATGCGGCTGTTCGCGGTTCTCCATGGTCGTTGCGAGAGTCATCTTATCGTCAGCATCCTGAACTTCGTCAGCGCCCGGACCTTCGGTCCTCGTCGGACGAAGGCGCCGGAAACTAACCGCCCCGCGCGATCAGGTCGGCGGCGCGTTGGCCAGAGCGGATCGCGCTTTCGATGGTCGCCGGCAGGCCGGTTGCGATCCAATCACCGGCAAGCACCAGATTGCGCCAGCGCGTGCTCGGCGCCGGACGCTTTGCATTCTCTGCTGGCGTGGACGCGAAAGTCGCGCGCCGTTCGCGGACGATCTGCCATGGCGGCAGTTCGTCCGCAATCTTCGCCACCGCAGCTACTTCGCGCCAGACGTCGCGGGCGAGCTGTTCACGCGGCATTTCCAGGAGTCGATCAGCGTTACTGATCGTCACCGAAAGGCGCTGCGGAAACGCAAACAGCCACTCGGTGGTTGCGTTTAATACACCTATCAAAGGCGGGAATGCGGCAGGCGGATCGATGCGGAAATGCGCATTCACGATCGGCCGGTATTCGGTCGGGGTCGAAAGCTCCGGCACCAGGTTCGCGGCGGCGTAGGCCGGGGCAGCGAGCACCACCGCGTCCTCGGGGCCCAATAACGCCGTGTCTTCGCCGAAGTCGAGTTCCGCGACGCGGCCGCCGTCGAACCGGAGCGCCCGCAATTCGTGCCTTAACCTTATCTCGACATTCCGGGCCTGCAGGTGCTCGACGGCCGGATCGACAAAGACGTGGCTGAGGCCGGTGCGCGCGACCAGCGGACGGCAGGCGCTGCCGCCGGCGGCCAGCGTCTCGCGGATCACCGCCCCTGCCAATGCCGCCGAGCCTTCATGCGGCATGACGTTGAGCGCTGCGACCAGCAGCGGATGCACCAGCCGATCATGCAGGTTGCCGGAACAGTCAATGACCTCGCCGACCGTGGCCTGCGCCGGCGGATGCAGCAGCCGCGCGAGCTTGAGATAGTCGCTCACTCGGGTGCCCGGCACGCGCCGTTTCGGGTCCAGAATCCACCACGGGATGCGGCCCGCATTCATCCGTAGCGTCCAGCGCTGCCCGCTCGCGAAATCGGCGAACTCGAATTCCGGCTCATCCGGACCCACCAGGCGGTCCTCGGCGCCGATCGCGCGCAGGAAGGCCATGGCCGAAGTGTTGCCCGACAGGACTAGGTGGTTGCCGTTGTCGATCACGAGGTCGGTCTGGCGGTCGTAATACGAACGGCAGCGGCCGCCGATCTGACCGGTCGCCTCGTGAACGACGACCGCGGCGCCCTCCCCTCTAAGGCGGACTGCGGCGGCGAGGCCGGCAAGCCCCGCCCCGATGACATGGACTGTACGTGACATCAGAAGAACGCGTTCCGGAGGACGATCCAAATGAGGCGCGGCTTCCCGATACGCACGCGCTCGCGCGGCGGCGACCAGCCGCGGGCGACCATGCCGTCGAGAATGGCGCGATAGACTTCGCCCATGATCCGTGGCGCGCGCACGGTTCGGCGCGGCGCCGCATCCATGATGCGGAACGCCTTGGCGTAGTGCATGCGCGCCTGCTTGGCGACCGCGGCGCAAACCTCGCCTAGCCGAGGGCTCGCAATGGCCTCGCGCGGCGCCCCGGCGATCTGCGCCTTGTCGAGATCTTCGCGCGGCAAATAGAGCCGGCCGATATCGGCGTCCTCGTCCACGTCGCGCAGGATGTTCGTAAGCTGCAGCGCGAGACCGAGATGATGCGCGAGCAAGCCGCCCTCATTGTCCGGCACGCCGAACACTTTCACCGAAAGCCGCCCGACCGCACTCGCCACACGGTCGCAGTAGAGATCAAGCGTCGACCAGTCGGGCCCGATGATGTCGGCCCGCGCATCCATCTCCATGCCGTCGATGACGGCGATGAAATCCTCGCGCCGCAGCCCGAATTCGCGGACGGTCCGGGCAAGCGCGGCAAGCTGCGCGGGCGGCGCCCCCTCGTAAAGTGCGTCGATATCGGCGCGCCAGCGCGCAAGCCCTTCGAGGCGCTGAGGCCGCGGCGCGTCGGAATCGGCGATGTCGTCGACCGCGCGACAGAAGCTGTAAATCTCGAACATCGCTTCGCGCTGCGCGCGCGGCAGAATGCGCATCGCAACATAGAAAGAACTCCCGCCGGCGCGGCGCGCGGCGTTCTGCTCCTCCTGTTCGGCATCTGAAGCGCGGACGGCGCTGCTCATGAACGGACCATTCCCTGACTGCCCGGCCGGCTGCTGAACACGCGGCCGACGAGCGCCTTGCTTATACCGAGCAAAGCCGTCGCTGCCACGCCTGCCTTGCCGAGATGCACACGCTCGCTGAGCGGATCGCGCTGCTGCAGCATGCCGACCAGGCGCTCGGCGAGCGTCTGGATGACCGAAACCTCCATGGCAAGCCGGAAATCGCGGATCTGCGATGCGAACACGCTGCTCTCCTCGAGCAGCCCCGCCGTGCGCGCGGACAGGCCGCTGAGACACGCGCGCAAGGCAGGCGAGGCGCGATCCGCGCCAAACGCCTCGACCCCGATACCGGCGGCCGCGAGCGCGTCCTGCGGGATGTAGACACGTTTGAGCGTCCGGTAATCCTTGCCGCAGTCCTGAAGGTGGTTGATGACCTGCAGCGCGGCGCAGAGCGCATCATTGGCCTGCCAGAGGTCGCGGCTCTCGCCATGCACGTCGAGCACGAAGCGGCCGACCGGCATGGCCGAATAGCGGCAGTAGTCGATCAGATCATCCCAGTCGCGATAGCCCCGCTTGGTGACGTCGAGCCGGAAGGCCGTCAGCAGGTCCTGCGCATGCTGCGGCGTGATCGCGCGCTCGGCCAGCGCTTCGCGCAGGATCACGCCCACGCTGTCGGCCGTGCTCGTGCCCAAGAGGCTCGCCTCCAGCGCATCGAGATGCGCCAGTTTCTCGGCGTCGCTGAGTTCCGCGTGGTCTGCGATGTCGTCAGCGGTGCGGACGAAATTATAGAACGCCAGAATGATCCCGCGGTGGCGCGGATGGATGAGCCGCGAGGCGACCGGAAAGTTCTCGTCCCGATGACCTTTGCCGGACCGTAATTCTTCTGCCTGCGTCATCACGATTGCGACACGTTCGCCTGCGCGCGGCCTTTCCAGGCCCCGCCGCGTCCCATCACGTATTGATAGGCGGAATCGAGGGTGTAGAGCATGTAGAGGAAGGCAATCCCGGGAAGCGCGAGCCCCCACAGCGGGGACATGCGGTAGAAGCGCAAGGTGGGCTGGAAGGCGAGCGCCATCAAGAGCCACGCCGCGAAGCCGAGCACGCCCGCGACACCGCCCGCGAACAGCGCCAGCAAGGGCGGCGCAAGATAGGTCAGCGCAAGGCCGGCGACCGTGCCGAGCAGCAGCAGCGGCGAGTAGCGTAGCTGTGCGTAGGCCGACCGCGCGATCATCCGCCGGACTTCCGCCCAACCGAGGTAGGGCCGGATGCTCTCGACGCGCTCGGTCAGTCCGAGCCAGATCGGCCCCTGCTTCTTCATCGCGCCCGCCAGCGCGCAATCGTCGATCAGCGCGCCGCGGATGACCTCGATCCCGCCTGCGCGGCGCAGCGCATCCGCCTTCACCAGCATGCAGCCGCCGGCAGCGGCGGCGGTGCCGTGGTCGGGGCGGTTCACCCACGGGAACGGGTAGAGCATCTGAAAGAAGAAGATGAAGGCCGGCACATGGATGCGCTCGGCAAGGCTCTCGCAGCGGAGCTTGGCCATGAACGAGGTCAGCACGTAGCCGCCGCCTTGCGCCTTGGAGGCCAGCCAGCGTACTGAATCGGGCGCATGCTCGATGTCGGCGTCGGTCAGCAGGAGGTATTCCGGCTGCTGGGGAAGTTGCCCGGCCGCCTCGATCCCTTGCTTGACGGCCCACAGCTTGCCGGTCCAGCCCGGCGGCAAGGTCCGGCTCTCCACGACCTGCAGCCGCCCCTCCTGCCCCGCCGCTACCGCCGCCCGCCGGGCGACGTCGGCCGTGCCATCGCTGCTGTCGTCATCGACCAGGATCACGGCAAGCGGCCCCGGATAATCCTGGCGCAGGAGCGAGCCGATGCTGGCTGCGATGCAGTCAGCCTCGTCGCGGGCCGGAACGACCGCCGCCACCGCCGGCCAGGCCGCGGGCGCAGGCAAGGCTGCAGCGTCGCGCTCCCGGCCAAGCCAGAAGCGCCCATGCGCCGCCACCAGATATATCCAGATCGCCAGCGCCGCCGCTGAGATCGCTACGTTTAGCATCGCCGGACCAACATCTTGCCGCTTGCACGGCCTCATTCTAGAAGTTTGCCAAAGTCGCCGAGCCTGCCCCTATCCCAGAGCCCCGGGTCGCGTCCACTCCCGTCGGGCGGGGATGCAGGCAGCGAACGCCTCACAATCACGGCGGATATAGCCGAAAGTCATCGATTTAAGGAAAAAAGTCCCTTGAACACTCCCGCGAACGCCGCCGCCCAATTCCAGCAACAGCTCGACCAGGTTGCGAACGAAATCGAAAGCCTGCTCGATCGCCTGCTCGGCCCTGAACTGCTCGCAGGCGAGCGCGCGCGACCCGCGCGCCTGATGGAGGCGATGCGCTACGCCAGCCTCGGCGGCGGCAAGCGCTTCCGCCCGTTTCTTGTGGTCGAAAGCGCCGCGCTGTTCAAGGTGCCCCGCGAACGGGCCTTGCTGGCCGGCGCGGCCCTCGAATGCATCCACTGCTATTCGCTGGTGCATGACGACCTGCCGGCGATGGACAATGACGACCTGCGCCGGGGCCGGCCGACGACCCACAAGGCCTTCGACGAGGCGACCGGCATTCTCGCCGGCGACGGCCTGCTCACCCTCGCCTTCGACATCGTGGCGCGGCCCGAGACCCACCCCGATCCGGCCATCCGCAGCAACCTCGTGCTGGCGCTCGCGCGCGGCTCCGGAATCGGCGGCATGGTGGGCGGGCAGATCCTCGACCTCGGTGCGGAGGGGCGTTTCAACGGCGGCAAGGTCCAGGCGCTCGGACAGAGCGAGATTGAGACCCTGCAAGGGATGAAGACAGGCGCGCTCCTGCGCTTCGCCTGCACTGCCGGCGCCATCCTGGGCGGTGCAAACGCGACCCAGCGGACGGCGCTCGAGCGCTACGGCGCGGCGGTGGGCGAGGCATTCCAGATCGCCGACGACCTGCTCGACGTCGAAGGCGACGCCGCGACGGTTGGCAAGGCGATCGGCAAAGATGCCGCCCTGAACAAGGGGACGCTGGTAACGCTGCTCGGCATCACCGGGGCGAAAGAGCGGCTGGCCGCGCGCGTCGCCGAGGCCGAGGAAGCGCTGGCGCCGTTCGGCAAGGACGCCGACATCCTCAAGGCCGCAGCGCATTTCGTCGCCTACCGGCAGGCCTGACAATCCACCACCGGCGCAAACTCAGGTTGCGCCGACGGTCTTGTTTCCCGCGCTGAGACTTGTTTTGTGGCGACAATGTTGTCGACAGACGAGTCCGTGCGTCCTTGCTGACGCGCGCTTCTACTGAAAGGAAATCGATCTTGTTGTCCGTTCTTTCCGCCCGCCCGACAAGTCGCGCCCTCGCCGCCGGCGCGCTGATGCTGGCTCTTTCAGTCCCGACGATCGCAAAGGCGCAGGCGGAGCAGTACCCGAACCGCGTCATTCGCATCGTGCAGCCGTTCGCGCCCGGCGGATCGACCGACGTGCTCGCGCGCGGGCTGGCGCAGAAGCTCCACGAAGCGATGGGCCAGCCGGTGGTGGTCGAGGCGCGGCCCGGCGCGAACGGCGTCGTGGCGTCCACGGCCGTCGCCCGCTCGGCCCCCGACGGCTATACGATGCTGCTGATCACCGGGTCGCACAGCGCCAACCCGCATACGATGAAGAACCTGCCCTATGACGCGCTCAAGGACTTCACGCCGATCACCCAGCTTGCGGGATCGTACGGCCTCGCGCTCCTCACCAATCTTCCGGTGAAGTCGGTTGCGGAGCTCACCGCGCTCGCAAAGCAGAAGCCCGGCGCGCTGACCTACGCGACCGCCGGTGTCGGCAACCTGACCCATGTCGCAGGCGCCCTTTACGAAAAGCGCGCGGGAATCGAGATGATCGCAGTCCCGTATAACGGGGCTACCCTGATCCCCGATACGATGAGCGGCGGGGTCAGCATGACCTTCAACTCGCTGATCACGGCCGTCCCGCTGGTGAATCAGGGGCAGCTCAAGGCGCTCGCGATCACCGGCGACCGCCGCTCGCCCGCTTTGCCCGACACGCCGACGATGACGGAAGCGGGCGTCAAAGACTACGAACTCACCGGCTATTTCGGCATCTTCTTTCCGGCCGGCGTTCCGCGCGACCGCGTGGAGCGCATCCACCAGGAAACCGTCAAGGCGCTCGCCTCGCCGGAACTCAAGCGGATCGTCGAACAGAACGGCCTCTTTGTCGTGGGATCGACGCCCGACGAGTTCGCCGCCTATGTGGCGCGCGATCACGCCTATCAGGGCGGCCTGATGGAAGAACTCGGGCTCAAGGCGAAGTAGGAATTAAGGGGGAAGCACGCATGAGCAACGCTCCGAAGCCGGCAGGCGAGATCAAGACGATCGTGGAAGAGGCGCGGACCGGCAGCGGCTTCCCCTTCATCTTCGAAAAAGATGTGCCCGTCACGATGAGCGACGGGCTCGAACTGCGGGTCAACGTGTTCCGGCCCGTGGCCGAAGGCCGTTATCCCGTGGTGATGTCGCACGGCATCTATGGCAAGGACGTGCATTTCGACCTCGCCTTCAAGCCGCAGTGGGACAAGCTGAAGCAGATCTATCCCGAGATCGACCAGGGCGAGTCGACGGGCCGCTTCCTGCGCTGGGAGATTCCCGATCCCGAGCGCTGGGTGCCGGACGGCTACGTCATCGTGATGGCGGACACGCGCGGCAGCGGCAAGTCGCCGGGCTATCTCGATCCGCGCCAGCCGCGCGAGAACGAGGATTACTACGACCTGATCGAATGGGCTGGCACCCAGCCCTGGTCGAACGGCAAGGTCGGCCTGCTTGGCATTTCCTACCTCGCGATCAATCAATGGAAGGCGGCCGCGCTCAACCCGCCGCATCTCGCCGCGATCTGCCCCTGGGAAGGCCACTGGGACCATTATCGCGACGCCAGCCATCACGGCGGCATCCTCTCCAGCAGCTTCGCTGCCGGATGGTGGCCGCGTCAGGTGCTGTCGAACCAGCACGGCAACGGCACGACGCACTACATGGACCCGGACACCGGCGAGCGCTCGACCGGGCCCGCGATCAGCGAAGACCTGCTCCAGGGCAACCGCGAGGATCACCCCGGAAACCATCTGCGCCACAAGCTGGACGACCTCTGGCACAAAACCCGCACGCCCGATCTTTCCAGGATCGAGGTGCCGCTGCTGTCGGCCGGCAACTGGGGCGGACCCGGCGTGCATCTGCGCGGCAACGTCGCGGGCTTCGTGGAGTCCGCATCGAAGGAGAAGTGGCTGTCGCTCCACATCGGCACCCACTACGAGAGCTTCTACCTTCCATCCTACGTCGCGATGCAGAAGCGCTTCTTCGACCGCTATCTCAAAGGCATCGATAACGGCTGGGAGAAAGAGCCGCCGCTGCGCATCGAGGTGCGCGACGTGCATGGCGGCGCCGCCGTCCGCCACGAAAAGGAATGGCCGATCGCACGCACGCAGTGGACGCCCTTCCACCTCGACGCGGCCGGCACGGCGCTGTCGACCGAGAAGCCCGCCGCGGAGGCGCGCGCGACCTACGACGCCATGGGCGATGGCGTCAGCTTCTCGACCGCGCCATTCGCCGAGGACACCGAGATCACCGGCTACGTCGCGGCGCGGCTGACCATCGCCTCCTCGACTACCGACATGGACATCTTCGCAGTCCTGCGCGCCTTCGGCCCCGACGGCAAGGAAGTCATCTTCATCGGCGCGCACGAGCCGACGCCGGTGTCGCGCGGCTGGCTGCGCGCCTCGCACCGCAAGCTCGATCCGGCGCGCTCGACGCCGTATCGACCTTACCTCGCGCATGACGAGATCCAGAAGCTGACACCCGGTGATCTCTACATCGTCGATGTCGAGATCTGGCCGACCAGCCTCGTGCTTCCGAAGGGCTACCGGCTGGTGCTGACGCTCATGGGCAAGGACTTCGAGATCGAAGGCATTCCGGGCCGCATCCTGCACAATCACCCGGAGGATCGCCCCGCGGCGGAGTTCGGCGGGACCAACACCATCGTCACCGGCGGCGCGCACGAATCCTATCTGCTGCTGCCGGTCATTCCGGCCAAATAGGCGCCGGTCAATAACGCGCCCTGGGCGTGGTGATTAAAGCATCGCTCCGAAAAAGCCTGCCCCGGACCCGATCCGGGGTGGTCGCCGGTTTTCGGAAAATGCGATGCTTGAACAAGAACCTAAGGCATCATGCCAATTCATAGAATCGGCATGATGCCTTACGGATGCCACCAGCGGCCGCCGAGCACCACGCCTTCGGACACGATCTTCCTGTCGCCGGTCATGTGTTCGCCGGTCGCATCGACATAGTCGAACGCGCCCTTCTGCACGCTCAGGATCGTCGCATCGCCGACGCTGCCGGGCTTGAGCGAGCCAAGTTCCGGCCGCTTGAGCGCCATCGCGGCATTGACAGTCGAGGCCGCGATCACGGCGTCAAGCGGCATGCCCATGCAGAGGAACTTCGACAGCGTCGTCACCTGGTCGAAGGCCGGACCGTCGATACAGACGGTGTGAATGTCCGACGAGATCGTGTCCGGATAGAAGCCGTTGGCGAGCATCGCGCGCCCGGTCTTGAACGCGAATGACGCCTTGCCGTGGCCGATGTCGAAATAGACGCCGCGCTCGCGGGCGCGCAGCACCACATCCTTGACCCTGCCCTGGTGATCCACCGGCGCATTCGGGAACGGCCGGAAAGCATGCGTGAGCACGTCGCCGGGCCGCAGCCGCTCCACGACTTCCTCGTAGCTCGGCGGCGGAAAGTCGATGTGGCACATCAGCGGCAGGGCGGCCTCGTTGGCCGCCTGCAGCGCGATGTCGAGCGGCGCCGTGCCCGACGTGCCGCTCGCGCCGCGGCCGACGCGCACCTTGATGCCGACGATGACGTCGCGGTTGGCATCGGCGACGGCCACCGCTTCGGCCGGCGCCATCAGCCGCATTTCCTCGCTCTCGCCCACCATCACCGTCTTCGAGAACGCGAAGATGCCGGCGAAGGAAACGTGCAGATAAGCGAGGATGCGCACCGCGCTCTGCTCGATCACATGTTTGCGGAAGCCGGCGAAGTTGCCCGGACCGGCGCTGCCGGTGTCGATCGCCGTCGTCACGCCGCTCCTGCGGCAGAATTCCTCGGCGTCGATACCGAGCGAGGTGCCGCCCCAATAGACATGCGTGTGCATGTCGATGAGGCCGGGCGCGACGATCGCACCTGAAACATCGCGCACCTCGGTCCCGGCGTCGGCCGCGAGATTGTCGCCGACCCAGGCGACCTTGCCGCCCGCGAAGGCGACATCGGTGATGCGGTCGATCGCCTGCGAGGGATCGATGACGCGGCCGCCCTTGAGGATGAGATCGAACGCCATGTGCATTGCCTCGCCGTCAGCCTCGCCTCTATGCTTGGGCGAATTGAACGACGAAGCGGTGCGGCCGGCAAGCCCAGGCCTTACACCGCAGCCGACTCCAACCGGGAGAGCCCTCGCGATGAGCCGCATCCTCCGTATCGCCGCCGCCCAGTCGGGCCCCGTACAGCGGGCCGACAGCCGGCAGGCCGTCGTCAAGCGCATGCTCGACCTGATGGATAAGGCCAAAGCGCAGAAATGCGACTTCGTGAACTATACCGAGCTTGCGCTGACCACCTTCTTCCCGCGCTGGTACATGACCGATCAGGCCGAGGTGGACTCCTGGTTCGAGCGCGAAATGCCGAACGCCGCGACGCGCCCGCTGTTCGAGCGCGCGGCGGAGTACAAGATCGGCTTCTCCTTCGGCTATGCCGAACTGACTCCGGAGGGACGGCGTTTCAACACCTCGATCCTGGTCGACCGCGACGGCAGGATCGTCGGCAAGTACCGCAAGGTGCACCTGCCGGGACATGACGCATTCGATCCGGAACGCGCGTTCCAGCACCTCGAAAAGCGCTATTTCGAGCCCGGCGACCTCGGCTTCAATGTCTGGCGCAGCATGGGCGGCATCGTCGGCATGTGCATCTGCAACGACCGGCGCTGGCCCGAGACCTATCGCGTGATGGGCCTGCAGGGGGTGGAACTGATCGTGCTCGGCTTCAACACCCCGTCGGTGAATTCGCAGAAGTCCGGCGAGAGTGCGGAAAAGCGCATCTTCCACCACCGCCTGTCCCTGCAGGCCGGGGCCTACCAGAATTCGACCTGGGTGGTGGCGACCGGCAAGGCCGGCGTCGAGGACGGGCACCCGCTGTTCGGGGCAAGCTGCATCGTCAATCCGGACGGCGAGATCGTCGCAGAGGCGCAGACCGAGGACGACGAACTCGTGGTCGCCGACTGCGACCTCGATGCGACGCGCTTCGGCAAGGAGACGGTGTTCGACTTCAAGCGCCACCGGCGCATCGAACACTACGGCCGGATCACGGGCCAGACCGGCGTGACGTTGCCGCCCGACGCCTGACGCGCCGCCCCGGCAGGATCGGCGGATGGCCTTTGCCGTGCGCCGCCGGAGTGTGCCAAAAGAGGCCGCAAGAGCGAGAAACAGGGGGCCGTTGGAGAAGGCAATGGAACAGTTCGATCTGGTAATTCGCGGCGGTACGGTCGCGACTGCGGCCGACGTCATGCAGGCCGATGTCGGGATCAAGGACGAGGCCGTCGTCGCGCTCGGCCGCGGGCTTGCGCCGGGCGCGCGCGAGATCGACGCAACCGGCAGACTGGTGTTGCCGGGCGGCGTGGACCCGCACGCCCATATCGAGCAGCTGGCCGCCTCCGGCATGATGAATGCCGACACGTTCGAGACCGCGACGACGTCAGCGGCTTTCGGCGGCACCACCACCGTGATCTCGTTCGCGGCCCAGCATGTCGGCATGAACCTGCGCAAGGTCGTCGACGACTATCACGCCTGCGCCGAGCGCGGCGCCGTCGTCGATTATGCCTTCCACATGATCCTCGCCGATCCGACCGAGGAGACGCTGGCCCGCGACGTGCCGCCGCTCGTGAAGGCCGGGCATTCCTCGCTCAAGGTGTTCATGACCTACGACCGCCTGAAGGTCGACGACATCCAGCTTCTCGACGTGCTTTCGGCTGCGCGCGACAACGGCGCGTTCGTTGCCGTGCATGCCGAGAACCACGGCATGATCACCTGGATGTCGAAGCGGCTGCTCAAGGGCGGCAACAACGCTCCGAAATTCCACGCCATCGCGCATCCGCGCGCTGCCGAGGCGGAAGCGATCACGCGGCTCGTCGCCTGCGCCGCGCTGGTCGACCAGCCGATCATGGTGTTCCACGTATCGACCGCCGAAGGCGCGGCGGTGATCCGCCGGGCGCGCGGCGACGGCCTCAAAGTGTTCGGCGAGACCTGCACGCAGTATCTCACGCTGAGCAAGCACGACATGGACAAGCCCGGCATCGACGGCGCGAAGTGGATGTGCAGCCCGCCGCTGCGCGAGAAGTCCGACCACGACGCGCTCTGGCAGGCGCTCGCGCTCGGCGACCTGCAACTGATCTCGTCCGACCATGCGCCCTATCGCTTCGACAAGAGCGGCAAGCTCGCATCGGGAGACTCGCCGAACTTCAAGCAGATCGCCAACGGCATGCCGGGCGTGCAGGCGCGGCTGCCGATCGTGTTCAACGAGATGGTCTCGCGCGGACGCTTCGACGTCACGCGCTTCGTCGAATGGACATCGACCGGGCCGGCGAAGATCTATGGCCTCTATCCGAAGAAGGGCACGATCGCGATCGGCACCGACGCCGACATCGCGATCTGGGACCCGGACAAGGAAGTGACCTTCGGCGACGCGGACGTGAAGGACGGCGCGGGTTACACCGCCTATGCCGGACGCACGGTGAAGGGATGGCCGGTGACGGTGCTGCGCCGCGGCGCGGTCATCGTCGACGGCGGCGCGCTGAGTGCGAAGCCGGGCAGCGGAAAGTTCCTGCCGCGCGAGGCCGGGCCGGCCGCAAAGCCGCTCGGCCGCCCCTCCCCCGAATTCGACCCGCGCACGAACTTCAACGCGCGGCTGGATTGATAGAGTTCTCTCCGAGCTGATTTGGAATTCTGCGCTGTCATCCCGGACGCGCTCTCGAGCGCGATCCGGGATCCATTTTTCCATATGTCACACAGGCGCGCCTAATTCGTCACGCGCATGCCCCCGAAGACGCCGAGGCCGGGGCGAAGAAAGCCGGTCGGACTCTGGTAGCGCACATCGAACAGATTGTCGGCGCGCGCGAACACCTTGACGTTTTCGTTCACCTGATAATTCGCGGCGACGTTGACGACGGTGTGGCCGGGCGCTTCCAGACGCGGCGTCTGGAAATCACGGCTGCGGTCGATCCACGAGCCGATGTGCAGGATCATCGCCGAAAGCGTGAGCGGGTCATAGGGATTCCAGATCGCAGTCGCACTCGCCTTGTGGCGCGGACGACGGATCAGTTCGAGCCCGGTGTCGTTATCGATGGCATCGGTATAGGTGTAGTCGCCGCGCACCCGCAGGCGGTCGGTGACCGCGACGGCGACGAATGCCTCGACGCCCTGCGTTTTCGCCGAGCCCAGGTTCTCGTAGCTCGAGATCATGGTGACCGGATCGTAGGTGCCGACGATGAGATTGGTCAGGCGGTTGTTGAAATAGGTCGCGCCGAAGCGGACGCGATCGCCGAACACCGGCTGCTCGAAACCGACATCGAAGCCGAAGTTCTCTTCCGGCTTCAGGTTCGGATTGCCGAAGGCAAAGAACGCGGGATAGTCGACGAAAAGCTGCTCCAGCGTCGGCGCCTTGAAGCCGGTCCCCACGCTGCCCTTGAGCTGTGTGCCGGTCGCCGCGAAGGTATAGGTCGGGGCGACGCGCCAGGTGACGTGACTGCCGAAACGGTCGTTGTTGTCGTAGCGGATGTTGGACGCGACGAAGAGGTTGTCGAAGAACCGCGACTGAAGCTCGACGAATGCGCCCTTGTTGCCGTTGTCGTGCTCCGCCGAATCGCTTCGCAGACGCTCCCACTCGGCGTCGGCACCCAGCACCAGAGTCTGTCCCTGCATCACCGCGATCTGCCCGCGCCAGTCCGCCTTCACGCGTTCGCCTTCGTAACGATACGTCGCCGGATCGGGCGCAACCTCGGTGCGTCGATGTTCGACGAAAGCGAGCCCCAGCAGATTCTGGAACCGACCGTCGAACAGCGACCATTCGGCCTCGCCGCGGGTGGCGAAAGTCTTCTGGTACTGCATGCTCTGCTGCGCCGCCGGCACGCTCGGAAACACCATGTAGTCGTCGCCGGTGAAGTGCAGCACCGAATCGGTGTAGCGGGCCACGAAGTTGACCCGGAAATCTTCGTTGAACTGATAGCCGAGCTTCGTGGACAGCGTGACGTTGTCGTAGAGATTGCCGATGGCGCGCCGGCCGGGCGGCAGCAGTTCTTCCGGCGTCACCGGCACATTGGTCGAGCGCAGATGCGCGACATTGAAGGCGTAGTCGAAGCGATCGTAGGAGCCCGACAGGCTGCCGAACTGGTTGAAGGTGCCGAACGAACCGCCTTCAATCGTACCGGACACTTTTGCCGGACCGCTGCCGCGCTTGGTGGTGATCGCGATCACGCCGCCGAGCGCGTCGGCGCCATAGAGCCCGCTCTGGGGACCGCGCAGAATTTCCATGCGTCCGATGTCGGACGTCGTAAGGTGCCCGAACTCGAAGCTGCGCGCCGGCGTGCTGGGGTCGCTCATGTCGATCCCGTCGACCAGCACCTTGGTATGGCGCGCATCGGTGCCGCGCATGAATATCGAGGTCTGACCGCCGGGCCCGCCCGACTGG
>Ga0182739_1000742_pt1 | contig 38325 bp, 40 predicted proteins | sample eDN5th30CBELigBY_FD_128873 | JGI IMG/M metagenome (GOLD analysis project Ga0182739, IMG submission 128873) | Enriched backyard soil microbial communities from Emeryville, California, USA - eDNA 5th pass 30_C BE-Lig BY (version 2) (version 2) | ecosystem: Environmental > Terrestrial > Soil >... | reverse complement strand
TCAAGGTCAAGTGCGCGCGGCGCCAGGAGTTCGTCATCGTCGGCTATACCGCGCCCAAGGGCAGCCGGGCCGGACTGGGCGCATTGCTGCTTGCCGTCACGGAGTCCGACGGCAGCCTCCGCTACGCCGGCAAGGTCGGGACAGGATTCGATGACCAGAGCCTCGTTGCCCTGCAAAAGCGCCTGGCGGCCATCGAAACCGAACGCAAGCCCGTCACGGGCGCGCCCGCCGGGGGCGGCGTGCGCTGGGTCAAGCCGACACTGCTCGCGGAAGTGTCCTTCGGCGACTGGACCCATGGCGGCCATATCCGCCATGCGGTGTTCCGGGGCCTGCGCCAGGACAAGCCGGTGCGAGCAATTTCCAGGGAGAAGGCCGTGCCGGTCAAGGACATCGAGGACGACGCCGCCATCGGCCAGTCCGCCAAAACGTCATCGCGCGTTGCAAAAACGGCGCGTCCCAAGGGCGGCAAGCTTACCCACCCGGATCGCGTCATCGACCCGTCCACCCAGCTCACGAAACTGGATCTGGCCCGTTATTACGGGCTGATCGCACCGCTGATGCTGGAGCACCTGAAAGGCCGCCCGGTGTCCTTCCTGCGCGCGCCGGCCGGCATCGAGGGGGAGTTCTTTTTCCAGAAACACCTGGAAGCCGCCATGCCGGGTGTGAAGGCGCTGCCGGCGCGGCTGGATCCGGATCATCCCCCCTTGCTGGAAGTTCCGACGCAGGAAGCCATCCTGTCCGCCGTCCAGATGAATGTCATCGAATTCCACACCTGGAACGCCGTCAAGACCGCCATCGGCAAGCCCGACCGCATGCTGTTCGACCTGGACCCAGGCGAGGGCGTAGCGTGGCCGACGATGCAGCAGGCCGCCGGCCTGGTGCGCGTGCTGCTGCGGGAAATCGGCCTGCAGGCCTGGCTCAAGACCAGCGGGGGCAAGGGGCTGCACGTGGTGGTGCCGCTGCGCAGGCAATACGGGTGGGACACGGTCAAGGCGTTTTCCCAGGCCATCGTGCAGCATCTGGCGCGCACGCTGCCGCAGTTGTTCGTGGCCAAGAGCGGGCCGAAGAACCGGGTGGGCAAGATATTCGCCGACTACCTGCGCAACGGCTTCGGCGCGACGACCGTCTGCGCCTGGTCGGCGCGGGCCCGCCCCGGGCTGGGCGTCTCCGTGCCGGTGGCGTGGGAAGAACTGGACAAGCTGACCGGCGGGGCGCACTGGACCATTCGCGACATTCACGGGCGGCTGGACGTGGGCAACGCGCCCTGGGCCGACTACGCCCCGCAGTCGCTGGGCCGCGCCATGGCCGCGATGGAGTTCAAGCCATGATGCGCGCGCCTGGGGCGACGGCCGCCGCGCAGGCCGCCATTTCAATTCGTTGCATCCGGCCGAGGGGCCGTAGGCAAAATGCGCCAAGCATGATTACCCTTTTGCAGCACCCACGCCGCAAGGAGGCTTCCTATGCCACCCCCTGTCTCTCCCTCGGGCGTCATGGACCGCCCGGACGGCTACGGCGTTGTCAGCCGAAGCCTGCATTGGCTGATGGCCGCGCTGCTGGCCTGGCAGTTCACCAGCGCGGCGGTGCGGCAGCTCCTGCCCGAAACGCCGATCGAGGCGTTCTTCTGGTCCACCCACACCTCGCTGGGGTTCCTGCTGCTGATCCTTGTGCTGCTGCGCGGGGTCTGGGCGCTGGTGAACCTTGGGCGACGGCCGGACAGCGGCCTGCTGGCGGGCCTGGGGCACCTCGTCCTGTACCTGCTGATGATCGCCATTCCCACGCTCGGGATACTGCGTGCGTATGCGCGCGGCCGGGGATATTCCCCGTTCGGCATTCCGGTTTTCAGCCCGCGCGACCAGGAGATCGAACCCCTGGTCGAGCTTGCCAATGCCTGGCACGGGCTCCTGGGCTGGACCCTGCTGGCGCTGATCGTCGGGCACATCGGCATGGCCTTCCTGCATCGCCGGGCGGACGGGCGGCGTGTCTTGACGCACATGACCAAAGGGTCGTGACGGCCGGGCCGCCCCTATGCAAAGGAGGCAATCATGCAGCGCGATGAGCTGTTGGCCCTGATGATTTCGATTTCCGCGCCCGCGCCCCGGCTGGACGAATGGGACCGGGTGCTGTCGATGTACGCCGGATACCTGGAGGAGGTCGCCCCCAAACTGTCGGAAAAGGAACTGGGCAATTTGATTGGCGCCGGCGCCATGTTCTATCGGACGCTATGCCAGGCCAACGCCTATCGGCAGGAATCCGTGTGGGGGCGGCGCAAGAAGGAGGGCTAGCGGGGACGGGCGACGCGCAGGGCGGTCGCCCGGGTGGCCTGGCCGCTCATGCGACCAGGCGGTACGCCACGCCCAGGCTGAACAGCAGCGCGGTGCCAAGCGCCCAGAACGCCAGCGACAGCCAGGCGCTCAGGGGGACGCGGGCCGACGGCTCCGCCTCGCCGGGATGGCGCGGCGACGGCGGGATCTCCTCGTTGGCCGCACTCGGGCAGGGCGCGATCGGTGCGGCGCCGGCCGGGCGAGGGGTTCCCAAAGACACCATCATATTTCCGACCTGGGTCGGGGCAAAAACGGGTTCCGGCGAGCTCATGGGGGTCCTCCGTAATCAGGGTTAGGTGACCAAAGGCGCAACCCCTTCAGCAAGCGGCGTGCCCGGCCGGTCGCCGCCATGTGGACGGTCCGGACGCCCGGCACTTCCCGTCTCCCCCTCAAACACTTACGATACCGGCAGGCGTCGGGCGGATTCCGCCGCGCTTGCCCGAATCGACTGACACGTGACGGCCGCATTTCAACCACGGAGCATTCATGAACGGTTACCCAGATACTCTTCTCCTGATCGACAACGAATGGCGCGAGGCCCGCGGCGGCGCGCGCATCGACGTCGTCAACCCCGCCACCGGCCAGAAGATCGGCCAGGTGGCCAGCGCCGGCCGCGAGGACCTCGACCTCGCGCTGGCGGCTGCGCAGCGCGGCTTCGAGACGTGGCGCGACACGTCCGCCCATGAGCGTTGCGCCATCATGCGCAAGGCAGCGGTCCTCCTGCGCGAGCGCGCGGACGACGTGGCGCGCCTGCTGACGCAGGAACAGGGCAAGCCGCTTGTCGAAGCGCGCGGCGAAGTCCTGGCCGGCGCCGACATCATCGACTGGTTCGCCAATGAGGCGCTGCGCGTCTACGGCCGCATCGTGCCGGCGCGCAACCCGGCGGCCCAGCAACTGGTCATCAAGGAGCCGGTCGGCCCCGTCGCCGCGTTCACGCCCTGGAACTTCCCGGTCAACCAGATCGTGCGCAAGCTGGGCGCGGCCCTGGCCACCGGCTGCTCCTTCCTGGTGAAGGCGCCCGAGGAAACTCCGGCCTCGCCGGCGGCGCTGCTCAATTGCTTTGTCGACGCGGGTATCCCGAAGGGCGTGCTGGGCCTGGTGTTCGGTTCGCCGGCCGAGATCTCCAGCTACCTGATCCCGCATCCGGTGATCCGCAAGGTCACCTTCACGGGCTCCACGCCGGTCGGCAAGGAGCTGGCCGCGCTGGCGGGCCGCCACATGAAGCGCGTCACCATGGAACTGGGCGGCCACGCCCCGGTGATCGTGGCCGAGGACGCCGACGTGGAATTGGCCGTCAAGGCCTCGGGTGGCGCGAAATTCCGCAACGCCGGCCAGGTCTGCATTTCGCCGACGCGCTTCCTGGTGCACAAGAACGTCAAGGCGGCGTTCGAGCAGGCGTTCGTCGCCCAAGCCGAAAAGCTCAAGTTGGGCGATGGCCTGACCGAAGGCACCACGCTCGGCCCGCTGGCCAACGACCGCCGCCTGGCGGCCATGGACAAGATCGTCAAGAACGCCAGCGAGAAGGGCGCACGGATCGCCACCGGCGGCAAACGCGTGGGCACCGCGGGCAATTTCTTCGCGCCCACGATTCTCACCGACGTCCCGCTCGAGGCCGATATTTTCAACGAAGAGCCGTTTGGTCCCATCGCGGCGATCCGCAGCTTCGAGACGCTGGATGAAGCCATCCGCGAAGCCAACCGCCTGCCCTACGGCCTGGCCGCCTACGCCTTCACCCGCTCGTTCAAGTCGGTGCACGAGCTGTCGCGCCGCCTCGAAGTGGGCATGGTGTGGATCAACCAGCCCGCCACGCCGTCGGCCGAACTGCCGTTCGGCGGGGTGAAGGATTCGGGCTACGGCTCCGAAGGCGGCCCCGAGGCGCTGGAAGCCTATCTCGTCACCAAGGCGGTGTCGGTCGTCGGCGTCTGACCTCGTGTCAGGCCCGCGCGCCTGACCCGATCCCCCGCCGGGCTGGATCCGGCGGGGGATTCTTTTGGCCGATAGGCGCCCACTCGCGCCTGTCGCAAAATGGCGCAGCCCCTCGCGGCGCTCTCCAATTGATATGGGTGCTTACGCACCGTTGCCGATCCGGCCCTCCCTGCGCAGGTAAGGTCTCCCTGACAATGTCGACCCCGGAGATTCACGCATCGATGCTTTCCTTGCCGCCCACCAAGTCCCTTGCCCGGCACAGAACCTCAACCGGCCCGGCCATGAGCTGGCTGCAAGAACGCAGGCAGTTCGTCAAGGCGCTGCTATCCAATCCCGCGGCCGTGGGGGCGGTGGCCCCTTCGGGCGCGGCGCTTGCGGCGGCCATCACCGAAACGATCCAGCCCCAGGGCGGTAAAGTCCTTGAACTGGGCTGCGGCACTGGCGTGTTCACCCGTGAAATGCTGCGCAAGGGCATCGCGCCGTCCAGTCTGGTCCTGGTCGAGCAGGACTCCGAAATGAGCTCCAGCCTGCGCACCCAGTTTCCCGAGGCGGCCGTCCTGCAGGTGTCCGCGCAGGACCTGTCGCGCGACAGCCATCCGGAACTGCATGGCATCGGCGCGGCCATCTGCGGCCTGCCGCTGCGCAACATGAGCCACGTGCACCATCGCAAGCTGCTCACCGCGGTATTCGAGGCGATGCATCCGGACGGCGCCATGCATTTCTTCACGTATGGCGTGCGGTGCCCCATTTCTGCGCGCGTGCTGGAAGACTGCGGCCTGCACGCCCGGCGGGTGCGGTTTGTCCCGCTCAACCTGCCGCCGGCCTCCGTATACAGCCTCAGCCGGGCGCGATGACGCCGCTAGGATGGCGGATGGCCCGTGAACATCGTTTCGGGCCCGGGAACGCCACGGGTTTAAGGTAAGGATCTGTTGCCGTCCCATGCCCATCGGGCGGGCAGGGCATCGAGAGGCCGGCAAGCGTGTCGCCTGCCGGCCTTGCTGCTTGCGGAGCGGCAACCAGGCCGCCGCTGGCTAGGCCAGGAAAGTCAGCATGCCGTTGCTCAGGTCGTACATCGACCCGACGATCTTGATCTTTCCTTCCTTTTCCAGCCCCGCGAGGATGGGGCTGTTCTTGCGGATGGCCTCCACGGTGTGCAGGACGTTGGTCCTGGCCACGGCGTCGACGAACTCGGCATTCTTGCCGCTGCGATCGCCCGTGTACTTGGTCGCCTCGACTGCCGGCTTGATGACCTCCAGCAGCCCGGTCAGGTGACCTAGTTTCACGTTGTCGATGGCGCCGGCCACCGCGCCGCACGCCGTGTGTCCCATGACCAGGATCACTTTGGCGCCCGCCGCCGCGCAGGCGAACTCCATGCTGCCCAGCAGATCGTTGTTGGAAATGTTGCCCGCGATCCGTCCGTTGAAGGTGTCGCCGATCCCGGTGTCCAGGATGATTTCCGCCGGGGCGCGCGAATCGATGCAGCTCAGGATCACCGCCGCGGGAAACTGCCCCAGGGCGCTCGAGCGCTTCTGCGCGAGGTAGTCGTGCTTCTGGGGCTTGCCTTCGCGAAAGCGCGCATTGCCCCGCTTCATCATGTCAATGACCTGATCCGGCGTCATCGCGTCGCGCTCCGCCTGCGTGAGCGACGCGGCTTCAGCCTTGGTGGGCGCAAGCGCCACGCCCGCCATCATCGCGGCCGTCCCTGCGCCGACGCCTGCCTTCAGCCAGACGCGCCGTCCCAAGTCCCGAGGGTGCCCTGCCATGCAACAATCTTTGATCGCTTCCATGAGGTGTCCTCTCTTTACAGCCCATGTAGACAGACCGCGGGACGCGGCTATTCATCGATGGGCCGGCCACAGCTTGCCGTTCGCACGGCGAAGGACATTCTCTTCCTGTTTTTCCCGGCCGACAACGTTTGGCCCGCGGGGCGCGGCGCCCTGGCGGCCGGGCGTCCTGCAGCCGGAAATCGCATGCGCCCCGGTTTTTTCTTGTTTTCCGCGTGCAGGAGTGGCATAGTTTTTTCGCACGATAAGCCCCCCGGCGGCCTCGGGGCGACTCAGCCAGCAGATACGAAAGGTGCCCCATGAGATACCTGTACATCGTATTAATTGTGTTGCTTACGGCGATCGTTCTCTCGTTCAAGGTCCAGAATTTCGATTCGGTCACCTTGACGCTCTGGACCTCCAGCTTCACCTTGCCTGTCTCGGTCCTGGTCATTGGCGTCTATATCCTGGGCATGTTCACGGGCGGGTTCCTCCTCAGCCTGTTGCGTTCCGCCTTCCGCGGCGCCAGCCGCCCGGCCGGCCCGACCACGTAGCAACGCTTCACTGCCCGCCTGGCCAGGCGCGGCGCGCCTTGCGTCCGGGCGCGAACGTACCCATAGGAGCATCCCGATGAAACGGCTATTCCTTGTCCTGTCCACCTGCGTGCTGGCCGGTTGCGCCGGCACCGTCGCGACCAAGAGCGATCTGGCCACGTACGGCACGCCGCCCAGCGACGACGACCTCTACCAGTACATGTCCACGCTGCGGGACGCGATGCCCCCGACGCGCTACGTCAGCTACCGCGACAAGGGATATGCGGACTCCGTGAAGAAGGCCACGGTCATCGGCGAAGACGGCAAACCCGTGTCCGGCTGGGAGTACGACTTCGAAGTGGCCGGCTACGACCAGATCGGCCCCGATCAGCCGCAATGGACGGCGCGGCGGGTCCTGTTCTTCAATGGCCGTCCGATTGGCGGCTTCGACGCGAATGGGAAGTTCATGCGTACCAGCGCACAGCCGGCGGCGCCCCAGGCGCCCGCGCCGGCGCAGCCGCGATAGGTCCGTTCCTCCCAACCCGCCGTACCGGAGAGCCATCATGCACAAGCATCTGCAGGCAGCCAAGCGCCGCCACCTCGACATCCTCGCCGCGGGCGCCATCATCGGGCTGGCCGCGGTCCTGGCCGGCTGCGCCAACCCGACGGCCTCATCGCGCGTCTACACCTTCGACCAGGCGCAGCGTGCGCAGACCGTCACCCTGGGGTATGTGATCGGGGTGCGGCCGGTGACGATCCAGGCCAGCCAGACCTCCGGCATGGGCGTCATCGCGGGCGGCGCCCTGGGCGCCGTGACGGGCAGCGCGATAGGCGGCGGCTCCGGCCGGCGCATCACCACGGTCGGCGGCGCGGTCGGCGGCGCCATGGCCGGCAACGCAATCGAGAACGCCAGCACCCGCAGGCAAGGCCTGGAGATCACCATCCGCCTGGACAGCGGCGACGTTCGCGTCATCACCCAGGAAGCGGATGTGCCGATTTCGACGGGACAGCGCGTCCAGGTCGTCACGCAGGGCGGCGTGAGCCGGGTGGTGGGTATTTGAGCGATATTTCTGCGGCGCGCGTGGCAAGGCTGGGGCAGGGCGGCGGGGCATCTCGCGGCCTGTTGCGGCCCGTTGCGGCGATTAGACGGCCTATTTACCGCATAATTTACGGCGAATAGCTTGCTGACGCGGTGATTGGCGCGCATAATCTCCGCATGAAAAGCGGAGATTACCTCTACCTCTGGCAGGACGCGGATTGGCCCCACTGGCGCTTTGACCTCGCCGCGCTGGCCGGGCCGCTGGCCGATGTCAGCCGGGCACAGGGCCTGCTCATGGGGCGCCTGCGCGACGTGGGCATGCCGCTGCGCGATCAGGCCAGCCTCAGCGCCTTGACCGAAGACGTCGTGAAGACCAGCGCCATCGAAGGCGAGGTCCTGAACGTGGAGTCCGTCCGTTCCTCCATTGCGCGCCGCATCGGCGTGGACATCGGCGCGTTGGCGCCCGTGGACCGGCACGTCGAAGGCGTCGTCGAAATGGTCCTGGACGCCACCGCCAACTGCCACTCGCCCGTCACGCGCGACCGCCTGTTCGGCTGGCATGCCGCGCTGTTTCCCACGGGCTACTCCGGCATGTCCAGAATCAGCGTGGGCGCGTGGCGGACAGACGCCGACGGGCCGATGCAGGTCGTTTCCGGTCCGATCGGCCGCCAGCGCGTGCACTTCGAGGCCCCGCCGGCCACGCGCCTGGAGGCCGACACAGGCGCATTCCTGGCATGGCTGAACGGCGCGCCGCACGGCGCCGGCCTGCACACGATGCCGCCGCTGCTAAAGGCCGGGCTGGCGCATCTGTGGTTTGTCACGCTGCACCCGTTCGACGACGGCAACGGCCGCATCGCCCGGGCCATCGGCGATCTGCTGCTGGCGCGCGCCGACGGCAGTCCGCAGCGCTTCTACAGCCTGTCCGCCCAGATCCAGCGCGAACGCAACGCCTACTACGCCATCCTGGAGCAGACCCAGAAGGGGTCCATGGACGTCACGCAATGGCTGGCGTGGTTCCTCGCCACGCTGCATCGCGCGGTCGATCAGGCGCACGGCGTGCTGGACGGCGTGCTGGCCAAAACCCGTTATTGGCAGCGCTGGGCGGCCGAGCCGCTGAACGAGCGCCAGTCGCGGATGTTGAACCGGCTGCTGGATGGCTTCGAGGGCAAGCTCACCACCCGCAAGTGGGCCGCCATCGCCAAGTGTTCGCCCGATACCGCGCTGCGCGACATCACCGACCTCCTGAACCGGAATCTCTTGCGCAAGACCGACGCGGGCGGGCGCAGCACCAGCTACCAGTTGGCGGACTGAACCGGGCAGGGCGCGTCTTAAGATTCACTTCATCCTGTCGCGTATAGTCGGCGCATGCGCATCCTACTGGCCGAAGACGATGTATCCCTGGGCGAGTCGATCGAGTCCTGGCTGGAACTCGACGGCTACGTCGTCGACCGCGTGACGCGCGGCGACCTCGCCGAGACGGCGCTGGCCACGCACGACTATCACTGCGTGCTGATCGACCGGGGCCTGCCCGGGCTGACCGGCGACGACCTCCTGCGCCGGCTGCGCGCGCGGCGCGACACCGTGCCCGCCATCATGATCACCGCCCGCGACGCGGTGCCCGACCGCATCGAGGGGCTGGACCTGGGCGCCGACGATTACCTCGTCAAGCCGTTCGACCTGGAAGAGCTGTCGGCGCGCATACGCGCCGCCATGCGCCGCCGCGACGGCCATGCCGAACCTGCGCTCAGCCATGGCGGCGTGACGCTGGACGTGGCGGCCAAGCAAGTCCAGTTCCAGGGGGCGCCCGTCGACCTTACCGCGCACGAGTTTGCCATCTTGCACGCGCTCATCCGCCGTCCCGGCCACATCGTGTCCCGGGCGCAGTTGGAGGAATCGCTCTACGGCTGGGGCGACGAGGTCGAAAGCAACACCATCGAGGTCCACATCTACAACCTGCGCCGCAAGCTGGCCCCCGACCTCATCAAGACGGTGCGGCGCCAGGGCTACCGCCTGGCGGACTGACATGCGACGGCCCAGGACCTCCCGGCCCGCGCGCGGCTATTCGCTGCGCCGGCGGCTGATCACCACGACGCTGGGCTCCAGCATCCTGGTGGGACTGGTCAGCACCTTGATCGTGCTGGCGATTGCGCGCAACGAGGTCAACGACGCCTACGACGACTGGCTGGAAGAGGGCGCGCGGCTGGTCCTGGCGCTGGGCGAGGGCAGCATCGGCCGCGATGCGGCGGAACCCCGGCCCATCGGCGCCCAACCCGCGCTGCGGCTGGACTACCAGCTCGTCTCGCGCAGCGGCGAGGTCCTGCTGCGCGGCGAAGACGCGCCCAAGCGCCCATTCGTGGACCCGGCGCGCCGCGGCGACCGCTATTACGACGTGCGCGCCGACGGCGAAGACTGGCGCGTCTACGTGCGCCACCACGACACGCTGGGCTTTTCGGCGCAGGTGGGACAAGAACGGGACGACCGCAGCGATCTCATCTGGGACATGCTCGAATCGCTGGCGTGGCCGCTGGTCGGCCTCTGGGTGCTGCTCGGGCTGATCAACGGGATCCTGATCCGGCGCCTGCTCACGCCGCTGCAGCGCATGACGCGCGGCATCGAAGCCCGGTCGCCGTCGGACCTTTCGCCGCTGGCCGACGATAGCCAGGCGATTGAAGTCCGGTCGATCACCGCGGCCCTGAACCAGCTGCTGGGCCGCCTGGACCGTGCGCTGGAGGCCGAGCGCCGCTTCACCGCCGACGCCGCCCACGAACTGCGCACCCCGCTGGCCGCCCTGGCGTCGCGCATCCAGGTGCTGCAACGCAGCCATCCGGCCGACCAGGCGCCCGCGCTCGCGGTCCAGTTGCAGCGCCTGCGCGCCGACATGATGCGCGCGACCGCCCTGGTCGAAAACCTGCTCCAGCTCGCGCGCCTGGACCCGCAATCGGCCGACGCCTTGCCGCGCGAGCGCATCGCCGCGCAGGCGCTGCTGCAGGACGCCGCCGATGCCTGCGCGCAGGCGGCGGCCAAACGCAACGCCGTCATCACGATCGACGCACGCGAAAGCGTCCTCTACGGCAACCGCGATGCCCTGTACACCGCCCTGCGCAACCTGATCCACAACGCGGTGTCCTATGGGCGCGACGGCGGCCAGGTGCGCATCGCCGCGCAGCGCGCCGGCCAGCACATCGCGCTGACCGTCAGCGATGACGGCGAGGGCGTGGCGCCGGCGGACCTGGAACGGCTGACGCAGCGTTTTTTCCGCGTTTTGGGCACCAATGTCGCGGGAAATGGCCTGGGATTGTCCATCGTGGCCCGGGTGGCGCAGGTCCACGGGGCCGAATTGCGGTTCGGGCCGGGGCTGAACGGCCGGGGGCTGGGCGTGACGCTGCTCCTGCCGCTGGAAGGCGCGGCGGCGACCGTGCGCGAAAGCTAAGGTCCGCTTCATCTTCGCGGCGTCAAATGGCGCCATGTTCAACAACGGCGCGCAAATCGCGCAAGGAGCCACGCCATGACCAAGACCCCTCGTCAATCGACCTTCGCTCGCACGTTCCTCGTCAGCGGCGCGCTGGCCGGCGCCCTGCTCGCGGGCGGGGCCCACGCCCAGGGCTACACCGGGCCCAGCACCGGCAAACCGGCGGCCCAAGGCTACAGCGGCCCCAGCACCGTCGCCGTCACCACCGTCAAGGAACTCCTTGCCAACGGGCGCGACGACCAGAACGCCATCCTGCGCGGCCGCATCGTCTCGCACGATGGCGACGACCACTACACCTTCGATGACGGCACCGGCCAGATCCGCGTCGAAATCGATAACGACGACTTCCCGGCCGGCCAGAAGATCGACGACAAAACCCAGGTCGAACTGCGCGGCGAACTCGACCGCGACCGCAACAGCATCGAATTCGACGTAGACAGCGTGCGCGTGATGTAGGGCGCCGACCGGGTCGCGCGAAGGCGGGCGCATACGTTATCCTGTCGGGCTGGCGCAAGCATGGCGCAAACCGGCCTTGTCCCGGGCGGTTCAGCCCATACTTGCACCAGGGCGCCTGATATCCCCATTCAGTCGTCGCGCCCGTCGCCTTCCCGGCGACCCCGATCCGCCACCGAGTGCCTGTTTGTCGTGAACCCCGTTACACCCCAAGCCGCTGCCCCGCAGCCAGAAGCCTCCATCCGCGCCACCGTCCGGCTGCCCATCCGTCTTGCCGACGGTTCCGAGGCGCTCGCGCTGGCCTACAGCTTCCACGGCCTGGCCGATGGCCGCGACCATCTGGCGCTCAAGTTCGGCGAGCCGGGCGCAATGCCGCTCGTGCGCCTGCATTCCGAATGCATGACCGGCGACGTCTTCGGCTCGCTGCGCTGCGACTGCGGGCCGCAACTGCACGAAGCCTTGCGTCTGATGAGCAAAGAAGGCGGCTACCTGCTGTATCTGCGCCAGGAGGGCCGCGGCATTGGCCTTTACTCCAAACTGGACGCCTACCGCCTGCAGGAACTGGGCCACGACACCTACACGGCCAACCTGGAGCTGGGGCATGGCCTGGACGACCGCGACTACACGCCCGCGGCCCAGATGCTCAGGGCGCTGGACGTGAACGATCTGGAACTGCTCACCAACAATCCCGACAAGCGCACGCAACTGGAGCGCATGGGCATCCGGGTCAGCGGCTGCCGCCTGACCGGGGTCTATCCAAACGAACACAACAAGGGCTATCTGCTGGCCAAAGCCTTGCGGACTCAGCATCGGCTGGAGCTTGGGCAGACGGAAGATTGACCTGGTAATCGCCGGCGATGGGCAGTTGATGTCCCTTGGCGATTCTTACTCCGACCCTGTCGAATCCAACGCATTGGCGCTTAACGCCATGCTATGGCGTTCCGTTTTGATTGAGTCCAGCATGACCCGCTTGTTCTCGCGGCTGCGATACGCATGCTCGCGCATGAGGCTTTCCGCACGCGCTGCTTCACGTCGAGTAATGGCTCTCAGCAAGTCTTCATGGTCCGCTTGCGCGCGAAGGACATAAGGTGTCTCGACTGTAGACGGTGACGACGGCAGGGTCAGTGCGGCCGGTCCGGCCAAAGGCGTTTTGTTGTTGTGCTCCAACGCGGAAAGCAAGGCGCGATTGCCGGCGGCCTCGCAAAGGATCTCGTGGAACTGCTGGTTGATTCTGCCCCAGGCTCTTGCGTCCACGAGGGCGTGGGGGTCATGTACCGCCGGCGCGAGTAACTGACGTCCTGCGTCAACTGCCTGGGTCAGGCGTACGAGAACATCCGGAGATACGCCGCGTTCCGCGAGTAGACGTACTGCCATCCCCTCAAGAACGCCACGCACGTCAACAGCATCCCCGATTTCTTCGACCGTGAAGGCGCGAACCCGAAACCCGCGTGAGGGGAGTCGTTCCAGCAAGCCTTCCTTTTCCAGCTCCGTCATCGCGATGCGCAGCGGTGTACGCGACACCCCAAGCCGGGCCGCGAACTGAAGCTCGACGACTCGCTCTCCAGGTGTCAGCTCGCCCGAGAGAATCATGTCACGCAGCTCTGAGATGACTTTGTCGATTTGTGCGGCCATGGCGGTCCGTCCCTCCTTAAGCCCACAGTGTAGCGGCTCATTGCATGCAATGGTGCTGGCTTCAAAGCAAAAAAACTTGCGAAATCTCAATATTGCATGCAATATAAATAAAAACGGACCAAAGACAGTTGATTTTCAGTGTCTTTGCATGCAAAGGCGTTGAGCCAATGTTTTCGGACGAGACATTGGTCTGACAGGAGGAGACAAGATGAAGCTTCAAAGCTTCTTGCACGGAGGCGTGCCGGCATGGGGTGTACGCGAGGACGACCACGTCCGGCTCATGACCAAGCATTGGCCTGATGTAAGCAGTGCGCTGGCTGCCGGGCCGGATAGCCTCGCGCGAGCGGCGCGGGAACCCGGCGCCGTACTGAAGGTAGCCGGACTGCAATGGTTGCCTCCCGTTGTGGCACCGCGGAAGATACTTTGCGTGGGATTGAACTATGGGCGCCATGTGATGGAGGCGGGCCGGGACGTCCCCAAACACCCATCGGTTTTTGCTCGATACAGCGATTCCCTGGTGGGCCACCAGCAGTCCGTGTGGCGGCCCCGAGTCTCGGAAAAGCTCGATTTCGAAGCCGAGCTGGCTGTCGTTATTGGCCGCGGCGGGCGCCACATCCCCGTCGAACGCGCGCTCGAGCATGTTGCTGGCTACACCTGTATGGCCGAGAACTCGGTGCGCGACTTTCAAAAGCACAACGCGCAGGTTACGCCGGGCAAAAACTTCGAGCGGTCAGGCGCGTTGGGGCCGTGGCTGGTCACGGCCGACGAGCTGCCTGATCCGACTGCGTTGCGTGTGCGCTCGTACCTCAACGGCGAGCTGATGCAGGACGGCGCAGTGTCCGACCTGATCTTCTCAATCCCGACACTCATCGCGTACATCAGCACCTTCACGCCCCTTGCAGCGGGCGATGTGATCGCCACGGGAACACCCGAAGGCGTCGGGGCCACCCGACAGCCGCCACGCTTTTTGCGCGAGGGGGACGTTTTCGAAGTGGATATCGCCGGTGTCGGCAGGCTATCGAACCCCGTGATTAACGAACCTGCCGAGCAAGGCTGAGCCATGACACAAGCGATTCGATATCTTTCCGAAGCCGACGTGGTTAGCGTGCTGGACATGCCGCGTGCGATCGATTCTCTGGCCGCCACGCTGGCGCTCCAGGGCCGAGGCCTCGCCCGCAATGTGCCCAAAGCACTGGCCACCTGGGGCGACGGCAGTTCCATGCATGCTTTGGGCTCAGTTGTGCAAGGGACCGGTGGTGTCTGCGGTTTCAAGAGTTGGGTGCATACCCGCCAAGGTGGCGGTTCGGTGTTCACGCTGTTCGATGCAGAGCGAGGCACCTTGCTGGCAGTGATCGAAGCGCGTGCGCTCGGAATGTTGCGGACGGCGGCAATCACCGGCTTGGCTACGCGCATGCTGGCGCCCGAGACGGCTCAGCATGCGGCACTGATCGGTACGGGACCGCAGGCGGTAACGCAGCTCGCGGCGCTGGCCGCGGTTCGCAACCTGCAGTCCATACGCGTTTACAGCCCGACGCCGGAGAAGCGCGCTGAGTTCGTGCGCCAGGCGCAGGCTCGCTACGAGTTCCCCATCGTGGAAGCGATCACTTTGGACCGCGCGCTGGCGGGCGCCGAGATCGTGACCTTGATCACGCGCGCCGAACACCCCTTTGTCAATGCGGCCGCCTTGCGCGACTGCCGTCACCTTAACGCTGTGGGGGCGATTCTGCCGGCCAAGGCGGAGTTCACGCAGGACGTCTTCGAGCTTGCCGACCTCGTGGTTGTTGACGATCTTGAGAACGCGCGTCGCGGTTCCCGCGAACTTCGCGAACGCTATGGCGCAGGCGATGACCCGTGGCAGGGCGTGTCGGTGTTGTCCGATCTCCTGGCGGACGGTACGTGCTCGCCACGTCCGGCGGATGCACGAATGACGCTGTTCAAAGGAATGGGAATGGGGCTCTCCGACCTGGCTTTGGCCCGGGTGGTGTATCAGGCCGCGTGTGATCGCGACCTAGGCCAGTGTCTGGCTCCGCAAACACGCGAAAACCTGCTGCTCGCGCGCTGAGGGCAGCCCCCCCAAAAAATCAATCCGGCGGACTGAACCTGCCGACAGACGAGGAGAACGAGATGTTCGTGGACGTGAGTGGGGCGGCGCCCCGACAACAGAATATGTGGCCGTCGGTCGTGATAGCCAAGGAAGACATTGATCGGGAAATTGAGCGATTGATCGACGCACCGCGCCCGGCCAACGGTCGCCGCGCCAGCTTGATCGTTCATCCCGAGGCGACCGCGCCGGGTTTGGGCCTGGCGCCGGGAACCGATGTCACGATCAACGTGGTGAATCCGGGAGAAAGCACACTGAACCTGCGCAAGAATTCCAACATGCTGGAGATCTGTATCAGCGGGGAAGGGGTGGCAAAGGTTGGAGGCCGCTCCTTTTCCATCGGCAAGTGGGATGTCTGGAACACCCCCTCAATGCAGATTCATAGCTATCGGAACGAAGGCAAGACACCCTGGGTGCGGTTGTCGTACTCCAATGCCCCGCTGCTCGAGAAGCTCGAGGTGCATTTCGTTGAGGAATTCGAAGGTGAGGTGGCACCATCCGACGCCAACACCACGCGTCGCGAAGGGCCGCCATCGGGAGTCGCTCGTGCGCGCGACCTGGCGCTCAACGCGCCAGTTGGCACCGAGGGTGCGCGGCTGCTGGGCTATGAATGGTTGATCGACATCGACGTGCTTGAATCGAAGGCACTGCATTGGCCCTACGCCAGCGTGGCAGCGCACTTGCCGTCGGTAGAAGACATCGCCAAGGGTTACAACGGCCGCCGTCTGTTCGTGCTCTACAACCCCGCCACCGAGCGGCGCATCGGCACCACCCACAGCTTCTTTGCCACTATTTCGAGTTCACCCCCTGACAACCATCATGTCCCGCATCGCCACAGTTCTTCCGCCATCAACTACTACCTGCGCGGTGAGGGCTATAGCAAGGTCAACGGAGTGCGCCTCGACTGGAAGGCCGGCGATCTGATCTTGTCGGCGCCTGGCTGGGCCATGCATTCCCATCACACCAAAAACAGCACCACATCTTCGCTCACGGTCCAGGACCATCCACTTCAGATCGCGATGGAGTCCCTGATCTGGCAGGAGCGGATGCAAGAACCCATTCTCGCGCTCGGGAGCCAAGGCGGCTTCGAAAGCAACAGGGCCCAACTCGCCGCGACGCGCTGATATCAACTGCAAGGATCCGTACTGATATGCCCCATCTCAACGACGTTTCCGCAGCGGCGCTGCGTGCCGAACTGCGTGATCTCTACGAGGATTACGCCTTGTGCCTGGACGAGGGTGAACTTGAAGCCTGGCCTGACTTCTTCACTGAAGATTGCCACTATCGCGTGTTGTCGCGCGAGAACCACGACGCCGGCCTGCCGTTGGGCCTGATCTACTGCATGAACAAGAACATGCTGAAGGACCGGGTTACGGCGCTACGTGAGACGACCATGTTCGAACCACGTTCGCTGCGCCACTTCATCAGCGGCGTGAAAGTACGGGAGCAACATGCAGACCGGGTGGTTGCTCAGGCCAACTTCGCCATCATGGAATCGCTCTCGGATCGCGAACCTAGCCTGAATATGGTTGGCCGCTACCTCGACACCTGGAGGCAAACGGACGCGGGCTGGCGACTGGCCAACCGCGACTGTGTCTACGACAACTACCGCGTGCGCACGTCGCTCATCATTCCCGTCTGAATCTGGAATCCGCCATGACCTGCACTCATACCCACCCCACCGAGGCCTGTTCCTCTCACGCGCCGGCCATCGCCGAGCAACCTATCCATATCGAACGCCGCTGGCCCGAAGAAGGCCACACTCGCATACCGAACTGGGTTTACACCGATCCTGCCGTATTTCAAAAGGAGATGGACGTCTTCTTCAACGGCAAGACCTGGAACTACATTGGATTGGAGTGCGAGGTGCCGGAAGTCGGTTGCTACAAGCGCAACTGGATAGGCACCAGCCCAGTCATCATGGTGCGTACCGACAGCGGCGAGATCGCTGTGCTCGAAAACCGGTGTGCGCACCGTGGTGCGCAAATCTGCTGGCAGAACACCGGCAAGGTGAAAGACTTCACATGCCCCTACCACCAGTGGAACTATGACTTGAACGGCAATCTGCAGGGCGTGCCGTTCCGCCGCGGCGCGATGGGCAAGGGTGGCATGCCACGCGATTTCGATCCGAAGCAGAACGGGATTCGGAAACTCCGCAGCGTCAATCGCGGAGGATCGATCTGGGCGACGTTTTCGGATGAGGCGCCCAGCTTCGAGGAATTCTGCGGGGCCGAGGTGTTGGCAGAAATTGATCACATGCTGCCGGGAAAGAAGCTCAAGTTGCTTGGGTATAGCCGCCAATTGATTCCCAGCAATTGGAAGATGTACCTGGAAAACCTCAAGGATCCCTACCACGCCACGCTGCTGCACACGTTCTATATCACTTTCGGCCTGTGGCGCGCCGATTCCAAATCCGAGTGCATTCCGACCGGCGGCGGCGCGCACAGCGTGATGGTGTCGCACAACGAAGGGAAGAAAGTCACGGAGGCGACTTCCGAGATGAGCCGCTTCCGCAATGATCTGGAACTGCTAGATCTGGAAACCGTAACGCCCAGGCAAGAGTTCAACCGGGGTCGAGTCGGCGGCGCGTGGGTGTTTCCAGCGGCGCAGTTCGGCATCCAGGCCAACTCGCTCAAGACGCGGCACGTGATACCGCGTAGCCCGACTGAACACGAACTGGTCTTCACCTATTACGGCTACGAAGACGACGATGAGGAGATGACGCGGTTGCGTCTCAAACACGCCAATTTGCTTGGACCGGCGGGGTTCGTGTCGATGGACGACAGCGAAATGCTCAACCAGGTCCAGATTGGCGTCACCGGCTATCCCGATGCGCGCGGCATCGTGGAGATGGGTGGGCGGGACACGGAACCCGCTGACTACATGGTGACCGAGGTGCTCATCCGGTCGTTCTATCAGTATTACCGCCAGGCAATGGGGTTTTGATCATGGTCGATACCGAAATTTGGAAACCGGTGGCGCTGGTGAAGGACATTTCGCCGGACACGCACACCCTGCGGGTGATGCTGGAAGGGGAGGCTGTCTGTCTCTATGACTTGGACGGAAGGGTTTGTGCGACGCAGGACAAGTGTCCGCACGGCAATGCCAGTCTGGCCGAAGGCTGGGTCGAGGATGGCACAGTCGAATGCCCGTTGCACCAAGGCGTGTTCGAAATCGCCACAGGCAAACATCAGTGTCCGCCCGTGACCTCCGACCTGCGCTGTTATGAAGTCCGGATCGAGGACGGCACCGTGTTCCTGCGGTCCGAGGCGGCATGAGCGCGCCCGGCACCATGCTGATCGTTGGCGCGGGCCAGGCGGGTGCGTGGGCGGCGCGTACGCTGCGCGAGAGCGGGCATGCCGGCCGCATCGTGCTGTGCGGCGCGGAAAGACATGCACCGTACGAGCGCCCGCCCTTGTCGAAGGGGCTGATTACTGGCGTCAGCAGCGTGGCGGATTCCGAGGTTCTCGGGCTTGCCGAGATGGAGGATCGAGCGATCGAATTCCTGCCATCTCTGGAAGCCGTGAAGATCGATCCGGCCAGCCGCGTCGTGTTGTTTGGCGATGGGCGACAAATCAGCTACGAAAAGTTGTTGCTGGCCACCGGCGGAAGTCCCTGCCGTCCGCGTCTGCCGGGGCTCGACAGCCCGCGGGTGCACACGTTGCGCACGCTTGACGATGCGTTGGCGCTGCGGCGGGCATTCGCCAAAGCGCCGCGAACCGTAATCATTGGCGGCGGCTGGATTGGGCTGGAGACAGCCGCTACGGCGTGTTCGTTGGGTTGTTCGGTTTCCGTGATCGAGGCCAGCCCACGCCTTTGCGGCCGCAGTCTGATGTCGCCGGTGTCGGAATGGCTACTTGAACGCCACGAGGCCGCCGGCGTCTGCGTACGGCTGGGGCATGGCGTGACAGCGCTCAACGACGATGCCGACGGCATTCGCGTGCGCCTTGACGACGGCAGCGTGATCGTGGCCGATCTGGTGTTGGTGGGCGTGGGCATGCAACCCAACGACGCGCTTGCGCGGGAGGCAGGGTTGGACTGCGGGCAGGGCGTTCGTGTCGATGCCGCTTGCCGGACCTCGGATCCGCACATCTATGCGGCTGGCGATGTGGCGGTGCTGGCGCATCCCCGCGCGCCGCAGGGGCTGCGTCTCGAGTCGTGGCAGAACGCTCAGGATCAGGGCGTCGCGGCAGCGCGCGCCATGCTGGGGCAGACGGTCGCTTACATGCCGGTGCCGCTGCTTTGGTCCGAACAATATGAACACATGATCCAGATCGCAGGTTTCCCGAATCTGGCGCAGCACACAGTGTGGCGCGCCACGCCCGGCGGCGGCAGGCTTTACCTCGGCGTGGATACCAGCGGCGTAACGGTCGCGGCGGTCGGCATCGATGCCGGTCGGGACTTCCGAGCCGCTCGAAAATCGGTCGAGCAGAACGCGCAAGCGCCGCTCGCCGGCTACCAATCCTGTGACGCCTCAGCCCCCGCCGGGTCGTCCGCGAACTCGGAGTTGACGGCATGAACGATAAGACCCCCCCACGCTGCGAGGACGCCGCTGCGCAGGTGCTGAATTTCTTTGAAGCGCTGGACCAGCGGCGTCACGGCGATGTTGCCAAGCTGATGGCCAGCGATGGAACCTGGCACCGGCAAGGGCGCGCGCTGACCGGTCCCGACGAAGTGGCGGCGGCGCTTGCCACACGTGACCCCGCTCGGCAGACGGCGCACATCGTCACCAACCTACAGGCGGAGCTTACCGATCCCGGCCGCGCGCGCGTGCGCTTCTATCTGCTTGCTTACGAGAGCCGAACCGACGGGGGTACGCAGGACGCAGCACCACGTCTGGTCGCGATCCGCTTCTGCACTGACGAGCTTGTGCATGGCGAATCAGGCTGGCGCTTCGCCAGCCGGGTAAGCCACCGCCACCTGCCTCCTGAGGCGCTCGCGCGCTGATACCCGAATCCCTTTCCTAATAGAGGTCATTCATGGCTCTTGACGCCACCCTCATTGATGCCATTGCGCGCCGCCTACACGAGGCGGAACGCTCCCGCACCCAGATCCGACAAATATCGCTCGATCATCCCGAGATGGATATCAACGACGGTTACGCGATTCAACGCCGTTGGGTCGAGCTCAAACTAACCGAAGGCCGCCGACTGGTGGGACACAAGATCGGGCTTACCTCTCGTGCCATGCAATTGTCGTCGCAGATCGACGAGCCCGATTTCGGCGCGCTGCTCGACGATATGTTGTTTGCTGACGGGGCGGTGATCGACCGTGATCGATTCATCGTGCCGCGGCTGGAGGTCGAACTCGCATTCATTCTGGACAAGCCGCTGCGGGGGCCGAACGTCACGCTGTTCGACGTGCTGGATTCGGTGCGATACGTGATTCCGGCGTTGGAGATCATTGATGCGCGATCTCATCAGATAGACCCCGAATCCCATCGGCCGCGCAAAGTTTTCGACACCATCGCCGATAACGCCGCCAACGCCGGGGTCGTGATGGGTGGTCGTCCGGTCCGCGTCAATGATGTCGACCTGCGCTGGGTTGGCGCCATCCTGTCGCGCAATGCCGTGATTGAGGAGACCGGCCTCGCCGCCGGCGTCCTGAACCATCCCGCGAACGGCGTGGTGTGGTTGGCCAACAGGCTTGCCGGCCACGATGTGGGTCTGGAGCGCGATCAGATCGTGCTGAGCGGATCCTTCACGCGTCCCGTCTATGCCGAACGCGGCGACGTCTTTCATGTCGACTACGGCCCGCTGGGTGCCGTGAGCTGCTGCTTCAAGTGATGTCCATGAAAACACCGAACAACACCTTCAAAGCCGCGCTGGCGCGCGGCGAATCTCAAATCGGTTTGTGGCTGGGGCTGGCCAATGGCTATGCCGCGGAAGTGGTGGCGGGTGCTGGTTTCGACTGGCTGCTCATCGATGGCGAACATGCGCCCAATACGTTGGACAGCATTCTGACGCAGCTGCAGACACTAGCCGCCTATCCATTGGAACCCGTGGTGCGCCCAGCCTGGAATGATCCCGTAGAGATCAAACGCCTACTCGACTTGGGCGCGCGAACGCTGTTGGTGCCCATGATACAGAGCGCCGATGAAGCCGCCGCGGCGGTGGCGGCGATGCGATATCCGCCGTCCGGTATACGGGGCGTGGGGAGTGCCCTGGCGCGGGCTTCGCGCTGGCAACGACTGCCTGCCTATCTGGATGAGGCTAATGGCGCAATGTGCACGCTCGTTCAGGTCGAAACCCGGCGCGGGATCGAGGCGCTGGACGAAATCTGCGCCGTTGACGGCGTGGACGGCGTTTTCATCGGGCCGGCGGACCTCGCGGCCGACTATGGGTATCTGGGAAGGCCTGGTGATCCGGCAATGCAAGAGGTTATCGAGGCCGCATTGAAGCGCATCCGGCTGCACGGCAAGGCGGCGGGCATCCTGATCAGCGACCAGAAACTCGCAGCACGGTACATCGCATGCGGCAGCCTGTTCACTGCCGTGGGCGTGGACGCCACATTGCTTGCTCGGGCCGCAACCGATTTGGCTGCGGGGTATGGCCGCGCCGCCACCAGCGGCGTGGCGGGCATTTATTGAATCAGAGTCGGCGGACATTTCGCCGAGGATTCTGCACACCGAAAGGCCAGGATAAGGCCATCGGAAAACCTATGGAGACAACGATATGAGTTTCGGCAAGTCGAAAAGGGCCCTGTGGGCCATCAGCATCGCATCCTTAGTCGCATCGGCCGCACCGGTCAGCAGCGCGATCGGTGGCGATTCTTGGCCTAGCCGGCCAATCAACCTGATCGTACCGTTCCCGGCGGGCGGCGGTGGAGACACGCTGGCGCGGCTGATCAGTGAGCCGCTGGCGCGCGAACTGGGCCAGACCATCGTGATCGAGAACAAGCCAGGTGCCGGCGGCAATATCGGGACGGCCACTGCGTCTCGCGCGGAACCCAACGGCTATACGCTGGCATACGCTACCAATGGCACGCAGGCGATCAATCACTGGCTCTACAAGACGACAGGATTCTCCCGTGACGATTTCGAACCGATTTCGCGCCTGACCACGATCGCCGCCGCGGTCGTGGTCAATCCTAATGATCCTTACCGCTCGCTTCAAGAACTGCTCGACGCCGCGCGTGCGAAGCCTGGTTCGCTTACCTGTGGATCAGCCGGCAACGGCACGACCTCGCACCTGGCCTGTGAACAGCTTAAGCAGATGGCAGGCGTAAACATTGTTCACATTCCCTATAAAGGAGGAGCGGCGGCAATGACCGACCTGATGGGTGGCCGACTTTCCCTGCTGATCGACGTGATGCCAAACGTCGCACCGCAAATTAAAGCGAACCGCTTACGAGCGCTTGCGGTCACCACCAGCGAGCGAGTAGCCTCCGTGCCTGATATTCCTACCGTGGCCGAGGCGGGCGTTCCGGGGTACTCATTCTTTGCCTGGGATGCACTGTATGCACCCAAAGGGACACCGGCTGCGGTACTGGATCGTGTGAACGCCGCCGTGCACAAAATTCTGTCTCAAGCCGAAGTGCGATCCCAATTGGAGGTTAGGGGGGCTCAGCCCGCACCGACGTCTCGCGAAGGACTGAAACAGTTCTCAAATGAAGAGTACGACCGATTGGGCAAGGTCGTTCGTACTGCCGGCGCCATGATCGACTGAGTCATTTACCTGATGCGTTGGCGGCGACTACCAGTTCGCCGTCAACGCCGTATCGAAGCACCGACAGGGGAGGTGACGGCAGTCAGCGTACGGTCAATCGGGCGGCCTGCTGGCGCGAGGACCGCCCGTGCTGCATCAACGTCGCCTTATTTCGATCACAGGGTTCGAGCGTAGAACGGCTTGAGTTGACCGAGCGCGGCATCCACATACTTGGGCACCCAGTAGGTCTCGATATGGGTCGCGCCTTCGATCAGGAACAGTTGCTTGTCGTTGGTACCCGTGGCCTTCGGGAAGGCTTCTTCGGTCATATACAGGCTGTCCGCTTTGCTGCCGGCGATCATCAGCAAGGGCTGGTTGATCAATTCGATCTGTTCGGTTGCATCCCAGCGCATCAGATCCAACAGGCTGCTGGTCGTGTACTTAAAGGTCGAGCCGGGGTGGGCGTGCGTCCTCCAGTAGTACTCGTAGCCCTGCCGGTACATTTCGAACGGCAGCGCGGCAATCTGAGCATCTGTCATGTCGGCGTCGCCAGAGTACGGAATCTTTCCTCCCGCCTTTTCCTGGGCGCGTGCTTCGGACGCTTGCTTCAGGCGCTGCTGGATCGTGTTCAGTTGAGAATCGGCGAAGCCATTCCGACGAACCCGGCCGGAGTTGAACATGCTGAGGGTCGCGATCGACTTGAAGCGCTTGTCGGACTTTGCCGCGGACAACGAGTAGCCGCCTCCGCCGCAAATGCCGAGTAGCCCCTGGCGCGTCGCATCAACACCCGGGTACTGAGTGATGAAGTCCGCTGCGCCGTGGATGTCCTCTATGCGGAATTGCGGCTTGTCCGTGCTGCGGGGCTCGCCGCCACTGCCGCCCTGATAGGCGGCATCCATCGCGATCGTAATGTAGCCAAGTTCGGCCAGGTGCTGGGCATACAGGCCAGCGACCTGCTCCTTCACGCCGCCATTGGGATGGGCCACGACGATCGCGGGATATTTTTTCTGCGCATCGTAGTTCGACGGGGTGTAGACGTTGGCAACGATATCCAGGCCGTTCAGCTTGTACTTGACCGGATGAATATTGACCTTGCCCGGTTCATTCTTCGAGAGGGCGCCAGCGTAGACCAGCGTAAAGGGATTCTTCTTGTAGTCGGCTGCGGCGGCGGTGGCGCTCATTATTGGAACTCCTATGATTGCACTGGTGACAGCGAACGCGGATGCGCCGAGAAAATCGCGTCGGGTTCTGCTGATAAATGGATCTTTCATCTCAATTCCCACTGTTGTTGATTGCGGCGGCTGGTGTTGCGGTAGCTGGGCCGATTTCTCAATGTCTAGGCGATGCATCAGGCTGCACTTGCGCGCTTGTCAATCCAGACCTTTCGCGGCAAGAAACCGTGACACCAGGTCGGCGATCTGGATGTTGTTCAGGTCGGACATCAGAAAATGCGTGTTGCCCCGAATGCCGACTTCCGGCAGGTGCACAAGTTGCGCGTCGCCACCATGTTTGTTGATGGCAGCGACCCAAAGGCGGGCCATGGCCAGGCGCACCCGCCAGTTGTCCTGTCCGCGCTCCGTGGTCGGCTCGGTCGGAAAGTTGTCGCCGTAATAGATGATGATCGGGATGCGCGTGAGCTTCTCGAAGTCTGCCAGCGGCACGGCCTCGGGCGTAAGCGTCCCTGCCGCGCTTGGCATCGCGGGGGGAAGCTCCCCTTCAGGGAAGATGAACCCGCTACCGGGTTCCAAGGCGACGATTCCCTTGACGTTCTTGCTTTTGATCGCGGTCAACCACCCCGGTCCGCCTGCCTGAGAATGCGATATCAGGATGGCGGGCCCCGTCTTTTCGAACAGCGCGGCCATGGCGTCCGAAATCACCCCGGCATCGAAAGGACCAGTATTGGGCGTGACCGAACGGAAGAACTGATCCAGCGTTTCAGGCTTGCGGTCGAACTGCACGTTGTCGAAGTAACTTGGCCATTTGCCGATCCGGAATTGATCGAAGAACAGTTGATCAAAGGGGGTGGGCTCGATCGTGGTTGCCACGGTGCTATTGCCGGCGCGACCGCGGCGAGGCTGATCGACGAGATAAACCGGAAAGCCACGACGCAGAAAGAGGGTCTGAAAACCTTCACGGCCGTCTGACGTCGTTTCCCAGCTACGCGCCGATTGGTAAGCACCATGCAGCATGACCAAAGGCAGCGGTCTGGGGTTCTGCGGGACTTGATAGAAGGCGTAGAGGTGATCGCCGTGGAATGTCTGCCCTTCGGCGGTTGGCTTGTTGTTGTCGTACAGGCCAGGCTTCTGCAGAACGCTTCCGCCGACAGCGAAGCTGCCTTGTTCCTGGATGACAAGCGGACCGCTGGCATTGCGCGGGTTGTCGGGGAGGGCTGTGCAAGCCGTCATCGAGCTCAGCGCGATGCACGCGAGCAGGGTTTTGGTGAGGTTCATGTTCAGCGTCCCGAGGTCGCGGCAAGGGCCTGAGTCAAGGCCGCATCCGCACGCTCCGCGGCCTGTTTGTCGCCGCGCTCAGCCAGAACCTGGGTCAACTGGCGCAACTGCGCTGCCGTCAAGCCTACCCGCATGCTGGCTCGCATGTGCGAACGCAACTGCGCTTCCACGCCGGGCGTAGCCGCCAGCGCCCCGACAGTGGCCAATTCGCGGCTCTGCCAGTCGAGGTTGTCGCGCTCGAAGATGTCGCCGAACAAATGGGCTTGAAGGAATTGATTGATGATGGGGGCAAAGTCCATGACGGGGCCGGTCACCGGCGCGCCCGAGATGCGGGTCTGATTGGCCTTGCCTACCGCTATCAGTTCGTCCCCGGTGGGAATGGCGCGGCTGGGTTCGCGTCCCGGTGCGTCTTGAATCCCGCGTTGCTTGCGTGCCTCGACCACCTTCAGGAGTTCGCCGAGCGCGTTAAGGCTTTTAGGAAAGCCGACGTATGCATACAGCTGCACCAGGATTTCCTTGGCCTCGCTGATGGTCATGCCGGCGTCAAGCCCCTGGTTCAAGGCCGTGTTCAATTGGGGCATATCGCTTGCGGCCATGAAGGCGGCGATCAGGGGCACGGCCTGCTGCTTGGCGGACAAGGTATCCGAGGCGGCTTGTGCGGGCATCGCTTGCGTTGCCTCATTTTTTGCAGTGGCATGACCGGATGCGAGCGTTAGCCCGGAAGTCAGTGCCATCACGACGCCCAACGTGCTGATCGCGGGCTTGTAAGCAGGCTTTTTTTGAATCATCGGTGACAGCTCCATCCCGTTGCTCGGTTCGGCCGGCATGCATAGCGGCCAGGGGTGGCGGCATGGTGTCGGCGAAAGGCAAAACGCCGGATGAGGGCATGAGTTTGCCTTTCCTTTCTGGGAGCTGAAATGCTACGGGATGCGGACGCGTCGATTAAGCCCCTGATTCCGCATTCACTACTGAGGTGAACTCATAAATGACGCGGAGCCGCGAACTGGCTATGCGCGATGTCGCAAGGCTTCCACAATGACTGCCAAAGCGCCGGAGGACTGGCGTCGGCTTGGGTAATAAAGGTGGTACCCCGGATACGGGCTGCACCAGTCTTGCAGCACACGAATAAGCCGCCCCGCGGCGATATCCTCCAAAACCATATCCTCCGGAACGTAGGCCAACCCACAGCCCGCCAAGGCTGCCCGGGCAATGGAGGAACTATTGTTGAACACCCATTGGCCGCTGACGGGGTACTTGGCCTCTTCGCCATCCCGGTCAAGATCCCAAGGAAGGAAGCCTCCGTGCGTCGGAAGTCGCAGCCGGATGCAATCGTGTCGAGTCAGTTCCTGGGGCGAGCGGGGGGTGGACCGTGCGGCGAAGTACTCCGGCGAGCCCACCACCGCCATGCGCAGGTCCGGGCTGATGCGTACAGCGATCATGTCCTTGGCGACTTGGTCTCCCACTCGAACGCCGGCGTCAAAGCGCTGGGAGACGATGTCCGCCATCGTGTAGTCGATGCTGATCTCGACGTTGATGTCGGGATAGTCGCGCATGACCCTGGACAGCTTGGGCCAGAGAACGCTGGTTGCTGCATGTTCGGCGGACGTGATGCGGATGGTTCCCACCGGCTTGTCGCGTAGATCCTTGACGGCCGCCACCTCGGCATCGATGTCGTCGAAACGAGGCGCCACACTGTTGAACAGGCGTTCGCCCGCTTCGGTGGTCGCAATACTGCGAGTGGTGCGCGTCAGCAGCCGGACGCCCAGCCGGGTTTCGAGGCCGCGAACGGCATGGCTCAAGGCAGAGGGCGATACGCCAAGCAGGGCGGACGCCCGAGTGAAACTGCCTTCACGCACGACATGAACAAAGGCGAGAACATCGCTGAAAGTCTCCAGGGCCATAGCAGTCACACCTCTTGCTCGGGGTGACGCAATGCGTCGATCAGCACGGTCATTGCTCGGGACAGATGCCGGCGGCTGGGGTAATAGAGATGGTATCCAGGAAGCGTCGGGCACCAATCCGCGAGGACCGTCCGCAGGCGGCCCTTCGCGATATGGGGGGCAGCCATCTCTTCGGTCAGGTATCCAAGGCCAAAGCCGGCCAGCGCTGCCTGAAGGATGGGCTTGGTCCGGTTGAAGACAAGCGGCCCATCGACTCGAACGCTGATCTGCTGTTTTCCCTTCTTGAACTCCCACGCGTAGAGCTCCCCGTGGCTCATCAGGCGCAGATTGATGCAGTCGTGATCGGCCAGGTCCTGCGGTCTCAAAGGAATGGGCCGTTTGGCGAAGTAGGCGGGTGAGCCGACGATCACGAAACGCAAGTCCGGGCTGATGCGTACGGTGGTCATGTCCCGGGCCAGATCGCCGCCAAGGCGCACGCCCATGTCGTAGCGCTCCGCGACGAGATCGACGAAGCGTGATTCCGCGTTGATCTCGACCTTGATCAGGGGGTACTCGGGAAGCACTTTCGCAAGCCTGGGCCAGAGCACGGTGTCGGCAGCGTTCTCGCTGGCAGTGATGCGGATCGTGCCGGCCGGCTTGTCCCGCAGTTCTCCGACAGCCAACAGCTCGGCCTCGATTTCCTGGAAACGGGGGGCGATGTTCTGCATCAATCGTTCCCCAGCCTCCGTCGGCGATACGCTCCGGGTGGTGCGTGTCAACAGGCGAACGCCCATCTTGGCCTCAAGGGCCCGAATCAGATGGCTCAATGCCGATTGGGAGACTCCGAGTTGCGCCGCGGCACGCGTGAAGCTCTGTTCACGCGCGACCGCAATGAACGCCAAGAGGTCGTTGTAGCTGTTTTTCGCCATCTATGAGTTCACCTCATAAGTATTTGCGGATTTTACTCTCTAGTGCTGGCCAGACATGATGGCTACATTGGCTGAGGTCGCGATGCCGCCAGCTGTCCCGCCGTATGGCGAACTCTGGCGGGTCACATTGGACGGGCGCGTTTGAAGGAGTAAGACATATGCAAAAGCGGAAACTTGGAAATAGCACGTTGGAAGTTTCAGCCCTCGGGTTAGGGTGCATGGGCCTGAGTCACGGTTATGGGCCGGCCACGGACACCCGGCAAGCGGTATCGCTGATTCGCGCCGCAGTCGATCACGGTGTGACCTTCTTCGATACGGCGGAGGTGTACGGCCCCTACCTCAACGAGGAGGTCGTGGGCGAAGCGCTGGCCCCAGTGCGCGACCAGGTCGTAATCGCCACCAAGTTCGGTTTTACCTTCGGCGACGACAACAAGCAGCAGATCCTCAACAGTCGCCCCGAGCACATCCGTTGGGCCGTTGAAGGTTCTCTCAAGCGCCTGAAGACCGACGTGATCGATTTGCTCTACCAGCATCGCGTCGATCCCGATGTGCCCATTGAGGAAGTCGCTGGCACGGTCAAGGACTTGATCGCCGAAGGCAAGGTCAAGCACTTCGGCCTGTCGGAAGCGGGCGTACAGACGATCCGCCGCGCGCACGCTGTGCAGCCGGTCACCGCCTTGCAGAGCGAGTATTCGCTGTGGTGGCGCGAGCCGGAACAGGAGGTCTTGCCGACCTTGGAAGAGCTTGGCATCGGTTTCGTTCCCTTCAGTCCGTTGGGCAAGGGGTTCCTGACGGGCGCCATCAAGGACGGCGCGACCTTCGGCAGCGACGACTTCCGCAGCAAAGTGCCGCGCTTCTCGCCGGAGGCGATCCGGGCGAACCAGGCCTTGGTGGACCTGCTCGGCCAGATTGCCAGGGACAAGGGCGTAACGGCCGCGCAGATCGCACTTGCCTGGCTGCTGGCCCAAAAGCCCTGGATCGTGCCTATCCCTGGAACCACCAAGCTGCATCGCCTGGAAGAGAACCTGGGCGCCGCCACCGTCGACCTGTCCGCCACCGATCTTTCCAGGATCGCGCAGGCCTTGGCGGACGTGAAAATTCAAGGCGACCGCTATCCGGCCGCATTACAGGCCCGCGTGGGTCGATGACATCAAGGAGGCTTGGATGACTGTCGCCCATGATTCGACTCGGCGTACGGTGATGGCTGCGCTTGTGACACTTCCCCTGGGAGCCGCAGCCACGGCATCGAACGCTCAGGGCGGTGAGATGCGACAGGTGGGCTCGCGGACACTGGTGGTCTATTTTTCACGATCGGGCAATACGCGCGTCGTCGCCGGTCTGATACATCGTGCGCGTAGTACTGACCTGTTCGAGATCCGGCCGGCTAGTGCCTATCCAGAAGACTACGAGCAGACGGTCGAGCAAGCCCGCAAGGAGACCGAGAGCGGCTACAGGCCGCCTCTGGAGGCGACGGTGCCCGCCATCGCGGGCTATGACACGGTGTTCCTCGGCTTTCCCATCTGGGGCACGACCGTGCCCCCAGTGGTCCGTTCTTTCCTGTCCGCGCACGACCTGTCCGGAAAGGCCCTGATCCCCTTCATCACCCACGGCGGCTACGGGCCAGGGAACAGCAAGTCAGTGCTGGCAAGCGATGCGCCGAGGGCGCGGCTGCTCGATGGTTTCGTCATGGAGATGGACCAGGAGCGGCGAACGATGGAGCGCGTGACGAGCTGGCTCGGCGGCGTCCCGAAAACATAGGAGCTAACCATGCAACAAGTCACTTTGAACAATGGCGTCGTGATGCCCATCCTCGGCTATGGCGTTTTCCAGATTCCCGATCCGCAGGAATGCGAGCGCTGCGTGGTCGAGGCCATCGACACCGGCTATCGGCTGATCGACACGGCGGCGTCCTACCTCAACGAGGAAGCGGTGGGCAGGGGCATCAAGAATGCCAGCGTCCCGCGCGCCGACCTCTTCGTGACGACGAAACTCTGGGTGCAAGACACCGGGTACGAGCGTACCCAGCAAGCCATCGACAAATCGCTGCGCCGCTTGCAGCTGGACTATCTTGACCTCTACCTCATCCACCAGCCATTCGGTGACGTGCATGGATCGTGGCGCGCGATGGAAGACGCGCTGAAGGCCGGCAAGGTTCGCGCTATCGGTGTCAGTAACTTCCATCCTGACCGGTTGATGGACATTATCGGCTTCAACGATGTCGTGCCGGCCGTGAACCAGGTGGAGGTCAACCCGTTCCATCAGCAGGAAACTAGCGTGGCCTTCATGCGCGAAAACGGCGTGCAGGCCGAGGCCTGGGCGCCGTTCGCCGAAGGTCGCAACAACCTGTTCCAGAACGAAGCGCTGGTGGACATCGGCCGCAAGCACGGCAAATCAGTGGGGCAGGTCGTGCTGCGCTGGGTGACGCAGCGCGGCATCGTGGCGCTGGCCAAGTCTGTGCGCAAGGAACGGATGCAAGAGAACCTGCAAGTGCTCGACTTCACCCTGGATGAAGCGGACATGGCCCGCATCGCCCAGCTTGAGACCGGCGAAAGCAGCTTCTTCTCGCACCGGGATCCGGCCATGGTGAAGTGGATGAGCGAGCGTCAGCTCGACATTTGACGGGCCGTGGTCAGCCTTGCTCTGAAGATCATGAAATGAACAAGGAAATCAAGCGAACACCATGAACCAATCAAAGAGATTTCAGAAAGGATGAACATGAGACTCCCCGCAGCAGCCCTTGCCTTGTCCCTTGGCGCGTCGGCCGTCTATGCGGCCGAACAGGAGCCGATCAACGTTACGCGGGTCGGTTCCAGCCCAAGCAGCGCGGGTGCGGAGCAAAACTTCACCGGATCTGTGTTTGTAGACTCGCGCTTTCAAGCCGCTGCGCCCGCGCGCGTGGGGGGAGGCGTTGTTACCTTTGCGCCAGGTGCACGCACAGCCTGGCATACGCATCCATTGGGCCAGACGCTGATCGTTACGTCAGGTGTGGGGCGAGTACAGAAATGGGGCGATACCGTGCTGGAGATCCGCCCCGGCGACGTCGTCTGGATTCCTCCTGGCGTCAAGCATTGGCATGGAGCCAGTCCGACGGTGGGTATGAGCCACATTGCAATCTCTGAGTCCCTGGAGGGCAAGTCGGTGGAGTGGATGGAAAAGGTCAGCCAAGAACAGTACGGGCAGTGATTCGCAACGACTGTGCGCGGGGACCCGTGCAGTCAGATGAGAGGAGGGGGAGAGTGTTGCTGTATATAACCTTGACGCTTGGCCGTTTGCACACCACAAGGCGTAATCAATGCCTGGGCACGCCGGCCACGCGGGGCGATGCCAGAATGGAGAAGCTGCGGCTATCGTTAATTCGCATAATGTGTATTATGTAAAGTAATGGATAGGCCAAAGTGCCGGGTATTCGCCCCTACCGCAACGTTTCGACAAGACGCCTCTCCCGGCTGGCACGTCGCGCGCCGCCCAGTACAGCCAAGGCAGCAGACACAAGCCGTTACTGACTTATCTGCCCAACGGGGCTCATGATGGCACCGTAATCGGTCGCGCTTCTGGATTCGCCGCACGCCACAGAACGCCCTGCACGACTCAGACCACAAGAAAACGTTTGCGGTCTTGCCCTCGTATCCAGTTCGGCGGCCTGCCGATGCCGTTCCATGTCTGTCCCGTTTCGGGATGGCGATATCGCACCAGATCGGAAAGATCAGGGCCGAACAACTGACCTTGCGTGATTCCGTATTCTCGAATTTTCTGGCGAATGTCCGCCACGAGCAGCTGCAACGCCTGACGGCGCAAGTGTTCCGCCTCGACTTCGAGGCTGCGTATGCGCTCCTTGACCTGCCAGTAGTCTTGGTCTTGCTTCATGGATTCACCCGGTCTGAAGTTTGCAATCAGTAAGAGAACCCGCCCCGTCTGTGGGGGGTTATCCGAAAAGCGAATTCTCCGAGGAGTTTTTGCAATGCCGATTCAAGCCGTCTACATGCAGCACGTCTATGCGGGGCTCGAGCCTTTGCAGGCTTTCGATGTCGTGTATGGCGGCAGCTTCGAGCACCGATTGATCTCGTCCAAGCTCGCGGAAATGGAGCATCAGCGATTGACGCTCGGCGAAGTGCGGCTGGAGACAGGCCGCTACGAATTCCCCGTGATCGCCCATGGCACCATGCCCACGGACGGGATCTGTATCGGATTCATGGCGGAAGGCGGCGAATGGACCCGCTGCAATACGGCCGCGATCCACTCCGAAGAGATACAGGTCTATCCGGAAGGCATCGAGCTTCTGTATCACGCCAGCGGACACTCCCGCTGGGTGAACTTCACGGCGCCCGAAGGACGCATGCAGCAGATCGCGATTGCGCGTACCGGCCGGCCCTTGCGGCTGCGCAGGCATGGGCTGCATTCGGTACATCTGCGCCGAGGCGGACGGCTGGCGTTGACCACGCTCACCAGCGATGCGCTGGGGCTGGCGCGGCGCCTTCAGGCCGATGGCGGCATGGCGCCGGCGCTGGCCGAAGAGGTATGCGAGTCGTTGCTGACAGGCTACGTGGACGCCCTCTCCGCGGCGCCGCCGCCGGGCAAACCGGAAAAAGTGGCCGTGGAACAACGCCATTACCATTTGATCGCTGCGTGCGAACGGCTGGTCCTGTCCGGCGAAGCCACCGACGTCGCGCTGACGGACGTGGCGCGGCGCAGCGGCTACACCCTGCGCTCGCTCGAGATGATTTTTCGCCGCAGCGTCGGCATGCCGCCCGGGCGGTGGTTCATGACGGCGCGGCTGAACGGCGCATTGCGCGATCTGCTGACTTGCGGCCCCGACGCCACGGTCTCCGACATCGCCTTGAAGTGGGGTTTTCGGCACATGTCGCGCTTTGCCGAGTACTACCGCAACACGTTCGGCGAGTTGCCCAGCGCCACCCTCGCCCGCTCGAGCCCCCGGCCCTGATTCCGTTGTAGCCCCGTCCATCAGAAGCTCACCGCCAGCCCGACCGAGAAGCCGGACACGTTGTTGCCGAACACGTAGCGGCCCACCAGGCGCGTGCGGGTGATGAACAGGTTGTAGGCGCTTGAATCCAGTTCCAGGCCCGCGCCCACGGAAGTGAGGCGGTCAAACCCGAGGATTCCTTTTTGATCGCCCAGGAATTCGGAGTGGGTCAGTTCCAGCACGTAGCGCAGCGGCCGCTGCAGCGCGACGATGCCCGTGGGCGCCCGATAGCGCGCCCATAGATTGGCGGATTGCGCGATGGCATTGCCGCTTACCGCCGCGGAGCTGTCGAAGCTGCTCAGGCGGATATCGGAATAGCGCAATTCCACGTCCACCTCGTAGCCCGGCCGGTAGTGTTCGTAATCCAGCATGATGGAACCCCCCAGCCCATACGCGTTCAGGGAGCCCCGGTCCAGGAAGTCGACATCCCTGCCGGTGCGCTGCCCCACATACCAGCTTGCGGCGCGCAGGTCGCTGGTCACATTGCCCAGCGCGATGTTGAAGATGGGACGCAGCTTGAGTTCATCGGTCAGCTTGAAATCCCAGCCGATACCTCCCGTGGCCGAGACGCTGTTCCATTTGGCGGGGATGCGCCGCGTTTCGGCGCCCTGCGAGGCGACGAAGGTCGGATCGTATCGGCTGCCAGCCAGCACGCCTTCCAGATAGATGGGTACGGAATCGGAAATCGTGTCCCCTCCCCCCAGCTGCGTCATGAAGAACTGGGTGGATCCCGAGGTCGAGCCCCCGCCGCTGCCGATGTTGAGCGAGCTGGTCGTGATGTCGGGAACAATCGAGAACGACATCAGCGCCAGCACGCCGTTGGCGCGCTTCTGCAGGTCGTCATTGCTCAGGCGCACGCCCTCCTGGGCCCAGGCGGCGGCTGGCGCGCCGCACGCCGCCGCCAGCGTCCATGCCCCGAAACCTACGGCTGCCCGCTGCGCCAAGCGCTCGCCACCGGTGGCCATGGGCTTCTCCTAGCGCGTGCCGCCGTCGGGATCGACCATGGATTGCCGCTGCGACAGCAGCAAGGCATCGCTCTGGTCGATGCGTATCGTGCCGATACGGGGAAACTCGAAATCGATGATGATGTACAGGGCCGCCGTCATGACGACGGCGTACACCACCTGGTGCAGTAACGTCCCGCGCTTGGAAGCGCCGAGGTTCAGGCCGACCAGGCCGGCCGCCACCAGGGTCAGGAAACCCAGGAAGGCGTAGGTCGCCACGGGAGGATGCACTTTCTGCGCCACGGTCTGGGCGGTGGCGACATCGAACATTTCGTTGACCGCGCCGACGTAGGACGCGGCAAAGGGCGGCAGGCTTGCGCGCGCGGCCTGCATCGACGTGCCCCAGATTTCCTTTTGCAGCGCCCCGACGCGGCCGGCGACGACGTCGCGCTGCGCCACATCGGCCACGCTGCGATAGTAGTTGATGCGCTCGTCGACATAGCGGCGGAATTGATCGCGCAGCCGCGGCTGGTCGGCCGCGCTGACCATGTCGATGCGCAGCCACGCCGTCCCGATGGCGTTGACCTCCTGGACCAGCAGATCGCGGCGGTCGGCCATCCGCTGGGCGGCGCCCGAGAACGTGAAGGCCACCAGCAAACCCAGCAGCGCGAAGACCGAGCCTTCGACGATGGAGACGCCCGAGGCGCCCTTCTCCTCGTTGCGCCGGCCCACCCATTTCCCGAGCTGCATGGCCGCCAGCAGCAATACGAAGAACGCGACTGCCAATCCGGCAAGAAGAAGCGAGTAGTTCATTCGGTCACCCGGTGCATCGTGATGGTTAACGGCGCAGGTTGCTGCTGGCGCCAGCCCTTTGTATTGCTCATCTGGTGTCGGTCCCTGCCATGAACCAGCGCAGATAGGGATTGTCCCGCGCCCGTTGCGCCAACGCGTCCGCATGCCGGCCCCACTCCTGCCGGTCCCCGCGGTAGGCGGCCAACGCGCTCCGATAGAACAGATCGAGAACGGCGCGTTCCTGCTTGATGTCGGCGGTCAGGGCCGGGGCGCCGCCGCCCAGTGGCGGTTCCCCGCGCAGCGCCAGCAAGGCGGGCAGCGTATGCACGATCTCGCGCGGCCGGACCCAGGCGGCGTACTCGATGGCGGGACGATCGTCCGTTACGGGCGGGGTCTGCCCCGCAAAGCGCGCCAAACCTTCCCTGTCCGTCACCCACGTCGCCAGCAGCGCGGCGGGCGAACCGACGCCAACATCCGCAAGGGCCTGGCGTAGCCGCGGGTCGGCCATGCGCCCTGCTATCCGCGCCGCGTCCAGGGGCATTGGCTGCAGGGAGCCGACCAGCAGCATCTCGTGCAATTCCGTCGTCCACAGCGTGGCATGGGGAAACACGGCGATGAAGCTGGCCACCAGTGCCCGGGTGTCGTCCAGGTTCTGCGTGGGAAGCGGCAGCCACTGCGCAACCACCCCTTGAGGATTCAGGCGCGTGGCCGCCAGTTCATAAAAATCCTGCGAATAGAGGTTGACCACGCCCGCGGCCGAGGGCGGCGGCGGTTCAAGCGTGATCAGGTCATAGCGCTCCTGGCTGGTGAGCAATTCGCGCCGTCCGTCGCGCAGACGGCGATCCAGGCCCGGATCGGCTGCCGCGTCATAGCTGCCTTTGAACAGGGCGCCGGCCCGCAGGACGCCGGGCAGCAATTCCGCGACCACGCGCCGTTCCAGGCCCGGGTATCGCGACAAAGCCCCGGCCGTGATGCCTGTGCCATAGCCGATTACCAGCGCGGAGCGCGGTTCGCCCGCGTGGACGACGAGCGGCAGCAACGCTTGCAGCCGCATATAGCGCAGCGACGGCATGGCGTCGCCGGAGTTGGAAACGCCCTGGATGTAGAGCCGCCGGAACCGCTGCTCGCCTTCGCCGCGTTCCACGACTGCGACCGTGCCTCCCCGGCTTTCGTCATAAAAGACCAGCTTGCCGTCTTTGGCCCCCGGCAGCCGCCGCGCCAGGTGATCCGCCGGCAGCGCCCAACCCAGGATCAGCACGGCGCCAAACAGGGCAACCGCCACCGCGCGGGTCATCGGCTCGCCGGTGCGCCAGACCGCCGCGATGCCGACGGCGCAGGCGGCTGCGGCCAGGACCGCGAGCGCGTGCACCGTGCCCAGGCGCGGCAACAGGACGAATGCCACGAGCAGGGTGCCGGCGATACCGCCCAGCGTATTTCCCGCCAGGACCAGCCCCGCGCCCTGCCCTCGCCGGTCGGCAGGAACCGCGATGCGCAGCACGGCCGGAAAGGCCGCGCCGAGCAGCAGGGTCGGCAACAGCACCACCCAGGAGGCGACGACCGCGAACCGGGCGCTCATGCCGGCCAAGCCGCTGTCGCTCCATTGCCGCACCGCGGCCTCGGCCAGCGACTGGGCATCGATGAGCCACGGGCCCAGCAGCACCACTTCCAACAGCGCCACCAGACCCGCGCCGGCGATCAGCAGCGCAAATACGCGCCAGGGGTCGTGCAGGCGATGCTCCCAGCGCGCGTATAACGCGGCGCCCAGCGCCAGTCCGGCCAGATAGACGGCCAGCACCACGGAGAACGCGAAAGCCCGGGTGCTCATGAAAGGCACCACCATCTGGGACCACAGCACTTCATAGCCCATCGCGATGGCGCCCGCCGCGCTGTACAGTCCGATGGCCAGCCAGGCTTCGCCCGACAAGGCCCGGACAGGCGCGGTGGACGGGGCGCGCGGCGCGGGGGCCGCCGCGCGGCGCTGCAGCGCCCAGGCGCCAGCCGCGGCCGCAAGATTCAAGGCGGCCGCGGCGCACGCCGTGCGCCCCACGCCGTAGGCGGGAATCAGCACGAAGGCAGGCAGCAGCGCGCCGGCGATGGCGCCCGCGGTATTGGCGGCATACAGAATTCCGCCGGCCCTGCCGACCTGGGCCGCGCCGCAGGCCCGCAACAGCACGGGCAGCGTCCCGCCCATCAGCATCGGCGGGATGGCCACCACGGCAAGCAGCGTCAGCCAGGCCGCCCAGGACCAGGCCTGTTCGGCGCGCGCAAACTGCGCCGCGCCATGCGAGAGCGCCCAGGTTACCCCCAGGGCAAGCAAGGCCACGCCCAGTTCGATGCCCGCATATAGCCGCAAGGGGTTGGCGCTGCGGTCAGCCACGCGTCCCAGCCAGGCGCTGCCCACGGCCAGGCCGAAAAAAAAGGCGCTGACGGCAAGGGCGATCGCATGGACCTCCACGCCCACGATCAAGGAGAGCTGTTTGATCCACAGAATCTGGAAGATCAGGGCAGCCATGCCGGAAACGACCAGCAGGACCGCCGGCGCCCACAGGCGGCCGCCCGCCCTCGCCCGCGCGCCGGCCGTTGCGTGGACCGGCATCTTTCGCACCGAAGCGTTCATAACCCCTCTGCCCTTCAACGTTGGCGATGCGCGGCGGCGGACATGACCGCCGCCGCGCCCCGTCCTACTTGGCCTGCTTCTTGGCCGCCTCTTCGAACTGCTTTTCGATCGCGCGATCCACTTCTTCCTGGACCTGGTCCACGCTGAACGTGGCAGGCCGCTGGCTGGGCGGATACTCGATGAACGTCTTGAGGAACTCCCCGGCCTTCATCGACGCAATGAGCGGCAGGTAATCGTTCTTCACGAGCCAGTCGTAATACTGGTTGGAGACGACATCCGCGCGTTCATAGGGGTCCATGCGCAGGTTGAAGAGCTTGGGCACACGCAGGCACACGAACGGGTCTTTCCACACCGCGAACCCGCCGGGCGCCTGCTGCTCGCAAAAGACCGCCTTCCAGTTCTGATACCGCATCGCGACCAACATGCCGTCGTCGTTGAAGTAAAAGAAGTCTTCCCGCGCGCTGTCGGGCGCCTTGCCTGTCAGGTAATCAAGCTGGTTGTAGCCGTCAAGGTGCACCTTGTAGCTCCGGCCGGCCCCGTCGGGAGTCCAGCCTTTCAGCAGGCGCTGTTTGACGTCCTGGTCCCCGACTGCCGCGAGCAGCGTGGGAAACCAGTCGAGCCCCGACACAATGCCCGTCTTGACTTCGCCGGCGGTAATGTGACCCGGCCAACGTATCATCGCGGGCACCCGGTACGCCCCTTCCCAGTTCGAGTTCTTCTCGTTGCGGAACGGCGTCGTGGCAGCGTCCGGCCAACTGAACTGATTGGGTCCGTTGTCGGTGGTGTAGATCACGATGGTGTTGTCCGCGATCCCCAGGTCGTCGAGCTTTTTCAACAGCTTGCCCACGTCCT
>Ga0182739_1000741_pt1 | contig 38343 bp, 32 predicted proteins | sample eDN5th30CBELigBY_FD_128873 | JGI IMG/M metagenome (GOLD analysis project Ga0182739, IMG submission 128873) | Enriched backyard soil microbial communities from Emeryville, California, USA - eDNA 5th pass 30_C BE-Lig BY (version 2) (version 2) | ecosystem: Environmental > Terrestrial > Soil >... | reverse complement strand
GCCAGCATTGGCCGGTTTTCGTCCCACAGGGCACGTATCGCCTGAAAGCGCGTCTCGAAGGCGCGCCGGTTCAGCAGCCCCGTCAGGTAGTCTGTTTCCGCCATGTGGGCCAGGTCCTCGATCAGCCGGTCCCGTTCAGCCTGCAGGCGCATTTGCGCGGCGGCGTTCCGCTTGAGGACCCGCAAGGCATTGAATACCTCTTGCACTTCGCCATGGTGCCCGCCGGAGGGGATCCGGGCCGGCGCCAGGCCGTTCGCAATCGCGCTGATGATGCGCGTGGCCAGTGCGAAGGGCTGGATCACCCGCGTCCTGAACTGCACCAGCGCTACCGCCAGGGCGGCCGCCAGCAGGGCGGTCGCCGCCAGGGTCACCGCCAACAGCCGCGCCGCGCCCGCACGATGCGCGTCGATGTGGCGTTCCATCTCGTCCAGCAGCACATCCCGGAACTCGGTGATCGCCCCCATCAGCGGCACATACGTCGTGGCGACCGCCCGCGTCGTGACGGACGCCTCCGATTGCCGCGACGCCTCCTCACGCACCCACGCCAGATACGCCAGTCCCTCCCCGAAATAACGCCGTTCCATCCGCGCCTGTGCGTCGGACGCCCGCGCATCCCGGTAGCTGACCATGCGGCCATCGATCAGCGCGCGCAACTCGTCGATCCGGCCCAGCACGCGCTCGATGCGGAACTGTTCCTCGGCGGTCAGTTTCCGATGCCTGCCCAATGCGGGCGTGAAGGTGGACCCCAGCAGGCCCGCTTGTTCGCGCAGCTCGCTGGCCAGGAGTGCCAGCGACAGCAGGCTAGGTGCATTGGCTTCGCTGCGCATGACCAGCCCGGCATTGGCGGCCAGACTTGCCTGCCACATCGGAACGATGCGCACCATGGCGCTGACCGACTCCCACAGCATCTGGCTCGACAACGCGTCGCGCGGCGTGGCGATACGTATATCGATCTCCCGCCGTGCGTCGGCCAGCGCCCGGCGTATCCGCTCGATCTCCGCGCGCTTGCCCTCATCTTCGGGCGCGGAATGCAGCGCCAGCAGCGCGTCGACCAGCCTGTCGGTGCCAGCGCGCGCCGCGCCCAGGTTTGCGAGCACCGAATCCGGCACGGGCAGGGCCGAGCCCAGGGCGGCGTTCATCGGTCCGCGTTCGGCCGACGTAAACTCCATGACCCGGATGGTGGCGCGCACCGATCCGAATGCCTGCCGCGCCTCCGACGCCGCGCTGTAAGAGCGCCAGCTCTGGAACAGGAGGATGCCGGCCAGCACCCCCACCAACAACAGCACGCCTGCGGCCAGCGCGACGAAATGACGTTCCAGGGATTTGGGCGCGACGGCGGGGCGCAACATACTCGGCAAGCAGATCCATGCGAAGTCGAAGCCGCGCAGGATACTGTAAATGCCGACGCGACGAACGCTGTTTGAGCAATTCGTGCGGCATTTCATTCTATTCCAGCAATACTATGTCGCTGAAACTCGGTTCATTGCAATTTCCTGCGCAAATTTGCATCGACGCCGCTTTGCTGATGTGACTGGCGCACCTGCGCCGGCCCCCGCTCATGCGCCGTGCATCACCACGCGATTGCGCCCCTGCTGCTTGGCCGCATACAGCGCCGCATCGGCGGCCCGGAACGTTTCGTCCACGTCGGGCCCGCTCGATGTCCAATGGGCCACGCCGGCCGAGATCGTGACGCGGCTGGCCCCGCGCAATTCCCGCGAGGCAATATGCACCCGCAGCCTGTCGGCGACATTGGCCGCTTCGCGGGGGCCGACGCCCGGCAGCAGGATCAGGAACTCCTCGCCGCCGCTGCGGCAAAGCACGTCCGAGGGGCGCGAGCACTCGCGCATGATCTGCGCCATGTCGCGGATCACCTCGTCGCCGGCATTGTGGCCATAGGTGTCGTTGATCTGCTTGAAATGGTCGATGTCCAGCGCCACGACCGAAAACGGCGTGGCGCGGGCCTGCATCAGCTCCACGGCGTCCTGCGTGCCGCGGCGATTGCGCAGCCCCGTCAGCGGATCCGTAATGCTGGCGAGGTTCAGCTTGCCGATCTTGTCCTGCAGGCTGGTGAAACTGGCGATCACCGCGCGCTTGAGCCGTTCTGCCTCGAAATACCAGGCCCTCACCGATTGCACCCGCTGCATCGCAACGTCCACGTCCTGGTGTTCCACCGTCGTGGCCAGTTGCGACAGGGGCAGCGAGATCATGCGGGCGCACCACCAGATGGCCAGCAGGAACGCCACGGCCAGCGGCGCGGCATAACCCAGCAGCGCCCAGATCAGATCATGGATCGGCTCCAGCGTGACCTTCGCGGGGCGTTGCGCCACCACGCCCCAGCCGCTCGTCGGCACCGGCGCATAGCCCGCCAGCATGTCCACGCCCTTGGTATTGACCACGCGCATCGCGCCGGCCTCGCCCTTGACCACGGCGGCCACGACCGGATTGGACAGCACCGTTTCTCCCACGCGCTCGCTGTCGGTGTGATAGATGAGCCGCCCATCTCCGTCCACCACATACAGATAAGAGCCGTCATGGTAGTGATGCTTGCCCAGCAGCTCGTGCAGGGCGCTTTCGTTGCGCAGGTAGAGCGAGCCGGCGACATAGCCCAGGTACGCGCCATCGCTCGAGTAGATGGGGTGGGAGACATTGATCATCAGGTTGCCGGCGATGGACACATAGGGCTTGCTGATCAGGGGCTGCCGGGTGCGCAGCGCCTCGCGGCTGCCCGGCGTGTCAATCTGGGTGCCCAGGAAGCTGCGGAACGTCTGCGTCGTCGCCAGAATCGTGCCATCCGCGCTGACGACACCGACCGAATTGAAACTGTCCGTCTGCTGCTGCACGCGCATGACCTCGGCGGCAAGCCGATCCGGCGACCCGATCAGTTCCGGCATGTGCCGTGCGCTGTATCCCAACTGCTGCTGTGCCGATCTCAGGAAGCTGCCCGCGCTTTCCGCCAGCTTCACCGCATACACGCGGTTCGATTCAAGCGTGTTCTCGATCAACTGCTCGCGCTGGACGAGGTAGCTGGCATACAGGGCATTGGCCGTGGCGGCGATGGCGCTGAAGACGGTAAGCGCAAGCACTAGCCCGCGGAGATTTATTTGCATGGGATCGGAACGGGCAGGGGACGAGCCGGCGCCCCGCCGTGGCAACACGATCCGACGACGTCAGACGGGCCGCAAGTCCGGGGCGCAGTGATTTTAATGTCACCGCCACCATTACGGCAGGTCCCTGTCATCCTGTAGGTCCGGCGCCTGTGGTTCGTCCAGCAGGCGGGCAGCGGGCGACAGCGCGGCCGCGCCAGCCCGGAAATACCCCATCACCGTGGCCACGCTGGCGTGGCCGGTCATCGCCATCGTGTCGCCCAACGGCACGTTGCGCCGCCCGGCCTCCGTGACAAAGCCGGAGCGCAGGCTGTGCGCCGAAAAATCGCCCTCCAATCCCGCCAGCCGGCTGCGCGCCAGCACGATCTCGCGCACGGCCGCGGCGGCCAGGGGCTCGCCGATCACATCGCCGCGCCGCACCCGCCGGAAGATCGGCCCCTGGCGGATCGCGCTGGCCGCCAGCCAATCGTCCAGCGCCTGCGCGGCCTTGCCCAGAATGGGTTTCTGGTCCTGGGCCCGGCTGGCGCCGGCCTGATTGGTCTTGGAGTGCGCCATCGTATAGAGGTAGCCGTCCGCCGTGCGCTGCGTGTTTTCCATGGTGGCGCGCACCACCTCGGATCGCCGGCGGCCGCCGCTGGCCCAGGCAAAGAGCAGCAGCGCGCGATCGCGCTTGCCGCGCAAGGAATCGTCGCAGGTGTCGAGCATGGCCTGCAGCGGCTCGCGCGTCAGCGCCTCTTTCTTGGCGGGCGCAATGCCGCGCCGGGCATACGCGCGCCGCGTCTTCGACAGCAGTTCTCGGACCGCGGCCCCGCGGCAAGGATTGGGGTGCCCCAGCAGTTCATGCGCCTTTGACAGCACCGACAACCGCTGCAACAGCGTGTTCAGGCTGGGCGCTCCCAGCCTGCCCTTGGCTTTCAGCCGCACCAGCTCCTGATCCAGGGCCAGCGGCAATTCCCACGCCAGTCCGTCCTCGGTCGAGCGCTGCGCGTGATCCACGACGAACTGAATGACGACGGTCTCGGGCAAGGGCAGGGCGAACGCACGGCCATAGCGCAGTTCGAACCAGGCCGTCCAGTAGCGCATCGCCGCCCGATAGCTTGCAGCCGTGTTGGCGGAACTGCCTTCCCGCATGAGACCGCGCACCGCGGCATCGGCCCGTGCATCGAGCGCCTGGGGGTCCAGGGGGCGGAGCGAGGTCGGGGCGGGGAGGGAGGCCGGTAAAGGTCGGGGGTTTGGCAAGGGGAGTTCTGGCATCAAGGGGAAAAGGAACCATGGGCGTGGCCGCGACGTAGCTGCGGGCGGCAGTAGCGGGGTACATGGGGTGCGATCCGCCGCCCTAAGGCCGAAACGCGATGAAATTATATATTTACTACATATGCTGTATGATATCTTACATAAAAAGCTTTTTATGCACGATAAGGTTCCATTATCGTGGGTAATTCTTCGCACGGCGACAGGAAATCAATCATGGCCACGGGTATTACTGAATCAGACGTCTGGACTGCCGCCGACGCGCTCCTGCTGGAAGGCGCCCGGCCGACCATCGAGCGAGTGCGCCAGAAAATCGGCCGCGGCTCGCCAAATACCGTCAGCCCCCACCTGGAAACCTGGTTCCGCGCGCTGGGCGCCCGCATCAAGGACCCTCGCGCCTTCGCTGCGCCACCCGAGGTCCCCGATCCCATCGCCCAGGCAGCCGCGCATTTCTGGGACGCCGCGTTGGCGGCGGCGCGTGCCGAACAGGCCCAGGCCTACCAGGAACGCCGGGACGCCCTCGAAAGGGAAGCGGAACGCCACCAGGCCCTGGCCGAACAGCTCCAGCAGCGCGAGGCCCAACTGATCAACCGGGAGCGCGACCTGCAAGAAGGGTTGAAGGTCGCCACCGCGCAATTGGCCGCCACCGAAGAACGCCTGCAAGCCGCCGAAGCGCAACTGCGCCAGCGCGACAAGGCGCTGGCCGTCGCCCAGGAAAGCCTGGCGGATGCACGCAGCGCCAACAAGGCACTGCTGGCCGACGCCGATCTGGCGCGCGAGCGCCACACGCAGGCCTTGGCCGCGCTGGATGCGCGCCACGCCGCCCACGAACGCCGCTGGTTGAACGAGCTGGATACCGAACGCAGTTCCGTCAAGCGCCTGCAGGCGCGTCTGGAAGCCCTGCAGGCGGCCAGTCAGCAGCAGGCCGACCAATTGCGCGAGGCCCTGGCAGAAGCGCAACAGCAGCAGCGCGCGGCCGAACAGGACGCGCAGCTTGTCCGGGCACAGGCGCTCGCGGACGCGCGCCAGCGTGACATCGAGTCCGCCGTCGCCGCCCAGGCGCTTCAGGCCGTCCAATCACGCGAAGCGGATCTGATGCGCAGACTCGCCGCGTCGACCGCGCAGTCCGATGAGCTGCTGGCCCAGTTGAAATCGCGGGACGCCCAATTCGGCGACCTGGCACGCCGCCTCCTGGCCGGCCAGGAGGCCGCCTCCGCTTCCACGGACAAGCCGCCTTCCAGCAGCAGCCCGGCGCCCTGATCCCGAAGGGCATCGCGGACGCGTGAGACGCGCGTCCATTTATTCGTAATCCTATGATTTTTCGGGGTTTCCCCGCTGCCGGCAATGAGGCTTCACTTTTCATTCCTCATGTGCGGTGGCTGAGTCTTCGCAGGGCAATCCTTGACTGCCGCAGGGAGCAGGCTCAGGAAAAGCCCTGCTCATCGGCGTACCTGAGCAGTTCGGCGTTGGTTTCGATGTTCAGCTTGCGCATGGCGGATTGTTTTTGCGTGCCGATGGTAGCGACCGATCGGTTGAGGCGGCGTGCGATTTCAGTCACCGAAAGCCCCTGCGAAAACATCCGCACCACTTCCAGCTCTTTCGGGGACAACCCCTTCGTGCGGCTGGCACGCCCCATCGTCACATCGTTGTGGCTGAGGCGCGCGCTGATGCTATCGGACAGGATAGGCCCTTTTTCCGTCAACGCCCGCACGCATATGGCGACCAGCGCTTCAATGGGTTCTTCCTTGCTGACGATGCCTGCCACGCCGATCTGGCGCAGCTGGCTCAGAATGCCGCTGTTCGACAGCATCGTGAACACCACGATGGGAATATCCGGAAACAGGCGCTGTAACCGCTGAATCAGGCGCAAGCCGTCCTCGTCCGCGGACTTTGAACTCATGGAAAAGTCGGTGACGATGAGATGGCACGGATCCTCTTGCACCGCCGTGATCAATTCAAGCCCGGACCGCGCCGTGGCGATCACGGTGAATCCGGGGATTTCGTTCAGGGAGTCAGCAAGCGCGAGGGAGATGACGGGATGGTCATCGGCGAGGATGATCCGCACGTTTTGGCCGGCCGGAAGCTTACTCATGGATTCGCCGTCCGATTGGCAATCGATCGAGCCTGGTTGTCCGTCCTGCTCGACGAGCGCGCCCGTCTTGGGAAGTAGGTTCGTGGCTGGCCCTACCAGGCCGGGGGCGCCAGGATTCTCAGTACTTCCGTCGTTGTCCATTTTATGTCCAAATTCTACTGAAAAGGCTAGAAGTGACGGTTGGGTCTCCGGGCACACCAGACGCAATCCGGCTCGCCAGGAAAGGGGGAACCGTTCAATCTAACTGTCGGGCATTCAAAAAAATATAGAAAGTTTTCGATAATTAGAGTTACATAAGGTGCACAGTACGGGCGTCGGTTACTGGTCGCTTGTCCGTGACCGCCGACGCAAAGTCGTTGCGACCAGGGCTTCAAATGTCAGCCAGCGTATCGCGCAGTAGCTTGGCCACGACCCGGCCTTCGGCTTGCGCGGCGGAATCCAATCCCCCATTGCGCAGCATGGCCTCCAAGGCTTCCAATCGCTCGGTCAGCGCCGTCATCTGCATCACGCTAAGCGCGCCACGCATTCGGTGCAGGGTCCGTCCGAGCAGCCGCTGGTCGTTGATGTCCAGGGCGCGTTCCATTTCGGAAACGTCCGCTTCCATCGTGCTGACAAACAACGCCCGGTATTTTTCGGGCACGATCGGCGCGGGCTCGGGGTCCCAGGACGGACGAGGCTGGGTGTCCGGGTCCGCCTGGCTGGGGGACGTCGCGCCGTCGCCCTGCAGGTGCCAGCGCAGGGTGGCCAGGCCGATGGGCTTGACGAGCCAAGCCGTCATTCCCGCGGCCAGGCAACGCTGCTCCTCTTCGCGCATGGCGTTGGCCGTAACGCCAATGATGGGAATGGTGGCGCCGCGTAGCCGAAGTTCCCTGGCGAGTTCGTAACCGTTCATGCGCGGCATGTTGACGTCGGTCAGGACGACGTCGTAGTGCGCAAGCCCCCACAACATCAGTGCCTCGGCGCCATCGGACGCCAGGGTGACCTCGCATCCGAGCTGTTCGAGCTGATGCTGGAGCGTGGCCTGGTTGATGGGGTTGTCTTCGGCCGCAAGTATCGACAGGCCAAGCGGAGCAAAGGCGCCGATGTCGGTCGGGGGCATCAATGCGCGCTCCCCGCGCACGGCGGCCAGTATGCCCGCGGCAATGTGCTCCACGCTGTTGATGACCTTGATGGTCCGTGCGGATGGGGGCTTGGCGGTGGCGCTGGCCAGCACATGATGTCCCGTCCATTCCATCGCGTCGAAGTTGCCCGGGTACAGGACGTCGACCAAGACGTCGTCCGGGCCGCCGGCCGGCAGGATCTGGGGCGCGGGAACCGCCTGCGCGCCCCAGCGCTTTAGCCATTGGCAGATGTTGTCGGACAGTTCGTGATGCGGGCTGCGGACATACACGCTGATATTGCTCAGGTCGGGCGGGCTGGCGGGCTGGCCGGAAGCGACCTGCAGGGGAAGCTCCAGCGAAAAGCTGCTGCCCAGTCCCAACTCGCTGGTCACGCGGATTTCGGTGCCCATCAGGCCGGCCAGGCGCGCGCAGATCGAAAGGCCGATGCCGGTGCCTCGCACCGTGTGGGAACCGCTGTTGATCTGGTAGAAGGGGACGAAGAGCTGCGACTGTTCCTCCTTGGCGATGCCGATCCCTGTGTCGACCACCTGCAGCATCAGGTGCGTGGTGTCGGGCTCGACCTTGGCCACCGTCAGGCGGGCGATCACATGCCCGGAATCGCTGAACTTGATGGCGTTGCTGAGCAGGTTGCTCAGGATCTGGCGGATACGCACCGCATCGCCCGTCATCCATTCGGGCACGGCAAGGTCCACGCAGGAAAAGAGCAGCAGGCCCTTCTGGCTGGCCATCGCGGCGTAGGCGTTGGTGCAGCCTTGCACGAGTTCTCGCGGATTGAACTCCGAGGATTCCAGGACGAGCTGGCCGGTCTCGATCTTGGTGATGTCCAGGATGTCGCTGATGAGCTGCAACAGGATGGCCGACGAGCTTTGCATGCGTTCCAGGTGTTGCCGCTGTTCGGCGTCCAGGGAGGTCAGGCTCATCAGTTCCAGCGTGCCCAGCACGCCATAGAGCGGCGTGCGGATTTCGTGGCTCATTGTGGCCAGGAAGGTCGATTTGGCTTCGCTCGCCTTGTCGGCTTCGCGCTTGGCCTGCGCCAGGGTCTGTTCGATGACGGCGCGGGCGCTGATGTCGGAAAACGCGCAAAGCACGACGTCCTGGTGGTTGTAGCGCGTGGGGGCGTAGGCGACATAGAGCGGACGCCCGTCGGTGGCCTGGAAGCTGGGAATGGTGCCGGGACCGGTGGCGCCAAGGACGTGGCGCAGGAACAGGTTGGTTTCCGGTGAATTGTCCAGTTCGCGCCCGGCTTCGGCCCCCAACCATTGCAGCGCCAGGCTGTTGCCGAACACGACTGCGCCCACCGGCCGCGCCAGCACGCACAGCGCCACCGGCGCGGTTTCGATCAGCGTGCGGCTGAATTCCTCTTTTTCGATGATGTCGCGCTGCGCGTCCAGCGCGGGCGCGATCACCCGCCGGCTGTACCAGCGCGACGACACGATGCCGGTTCCGAGGCTGAGCAGGAGCAACAGGCCGGCGATGACGGGAAGCCAGAGATTGTCCTGGAAGAATGCGCCATAGCTGACCCGGTATGTCCCGGCCCACACCCCGGTTGGATCCGTTATGCGCAACACGATGCCGTCGGCCGTGTAGCGCATCCCGTCCTCGGTTGGCGCGGGACCCTGTCGGTCGCCGAGCAGCAGGCCTTCCTCGCGATGGGTCAGCCAGAATCCGCCGTGCAGCGGCTTGCGCAGGGTCTTCTCGAAGATGTTGATCCGCTGGTGGTTAAACTGGGTCACCGCATAGACGGCAGACGGCTTGCCCTGGCCGCTGGTCCAGACCGCTTGCGGCATGTCCGCGTAGATCAGGCCCAGCATGTTGCCGGGAAGCGCGTCGGTCCTGAACCAATGGACGCGGTTGGCCCCGGGGGACTCCGCGTGGCCGGGCACGTCGTGATCGATGAGACGCTGTTGGACCGTCTGCAGGCGGCGCAGCTCGGCCCGCACGGCGTCCGTCACCGCCAGGAACGTGGTGGGGCTGAGGCGTTCATACCCCGATGCGGCGCCCACGGCGGGCACGCTCAGACTGATGCTGTCGGCCTGGTTGATCAGGAATATCGTGGATGCGGGAAAGTACGACGCGGCCCAGAAGCTGGAATAAAAATCGGCCAGGAAGCCCCCCAGGTTCGCAAGCCGGCGGCCTGCGGTGGGGCAGTCCGAGGCGTCTTCGCACGCCAGCGAAAATGGCATCTCCGCGTAGGTGTTTTGTCCCTCGAAGACCTGCATTCCGAAGCGCTCCGGTACGTCGGCCGCATGCAGGTCGATGGTGCTGGCCAGGCTTTCCACGGGCAGGGAAGAGTGCTGCGCGCGCAGTCTGCCCAGGAACTGCTCCTGGGCATGGATGTAGCCGACCAGGATGGAAAAGTCGAGCTTCAGGCGGTCACGTTCCTGCTCGACGATGCGGTTCAATCCCCAATAGAGCGCCCCGACCAGCACCAGCGCAAAAGGCAGGATGCCGAACAGGGCGAAGTTCAGCCAGCGCGAGGTTCGCGTAATCCTGGCAAAAGGCGTGTCCTGCTTGCGCATGGGCGGCTTCTTACTGCTGCAACGGGTCCATGGCCTGCCTCTCCATGGCTAGCAGCTGGCTGAATCCGTCGATGTCCACGGCGGCCGAAATGAGGAAGCCTTGCGCGCAGTCGCAGCCGATGCGCCGCAGGAATTCGAGGTCCTTGCTGGTTTCGACGCCTTCGGCGGTGACCTGGAGCCCGAGCTGGCGGCCAAGCTGCACGGATGAGACGAGCGCCGCGGCGCGTCCTTCATCGTTGGCCGCGCCACTGACGAAAGCGCGATCGATCTTCAACTCGGTGAATGGCGTGGAAATCAGGCTGTACATGGAGCTGTATCCTCTGCCAAAGTCGTCTTGCGCCAGCCCGAAGCCCTTCAGACGCAGCCTGCTGGCCCCCATATAGTATTGGCCTTGTATGGTGGTTGTCTCGTCTTCGAGCAGTTCGAACGAGATTTCCTGCGTCGCCACCCCCTTGGCCACGACTATCTGCTCCAGCTCGTCGGGGAGATCCGGGTCGTCCAGGAGCTGCGTGGGCAGGTTGACCGACACCGGCATCCGGTATCCCTGCTGCCGCCAATGCAGGTGAGCGTCAAGGGCGTCTTCGAGCATGCGCCGCAGCAGGGCCTTGTCCAGGCCATGCCGCCGCACCGCGGAAAGAAAGGATCCCGGGAGCATGAAGCCGAATTCCGGATGCTGCCAGCGGACCAGCGCCTCGGCGCTCACGATCCGGCCGCTGGCGAGCGCTTTCTTGGGCTGAAACCAGGCCCGCAGATGGCCGTGGCTCAGGGCGTGTTCCAGGGACCCCCGGTCAAATACCGTGCCGGCCTCGGTCGGGAATTGGGGCTTTGAGGGTTCAGGGCGGCTTTGGCGGAGCTGGTTGGACAAATGCCGGGCGTGTTCAGGAGTCAAGGGCTTGGAGAACGTGCCCAGCACCGCCAGGCCCTTTTCCTTGGCCATCAGGGCAACGCTGTTCATGATGCGCCGGGGGCATGCCGACACGATCGCCAGCATCGGGTTGTGATGCAGCTTGGCGAGCTGGTCTATGAATTGCACGCCGTCCATGCCCGCCATGTTCAGGTCCATCAGCACAAGGTGATAGGCCTGCAGACCCATCATTTCCAGGGCAGCCTCGGCGCTAGGGGCGACATCGGCGTGGCTGAACCCTGCCGACTCCAGCAAATCCGCGAGGTGGACGCATTGAAACGGATGATCGTCCACGATCAGAATTCTGTAGTCGGACAACTTCTTCATCATATGACTTCCTTAAGCGCAATTAAGGCCTGACGCAACGCGGATATAGGCAGCGGCTTGAGCAGCACGGTCGTCATGCCCGCTTCGGTGCTGCGCCGTAAGTCGTCCGTGAATGCGCTGGCGGTGATTCCCACGATGGGGCGCGTATAGCCCTGACCGCGCAGCGCACGGGTGAGGGCGTAGCCGTCCATTTCGGGCATCTGCAGGTCGGTCAAGATGGCATCGAAGCCGGGTATGTCCGGCACCTCCAGTGCCTCCTTGCCATTGGCGGCCGGGACAATCGTGCATCCCAGGTGCTCCAGTTGCTCCCGCAATATCTGCCGGCTGATCGGGTTGTCCTCCACGACCAGCACATGCATGTCGAGCGCGTCCCGAGACGCCTTGAGTTCGAGCGTGACCTTGGCCGCCACGCCGTCCTGGGCGAGGCGGACCGCCGCGACGATGCTGGCCAGGCTATGCGCATTGGCCATCCAGCTGTTGCGTCCTCCCTCCAGCCGCGGCCGGACGCCGGGAGGTTGCGCGATCACCCGGGCGCCGGTCCACGGCGCAGGCGTCAAGTCGCGGGGCCAGGTTTCAACCAGCACGCCGCCCTCCAGCCGGCCATGAAGCGACGTCTTGTAGGGCATGGCCATGGCGCCGCAGTGGCGCAGCCACTGGCAAAGGTTGTTCACCACGTCGTTGACGGCGCCCCGCACGAATACCGGCCGGGGATCCAGCCGTATTCCCATTTCCGAATGCGCGTCGCCCGCCAACGGCAAGGTGAGCTCCAGGGACATGCTGGTGCCCAGGCCGGGTTCGCTGACCGCGCTGAGGGTGCCGCCCATCATGTCGGCCAGCCGCCGGCAGATGGCAAGTCCCAGGCCCGTGCCGGGAACGGTCTGGGTGGAGCCGCTTTCAGCCTGGAAGTAGGGTTCGAACAATTGGGCGTGATGCTCCGCGGAGATGCCCATGCCGGTGTCCGCCACCTGGAATTTCATGGTCGCGGAGTGCGCGTCCTGGCTGAGGGCCTGCAGGCGCAGCACCACCTGGCCGGAACTGGTGTACTTGATGGCGTTGCTGACCAGGTTGTTCAGGATCTGGCGCACGCGCGTGACATCGCCCACGACGACCGGCGGAGACGCGACGTCGGCCAGCGCGTAGATGTGCAGGCCCTTGGCCTCGGCGCGCGCGGCGTAGCTGCTGACTACGCCGTCCAGCATTTCCGCGGGCGAGAATTCGGCCGTTTCGAGCGTCAGGTAACCCGCTTCGATGCGAGACAGGTCCAGCGTATCGTTGATGGTGCGCAGCAAGGTGGCGGAGGACTGCTGCATGGTTTCGAGGTATTGCTGCTGCTGGCTGTCCATGGCGGTCAGGCTCAGCATTTCCAGCGTGCCGAGAATGCCGAACAAGGGCGTGCGGATCTCGTGGCTCATGGTGGTCAGGAAGACCGTCTTGGCGTGGTTGGCGGCGTCGGCGTGCAGCTTGGCCTGGGTAATGGATTGCTCGACCCGCTTGAATGCGGTGATGTCGTTGATGCCGCAAAGGACGACGTCCTCGGCATGAAAGGTGATCGGGGCGAAGGTGAGGTAGACGCACCGTCCGTCGCTCAGGACGTATTCACGTTCAGCGCAGAAGTCGTCCTCTGCCAGCAGCTTGGCTAGCAGTTCGGAGTCACCCAGCAGCCATTGCCGCGCAAGTTCATTTGAAAGCAGCGGGGTGCCATCGGCGCGACGCAGGAGGCACAGGCCGACCGGCGCGACCTCGACCAGCTTGCGATTCAGGGCCACGCTGTCGGCCAGGGCTTCGTACTGGCGCAGGGCCGGCGCGACGAGTTTTTTCTTGATGTGGCGTATGCCCAAGATCACCATGGCGAACAGCAGCGCGGCGCCGCCGAGCGCCGCCTGGATGGCAGGGGCGGTATCGCCCAGGATCCGGCTGATCGGTGTGTAGTACACCAGCCGCCACCCGGCCTCGCCCACGGATTTGTTCAGCACGACAAAACGGGGCAGCAGCCCGGGTCCCCACCAACCGAACGAATCCTCCTTGCCGGCGTAATTGCCCAGCCCTGCAACGACTTTTGCCTCGGCCGGGCTGTGCAGGACCGGCGCGTCGTTCTGGTCGTACAGGGCGTAGTTGCCGCCGCGCATGGAAGACAGGTCGATCGCCGCATCGATGTCGCTGACTTCAAGACCGATCCAGCCGGCGCGGGGCGTGGCGGGATCCACGGGTGTGTACAGGTACAGCGCGCTGGCAACGTCCATGGGCGGTTTTAGCCAGACGATGGGGCTGTAGCCGCCTTGCGAGACGCTGGGATCCGCCACGGCCAGCGAGCGTGCGATCCAGGATTGCTTGGCGGCGTCGATGGCGGGCGCCTGCGAGGGACGCGGCGCGATGTAGGCAGTCTGGCCATTGCGGGCCGAACTGAAGAGCAACTGGGTACGCGCGAGGGCAATGTCGTTGAGGTCGCGCGGCGTGAGGATCAGGGCCCAGTCGTAGGCGTTTTGCTCTTCGTGCAGGGGGAAGACCTCGATCTGGCGGGTGTTGCCGAAGTAGGGGGGCGTTTCGGAAGCCGCGGCGGCATCGGCATTGCGGACCGAGGAAGAGGCCAGCGAACGGACCAGCGACTCGCGCTGGTCGAAGAAGATCTGCGCGTTGTACGCGGCGGCGTTCATTTGCCGGCGGTACGCGGAAACGGTGTCGGTGAACGACCAGTACACATAAAAACCGGCCGCCGCCGCGATGCAGGCAAGCAGCGCGGCGGCGAACAGATGCAAAAGCAGCGTCGGGGCGCGGGGGACGGGTTGGACGTCGCGCGCGAGAGCGATGGGTTCCTGAACGGGCATGCGCCCATCGTAGGTAGAGCCCCGGGCAGTGGATATAAGAATATTCTGAAATTTCGCTGACAGCCCGGCGGGCGCCCAGGCCCGTAAATACAGGCTTATCCGGGCGTTTTCGCAAATCAAATTTTTATTATTGGAGTGCGGGATAGCCGTTCCTATACTGCGTAGCCATCGCTAGACCATGGCCACTTTCCGGCCATAGATTCGCCCCGCCGCGCCGCTGTATCCGGGTTCTTCACGGTATCCGGTTTCTTCACGACTGGCGAGTCCACAACACAACTCATATGAACGCTATCAATTTGGTCGAATCCGCCTCGCTCTTGAGCGAGCCGCTAAAAATTCAACCAGTGCTGGACGCCAAAGGAGTCGTGCGCGAAATGGCGCTGGTAGGCGGGTGGACGAACCGAACCCCGCACTTCATCACCAACGAAGCCTCGGCGGACGCCTTGCGCCGGGCAGGGCGCGTCTTTCGGGCGGCGGGCTGCATGGCGCCGCTCACGATGGACCATCCCCTCAACGTCAACTCCGATATCCGCCTACCCGAACAGTTGTGCCAGGATCTGCGCATTGGCGCCGTGGAAGGCGATCTGCTGCGCGAGACCACGCCTGAAGATCGCAGCCTGCCGATCTATCCCTGCGCCAAGGTCACCTACAACGTGCCCCTCAGCGACCGCCTCGCGGAGGGCTCCAGTCTTTTCCATCTCTATAACGAACTGCGGCCCGCGCTGCGCGTGCGGCTGCTGCCCTGTTCGCAGGCCGGCGAATCCATGCCGTTCGGCACGCTGCGCGCCACGGGCATCCGGGTCGGCATCCCCGAAGGCATCAACAGGCAGCGCGGCTTGCAGGAGCGGTTTTTCAGCCTGCTGGGCCAGGCGTCGCGCCAGGGCCTCAGGGTGCTGGCCTGCGACATCCGCGGCATCGAAGACTTCAACTGGCTGCGCGCGCAGCCGGACGTGCTGTTCCAGGGAGAGGTCCTGTCCATCGCCCTGAGCCTGGAATACGTGCAGGAATGGCTGACCGCCGCGGGTTCGGGCTGGCGCGCATTCCAGTTGGGGGCCTAGGACCAGTGCGGCGCGTTACTGCGCTGTGACGGCGCGGCGCGGATGCGGGCTCGCCGCTTGGGCCCCATCCGGGCCCCATCCGGGCCGCATTCGGGCCGCACCCGGGCCGTTGGACGGATCCGATAAAATCCGCCCATGCTTCCTACTCAAGTCATTCTGGCGCTGCTGGTGCTGCAGTGCGCGCTTCTTATTCCCTTGGTGGCCGTGGGCATCCAGCTTGCACGCTGGGTGCACTGGCGCTTTCTTGCCGATCCCCAGGCGCGGGGAGAGCGCCCGCACTTTACCGGCCCCGTCCTGGCCCTGATTTTCAGCACGCTGGCGGCCACCGATTTTCTGGGGTTCGAGCCTTTTGTCACGTTATCCCGCCTGAATCCCATACCGGAGAGCGCGCGCGCTTACTTTACGGTGGCCATGCTGGCGCTCGGGGTCTGGTGCTGGGCGTATGCCAGTGTTATCCGGGGCCGGCTTCGCGCGATGCTGGGCGCCGCGTAAGGGGCGCCGGCGGGCGACGCGGGACGTCGCCGCTGCCGCGACGCAAAGCGTGACCTTCCCATTCAGGTTCACGCGGATTTCGGATACATTCGACTGATCGCGTTGGCTTGCAGGGCGGGCGCCGCCCGTCCGCATCCACCGCAACGAGGGCGGCAGCCCTGCCAGGAGCATCGGGTGATACCACGCCAGTCAGTCGACATAGCCCGGGTCCTGCTTGTCATCGTGATGCTTTTGGCGCTGATGATCGGCAGTCTGTATATCCTGCGGCCGTTCCTGCCCGGGCTGATCTGGGCGACGACCATCGTCGTGGCCACCTGGCCGGTCCTGCTGGGCATCCAGCGGCGATGCGGCGGGCGGCGGTGGATCGCCACCGTGGCAATGCTCCTCATCCTGCTGTTCGTGATCGTGCTGCCGCTGTACCAGGCGATCTCCACCCTGGCGCAGCACGGCGGCACTATCGTGGCCGCGGTCAAGAGCCTGCCTGACTATGCCTTGCTTGCGCCGCCTGCGTGGATAGGCGGCCTTCCGCTGGTGGGGCCGAGAATCGCCCAGGAGTGGCAGACGCTGTCGGACGCGGGCGCCGGTGGCCTGCTGGCTCGGATCGAACCGTACCTGACCACGGCCGCCACCTGGCTGCTGGGCCATGCCGCCATCGTCGGGGTGTTCGTGATGCACATGCTGATCACCGTGATCATTGCGGGCATCCTGTACACCAAGGGCGACATGGCTGCGGAATTTGTCCGGCGGTTTGCGAATCGGCTCGCCGGGCAACGCGGCGTGGCGGCGATCATGCTGGCCGCGTCGGCGATCCGCGCCGTGGCGCTGGGGATCGTGGTCACGGCGGTGGTGCAGTCGGCGCTGGGCGGTATCGGACTGTGGATGGCCGGCGTGCCAGCCGCCGGCATTCTCACCGCCCTGATGTTGATGCTTTGCCTGGCCCAGCTCGGGCCGATCCTGCCGCTGCTTGGCGGCGTGGCCTGGTTGTTCCAACACGACATGAAGCTGGCGGCGGCAGTTCTGCTGGTGTGGGCCATCGTGGTTGGCATGCTGGACAACCTGCTGCGTCCGCTACTCATCAAGCGCGGCGTGAACCTGTCGATGCTGCTCATCCTGTCCGGCGTCCTGGGAGGCATGATCGCGTTCGGCATCGTCGGGCTGTTCATCGGACCGGTGATCCTGGCGGTGACCTCGACGCTGTTGAACGCGTGGGTGGACGAGGTGCCGCCGCCCGCACGGGTCGATCCGGACGCGCTGGCCCTGCAGCGAGAGCCGCCGCCTGGAACGCACCGGAAAAGGGCGTAACATCCGTTCCAAGGCGCGGGCCATGTGGCCCGCTTTTCGCAATACCCGGCACCACCCATGACGATGCATTTCTTCGCGCCGCCCGCGAGCGCGCCCGATCTTTCCCTTTTTCTCCCCAAGTCCTTGCGCCGCGAGGTGGCCGGATGAGCACTCCTGTGCGGCCCACCAAACCTGGCACGCTGACCGTTGCGCGTCGCCCCGCCAAGCGCAGCGCAGACAGCGGCAGCGCAGACACCGGTCGCGCCCGGGCGCCCCGCGCCGCGGCGCCTGGACGCGGCCCTCGTCCGTCTGAATCGCCCAAAGCGTCCAAATCCTCCAAGTCGTCGAGACCGCCCACCCCGTCCAGACCGCCGAAACCCTCGCAAGGCCGAGAGGCTGGCGGACCGGTGCGCCCGGCCAGACCCCGCGCAGCGGACGATACGGTGCGTCTGGCCAAGCGGCTTGCGGCCGAGCAGTCGTGTTCGCGCGGCGATGCCGAGCGCTACATCGAAGGCGGCTGGGTTGCGGTGGACGGCAAGGTGCAGGAGGAACCGGGAATGCGGGTGGGCCCATCCCAGACCGTCGCGCTCCTGCCCGGGGCGCGGCTCGAAGAGGGGCGCCCCGTGACGATATTGATCCACAAGCCGGCGGGCATGTACGCCGACGACCAGCCTGGCTCGGCGCGCGATCTCATCCTGCCCGAGAACCTGATGCCGGGCGACCGGTCCGGACAGCGATTCCTCAAGCGCATATTCAACGGCCTGAAACTGGTGACCCCCCTGGAGCGCGCGGCAAGCGGGCTGGTGGTCTACACGCAGGAGTACCCGGTGGCCCGCAAGCTCGTGGAGGAGGGCCGCCACGTGGAGCAGGAGTATGTCGCGCAGGTCGAAGGGCAGTTGAGCGATGCGGATCTAGCGCGGATGCAGCGAGGCATGGCGTACGAAGGAATGCCCGCCACGCCCCTGAAGGTGAGCTGGCAAAGCGAGGGTCATCTGCGCTTTGCCTTGAAGACGCCGGCGCCCGGCTTCATCGAAGCCCTGTGCGCGGCGGCAGGCTTGCGCCTGCTGGCGCTGCGGCGCCTGCGGATCGGCCGTCTGCCGATGGCCGGTCTTGCCGTGGGCCAATGGCGGTATCGGCTTGAGTACGAGCGATTCTGATGTCCGGGCCGTCCAGATCCCCGATTGCTGACGCCCAGTCCCGGCGGGCGACGGACGGCATGGCGGGCGGCAAGCTCGGCTATCCCGACGCTGGCCGGCGCCGACTGTTGCTGAACGCGGGCGCGTTGTGCCTGTCGGGCCTGGCCCTGGGCGGATGCGCAGGGGGCCGGCAAGTTTCGCCCCGGGGCGCGCCGTCCGGTCAACCGGCGCCGCCGCCCTCGAATGCCAAGGCGGCGGCCGCACCCGTGCCGGCGCTCAAGCCTGGCGCGAAGGTTGCCATCGTGGCGCCTGCGTCCGCCGCCCCAAATGCCAGCGATCTTGCGGCGCAATGGCTGGAGGATCGCGGCTTCGTGCCGCAGGTCATGCCGGCATCGCGCAAACGGCTCGAGGCGCCGTACGAGTACCTGGCGGGCACGGACGCCGAACGGCTGGACGACCTGCACGCCGCATTCGCCGCCCCGGACGTCGGCGCGGTCTGGTGCCTGCAGGGCGGCTTTGGGTCGTGGCGGCTGCTGGACAAGCTCGATTACGGCCTGCTGCGCCAGCATCCCAAACCCTTCATCGGCTATAGCGACATCACGGCGCTGCACCTGGCCATACAGCGGCATGCGGGCTTTGTGACGTTCCATGGGCCGATGCTGGCGCAGGATCTGCTGGCGGGCAAGCGTGAGCCCACCGAGTCGCTCCTGTTGGCGATGATCGGCGGCCAGATCGGGGAGGGCGCCTGGATTCAGGCGCCGCCCGACAGCTGGCCGGTGGAGGTGGTCGCGGGCACGGCCAGCGGCCGTCTGGTCGGGGGCAACCTGGCGCTCATCGCCGCGCTGACGGGTTCCAGGCACGAGATCGACACCCGTGACGCCATTCTTTTCTTCGAAGACGTCAACGAGGCATTGCCAAGGGTGGACCGGATGCTCAGTCAGTTGGCGGCCGCAGGCAAGTTCGACGGTGTCAAAGGGGTGGTGGTAGGCACGTTCACCCGCATTCTGGGCACGAACATGGACGACGCGCAGGCGCAGAGCCTGCTGTACCCGCTATTGCTGGAGCAGTTTGGCGCCCGGGGAATCCCGGTCCTGGCCGGCTGGCCCAGCGGGCATGGCGAGCCCAATCTGACGCTGCCGCTGGGTGCGCGCGTGACGCTGGACACCCGGCGCGCCGCACTGCGGTTGGATCAGGCGGTGACCACGTCACGCCTCGGCTAGGGGATTTGAGGCGGATTCGATGCGGATTTGATGCGGATGTCATGTGGATGTCATGTGGATTTCATGCGCTATTAATGGTGCATAAAGTTGATTTGTGATCGATAAACAGATCGATGAATGAGTCGTCTCTTGGGCTGCCAGCGTCCCTACCAAATGACTCATTAATGGTGCATTAAACGGCTTTACGCGCTATTATCGATTCATGAAAAAGAAGATCGAACCCAGCTTCGAAGCGGCCGAGGCCCTGGCCCGTCTGGGCGCCAACGTCCGCACGGCGCGCCTGCGCCGTAACGAGACCGAGGCCACGCTGGCCAGCCGCATGGGTGTCTCGCGCGCCACCATCAACCGCCTGGAGCGCGGCGACGGCGGCGTTTCGCTTGCGCTTGCCATCGAGGCGCTGTTGCTCTACGGCTTTGGCGATCAGGTGTTCGCCCTGGGCGACCCGGACGCGGATGGCGTGGGCAAACGCCTGGATGCGCTGCGCCGACCCAGCCGCGGCAGCCGCAAAGCGCCGCATTCGCACCGCACCGATCCTGCCAGCCTGTAACCCCTGCGTCCCACATCGTGGCAGCCAAAAAACACAAAACCGTCGAAAGCGAACTGTTCGTCTACGTGGACATACGGGGCGAAGCGGTGCTGGCGGGCATCCTGACCCTGGACGACACCGACGAGAATCACTTTTTCGCCGAGTTCACCTACGTGCAGTCGTATGTGAACGATCCGCGCGCGTTTTCGCTGGACCCGCTCAACCTGCCGCTCTCGGACGCCACCACCACGTTCCGCACCGAAAGCCGCTATCAAACCCTGGGCGCCATCTTTGACGCCGCGCCGGATGCGTGGGGCCGCAACGTGATGCGCATCGACAACGCCGGCGCCCGCGTGACCGAAAACGAGGTGCTGCTCAAGGGACGGGGCATGGGCGTGGGCGCGCTTTTTTTCAGCGCCCGGCAACTGACGCCCAACATGCGCAAGACGTACCGGTTGCCCGAAGTCAGCCAGCTCGAGTCGCTGGCGGACCTGCTTGCCGACATCGACCAGGGCATCAAGCCCAAGGGGCTGTACCGAGACATCCTGGGAAGCTCGTGGGACATCGGAGGCGCGCGCCCCAAGACGATCGTGCGGGACGCGGAAGGCGAGATGTGGATCGCGAAGTTCCCGCGCAAGGGCGATTCCTATGACCGGCAGCGCGTGGAGTTCGCCAATCTGCAGATGGCCAAGGCCATCGGCCTGTCGGTCCCCGAGATCCGCCTGGCGCAGACGCATCTGGGCGCCGTGCTGCTGACGCACCGGTTCGACCGGCAATTGTTGCCCGCCGAGCATGGCGCGGACCCCATCATCGCGCGGCGGCACTTTCTGAGCGGCGCGTCGCTGATCAGCCCCTCCGTGCAGATCGGCAAACGCGAGCTGGACGGTCCGCGCGGCAAGGCCACGTATTCCTACGCGCGCCTGGCGGACGTCGCGCGCCGGATTTCATCCCATCCCGTCCAGGACCTGCTGGAGCTGTATGCGCGCATGATCCTGAACGTCGCGGTGCACAACACGGACGATCATCTGAAGAACGTGGGCTTCCTGAAGGACGAAGCGGCGCAGACCTACCGGCTGGCGCCGCTGTTCGACGTGGTCACGCAGGAGGGCTCGGCCAAGCACTATCTGCACATCGGCGCGGCGGGCCGCGAAAGCACGTTCGCCAATTGCCTGACCGAGTACCGGCGCTTCGGGCTGCGGTCGGAAGCGGCGGCGCAGTCCATCATCGACCGTGTGCGGGACGTCGTGCGGGAGCGGCGGCGCTATTACGAAGCGGCGGGCATGTCCGACGAGGAGATCGCCCACGTGGAGGCGTCATTGATGGCGTGGCGCCAGCCCGGCGGGTAGGGCGTTCAGGCCTGGTGCGCCGCCTGGGGGTCGAAGGCCTGCCCGCGCGCCGACATGCGCCGGTGGAAATCCTGGCTCAGCGCGGCCAGCGTCACCTTGCCAAAACGGTCCAGCAGCAGCGCCTGGGCTTGCACGAAGGCGTCGTCCAGCGAGGCGTTGACCGCTTCTTCCACCAGGCATCCCGGCGATTCGCTGCGGTTGCCCATGGCGAAGATCTCCGGCGCACCGAGCGCGTCGTAGATGTCGCGCAGCGTCACCGCGTTGAAATCGCAGGAAATCGACCACCCGCCGCCGTGGCCCTTTTCGGAACGGACCAGGCCTTGTTCGCGCAGGCCGGCCATGATGCGGCGGATGACGACGGGATTGGTCTGCATGACTCGGCCCAGGTCGTCCGACGTCATGGGGCCAGCGTGTTCGGCCATGTGCAGCAGGACGTGCAGGACCCCGGATAGCTTGCTGTCTCTTCTCATGCAACAGATGCTATTGCATGAGGACGCGGCGGGTCAACGGCGCACAGCCGGTGCGGCCCGCGCCGACGCGGGCCGCGAGGCGGCTACATGCGCCGGGCCTGCCATTGCCCCTTGCCCGCCGCGTTGCCGGTCATGTTGCGGCCATTGACCACCCCTGCATAGCGCACGCCGTCCGCCGTGAACGTGATGGACGTCCCATCGAGCCGCGCGTCGGTGATCGGCGTGGCGCCCAGCTTGCCGGACAGCATCTGGTAGCGCTGTTCCAGCTGCAAGGTCTGGCCGTCCAGGTCCCACTTGCCCTGGACCTTGGCGGGCACGATCCAGAGCAGGGCCGTGCAGTAGGTCTGGCAATTCTGGGTCAAAGTCTCCGAGGCGTCCGGCTCCCAGTCGCCCATGCGGAAGGTGTTCGACACGATCCGCGTGCCGGGCCGCAGATCCAGGATCTTCGGCCGCAGTTTTTCGTTGATGGTCGACAGCAGGAACATCGTGATCACGTCAGCCTGGGACAGGTCGGTGGTGAAGAGATCCGCGGCGACGAAGGTGGCGCGGTCGGCCACCCCCGCGCGCTTGGCGTTCTCGCGGGACAGCTCGACCATGTCGGGGTTGTATTCGATGCCTTGCGCGGTCAGCCCGCGCTGGGCCGCGGTGATGACGGTGCGGCCGTCGCCGGAACCCAGGTCCATCAGCCGGTCCTTGGGCGTCACCTTGGCCATGTCGAGCATCTTGTCGACGAGAGCCTGGGGCGTCGGCACCCAGATGACGTCCTTGCCCTGCTGGCCCACGTCGGGCACATAGGCCTTCTGTTCAGCCGCCTTGGCGGGCGGGGCGGCGGTGGTCTGGGCCATGGCCGCAGCCGCGCCCAGCAGCGTGAACGCCAATGCCGAAGCCAGCATCGCGGCTTGTAGGCGGGAGGCGGGTACCCGCGTTGCGGCTTTCGGTAGCAGGGGAGAGCGTTGCATGGTGAGGGTTCCTTGGACGGGGGAGGACGGGGAAATGAACCGTGTCAGCTGGCGGCCGAGGCGGGCTTGAGCAGGCGCATCAAAGGCACGCCGGCGGCCAGGACGACCAGGCCGATCAGGGCGCCCGCGCCGGCGTACATGGCGCTGGAGACGACCAATCCGGCGCAGGTCAGCGCCAACAGCAGCGGCGGCAACGGAAAGAGCGGCACCCGGAACGGCCGCGGGCGGTCGGGGTCCATGCGGCGCAGGCGCCACACGGATGCCGCCACCAGCAGCATGAAGATCCAGAACACCGGCGCGGTGTACGCCACCATGGTCTGCACGCTGTTTTCGCTGAATGCGCCCAGGCCCACCAGCGCCAGCGTGATCAGCCCCTGGATCAGCAGCGCGCTGACCGGGGCCTCGTTGCGCGCGTTCCATCCGGCCAGCGCATGCAGCCGCGGGAGGTCGCGGCCCAGTGCGTAGTACACCCGCGCGCCCGTGATGATCGTGCCATTGATCGTGCTCAGCGCCGATGCGCAGATGGTCAGGCTGAGCAACGCCGCCGCGTAGGGGCCCGCGGCCAGTTGCATGACTTCGGCCCCCAGCGCGGGCGTGTCGCGCAGTTTCTGCAGGCCGAAGATTTCGAGCAGCGCGATGTTGGTCAGCACGTACGCGCCGGTCACCACGGCGGTGCCGATCAGCAGCACCCGGCTCATGTTGCGGGCGGGGTCGCGCAACTCGCCGCTGAGGTAGGCGGCCTCGTTCCAGCCGCCGTACGTCAGCAGCACGAAAACCATGCCCATCCCCAGCAGGCCGGCCGCATTGCCCGACAGGGGGGCGGCCGGCGCCGCCGCATCGACGGACCCGCCACCCGAGGCGGTGAGGCTGGCAAGCAGCACCGCGGCCAGGGCGATGAGGGTCAGCACGGTAAAGAACCATTGCAGGCGCTTGGAATACCGCGTGCCGACCATGTTCAGGCCGGTCAGCAGGACGACGGAGATTGCCGCATGCACGGCGGGTCCCTGCGACCCCAGCGGCAGCAGCCGTTGCGCGTAATCGCCGTAAATGAAGGCCACCACCGCGATGGCGCCGGTCTGGATGACGGAACAGCGGGCCCACGCAAACATCAGGCCCACGCGCGCGCCCCATGCCCGGGTGAGGTACAGGTATTCGCCGCCCGCGCCGGGGTAGGCCGAGCCCAGTTCCGCATAGCACAGCGCGCCCACCAGCATGACCAGTCCGCCAGCGCACCAGAGGCCGATGTAAATGGCCTCGGATGCCGCGTGCTGCGCCACCAGGGGAGGAAATCCGAAGATGCCGATGCCGACGACCACGCCGACCAGCACCACCGTCGCGTCCATGACCGACAGGCCGGCGCGCGCGCGTTCGTTCAGGGTGTCGGGAACACTGCTCATGAGCGTGCGCGCCGAAGATTCGGGGCGGCGCGCACGGAAAGGCCGTCTGAAGGGGAATGGTCGGGCGGTCGCGCGGTCGGGGTCGAGGGCGGATTCGCGAGGGGACGCGGACGGAGCAGTGACATGCAATTCTCCTGGAGGGGGCGCGCGACGAAGGATTCGAGGCAACTATCGGCATATGCTGACAATTGTCTGAACATAAAACGACCGTAACCCAAAGACGAAAGTTCCGCAGGGTTTTCCTGGGGGAGCCTGCGCGCCGCATCGCCGCCGGCGCCCGAAAGCGGCGGTTTCCTGCACCTTGTCTGGCCACGCCACACTGCTATGCTCTTTTGACCGACGATCGCGTCCGCGCGAGGCCGGGACAGGACAGCAGGCGACCGCAACTTCCGGAGGCACGACATGAAGCTTTCCCCACGCGCGTCCATTGCAGCACTGGCGCTATGCGCATCGGCCGGGGCCGTCCCCTCGGCGATGGCGCACCACGGCTGGACTTGGGCCGAATCCGAACAGATGACCCTGGAGGGCACGGTCGAGCAGGTACAGATCGCGCCGCCGCACCCCACGCTGAAGGTCCGGGCCAAGGACGGGCTCTGGACCGTCGAACTCGGCAACCCCTCGCAGACCAAAGAGGCCGGATTCGTCCAGGGATCGGCCAAGCCGGGCGACGCCATTACCGCCGTGGGCAACCGCGACCAGGACGCCGCCAACAAGCGCATGAAGGCCGTGCAGGTGACGGTGGGCGGCAAGACCTACGACATCTATCCCAGCCGCATCAAAAAGCCCTGAGCGCGCGCGCCGGTTCCGATGCCAGAACTGCTGCGGCTCGCGCTCGAACAGCTTGAATCCGTGCCGCCGTCGCTGTGGCTGCGCCGGTCGGGCACCTTGTATCTGCTGGTCAATGCCGCCCATATCGGCGCCATCGGCCTGCTGATCGGCTCCATCGTGCCGCTGGACCTGCGATTGCTCGGGATCCTCAAGCCCGGACCGCTGGCCGTCCTGGCGCCCGTGCTGGCGCGCACCGCGGCCACGGGCCTGGCGCTGGCCGTGCTGACGGGCGCCATGCTGTTTTCGGTGCGGCCCTTCGATTACCTGCAGAATCCGGCGTTCGGGGTGAAGATGGGCCTGCTGGCGGCGGGCACGGCCAACGCCTGGCTGGTGCGGCGGGGCGGGGCGTGGGCCGGCGTGGCGGCCGGGCGCCAGCCATCGGGTGCGCTGCGTGTGCAGGCGGCGGCCTCGCTGGCGCTGTGGCTCGGGTGCCTGGTGGCGGGGCGTTGGATCGGATTCCTGTAGCGGCCAGCCTACCCCTTGGCCGGGCGCTGGCGGCAGGGACGCGCCGGCCACGCACGCCGTTCAGCAGTGGGCTGCGCCCTGCGCATTCACGTACAGCGCGAACAGGCATTGCCCCGTGACCATGAAGAGGCGATTGCGCCGCGGCCCGCCAAAGCACAGGTTGGCGCAACGGTCGGGCAGGGCGATCCGGCCGATCGCCGTGCCGTCCGGCGCATACACCATCACCCCGCTCAGGGCCGGTCCCGGTCCCCAGCCCGCCCAGACATTGCCCGCCGTGTCGCAGCGTATGCCGTCCGGAATGCTGTCGCCATGCGCCTGGACAAAGACGCGTCCGTCGTCCAGCGCGCCATCGTCCCGCACCCCATAAACGAGGATCCGGTTCGGCGCGGAGCCGTTGTCGACGACGTACAGCAGACTTTCGTCCGGCGAAAAGCAAAGTCCGTTGGGATTCCGGATGTCCCGGATCACGGCCTGCAGCCGCCCCGAGACCGGGTCCAGCCGGTAGACGTGCGTGGGCAGCTCGGGTTGCGCCTGGTAGCCCTCATAGTTGTTGAGAATGCCGAACAGCGGGTCCGAAAACCAGATCGACCCGTCGCGGCGCACGATGACGTCATTGGGGGCATTGAGCCGCTTGCCCTCAAAACGGTCCGCCAGCACCGTCAACGTGCCGTCGTACTCGGTGCGCACCACGCGGCGCTCGCCATGTTCGCAACTGATGAGCCGGCCCTGGCGGTCGCGCGTGTTGCCGTTGGCGTAGCCGGACGGTTTACGGTACACGGACACCGCGCCGGTTTCGTCGTCCCACCGCATGATGCGGTTGTTGGGGATGTCGCTCCAGAGCAGGCACCTGCCGTCCCCGAACCAGACCGGGCCTTCGCCATAGCGGATTCCCGTCGCCAGGCGTTCGACGGCGGCGTTGCCGATCCGGATATCCTGGAATCGGGGATCCAGCACCGTGATGGCCGGATCGGGGTAGCTTTCGCTGGGTTCCCACATAGGACCTCCTGTGACGGCAGCCTGCCTGCCCGGGTATCGCCGTTTGGTTCTGCGCCCTGGAACCATAGCGCCGCGCTGCGCCGCCGCGCAAATCCGGTGCAGGCGCACTAGCGCGACTGCGCTTTGCCCGGCGGCCGCGTTCATGCTTATATTTTTGGAGCCCTACGCGGGGGCGGCATCCAAGGAGAGCACCATGGCGCTGAGCGACGTGCGGGGCAATCCCGTTTCGACGGATGAACAGGCGTCCATGGACGCCTACGAACGGGCGCAGACCCTGTTTCACGGCTACTACGGCGACCCCTTGGGCATCATCGACCAGGCCTTGGCCGACGACCCGGTGTTCGTCATGGGCCACCTGTTGCGGGCCGGGATGATGATCACGGCCAGCGACAAGTGCGTCGAGCCGCTGCTGCGCGAAAGCGTGGAGGCGGCGGAAGGCCTGTACGACATCGCCAATGAGCGCGAACGGCGCCACACGGCAGCCGCGCGGGCATGGCTGGATGGCGAGTTCTCCCATTCCCTGCGGCGATACGCCGACATTCTGATCGACTATCCCCACGACACGTTGGCGCTGCAGGTCGGCCATATCGGCGACTTCCTGCTGGGCCGTTCCACCATGCTGCGCGACCGCGTGGCCGGCATCCTGCCCGCCTGGAACCAGGGCATGCCGGATTTCGGCTATGTGTTGGGCATGTATGCCTTCGGGCTGGAAGAGACCAACCTGTACGACAAGGCCGAAGCCCAGGGACGCCGCGCGCTGGACCTGAACCCCCGCGATCCGTGGGCCGTGCATGCCGTGGCGCATGTCCTGGAGATGCAGGGCAGGGTGGACGAGGGCGTTGCTTGGTTGAACGGCCGCCGAGACGATTGGTCCACCGACAACATGCTGTCGATCCACAACTGGTGGCACCTGGCGCTGTTTCATCTGGACCGGGACGAGACCGACGAGGTGCTGGCGCTTTACGACAAGCGCCTGCGCGAATCGTCCACCGGGCAGGTGCTGGACCTGATCGACGCGTCCGCGATGCTGTGGCGGCTGTTGCTGCGCGGGGTCGACGTCGGCCCGCGCTGGCGCCAGTTGGCCGACGTGTGGCAGGCGCGCGCCGGGACGGGGTATTACGCCTTCAACGATGTGCACGCCCTGATGGCCTACCTGGGTTCGGGCGACGGGGCGGCGGCGCAGCAATTGATCGAGGCCATGGAAGCCGCCGCGCAGGAAGCGGGCACCAACGCCATGATGACGCGCGACGTGGGACTGCCGGTGGCGCACGCGTTGGTGGCCTTCGTGCGCGAAGACTACGCGCTGACCGTGGACCTGCTGCGGGACGTGCGCCTCATTGCGCATCGTTTCGGCGGCAGCCACGCCCAGCGCGACGTGCTGGCGCTGACGCTGGTCGAGGCGGCCCTGCGTGAAGGCGCGCGCTCGCTGGCGAAGGCGTTGACCGCCGAGCGCATGGCGTTCAAACCCAACAGCGCAGGCAACCGCAAGCTTGCCTCGCGCGCTGCGGCGCTGTAGCGGTATCGCGGCGTGGCCCGCGACGCGGCCGCGCTACGCGCCGCGCATGATCGACACGCGCAGGCCAGGACCGAAATCGTCCGCGGCCTCACGCATGGAGAACCTGACGAGCATCCCGTGATTGCGCGCAATCCGCCGGGCGATCGACACGCCCAGGCCGCTGCCCGATTCCTCATTGCCCGCCGCGCGCAGGAACCGGTCTCCCAGTCTGGGCAGGATTTCGGGCGCGATGCCCTGGCCTTCATCGTCCACGGTGATCTGCGCGGCTGAAAATTTCAGCCGCACCTGCGAATGGCGAGGGCCGTAGCGGATCGCGTTGTCCAGGATGTTCTTGAGCATGATCGTCAGCGCCGTCTCGTCGCCGGCCATCGGCAGCGGCAACACGCCGGCCTCGGGCCATTCGATGGCAATGTCGATGTCGCGCCGGTCCGCGATCCAGAGGCAATCGCCCACCGCCTGCTCGGCCACGGCCCGCCAATCGACCGAGCGGTCAAAGCCGCTGTGGTTCGTGGAATCCAGCCGGGCCATCGTCAACAGTTGCGAAACGAGCCGATCCAGCCTTTCCATGCCGCGCGTCACGCTGGTGCGCGCAAGCTGCGCCTGGGCGGGATCGCCGGTGCGCTGGACCACGTCCCATTGCGCCCGCAAGGCGGCCAGCGGCGTGCGCAATTCGTGCGCGGCGTCCGCGGTGAGGCGGCGCTCCTGCTCGATCAGGGCGGCGACACGCGCCAGCAGGCCGTTCATCGCCTTGACCAACCCCCGCAGCTCGCCGGGCACGTCGGCAATCTCCAGTTGCGAGGCGTCGTCCGGGCTGCGGCGTTCCAGCTGATGCGAAAGGTCGTGGACCGGCTTGATCGCCCGCCGGACGGCGATGATCAGCAGGACGATCAGCACGGGCAGGCCAATCAGCCACGGCACGATCTGGCTCGCAATATAGGCCACGACGAGATCGTTGCGTTCGCCCACGCGCTGGCCGACGGCAACGCGCGTCTGGCCGGAAGGATCGTCCAGATACACCAGGCGCCAGGGCACGCCATTGACGATGCTGTCGACGAAACCTTCCCGCTCTGCCGCGCGAGGAAACTGCAGCGCCTCTGGGTCCAGCACCAGGGGGGCGCCTTCGTTGCGCCAGATCGCCACGGACAGGTCGCCCAGGCCCGCGTCGCCGTAATCGCCTGAGGCGGGTGAGCGCGCTGGCACCGGCGCCGGCACCGAGGTGGCCGACGCCGGGATCAGCGCCGCCACGGCGATCGTCTGCTGCGCCAGCCGCAGCATGTCGGTGTCGTAGAGTTCGTTGATCTCATGGGAGGCCCGCCAGTAGGTCCCGGCAATGGCGATCAGCCAAGCCAGAGGCGCTGCGAGCAGCACCGCGAAAATCAGCCTGCGTTGCAGCGTCATGGCTCGGCGTCCACCTGTCCCAGGGCATATCCCGATCCGCGCACCGTGCGCACGATCTTGGGATGGATTTTCTTGCGTAGATGGTGCACAAACACCTCCAGCGCGTTGCTCTCCAGATCGGCGTCCCAATCGTAGAGTTTGTCGCGGATGAAGTCGCGCGTGAGCACGCGGTTCGGATGCGTGAGAAACAGCTCCAGCAGCAGGGCCTCCCGCGTCGTGAGGTCCACCTTGTGCCCCTTCCAGCGCACCTCGTGCAGGGCAGGCTGGTATTCCAGATCGCCGTGACGCCACACTGGTTCGGGCTTGCCCGCCACCCGCCGGGTCACCGCCCGCAGACGGGCCGCCAATTCATCGAGCGTGATGGGCTTGATCAGGTAGTCATCCGCGCCGGCATCCAGCCCCGCGATGCGGCTGTCCACGGACTCGCGCGCCGTCAGGATGACGACCGGTAGGTGGCGGCCGGCGTTACGCCAGCGCGTCAACAAGGCGACGCCGTCCTCGCCGGGCAGTCCCAGGTCCAGCACGACCGCATCGTAGTGCACCACGTTCATGGCCTGGTCGCCATCGCGACCGTTGGCAAACCAGTCGACGGCATAGCCGAGCAGGCGCAGGCCGGTTTTCAGGCCATCGCCGATCAGGGGGTCGTCTTCGATGATGAGAATACGCATGTGAAGCTTTGCGACACGTTTGAGGCAGGTTCGACGCAGATTAGCACCGCCGGACCGTTAATTTCTCATTAAGGTTCCTTGCCTAAGCTGCGCCCCATCATGAACCAACCCGAGCAGATGGACGCCAGCATGCCGTTGACAAAGTGTTCGCTCCCCCCAACACGACTGGCGAGTCCATTGCGGATGCCGTCCCCCGTGTCGACCCTGCATATCCACGCGCCCGGCGACCCCTTGCGCGCAGAGGTGGAATCCTACATCCGCCAGCGCTACCAGGAACGGTTTGGCGCCAGGCTGAACGAATGGCTGCCCACGCTGGTCAGCGTGCAGACCAATGGGGAAATCATCGCCGCCGCCGGCTACCGGGGCGCCGAAACGCCGCTGTTTTTGGAGCGATACCTTGCCGCGCCCATCGAGCAGTATCTGCGCGATGAGGATGCGCCGGTCGCGCGCCGCCTTATCGTCGAGGCCGGCCAGTTCGCCGCGGTGCGGCCGGGAGCGGGCAGGCTGCTTGTCCCGCTGCTGGCGCGCCACCTGCACCAGCAAGGGTATAGCTGGGCAGTCAGCACCTTGACCCGAGAGCTGCACCATCTTTTCGCCCGGATGGGCTTGGCCCATCAACCCATCTCGGCGGCCACGGCGCATCACCTGGACGAGAAAACGCGCAGCGACTGGGGCAGCTACTATGCGCACGCGCCCCAGGTCTTTGCCGGCCGCCTGCACACCATCGTCGAACGGTTCCAGGAGATCGAGGCATGAACGCGCAGGAATTTCTGTCTCTCCTGCGCGAACCCGGCAGGGCGGGCCGCCTGGCGGTGGAGGGGGCATCGCAATCCTTGAGCTACGCGGACCTGGCGCGCCAGGTGGATGCGTGCGCCGAACGCATTGCGGCGCGTCCGGCGCGCCCGGCCCGTGTCCTGGCCTCGGTCATGGATAACGGCGCAGACTGGATCATTCTTGATCTTGCGTGCCTGCAACTGGGTATCGTGCACGTGCCGCTGCCCTTGTTCTTCACGCCGGCGCAATGGCTTGCCACGATCGACGCAGCGGGCGCGGACGTCGTCGCGGGACCGGACTCCCTGGCTGCCATCCTGCTCGAACGGGGTTTCGAGGCGAACAGCGGGCGGCCGGACAGCCCGTCCTTGTTCCATCGTTCGGCGACGCCGGTGACGTTGCCGGACCGGACCGTAAAGATCACCTTCACGTCCGGCTCGACGGGCGCGCCCAAGGGCGTATGCCTGGGCGCCGAGGAAATGCTCAACGTCGCCAGCGGCCTGGCGGCGGCCACCCGCCCGCTGAACGTGCGCCGTCATCTCACCGCCTTGCCGCTGCCTGTCCTGCTGGAAAACATCGCGGGGGTCTATGCCGCCCTGATCGAAGGCGCGGCAATGATCACGCAGCCCTTGGCCCGGATCGGGCTGCAAGGGTCGTCGCGTTTCGACCCCGCCATGTTCCACGCCGCGCTGGGCGCGTCGGACGCGCAAAGCGCCATCGTCCTGCCCCAGATGCTCCGGGCATATACCGGATGGCTGCGCACAACGGGCGCTCGCGCGCCGAGCGGTCTGCGGCTGTTGGCGGTGGGCGGCGCGGCGGTGGGGCGCGAACTGTTGGCCGCCGCCCGCGGAGAGGGGCTGCCGGCCTACGAAGGTTATGGCCTGTCCGAGGCCTGTTCGGTGCAGACCCTGAACCTGCCGGGCGACGATAGCCCGGGCTCCGCTGGCCGCCCCTTGCCGCACGCGCAAGTGCGGATCGCGCCCGATGGCGAAATCGAGGTCGCCGGCAGCCCCGCGCTCGGCTACCTCGGACAGGACACGGCGCTTCCTCGCTGGCTGCCGACCGGCGACCTGGGCCGCCTGGACGACGCGGGCTTCCTGCACGTCCAGGGGCGCAAGAAGAACCTGCTGATCACCGGCTTTGGCCGCAACGTGTCGCCGGAGTGGATAGAAGTCCTGCTGACGAGCCAGGCTTGCATTGCGCAGGCCGTGGTGCTGGGCGAGGGCCAGGCCGAACTGGGCGCCGTGATCTGGCCGCAGCCCGGCATCGGCGAGGCGCAGCTGCACGCGGCCATCGAACGCACGAACGGCTTGCTGCCTGACTACGCGCGCATCGGTCCCTGGATGCTGGCGCGGGACGAGTTCACGGTGGCGAGCGGCCTGTCCACGGCGAATGGACGCCCGCGCCGCGACGCCATTTCCGCCTTGCACGCAGATCAACTCTTTCCGCGGAAAGCCGCGCAACCCATCCTGTAGAGACGACATGACCTTTTTCGAACAATTGCTGGACGGCACCCGGCAGAGCCGCGAGTCGCTGGTGACGATACCCATCATCCAGGACTGCCTGCAGGGCAAGGTCACCTTGCCCGCCTATGCCGCGTTCCTGCGCGAGGCCTACCACCATGTCAGCCACACCGTGCCGCTGATGCATGCCTGCCGGGCGCGGATTCCCGAGCGCCTGGCCTGGATGCGGCCAGAGATCGATGAATACATCGAAGAGGAAACCGGGCACGACGCCTGGATCCTGAACGACCTGCGCGCGCTGGGCGACGACCCCGATGCCGTCCGCCGCGCCGGGCCCGGTCCCCAGACGGAAGTCATGGTGGCCTACGCCTACGACACGATCTCGCGGCGCAATCCCGTCGGATTCTTCGGCATGGTGCACGTGCTGGAGGGCACCAGCGTCACGCTCGCGCTGAACGCGGCCGACCAGATCCAGCGCGCCCTGGCATTGCCTGCCTCGGCGTTCAGCTACCTGCGCTCGCACGGCACCCTGGACCAGGCGCACACGGCGCACTTTGCCGAGTTGATGAACCGGCTGGACAGCGCCGAAGACCAGTCCGCCGTCATCCACGCCGCCAACATGTTCTATCGCCTTTACGGCGCGATATTCCGCGCCTTGCCGCGCACCCAGCCGCAAGAGGAGGCCGCATGAGCCCCAGGGATGCTTCCGTCGTGCTGACCGGGGCCGCCGGCGGCCTGGGCAGCGCCATCGCCCAGCGGCTGTTCGAGGAGGGCGCCCGCCTGCTGCTGGTGGGCCGCACGCCCGGTCCCTTGCTGTCGCTGGCCCGGGCATTGAATGGCGGCGCGGGGGACCGGTCTCGCGTGGATGCCCTGGTCGTGGACGTGACCACCGACGAGGGCCGGCGCGCGATCATCGACGCCGCCGCGGCCCGGCGGGTCAATGTCCTGATCAACAACGCGGCCATTTCTGCGTTTGGCCCCGCGCAAGACCTGAATCCCGAGGTGGCGCGCCGCATCGCCGAGACCAACATCGTGGCGCCGATGTTGTTGACCGCCGGCATGTTGCCGCTTCTGCACAGCCGCGAACGGGCGCAGATACTGAACATCGGCTCGACATTGGGCAGCCTGGGTGTCCCCGGATTCGCGGTCTACGGCGCGAGCAAGGCGGCGTTGCGGATCTACACCGAAGCGTTGCGCCGCGAACTTGCCGACTCCGCGATCCGCGTCCAGTACTACGCGCCGCGCGCCATCGACACCAGCTTCAACACGCCCCAGGTGCAGGCGTTCAACAGCGCGACCGGTTCGGCCAGCGACTCGCCGCAAGCCGTGGCCCGCTGCGTGGCGCGCATGCTGCAAAGCGAGTCGCGCCAGCGGTATGCGGGCACGCTGGAGGCGATTGCCGCGCGGCTCAACGGCATATGCCCGGAATGGCTCGACGGGGCGTTTGCCAAGCACCGCCGGGCGCTGACGTCCTTGAAATTTCCTTCGGGAGCCTCTTCATGATCCAGAACACCCTTGCACGCCAAGGCCTTGCGGGCATGCTCGCCAGCCTGGCCATTTCATTTTCCGCCGGCGCCGCCGCGCCCGCGCCCGATCTCGACGAGGGAATCCGGGCGCTGCAGACGGACTGGGCCACGATCCAGTACGCCGTCCCCGCAGACAAGCGCGCCGCGCGCTTCGAAGCGCTATCGAAGCAGGCGCACGAACTGACCGCCCAATTCTCCGGGCGTGCGGAACCGCACATCTGGGAGGGCATCGTCCTCAGCTCGTGGGCAGGCGCCAAGGGCGGGCTTGGGGCGCTTGGCCTTGCCAAGCAGGCCAAGGCCGAATACGAAACCGCCATTGCGATCGACCGCAAGGCCCTGGGCGGATCCGCGCTGAACAGCCTGGGCGTCCTGTACTACAAGGTGCCCGGCTGGCCGGTGGGGTTTGGCGACAACAAGAAGGCCGAGGAGCTGCTGAAACAGGCTCTGGCCGTGAATCCGGACGGCATCGACGCCAATTACTTCTATGCCGACTACCTGATGTACCGGAACCGCAAGGCCGAGGCGATCCCCTATCTGGAAAAGGCCTTGAAGGCGCCGCCGCGACCGGGCCGGGAAACCGCAGATGAGGGCCGCAGGGCCGAAGCGCGGGCCTTGCTGAACCAGGCCAGGTAGGCCGTCGATGCGACGCGCCGCCGCGGGCGGTCAGCCCTGGCGGACGTAGCTGCCCGGGGCAGCCATCAGCGCGTCCGAATCGGCGTCCGGCTCGCCCAGCCTCGGATTGGCGGGGCGGGGCGCTCCCGATCGGTGGGCCAGCCATTCCACCCACGTCGGCCACCATGATCCGCCACACAAGGTCGTCGCGGCCAGCCAGTCATCGGGCCCGGCGCGCAGTCCGTTCTTCGGCCGCGGGCACAGCCGGTGCCAGCGTCCGGGATGCCCCGGTTCGCTGACCACGCCGGCATTGTGGCCGCCGCTGGTCAGGACGAAGCGGATGTCGGCATCGGTCAGGTAGTGGAGCTTGAACACGGAACGCCACGGCGCAATGTGATCATTGACCGTGCCCAGGGCGAATATGGGCGTGCGGATGTTGCGCAGGGCGATCGTGCGGCCGTCGACCTCGTAGCGGCCGGCGGCCAGTTCGTTCTCCAGGAACAGCTTGCGCAGGTACTCGGCGTGCATCCTGTAGGGCATGTGCGTCGAATCCGCGTTCCAGGCGACCAGGTCCGTGGGGTGGGCGCGCTCGCCGAGGAGATAGGTGCGCACCGCGCGGCCCGCCACGTCTTCGATGGGCCGCAGGGACTGGAAGGCGGCCGCCATCTGGTCGGCCGACAGATAGCCCTGCGCCCACATGACGCTTTCCAGGAAGTGGACCTCGCTGGCGTCGATGTAGAGTCCCAGCCCGCCCGGTTCGCTGAAGTCGGTCTGCGCGGCCAGCAACGTGATCGTCGCCAGGCGGTCGTCGGCCTGGCTGGCCATGGCCGCCGCCGCGATCGACAAGAGCGTGCCGCCCAGGCAATAGCCCACCGCATGCACCCGTTGGCCGGGTACGCAGCGGTTCACCGCATCCAGCGCCGCCATGAAGCCTAGCCGGCGGTAGTCTTCCAGGGACAGATCCCGGTCCCGCGCGCTGACGTTGCGCCAGGAAATGCAGAAGACCGTGAAGCCTTGCGCCACCAGATACCGGATCAGGGAGTTGCCGGGCGACAGATCCAGCACGTAGTACTTCATGATCCAGGCCGGCGTGATCAGGATGGGTTCGGGGCGCACCTCGCCGGTGGACGGCGCATATTGGATGAGTTCGATCAGGTGGTTGCGAAACACCACCGCGCCGGGCGTTACCGCGACATTGACGCCGACCTTGAAGTCCTCCAGCCCGTGTTCCGGCAGGCCCCAGGCCTTGCGCGCGAGATCGTCCGCAAGATGGCCCATCCCGGCCAGCAGGTTTAGCCCGTGCTCGGCAGCCGTGCGTTCCAAGACCTCCGGGTTCGACCAGGGAAAGTTCGCGGGCGCGAACAGGTCGCACCATTGGCGGGCGCAGAACGAAACGAGGTCGGTGTGATGGGAAGAGACCCCGGGGACGCCGCAGGTCGCGTCGGCCCACCACTGCCGGACTTCCCGAAAGCCATGCTGCCACAACTGGAAGGGTTCGGTTTGCCAGGCGGGCGTGGCGCAGCGGCGGTCGGACGGCGCGTCCGGGCACGCGGGCGGGCGCCCGGACATCAGCAGCGCGGCATGCGTGGCCAGTTCCTGGACGGCATCGTGCCATTTCAGGGCCAGTTCCAGTTGCCGGCCAGGGGCCGCGTGCAGATGGAGCAGCCAGTCGGACAGCGCGAGCGCAACGGCGTTCGGCGAGATGCCGCCCGTCAGTTGCGCAAGAAAGGCCGCCCTGAAATAGTCCAGCGCCGCCAGGGAACTATCCGTCCCGGGCACGGCATTCGCGCAGGGAATGGGCTGCCCGGCTTCGCGGGGCAGCCACACGTCAAAGGCCGGCTTCACAGGAGAACGTCATTGGAGAACGTCATTGGAAAACTTCACTGGCGGGCGTCATCGGCGGGGTGGATGCGCCGGCATCAATGGCTGGCGCGCGCCATCGCGCTTCTGGTGTTGCCGTCCGCCAGGAACTTCGCGGTGCTTTCCGCGATCTGCGACATGCGCTCCTGCCATGGATTCTTGCTGTCGCGCAGCGCGGCGGCGGTCGTGGTCGAGGCCTCGCGCGTGATTTTCTCCACTTCGCGCAGATAGCCGAACTCGCGGTTCATCAGATCGGTCACGAATTTCTGCTGCAGGGCGCAGACCGCCGCGAACGAGTTCGCGGAGTCGATCTCGGCGTTCGCTTCCTGCGCAAACGCCAGCATTTCCTTGTCGGTCTTCAATTGCAGGGCGCGCAGTTGCCGCGCGAATTCGAAGTAGCCGGTTGCCGCGGCCATCGCGGAATGAAGGCCGTACTTGTACAGCGCCACATAGGGCTCGTAGTCGGGTTGCATGGAACCATCCTCCAGGTCGATCGGGCCGTTCTACCGAACGATGCGCATCGCCGATAGGCGTTATCCAGACAGGTTAGGTCGTCCAGCCGCCGGGATGTTGACCAAACTCAACTTCCGCAGGGACTGCCTGCGCGTCCCCGGGCGGTTTGCTCAGCCGCAGCTCATCTGCCGAAGGGCTTCGACGTCCCGGATCTCCAGTTGCCTTCTGCGGACGTTGACCAGCGAAGCTTCCTGCAGACGCCCCAGCACGCGGCAGACGGTTTCGACCTTCATGCCCAGATGGTTGGCGATGTCCTCGCGCGTCATTTTCAGGGTGAAGACGTGCGGGGAATAGCCATTGGCCGACATCTGATCGGACATGCCGATCAGGAAGTCGGCGACGCGCTCCTCGGTCTTCATGCAGCCCAGGGTCAGCAGCAGCCTGCGGTATTGGTCGATGTCGTGGGCGATGAGCCGGTGGAACTGCTGGGCGAAGACAAAGTCGTCGCGGCACTTCGCCAGCACGTCGCTGAAAGGCAGAATGCAGACCATCGAGTCTTCCAGCGCGATGGCGTCGCAACGGTGCGTGCCGGTTTCCACGGCGTCCACGCCCAGCAGCGCGCCCGCCGAGGGGAACCCCGTGATCTGCTCCAGCCCGGCCCGGTTGGTGACGCGCACCTTGACGGAACCCGACCGCAGCTCATACAGGTTCTGCAGCGCATCGCCGGCCCGGAACACGGGCTCCCCCCGCCGGACCAGCCGCCGGCAGCGTATCGCGGAGACCGGCGCGGTCGACAGGCCGTCGGCGGCCGCGTGGCACAGGCGTGCCAGGGCGCATCGTTCGCAGCCGGAGGGCAGGGTACCCGGCCACGTCCGTGAGCTGGAGAAAACAAGGGGTGTGTCCATGGCCGCACCTCACTGGGTTGGATGATGGGGGTATCCCGCCTGATGCCAGGAAACCTCCATTCGTGCCTGGCTGAACGTAGTATCGGATGCGGGCTCAGGTCCGGCTATCAGCGCGGATCGCCAGTTTTTGCGCGCGGATGCTGACAGGTGTAGGAATATTCCTACACGGCGCGGTCAGCCGCCCGGCGCATCCTGGTCGTCGACCAGGCGGTGCCGGATCGCATAGCGCACCAGATCGGCCTGGTTGCGCAGATTCAGTTTGATCAGGATCCGGCTCTTGTAAGTGCTGACCGTCTTTACGCTGACGAACAACCGGCCTGCGATGTCCGAATTGCTCATGCCGGACGCCAGGTGGCGAAAGACCGACAGCTCCCGATCCGACAGCAGCAGATGCGGCAGCGCGCCCGCATCCGTATGCCGGTCAAAGGCAATGCTTTCGGCGAGCGACTGGCTCAGGTAACGTCCGCCGCCCGCGACTTTGCGCACCGCCTGGACCAGTTCTTCGCTGGCGCTGTCCTTGGTCAGGTAACCGGACGCGCCGGCCTTGATCGCCTGGACGGCGTACTGCTGTTCGCCGTGCATCGTCAGCACCAGGATCGGAACGCTCGGATGCACGTTTTTTATGTGCCGGATCAGGTCCACGCCATCGCGGCCCGGCATGGACATGTCCAGGACCAGCAGGTCCCATTGCCGCTCGCCCAGCAGTTTCATCGCCGCGGTCCCGTCTCCGGCCTCGCCCTGGACACAGATGTCTCCAGCCTGCTCCAGCAGCCGGCGCAGGCCTTCGCGCAACAGCGTGTGGTCATCCGCCAGCAAGACGGTGATCATGTGGCCTCCCATGGCGTGTCGGACTCCCG
>Ga0182739_1000740_pt1 | contig 38349 bp, 40 predicted proteins | sample eDN5th30CBELigBY_FD_128873 | JGI IMG/M metagenome (GOLD analysis project Ga0182739, IMG submission 128873) | Enriched backyard soil microbial communities from Emeryville, California, USA - eDNA 5th pass 30_C BE-Lig BY (version 2) (version 2) | ecosystem: Environmental > Terrestrial > Soil >... | reverse complement strand
GCGCGTGTTTACCAGCAATTTTCGCTACCTGGACCGCAAGGCACTTATCAAGACCCATGCCTTCTACGAGAAGCATGGCGGCAAGACGATCGTCATGTCGCGTTTCCTGCCCATCTTTCGCACCTTCGCTCCCTTTGTCGCCGGGGTGGGCAGCATGAACGTCGTGCGCTTCCAGTTGTTCAATATCACCGGTGCGACCCTGTGGGTTGCCGGCCTGGTCACATTGGGCTACTTCTTCGGCAACGTGCCGATCATCAAGGAACACCTGAATACCATCGTGCTGATCGGTATCAGCGCGGCGGCCGTGCCTGTCGTGCTCGGCGCCGTGTGGAAACTGTTCAAGCGGAAGTCGCCTGTTGCCTGATGGGCCCGCCGGGGCGTGGCGACCTGCGCCGACGCGCCCCAGGGGCCGGTATCACGTGCGCCGTGCTAGGGCAGGGCTGGACGCAAAATAGCCGTTTACGCCTTCCAGAACGGCGCGTGCGAGGCGGTCCTGGTGGGCAGGGCTGCGCAGCAGTCGCTCTTCTTCCGGATTGCTGATGAAGGCGGTCTCGACGAGTATGGACGGGATGTCCGGCGCCTTCAGGACGGCAAAGCCGGCCCGCTCGACGCTTTTCTTGTGCAGCCGGTTGATCTTGCCGATCTGGCTGAGCACCTGATCGCCGACTCGCATCGAGTCGTTGATCTGGGCCGCCGTCGACAGATCCAGCAAGACCTGGGCAACCTGCTTGTTGTGCGAGCCCAGGTTCACGCCGCCGATCAGGTCGGCATCGTTTTCGCGTTTGGCCATCCATCGCGCCGCCGCACTGGTCGCGCCATTCTGAGACAGGGCGAAGACGGAGGAGCCCCTGGCGCTGGGCTTGATCCAGGCATCGGCATGGATGGAAATGAACAGATCGGCCTTGACGCGCCGCGCCTTCTGCACACGCACCTGCAACGGCACGAAATAGTCGTTGTCGCGGGTGAGGTAGGCCCGCATGTTGGGTTGCGCATCGATCAGCTTCTTCAGCCGGCGTGCGATGGCCAGCACGATGTCTTTTTCCCGTGTGCCATTGCGACCGACGGCGCCGGGGTCTTCTCCGCCATGGCCCGGGTCCAGTGCGATCAGGATGGGGCAGGCATGCCGGGGCTCGGCTGTCGTCCCGGGAGGCGGAAGGGCGGACGGCTTCGGCGCCTTCTTGGCCACTGGAGGCAGCTTCTGTCCTTCCACGGACGGCACGGGCACTTCAGGCCCTGAGTTCTGCGCCAGGTCTTCAAGCACTTCGGCCAGCGGATCGGTGTCGGCACTGTCCATGATGGCCAGCAACGGGTCCTGCGCCACCTTGGGATACAAGTCCAATACCAGGCGGTATTTGTATTCGCCGATAGGCTTCAGGGTAAAGACCTGCGGGGCGATGGGCTGCTTCAGGTCCATGACGAGCCGCACGACGCCAGGCCGGTTCTGGCCCACGCGTACGGCGCCAATATAGGGATCGTTGGGCCGGATCTTCGAAACGAGGTCGTTGATGGTCCGGTTCATCGACAGGCCCTCGATGTCGACCACCAGACGGTCCGGGTTCTCGAGCGTGAAGTGCTGCGCCTTCAGTTCGCTGTCCATCTCCAGCGTGACTCGGGTGTATTCATCGGCGGGCCAGGTCCGGACCGCGACGATGGTGGCGGCCTGAGTAAGGGAGGGAATGACCGGCAGGACGAATAGCGAGCCGGCTGTCGCTATGAGTCGGCGTCGCGCTGCCCCTGTCCGGGAGATTCCTGAAAGGGAAGGACAAGTGTCGTCAGCCATAATTTTCCTTTGTTGCTGTGGGCTGTGAGGCTGGCGTGCCGCCCGATGTCCGCGTAGTCGAGTTTGATATCCAAGTCCGGGGGAGGCAGAAAGCTGCCCGCTTGCTCAGGCCATTCGATCAAAATCACCGCTTCCTGCTGCAGTATATCTCGAAAACCGGCATCTACCCATTCGTTTGTGTTGCTAAATCTATAGAAATCAAGGTGATAGAAGTATAAGTTAGAAAGATTATAGCTTTCAAGGAGCGCATAGCTAGGACTTTTTATTCTTCCCTTGATTCCGGCGGCGCGAAGGAGGGCTCGGGCGAAGCTGGTTTTGCCCGCACCCAGGTCGCCGCGCAGGTGTATGCGGCCGCCCGGGCGAGCGCCGGGGAGCGCCGGATGCGTCCCGCACAGCAACGGCGCGAGCGCACGCGCCAGCGCGATCGTGGCCTCTTCGTCGGGCAAATCCACTTCTATTGCGTGGTCTTTATCTTGATCGGACATGATCATCCTTAAAACAAGTGTTCGCCTGCCATCAACCAGAGGGGGATGGTCATGGCGGAGAGTACGGTACCGACAGACATGGTCACTGCGGTGAGCCGTCCGTCGCCGCCCATGCGCGCCGCCAGTACATGGGCCGACGACGCCGTGGGCAAGGCGCTAAAAAGCAACAGTATCTGGCGTTCCACCAACGTCAGGCCCAGTACCCAGCCTATGGCGATGGCCATCAAGGGGGAAATCAGCAGGCGTACCCCTATCATCCACGCCATCAGCGGCGCGGCGCGATGTCCGCCCTGCAGCGAGAGGGTCGCGCCCACACACAGCAGCCCCAACGCAATGGCGCAAGCACCCAGACGGCCCAGCGTAGCGTCGATCTGCGCCGGAATGGGTACGTTCCCGAAGTTGCAGGCCAGCGCCAGCACGGTTGCGATGATAAAGGGGTTGCGCGCAATTTCGCGGAGCACCTTGCCGTTGCCTTGCCTTGCCAGCGCATGGACGGCTGCGATGTTCGAGATCGGCACCGCAAAACCGACGATCACGGCCATGATCGTCTGTCCGGCGGCACCCGCCAGGCCACCGGCCAGCGAAAGCCCGATGTAGGTGTTGAACCGGTATGCGCACTGCGCTATCGAGGCATGGGCCACCGGATCAGGCCGCAGAACGGGAACGGCAAGCCACGCCATCGCGACGCCCAACCCCATGGACAGGACCGTCGCCTCGAGCAAGCCGTACGTGCCGGACAGGCTGAGCGGCGTCTGCGTGATGGAATGAAACAGCAGGGCCGGGAACAGGACGAAATAGACCAGACGCTCCGCACCCTGGAAGAATTCGCGTGAAAAACCCAGCTTGTGGAGCAGGACCCAACCCAGTGCGATGAGCAGGAAATCGGGCAAAACAAGCTGGATGACGGACATAGGGTGAAGGGTCGGAATAGGTAGGCGAAGGGGCCGGTTCGCGGTCCTCGCCCTATGGAAAACGTGACAACCAAATGCGAGACAGCGGAGGTAACTTGCTGTTATTCTGGCGCAGAAACGGGTGAGCTTAGCGTAAATCGGCCGCTCGTTTTACGAATAGCCTGAATTTTCACGGAGACGTACATAAATGGCAAAACTGAATAAGAAATTCGCCGCGCTGGCAGTTGCCGCCAGCTTGCTGCCTTTGTTTGCAGCGGGCACTGCCCAAGCCGCCGACTATCCCTCGCAACCCATACGCGTGATCGTTCCTTTCGCGCCGGGCGGTTCGACCGATATCGTAGCGCGCATCGTTTCGCAGCGCATGAGCGAAGAATTGGGCCAGAGCATGGTCGTCGAGAACAAGGCGGGGGCCGGTGGCGCCATTGGCGCAGCGGAAGCGGCGCGCGCCAAGCCCGACGGATACACCCTGTCCATTGCCACCGTGTCCACCCTGGCGGTATTGCCTGCTTGCCGTCCCAAGGATCTTCCCTACGAGCCGCTGACCGACTTCGTGCCGGTCACCAACTTCGCCAACGTGCCTAACGTCATCGAAGTCAATCCCAAGTTCCCGGCCAAGAATTTCAAGGAATTCGTCAAGGTGCTGAAGGACAATCCGGGCAAGTATTCCCATGGCAGCTCGGGCACCTGCTCCGTCCTTCACCTGTTCGGCGAGGCCTTCAAGCTGGCCACCGGTACCGACGCCGTGCACGTTCCGTACAAGGGATCGGGTCCGGCCGTGACGGATGCCGTCGGCGGCCAGATCGAGATCATGTTCGACAACCTGCCTTCATCGATGTCCCAGATCCAGGCTGGCAATCTGCGTGCGCTGGCGGTGGCATGGCCGGAACGCCTGCCTTCGCTGAAGGACGTTCCGACCCTGGCCGAGGAAGGCTACCCGCAACTGAACCAGCCGGCATGGTACGGCTTGCTGGCGCCCAAGGGCACGCCTGATGCGATCGTGAAAAGGCTGCGTGATGCGGCCGTGGTTGCCCTGAAGGACCCCAAGGTCATCGAGGCCCTGGAAAAGCAAGGCGCTGCGCCGTCCGGCAATACGCCTGAAGAGTTCGGCAAGGAAATCAAAGAGCAATATGACTGGGCCCGCGACGTCGTGGCCAAGGGCAAGATCGAGCTCAAATAAAGCGCGTTACGCTGACAAGGCCGGGGCCCGGGCTCCGGCCTTGTTTCGTCCGGAGTGCTTTATAATCGCAGCCTCGCGCGGTCCCTGTAGTTAAATGGATATAACTTTCCCCTCCTAAGGGAAGATTGCAGGTTCGATTCCTGCCGGGGACGCCAAAGTCTAATATGAGATAGTCCAAAGTAGTCTGAAGGCCCGCATGCTTACTGGCACTGCGGGTTTTTTATCGTCCATGGACGTGCAGATTGGACTATGGTCATATACCCCCTCCTGGGGTAATCTTTGGGGGTATTTTTTCATATCCTATACGGAGATACCCCCAGCCATGGCCTTGACTCATGTCCAATGCAAACAAGCTCCAGCCACAGACAAGCCTTATAAGCTGGCGGGCGGCGGCGGGCTTTACTTATTGGTCAACCCGAATGGGCAGAAGTATTGGCGCTACAAATATCGGTTTGGCGGGAAAGAGAAGACTTTGGCTCTGGGAGTCTTTCCGGAAGTGTCTCTGAGCAGTGTGACGGCAATGCATAAGGCCGCTCGGGAAGTATTGGCAAGCGGCAGAGACCCAGCGAGGGTGAAGAAGGATAAGGAGCAAGCCGCCAAGGTATCGCAGGCGAGTACCTTTGCTGCCATCGCTGCTGAGCGGATAGATTCAAAAAAATCAGGATGGTCTGATGTCCACGCCGAGCGAGTAGAGAGCCTTTTCAAGACGCATATCAACCCCGAGATTGGAGACAAGCCCATTGCCGAGCTAAGGTCAATGGACGTGCTGGAAACCATACGCAAAATGGAACGCAAGGGGCTAGGCGAATCTTGCTACAAAGCATTAGCTCATATCAGCAAGGTCTGCACGTACGCAGTTGTGTCGGGACGTGCGACGGTTAATGTCGCAGCTGACTTGAGTGAACATTTGAAGCCCGCTCCACCAGTTGAGCACCATCGCCACATGAACGAAAGCGAGCTGGGCAAGTTCATAAATTTAATCGACGTGTACGGAGGTCTGCCCCAGACCCGTATTGCCACCAAACTCATAATGCTGTGCTTCATGCGTAGCGGCGAATTGAGGCAAGCGACCTGGGCGGAAATCGACTTCGAGGCGCAGACCTGGACAATTCCATCAAACCATCGGAAGGGAAGCAAGACTCTGAAGGCATCTGGCATCCCTCACATCATCCCGTTATCGCGCCAAGCCATCGAGCTATTGAGGGAGTTGCAGCAGCACACCGGGGGGCGTCCTTTGATGTTCGAAGGCCAAAAGCGCGGCGTGCCACTCTCCGAAAACACGATTAACAAGGCCCTGACCGCCATCGGCTACGGCGACGAGCAGAGTACCCACGGCTTCCGCGGTCTGGCCAGTACGATCCTCAATGAACATGGTTTTAACTCTGACGCCATCGATCGGCAATTGAGCCATAAGGAAAAGAATCAAGTGCGACGTGCCTACGATCATTCAAAACGGCTGGCTGAGCGCGCCACGATGATGCAATGGTGGGCCGACTTCCTGGATGCGAAGGCTGGATCGAACGTAGTTCCCATGCCACCAAGAAAGATCGCCTGAGGAGAGAGCCGGCGTCGGCAAGGACCTAAAACCGGCGCCGGCCTCGTGCAACCCGTAAAACGGAAGCACCGATAAGCCAAGGGAAAGGCAAAAATTCCGGGCGTTTCCTATTTTTCGACAGGTAACATAGGTAACATAGGTAACACCCGCATAAATACAGGTCTATAGCGTTACCTCTAAAAGAACTGAAGAGGTAACAGGGGTAACGGTCACTCAGCTATAAAGCTTCAAAACAATAAAGCCCAAGCGTCGAGGGCATTAGGGGGAGGGACTAATGGACGGAATTAATAAAGATAAAACTGACTTAGCGGCTCATGGATGGTGGCAAGTCATAAGAGAAGGGCACCTTGTCTCCGGGGAACGGTCTCAAATATCACGAATCATCGATGAGCTTTGCGCGTCGGTGAATGAGCCTGACTTTGCGGATGCTATAGACGAGCTCGTTGGTGAGGCACGCATGGCGTTTCACACGCCGCGTCCTGGAGACTTGAAGTCGCCGCCAGTAAACTTCACCGAGAGCCCGGGCCAGTTGCTTGAAGCGATAGGCGACGCACCTGACGGCTTGCGAGATGAGCTGATCCGCTGCTACGAAACACTGTGGTTGTATGAGCCGCCAGAAACTCTCTTCTTACACGGGCTGGAGGCTTCAGCGATTGAGAAAAAGAGCCTGCGTTACGAGGTTGGTCAGATAGAGTATGTAGCGCAGCTGTATCTCGATCTTCCTGGCGCGAAGTCCCCCACTTTGGAATGGGCGATTGTAAATTCGCTGCTGTATGCCGAGAGCTTGGCTTTCTTGCAAGAAATGGCGGCCATGCGGAGTCTCCTTGCGGGCGCGAGTTCAGACAAAGGACTGTCTATCTGGAAGGTGATGGCGGTATCAGCCGGCGGTTGGATATGGGAAGGGGCTAAGCTGGCGGCAACAGCGGCTATCTCCTATGCGCTTGGACAGGGAGATCACGCGGCGTCAATTATGCTTTTCTTGGCGATTACCGGGGCAAGATGGTTCGTGCCAACACAGAAGAAAAGGCGGCAGCAAAGCGTTATCGTTTTGGCTCAAGCAATGACTGGGGCACACCGGCTGGCAAAGCGCAGCGCGTTTAACGCTGGTGTAGTCCGGCAACAGGCCTACCATGCAACGACTCTAGGCGCAGTCTTTAGCGATTATGTCTTTGAGATATTGGATCGCCGGATATTGAAGACTTCCGCCGATCATCGAAACGGCTAGCTTGCCGCGCTGTGGATAACTTCGTTCGCAGCTCAAAATAATAAGTGATCATTTTTTGACCAACCTAGCAAGATCCCGCTAACACGCATGGGCGCTGGGTTTCTCGTATTGCGTACAAAAGTTGTCCACATGCGCTTACACTCATAACGGGTCTTATGTAAAGAAATGCGTACATAAATAATAAAAATGATTGCATAATGAGAAATCCCGGCTTAATATGTGTCTGTCGGGTCCGCGCGTACGCAGGTCCGACAACACATACGGAGAGAAAGAATGACGCCAGAGGAGTTTTCCGACGCGCTAAGGACGCTGGACTGGAAGCAGTCCGACTTTTGTCGAATGGCAGGGGTCAACAAGTCGACGCCCAGTCGTTGGATGGTCCTCGATAGTCCCATACCGGAATGGGTTCCGAAGTTTCTTGGGATGGCGATCGAGCTTAAGCGCCTTCACGATACGTACGTGAAGCCACCTAAAGCTGCGAGGAAATTCGACGTCTGACGGCATCAGACAAGGCGGGATGCAAGGTATTGGCGTACCTAGCATCCCCAGACCATCATCACTAACTGGAATAGTAAAAATGGCTAAGAGCAATAGTACCCCTGATAAACCCAGAATCGTCATCATTCGTTCGGTGGAGGTGGAGAGATGAGAGCAACAAACACAGTGAAAATAGTGAGAAACAATGCCAAACCGACGCCGGCTGTTGAGTTGGCTATGACGATCACTATCAATTCCCTATACCGGGATTTGAAGGCCCTTCGGAGGCCTGATGTCGGATCGCCGTTCGATACTGGCTTAGAGCGTGATGCTGATGCTGCATGGGCGATGGACTTAGTTGAGCATGAAGTAACCGACATGCTGAGCAAGGAAATTGATCCGCAAGGGTTCGAACATTTCCTGTACAGGCTTAGCGGCGTGATTCGATGCGCTCAAGGATCTCTGACAGAACAAGACACCTTCTATTTCCGGCAACTTGGTCGGCTGGTGATGTCTATAGATGTCTTCGGTGAGATGGTCGACGAGGCCGGGCGCCTTGGTCCTAAGTTCTTACAGAGGGAGGCGCAATGAATGCTCACGACAAGTGCGTCGTTAAGCGCCTCATCAGATCCCGCTGGGACCTCCCATTTGTCAGCGCAGATGAGACAGGGTTTCCGAAGTATTGGGACGTAGAGCATAAGCCTGGCGACTGCTGGCATGACGGCATAGAGCGCGGTATCGCCTATGCCAATGCGCTGCTCGAGCTGGCGGACTTTGATCCGGCGGAGGCTATGACGGTTATGCAAAATGTTCAATCGAGGATGTTACCGAACGGCTGGGGGGAAGAAACCGGGTTCATGCAACAGATCGGTCGGTATGCATTCGCAGGGAGATTTGTGTTTGGTGAGTCAGTACCCGCGGATAAGGATGCAGAGGCTCTTTGGGAAAAGAAAATTAAGGCTGCACTGCCACAGGACATTGCTACGGCTGGCTCAGTTTGCGTCGAAGGCACGCCCTAAGTACCTTACGTCAGCGTCTAGCCCGATGTGGCGAAAATCGGCACGTTCACCGTCTGGCGCTGGCTCCTTATTTTGAACGATGCTATTCAACGAGAGCGCCCTATGTTGAGTGATGAATCGTTATTGCGCGCACTGGAGAGGGTGGAAGCAATATTCCCGGCCACCAAGCTCATTGATTTGAGCGAGCGAAATCCTTGCAGCCTGATTGCCTCTAAAAAGGTTCGCAGCGCAGTGAGTGCCTTGGTTGCTAGGCAATACGAGCCTCATCAATTCCCAAAGCTTGCAGCGGCCGCTTATCGTGCCTTGCTCCTCGTGTGCGCCTTAAATGACCCTGTTGCTGCCCAGCGATTGGAACGGTTAGATATTGACCCCGACGATCCGCTATATGGACTTGCCCGCTCTAGCGCACTGGGAGGCCTCATGTTCGAGGATGCCCGCGATATTTACCTAAGCTGGGCTTTAACTGATCGAATCATGCTGACCGTCGATGGTGATAGAGAAATACGGGACCAGGGTGACTTTGTGCTGTTTGCGGGGATTGCTCTTATTTACATGGCCCATCACAAGCAACACGAGAATCTGCCGGAAGCTTTCGACCTATTGGCTGTAGGGATCGAGGTGCTGGCCGCGAACGATGAATTTCTTTACCTGGCGGCTGCAGATGCACTTGAAGAGGCGCGTGAACAGCAGGAGGCGTCAGGGAAAGCATCTGATGCAGTTCGCGCACGCAGAAAAAAAGAGGCGAAAGCACTGGGATTTTCTTCCCATGATGAAATGATTGATAAGGCTGTCGCTGATTACTACAGTCTCAAAGCTACATACCCCAACTGGAAAGAGGATGCGCTGAAATCTCAAATCGCTAGCCTATACAAAGTAAGTCAGAGGACTATTTCACGCTGGCTTAAGCAAGCCAATGAAAATGACGCAACTTAGTGATGTCACTATTTATTGACATGACGCGGTAATGTCCTTTGAAACCCGCAGGAATAAAGGCCTTGCGGGTTTTTTGTTTGTCTGACGCATTCCACAATGTCTTCACACCGTTCGTGATCTGGCGGCGATATCTAAACGGTGCATATCGACGCTAGGACAGATTGAGGAATTGAAGATGCAAACTTATATCCGCCCGAAAGAAGCAGCAAAACACCTCGGCATCGGCTTGTCGACACTTTGGATGTGGGCCAAGAATAATCCCGACTTCCCGAAGCCAATCAACTTGTCGCCCCGGGTCACTGTTTTTAGAATCGCCGACCTTGATGCACATGTGTTCAAACAACAGGGAGGCGTGAAATGAAAGACGCCCGCACCTTCCGAGAAAGCACGAGCGCCCAAGACCAAGGCCATTCTAACCCGAAGAGTACGACTACATCAGCTCAAAGAAACCGCATCCTTGAGGCTCTCAGGATTGGCCCCCAGACCACCTATGACCTACGCCGCCTGGGTTGCTATCAAGCCCCGACCCGAATCATTGAATTGCGGCGCATGGGTTATGACATCGTTACCGAGCTCGTCACCATTTGGGATCGTGATGGATACCGCCATGATCGAGTGGCGCGGTATTCCTTTCCGAAGGAGGACGCGCAATGACGTTTCCTAGTGCCATAGCTTATACTAACCGCATGCCTGAACAACGGGCATCTGGTTTGGCGACCAGAAACTACACAAAGGCGGACAGACCGCCGACCGGCGGATTTTTTACGTCCGTATTCTGCTATGCGCACTCCTTTGGGCGGGCGATAGTGGGGATACCTTCGGGTATGCCGGTTTTCCTTTGTGTGCCGGTTCGCCAACCCTGCTATTTGTCCGCCCACCCTCGTTTGGCGACGAAGGGCGGTTCGACCCGCACACAAGGAGGCCTTCATGGCTAATGTTCTGCATTTTCTTTCCAAGCAGACGATTACACAGCTTTCCGATAAGGAGTTGGCCGGCATCGCTGGACATGTGGTTGCACAACAGTTTCTCGACTACGTAGGAATACCTCTGTCGGACTGGCGCGACCAGCACTTAGCCCAATTCGAAAAGGCAGTAGCAGGCTACGACGATGCGCCCGCACAACTTGGCGCGTGGGTTGCAGGCTTTGATCACGCTGTCATGAGCGCCATCCGCGGCAAAGGAGGCGAACATGCAGATTGAAGAGCGTTTGGACTTGGAGCAGGCTCTGAAGGCGGGCGGCCTCGTCCCTGACTCCATTGCAGCGGGCAACCTGCAGCGCTGTAAGGTGGAGGGCGATAGGGGCGGCAAAAAGAGCGGTGCGTATCGCCTCTTTGAAGACGCTATCCCGACTTGTATTTGGTGGAACTGGAAGACGTCGGCAATGGGTGTATGGGTTTCGCGAGGCCGACCCCTGACTGACATTGACCGCAATCGGCACCGACATTTAATCGAGCAGGCCAAACGTGAGCGCCATGCCGAGCAGGTCGCTAATTGGGCACGCAACGGTGAATATTTGAGCCGCTTATGGGATAGCGCAGAGGTTCTGAAGGCCGCTTGTCCTGCCGGCGCTTACCTGAAACGGCGAGGGCTGGCAGTTCCCAATACGGACGCACTGCGGTTTATTTCTAAGTTGGATTATTGGGATGGGCCGGAGCTGCTGGGAGCGTTCCCGGCAATTCTGGCGGCTGTCACGGATAGCGCGGGTGCGTTGGTAAACGTTCATCGTACCTATCTGAACCGCGATGGCCACAAGGCCGATGTGCCTACTGTCAAGAAACTATGCAAGTCGGCTGGGCCTATGCGCGGCGCGTCCATCAAGCTTGGGCAGCCAGATCGTCGCCCCGATGGGCGGCTGGGTCTCGGCGTGGCTGAAGGGATAGAAACTGCTCTTGCAGCCTCCATCCTGGGTGGCATCCCTGTCTGGCCCTGCGTGTCTGCATATGGGCTGGCGAGCTTCGAGCCGCCCCAGAGCGTGTGTCACCTCTATGTATTCGCGGACAACGACGAAAGCGGCACGGGGCAAAAGGCGGCGGTAGAGCTTGGCAAGAGGGCGGCGCTGCGAGGCCTGACGGCGCGAGTCCTCACGCCCGACTCAGTGGGCGACTGGAACGACGAGTTACTGGCACGGAGGGTAGCAGCATGACGGCTTTAGTGTTCGCGGTGTTTCATGCCTTGACAAGGGCGCATTATCATATTGGGCGCTGGCTCGGGCGGGGGTGCGCATGAGTAAAGGTCAATTGATAGAGCTTAGTACAGCTCTTCGCGTGGACGAGGCAGCATCCCCGGTAGACCCCTTTCCGGCTGATAATGAGCGCCCATGCTGGCATTGCTACGACCATTCGATTGATCGTGGCGGCAAGAAATTGCGGCCAGGAGTTTACTACCATGGTAGCAAGGACAATGGCGATTCTCCCCCGACGCTAACCGATGTCTGGGTGTGCGCTCCGTTGCATGTAATGGCGCTTACTTCGAATCAGGAAGACGGCGACCACGGACGGCTGCTTCGCTACAAGTCGGTCAATGGCATTTGGAAGCGCTGGGCCATGCCGATGGCGATGCTGGCCGGCGACGGCAATGAGGTCAGAAGCACGCTGCTGAGCGAGGGCCTAGAGCTTGACCGGAAGCAGCGCGAGCGCATCCTGGATTACATCAACAGTCAGCATCCAAAAGAGCGCCTGCGGGCAGCTAGTACAACGGGCTGGCACTCGGGGGCGTTTGTGCTGCCCGACGAAGTGATCGGTGCAAATGACATTTGGTACCAAGCGTCAGAGCGCGCGGCCCCTTACGGAACCGCCGGCACTTTTGAGGGCTGGCGGAACGAAGTGGCCTCGTTAGCGATAGGTAACCCAGTTCTCACATTAGTCATTTCGTCCGCCCTAGCTGGCGTCTTGCTGGAAAGTCTCAACATCGACGGCGGTGGCCTGCACCTGTTCGGCGACTCGAGCGCCGGCAAAACTACGGTGTTAATGGGGGCGATATCGGTGTGGGGCGGAGGTAACTTTCGCAGGACTTGGCGAACGACAGCAAACGGACTGGAGGGCGCAGCGAAAATGCATACCGGCACTTTGCTTGCGTTGGATGAAGTCGGCGAAGTCAACCCAAAGGACTTGTACGAATCGGCCTATGCGCTCGTAAACGGGCATGGCAAGACTCGGGCCAATGTTAGAGGCGAAGCTCGACAAGTTGCTCGATGGCGTGTCTTTGTGCTGTCTACTGGTGAGGTGACCATTTCATCGCGCATGAGCGCGGGTGGGTTTGAAGCTAAGGCCGGACAGGCGCTACGGCTGCTCGATGTGCCCATTAGCGGCGCATACGGGGCATTTGATTGCCTGCATGGCTTCAAGTCGGGGGCGGCGCTAGCAGACGCCCTGAAGGACGGCGCGGCGAAGCATTATGGGCATGCGGGCAAGGCGTTTGTGCGGTTCCTGGTTGAAAAGTCGGGTGCACGGCTAAATCTTTCAGAAGAGCTCGATAAGGTTTTGCAGGCCTTCAATGCGGCAGACGGACAAGAGACGAGAGCGGCCAGAGTCTTCGCGCTATGTGCTTTAGCAGGCGAGTTGGGCGCTTCAGCAGGTATCCTCCCCTGGAAGGCCGGCAGCGCAATTGAAGCGGCGCTCAAAGGCTTTGCTTTGTGGCGGGACCACCGCGGCGCGAGCGGGCGTAATGCGGAAGACTTGGGCATTCTGCGGTCAGTAAGTGACTTCATCGACACGCATGGGGCGTCGCGGTTCGAGGATTACCAAGGCAATGAAGCGAGGCCGGTACAGAATCGCGCAGGGTTCATTTCAAACAATGGCGATAGCACCATTTATATGTTCTCTCCAGCTGGCCTGAAAGAAGCCTCCAAAGGCTACGACTTGGCGAAGGTAAACCGCGTGCTGGATAGCATCGGCGCTTTCATTGAGAAAGACGCCGGCAAGTTCTCAAAAACCAAGCGTATACCTAAATGGGGCGTCAAGAAGCTGTATGTGATCGATCCAGTCAAAGTTCAGGGGAGCGCGTAATGAACCCATCCAAAATGCCTGACGTATTGAGGGGTATGCACGCGTGGCTAGAGGCCACTGTCTGCAAGCCTAGATGTGTCAGTCAGACGCCGGGCAATATCGGTGATATAGGGACCGGACCGTCTTCCAGTGGGTTAGCAGCCCAGCATCGCGCTGAAATTACAGAGGTCGACTCGGCGCTGTGTGAGCTGCGGGCAAGAAGGCTAATAGCCAACGGTGTCGCGAAGCAGGAAGCCGAAAGGCTCGCCAGACGGTTGCTACAACGCGACCGCTCGCGCGATGATCGCAAAAGTTGTGCAGAGTGCTCAAGTTATGTCGGGGGAACTTGCATGCAACGACTGCAGCCCTTTGGCGGCGGTGGAATCTTCGCGCTACATCGATGCGCCGGCTTTCGGGAGGCTGGTCAATGAGCATGTACCAGGAATTTATAGACCGCAACTTAGGTCGTTTCATTGAACAGCAAACGGCGAACGATGAGCTACAAGCTGGCTGGGTTGGAGCTGGCGCTGGAGTGGCAAAGTGGTGGCTGGAAAGTGACCGCAGTTGCGAGGCAGATGAGGTCATGGACGTGACGTGCGCCCAGATGATCGGGTTCATGCAGGCGAATTTTCCCGACTACGTGGTTGCCGATGCTAGGGCGTTTTTTCGGCTGGGCTTTTATTGGCTGCTTGCTTTTGAAACGCCAAGTGAGGGCACATCGGTGCATTGAAGGGGGCGCTGAGCTTCTTGTGCATAATCGAGGAAGGGGATAGATATGATTGATGGATTGATTGGCGGAAGACTTTACGGCGACCCCAAGCAGGGCACCGGCAAGACGGGAAACACCTACACCACGGCCAAGGTTAAAGTAGCAGCGGTCAATGGCGAGATGCTTCTTTGCGGCGTGATTGCGTTTGATGACAGGGCACAGTCGGCGCTTTTAGCATTAGCTGATGGCGACAGTGTGGCGCTGTCTGGCAGCCTCACCCCAAAGGTATACCAAGCAAAGGACGGCGAGTATCGGCCCGGGCTGGATATGATTGCGCATGGCGTGCTTACCGCATATCACGTCAAGCGCAAGAGACAAGCAGCAGACCAGGAGTGAGGAGGGAATGAACAAGCATGTGCTCATTACTAGGGACATATTTCTGGCCAGAATCGATTCGTGGCGTGAAGCGCTGGCGCTTGAGTGGCAGTTTCAAGCACAAAACGCCCGAATTTGGCGCCAATACAAGGAAGTGGTATCGGCGACCAACCAAGGGAGTCACGATCAGGCAGCGGAGCAACTACACCACATTTCGATTGAAGAGCAGTTTCTTGCGGTCATCGAGACGAGAAAGATAAGTCGCTTGGCTGCTCGCTATGGTTTTAAGATGCCCGATGCCTCAACGGTTGGCAACTATAGCGCCGTCGAGTGGGACTATGACCATGACGAGTCAAGGTTCCTCACCAACCAAGGTATGTTGACTGTTCAACAGGCCTTGCGTGCTGCTAAGAAGGAGCGTCGTGAGGCGGCCGGGTTTTGGTTCGGGATCATCGTCGGCGTGATGGGTGCTGCGACGGGCCTCATGGCAGTCGTCCTCTAGTGCGGCTACAAGCCCTTGGCTACACAGGCTGATTTTTGTTTAAACGTGTCAGCCTGGCCGAGGCATTCGACCGCGTCGGCATAGCCTTTCTTGTACGCCGCGTTATCTTTTTGGGCGGCTGCATAGCCGTCGTCATAACCGCCCTTGTATGCGGTTGATGTTGCGTGCGCCATGGCATGTTCATCGCTCTGACCGCACCCAAGCAGTTGGATGGTGAGCGCGCTAGCAAGCATCCAGTGCTTCATTATTCCTCTCGTTTTATGGCTCATCTGGAGTTCGAAAATGGCACGCGTTTGAATCGATAACCCCCACCTCAAACTGTACATATCTTTAAGCGGTAAGGGGTACCCCAAACCGTACGGGGGAAAGAGTCCGAATCGTATCGGCTCACTTTTTTTCTTTTCTCACGCTTGCCTCAACAACTTTCTTCAGGTGCTGCATCGTCTTGTGCAGTTGAACTTGCTTTTCCAAAATATCATTTAGGGTCTTCCCCATATCCCCGCGCTGCGCCCCTTTGTGAAAACTAGCGTCCAGACGAGCGATGATCTCGGCATTCATGGACTTACCTGATTCGCTCGCAGCTTTAAGTAGGCGCGAATGAAGCTCACGAGGAAGCCGCAACGCGGTTTTTATGTAGTCATCTTGAGTAGCCATAGACGGCATTGTACGTGGCTGGACGACTGTAAAAATAAACAGTGCTTTTGGGTGAAAACGCGGCTATAGTTGCCTATAGTATGCCTTCATTTTGAAGGCATTTAAAGTGAGGGTGAGATGGAGCAAAAAGTTAAGACGGCGGTGCGTATGCCGCCCAACGTCCGGGACTGGTTCCGAGGCTATGCCAAGTTGAACAATCGTTCGATGAACAGTCAAATGCTTTCGATTCTCAGAGGCGTCATGGATGGGCAGCGGATGGGTTCAGATGTCCGCCCCGATTACGCAGATGGCCGCAGTCACCGTGGCGCCGAAGCATAGGAGAAGGCGGCATGTTTGATTTCTTATCGGGCCTCTTTTCCACACCGTCGCCAGACCTTTCTCGGATTACGGCAGCGACAAACGTGGGAGGTATGGGCGACATTCTCGGCAATTCAATGGCGGGGATGAACGTTTCTGCCAACTATCAACTCCCGCAAGGACCAGACCTGACCAAACTCGGTTTACTCGGGTTGGCTATGGGGCGAATGGGCCAGCAGCCGCTCCGCAGTATGCCGGGCCCGGCCCCAGCCCCAAGACTTTCTGCGGGCGGCGGAAAGTTTGTCGCCCCCTATGACTTTCATTCTTACCAGCCATCGCCCACAGCCGCTCGCTTGCGCAACCTTTTAGGATAAAGATCATGGGACTTTTCGACGCGATCAGCGCGCAGACCCCACAGGGCGAACAATTGCGGTCCGGTCTGCTAGGCCTCGGAATGGGGCTGCTCCAAGGGTCGACCGGTAATTACGGCCAGTTCGGGCCGGCGCTGGCTCAAGGTTTTGGCCACGCTGCTGAGGGCATGCAGCAAACACGCAAGTATCAATTGATCCAGGCGGAGGAAGATAGACGTAAAGCAGAGTACGAGCACCAGCAGTATTTGCGTGGCTTGCAGAGCAATATGGTGGGACGGCTTGCCCGAGGCGGCGCCCAACCTATGTCAAGTGCAACTGGTAAAGCTGGTACAGGAACCCGTGGCGAGACAAGTACTCAGCCGCTGGGCCTTAGTGATTATCAATCTCTTATGGCGGCAGGTGTGCCCGGCGCTAGAGAAGCGTTTGAAGCCTTCAAGTACAGCCAGCAGGGTATCGAGCGAAAGTCTGGCAACACGTACATAGATCCGGCGACAGGACAAGAGCGGTACATGCCGCGCATGGCGGAGGGGATCGTGATGCAAGGAGGTCACGCAATGGCAGTACCCGGCTATGCGCAGGCGAACGCCTCAATACAAGGCGCGCAAGCCGGGGCGACCACAGCAGCAAGTGAGAGCGCGAAATACCCATACACTGTCGGAGCAATGCGGGAGGAAGCCAATCTCGATCCGGTTAAGGTGGTCGGAACTGATGGAAATGAGTATTACGCACCCAGATCGCAAGTCGCTGGCCGTCAGGGCGGGGTTGGAGCGCCAATGGTGGCCGCGCGCAACCCGGTGGTTCAAGGTTCTGCTATTGAGCTGAACAATAACTTCATCAAGAACGACTATCAGCCGACTCTCGACTCCGGATCAACGGCCAGAGAGATGGTTTCAAATCTGAATGCCCTGCGATCGATAGATCTGAAAACAGGATGGGGCACTGAAGCAAAAGCCAATGCCGCCAATTTTCTTGTTGGGTTAGGGGTATCCAGTGAAGGCGCGAGGCAGTACGCATCCGATGCCCAGAAGTTTCAGTCCATCGCGATGACGCAGGTAAATAAGGTGCTCAACGCAGCGAAAGGCCCCCAGACCGAGGGCGATGCTCAACGGGCTCAGAAGACGTTTACCAGCCTTCGAAACACGCCTCAGGCTAACGCCTTCATCATGGACTACGCGCAGGCGGTTGCCGGTCAGCAAGCCCGCAAGGCGGCGTATTACCAAAAAATGCTGCCCTACGCACAGAAGGAGGGCGATCTGACTAAGTTGGGGCGTGAGTGGGCAAAGATACAAGGCTCAATTTGGGATGACCCGGCTATGGCTCAATACAAGGGGGGGCAGTAATGGCAAATCCTCTCGACTTCGCGCGTCAGCATCTCCCTTTAGCACTGGCTACCGGCCAACGTCTTGGTGTCTCGCCCGACATATTGCTTGGTCAGTGGGGGTTAGAAACCGGGTGGGGCAAGTCCGTAATCCCCGGTACGAACAACCTGGGGAATATCAAGGACTTCTCAGGCTCAGGCGTCGCGGCCACGGACAACGTGACCGGCTCAACCGACAAGTACCGTGCTTTTCAGACCCCAGAGGGGTTTTCTGATCACTATGCGAGTCTAATTGAGCGCAAATACCCGGATGCAGTGGGTGTAGGCGATGATCCAGTTGCTTACGCTCGCGCGCTCATGGAGTCAGGATATGCAGAAGACCCAGGCTACATCGACAAAATTGCAGCAGTAACCAATACGGTTCGCAGGCAGCCCGGGGTGATGGAGCAGATCGCGAACTTTATCGTTCCAGCAGCGCAAGCTGGAACACTACCGACCGAAAAAACGGGGGCGGACATGGCTCAAGGTAACGATCCGTGGGCGGAGGCGGCCCAGGAGTTTGGCATGGTTCAGCCTGGTGCGGCGTCTGACGCTGACCCCTGGTCGCAGGCTGCCCAAGAGTTCTCTCCACCAAGCTACCAAGAACAGTATTCTGACAACAGTGGCGATACGGTCACGCTAACGTATGGCAGTAAGCCTGAGCCTGGACTTGTCGAGCAGGCAGTGCAAGGAGCCGGCAACTTTTCGCTTGGCGTAGGGCGCGGGCTTCGCGATGTCGTGGACGGCGGGGCCTATCTACTTCCAAAAGGCCTTGAAGCTGCCGCCAGTATTGGCGGGCTTGCCCCCAATGTTGTCTCGGAGTATTTCGGTGGTCAAGCCGACCGGGTGTCAGATATCAATCAGCAGGCCGAGCGTGAATACCAAGATGCAACACGAGGCAGTACGGCGGCCGGCATAGGCCGGGTCGGCGGAGGCGTTGCTACTGCATTTGTCCCGGGGGTGGCGCCGATGAAAGGAGCTGCGGGGCTCAAGTCGGCAATGACAACGGGCGCCAAGCTAGGGGCTCTAACCGGCACACGAACCAATGAGGACTCCTTAATCGGCAATGCGGCGTTAGGTGCGGGTGTCGGCGCTTTAGGATCGGGTGTGAGTCATCTTGTCCGTCCCGTGCAGAGCAGCCTTTCTGGGGAGGCTGCGCGGTTGCTCGATGTTGCTAAGCGATATGGCATTGATTTGAACCTTGCACAAAGGACGGGCAGCAAGCCGCTCCAGGTGGCTGATGCTGTCATGGACAATCTGCCTGCGACGGCGGGCCGAAATGCCGCGTTCAAGGAAGCGCAACAACTAGCTTTCAATAAGGCGGTCGCATCCACGTTCGGATCGACCAATGACGCGCTGACTCCAGCAACCATGCAAGAAGCCCGCAAGCGCATTGGAAACCAGTTCACCAAGCTGGCCAGCCGCAACAACATGCAGTTCACCGACGACACATTGACCGCCTTAGCGAACCTGTCCGACGAGGTTAAGCGGTTCGCACCTCGTGATGTGGCCCGGCCAGTGCTTAACCGGATCGATGAAATTGTCGGGCGGGTGTCTAAAGGCAGTATCTCAGGAAAGGCCTACCGCCAAATCGATTCAACCATTGGGCGGACAATGCGCAGCACCAGCAATGGCGATTTACGAAATTACCTTGGCCAGGTGCGCAGCATCCTGCGCAGCGCGATGGACGAAAGCATCTCGCCTGCAGATCAAGCTGCATGGCGACTTGCAAGGGAGCAATACGGCAACCTCATGACCGTTGCGCCCTTGGCGGCCCGAAATGAAACGGGCGATGTTTCAGCCAGGGCACTACTTGGCGCCGTGAACAGGGGCAGCAAATCAGCGGCATTTACTGGGGGCGGTAATCTGGGAGAAGTCGCCAGGATGGGACGCGCCTTTGTGGCGGACACCGTGCCCAACTCCGGCACAGCCCAGCGCCAGCTCATGCAGAACATGGCGATCGGCAACGGGATAAACAGCATTCCGGGGCTTGCGCTGGCGTCAGGCGCATTAGCCCGCCCAGTGCAATGGATGATGCAGTCACCTACAGGCCAGAGGCTGGCAACGGAGGGCCTCACGGCTTTACCGCTATTAGGACGTCCCCTAGAGTTCATCAACCCGGCATTGGTTGGTCTGCTTGGTCGTGGTCAGTTGGGGGCGGGCTCTCGGGGCCTGCTGGATATGGCGTTTCAGTAGGGAGCGGTCTAAGACAGACCGAAATAGACTATGGCGGCAAGAGGGCAACCTAAGACAGGTGGGCGTCAGAAGGGTACTCCTAACAAGGTTACTGCTGACGTTAGGGCTTTGGCGCAGGACTATGGGAAGGAGGCGATTGAAAAGCTCGCCAAACTTATGGCAGACGGTGAAAGTGAGCAGGTGCAACTTGCCGCTGCCCGCGAGCTGCTGGACCGAGGATATGGGAAGCCGACACAAGTGCTTGGGAGCGACCCTGAAGTGCCCCTGCTCGACCGGAACTTCAAGGTGGAGTTTATCTCTGCTGAAGACGCGTATAAGGCTATGCTCAATGGCCCCGCGACGACATGAGGTGGTGCGGTGCCTGGAGGAGATGCGGAGGGGAGAAATAGGGTGTAAAAAAGACCCTCCGAAGAGGGCCGTACTTCGCACCGGTTATGGTATCGGACGTGATGGGTCCGTATCCACGTCATCGAGTGCATCGCGCACTTCGTCCTTTGCTTCGCCGTACTTGCGCTGGACTTTGCCGGCGACCTGGTCAGCTTTACCTTCAACCTCTGTGCTTCGATCACCGGTGACCTTGCCGACAACCTCTTTCACGTTGCCTTTTATTTCCTTACCGGTACCTTTGATTCGATCATTGTCCATAATATGCTCCTTGTTGCTGTGTAAAGGGTGACATTGACATAGCAAGTTCGGTGCCGACGCAGCGCAGTCGCAACGGGGGCGCCTGGAGCAAAATCGAGCAGGACACGCGTAGGTACGTGATGCGCGCCAAAGGCGACGTCTATGTTTTCACGGGTTCAGTGTATGCGGCTTCGACTGAAACGATTGGGCCAGGGCAGGTCGCCGTACCGAGCCATCTATACAAGGCTGTCTACGATGCAACGACAGGGCGATCATGGGTACATTGGCACGCGAATGGAGCCTACACGAAGACAGGACCGCCGATAGGCTATGAGGAGTTCGTGAAGCGGACCGGGGTGCGATGGTTGTCGCAGGGCTGAGGTCAGGCAAAAGAAGACCCGCCGGAGCGGGCTGTAGGGGTTGACGCTGGGTGAGACGCATATCGGGTCTAGCGACAACACCTCAGGTGGGCGGTCATTCCGCAGGTAATGCGTTGTTGGTATACATGGCGCCAATCTTGGCGGCCTCGTTCGTTCCACCCGGCAATAGCTTAGCCTTGGTTAAGATGTATTTTGGGAATTTCGTTGGCAGGTAGCTTTCGCGAAACCATCGCCTGAAGGCTGGGAGAGCCGCGTCTGGGTATGCTTTGGGCCACTGAGGGTTACTCGCCGCCTGGGGGTAATAGTTCGGATAGTTGTGCTCATAATCGATACGCTCGCCGAACTGAGCAGCAAGGCCCGCTTCCTTCCAATAGGAGCCCCAGACGATCCCAACGCTAATATCAGGAACTGTCTTGTGATTCACCGTTAGGTCGGCATTGATCAAGTCAACAACAAGTCCCGTTATTTCTTGAAAAATGGTGAAGTAGCCTACAGGTGTGCTCGATTGCAGAAGCGAAACGCGGTCTTGATGGAACTTCCACTTATCGACGGGGCTGTAGTCTAGCGCTTCGTAGATGAACCTTTGAAGTCCAAACGCCGCAAATTTTCGATAGTTGTCGACCGCTACTGCACTGTCGGCCTTCGACTCGAATGCGTAGTACTCGAGAAAGGCCATGCAAACGATGTCGGGATATGCGTAGTGAACTGTGCCGTTTTGTATGGTTTCCAGATGCAGCTTCGGCTCGTTGTATCCCTTGGAATGAAGGTATTGCTTGAAGAATGAAATTCTATCTTTGCCAAGCACCGTATCATCAAAGTGGTCTTCCCATTCCTTCGTAATGGTCTGAATAGCATTTCGGGCCACGCCGGTAACTCCAGATAGCCCTCGCTGTGTCAGATAAGGGATGCCATTTTCAAGGACCCCCATTTCGATCCCGTTCACATCGCGCTGAACCTCAATCCCTAGATCAAGTGTTATCTGTTTTTGGGTGGCCTGTTGGTTACTCCTTTTCATCCCTATCTCCTTGTTTTTTCTAGCTTTACCGGTGGCCTGTTGAAAGGGGAGCGACGCCCGCGAGCTTAACTAAATCCGAGAATCACTTCCGCACATAACTCTTGCGCCCGCTGTCTGAATAGCAATACGTACCACCTCGCGGCCCAGTGCAATAGGAGCCGCTGCGACAGTCGCACGACGTCGCCGACTTGCGCTTGGGGGTGGCTGTCACCGCCGCAGCCGAATTGCCCGGTATCGAGCACACCTTCTTACTGGCGCTGATAGAGCCGTCATTGCATACGAATTTGTCGCCGGCGCATTGCGAGATGCCGCCTTTTTTGCCGGAACAGGGCTGGTTCTGCGCGAAAACCTGGCCGCTTAGCGCAAGGGCTACTACTAGGACCGGTGCGCTCCACATTTCTCTTGTTATCTCCTCAGTGCGGCGATGCGCTTTTATGTTTTAAAGACCATGATGCACAATAGCGTAATGTATTGTTACCGGCCCCGGCCATTATGCAAGCTTTAGTCATCACGTGCAGCAGGTCTTTCTAAGCGTTTACGCTCACTATTTGCGGTTTTCGACTCATAAATTGAAACGGAGGCTAAATTGGGGCCGCCATCTTACGTGTTACCCCTGTTACCTGAGAAGTAAACCTCCAGGTAACGCGCCAACCCGCATTAACAAAGGCTGTTACCCGTGTTACCCGAGTTACCCAGGTGAATAGGGCCGCAAGCACCACGTGGCGGCTCTATTGATTTGACGTGGCTAGCTCTATATCAAGAAGCACTGCAATCTTCTGGAGGACGACCAAAGTTGGACCAAAGCATAGTGAATGATGTAGGCAAGGCTTTAGGCGCTCCCTTTTATGGGGACCTACCAGAGAACGCACTTCGAGTAAGGCGAAATGTCCTGGCGTTGAGCTTCATCTCCCTGGTTATCGCATGGAGTGGCGCGCGGCTTGATCCAAATTCGTCCATCCTCGGAATCAAGTTCACGGGATTGCCCGATAACGTAGTTCCCATAGCGTTGCTGATGGTAAACGTCTACTGGCTCTTGCATTTCGCCTGGTGCGCGTTGGAGGCAGTTTTAGAGTGGCGATTGCGCCTTACCGGCGAGAAGGTATTGCTGTTGACTGGGGGCAACATAATTGGCAGCAAGCATGGAGGGGATGTTAGCGATCAGAGGCAAGCTACTCTGTACTCTTGGTGGTTGGCGTATCGTAATAACGTGACTAGATTCGGCGATCTAGTAAAGACCCTTGACGCTCAATCTTCGGCCGCTATAGGGAAGCTCGTGATGCCGATGTCGTCAGCCGGGGCAAGTGAACGCGAGGAGTTGGTCGCAGAACTGAAGAAAGTAAATGCAACGCTTCATATGCTTAGGCCGGAGCTTGATACCGCTGTGGCAACACTTTCAGCGCCTCGTCTAATTGTTTCTTTAGGCCGCTTTGATGATTGGTTGGCACTCAGCTTGAGGGCTCAAAGTCTCAGATGGGTTGTGTTGGATTTGGCGTTCCCGGTTGTATTCGGCCTTCTAGCCGTCGCGTTTATGGTCCGCCATGTGATGTGCTCTCTAGCATAAGCCTCGCCGTACAGGCGTGTGGGGTCTAAGGAGGCGAGGCTCTATCAGCTTGAAAATGTTACGGATTGAGAGTCCGTAGCTCCATTGCAGGGACGGGGGTTCAATTCCCCCGATCGCTAGCAGGGGCAGGGCGGACACCACGCAGGGCTGAAGTGTTTACAGATTTACGATACATGCGTTGCCAGCTGATCCACTGTGGGGGTACTTTTGGGGGTATTTTATACGTTAATGAAGATGCATTCCTTTGTTGATGCGGCTCTCAGGCAACAGTTAGGCGTCTGCCGGGGACGCCATACATTGATTCACCGTAGTAAGAAGTCCGTAGCACGTAGGAAGCGCGTAAATCCCAGATCGAGCAGAACGTCCGCCGGCCGTTTCAAGCGCTTTGCGAGAGCGTTCATTCTCTCCCTTGTTGCATCGTTTGGCGCAGCGAGCTGCGCGCTGCAGCCGCAATTGCGGGAGCAAGTCGATCTTGACCCTATCCTCTCGCAACTCGGGCTGCCTGGGCAGTCCGAGACAGCGTCGTCGTCGGGTGCATCCGGCGCACAGGTTCAGACCCGATTCGCCGGGTGCCGTCAGTTCTTTCCAAGCGGCCAGCCTCCGGTCGTCCCGGCCGGCCCGGCGCTACGCGAACTCTGCTTCAGTTCTTTTGCGATCTTGCACAGCGGGCAGATGAAAACACCCGTATTCGTCGCCCAGCGCTTGAACCGACAGATGCTCATCAAGGCCCGGAAAGTCGGGCGAACTGACCGGTTCTATGCCGAGGCGCGCTTGCCGGCCGCCGAACGTGCGGAGCTCGATGACTACCGCGGATCGGGATACTCGCGCGGGCACATGGCGCCCGCCGCTGACATGGACACGGTCGAGGCGATGGCGCAGAGCTTCAGCCTGGCCAATATGGTGCCGCAGAATCAAGTTCACAACGGGGGCGCGTGGAGCAAGGTCGAGCAGGACACGCGCAAGTACGTGATGCGGGCGAGGGGCGACGTCTATGTGTTCACGGGTGGTGTATATGCCGACGTACGGGAAACGATCGGGGCAGGACGGGTCGCCGTGCCGACGCACCTGTACAAGGTCGTCTACGACGCGACGACGGGGCGGTCATGGGTCCACTGGCAGGCCAACGGTCCCGACGCTAAGGCGGGACCGCCGCTACACTATGACGAGTTTGTAAGGCGAACCGGGCTGCGAGTTCTAGCGCTGCGCCGGGTCGAATGAAGCCCTTCGGCAGAGAAGCCGCAACGTTGTGCCGGGTAAGATGCGATCTTCAGGCGGGACATGCCGTCGTTCCATCCAGTCGTTTACGCTGACGACCTGGTCGCCCATTGCCTATTTGCTCGACACGATGAAGGAAAAAGGAACATGAACGTTGCCCGCCGCAGAGCCAGGTTCTGGGACAATGTCGTTCCGTTGCGGGGAGGACTCCATGGTCCTCAACTTGCCGGATGGACTCCGGGCCCGGCGGTCAGGACGGGTTTAGGCTGCCGCCTTTATGCGGATCAGATGATTCCGGTCGATGATGGCGTGTCGCTGGCGGCTGACGTCTACACGCCTAAGGCAGAAGGCCGGTATCCCGCCATTCTCGCATTCTCCGCCTATGCCAAGGAGCTGCAGTCCAGCGGCGCGCCGATGGGCACCAATGAAACCGGCAGCCCGCCCGTGTTCACCGATCGCGGCTATGCTCACGTCGTCGTGGCGCGGCGAGGTATGGGCCGATCCCAGGGCGAAAGCATCGCCTTTTTCAACGACATCGATGTCAAGGATCATGCCAAGACCATCGCGTGGATTGCGCAACAGCCATGGTGCGACGGCAATGTGGTGCTGTTCGGTACCTCCTACTATGGCATGACGCAACTCCAGGTTGCCGTTCATCAGCCGCCTGCGCTAAAGGGCTTCTTTGCCATCGAAATGTGCACCGATTATTTCCGGCACATAGCGATGTTTGGCGGGGGACCGCAGGCGGACTTTCTGGCGCTTTGGATGGGCGCCAACTTCACGTCTTCTCAGATTAAGCTTCATGTGCCGCCGTTGCTGCGGGCGGTGATGAGTCAAATCCTGAATTCCCCGCTCAAGCGCTGGTGGTGGCCGCAGGTCCAGAAGCGCATGGACCGCATCATGAAGGGGTTTCAGAAGAATACGCCGACCAAGCCGATGCGCGAGTTGTTCGCTGCGATGGTGCTGGACGGGAAAACCCGCGCGACGAGCCCTTTGCCAGAAGGCCCGTCGGGAGAGCTCGGCAAGATCACCGTGCCCTTCGTGGTGGCCCAGAACCCGGGCCATTTCAATCTGCACCAGTTCGGCGCCTATGATTTGTTCGAGAACGCTGGTACACCTCACGGCCGAAAGTGGCTGATCATCGGGCCGGCGAACTACGAGCTGCCCTGCTATCACTGGCAGAGCGAAGCGCTAGCCTTCTACGACCACATTGTCTTCGGTGCTGAAAACGGCTACCGGCAGCAACAGCCGGTCCGCTATTGGACCGAGGGCACGAACGATTACCGTGCCGCCGCCAACTTTCCGATCCCGAACAGCGAGCCGGCCCGCTACTATCTGGCGACAGCGGGCGCCGACGACGTGATGCACTGCCTCAGCGACAGCGCTGGCGAAACGGGAATTAACCGTTGGGCCGCCGTGCCGCTGGGCGGGATCGTAGCGGCTGGCTTCGATGAGGTGGCCAACCAGATCCTGAGCTTTGAAACTGCCATGGACCAGGATACCGAGTTCTCGGGGCCGGTGATGGCCAGCCTTTCTTTCAGCAGCAATGAGATCGACTCGCAGGTCGTCGCACGGCTCGGCCGCGTGGACAAGCACGGGACTTATTATCTGCTGTCCCTCGGAACGATCCGGGCGGCTTGCCGCAAGATCGACGCTGCGCGAAGCACCCGGACCGAGATTGTCATCGATGTCGACATGCCCGAGCCGCTGACGCCTGGAATAGCGGTGACGTTGAAATTCAGCCTCACGCCGCAGCCTGTAGTGTTCAGCGCAGGCGAAAGGTTGCGGTTGGACGTTGGAAGCCGCACGGACCTGCTGCGCAGTAACCAGAGCCATGGTCGCGCGCAGTTCGATATGCAGGTGCCGCCTTACTATTCTAGAAATACCATTCACTACGGATCCGAAACCTATATCGAGTTGAGGAAGGTCGGACGCCTGTCTAATCCCTAGACTGAGCCGTCGCAGGTTCTGCCATTGCCGACGCCTCGGCCTTCATCAACGCCAGGAAATTATCGATGGCCGGGTTGGGATTGGAGGGGTGCCGGGCCGCCACCAGTTCGGCTCGGATGTCTGTCAGGTCATTCAACTCTAGGTAGGCCAGGGTATCGGCCCGCAGTCGAGACAGGGATGCGGGCACGATGGCCGCGCCGATCCCCGCTTCCACAGACAACAGAATGGCGGGGACCATGCTTTCCTGCACTATGTTCGGTGTCACACCGCTTTTCGCTACCAGTAAGGCAAACACCTGGCTGAAGTAGCGCGAACTCTTTCGCGCATAGCCGATCAGGTCGAAGGACATGGCTTCTTTCAACGACAGTGAATTTCGGCCCGACGCCGCAAAAGGGTGGTCTTTGCGAATCGCGAAAACCAGTGCCTCGGTATACACCTGCTCGGGCGCCAGGTCCGGATCCGCAAAAGGCGGGCGGAGCAACGCAAGGTCGATATTGCGCTTGTGCAAGGCATCGGGCATGTCGCTGGAGTTCATTTCCTTCATGTCGATCACGACCCCGGGATAGCGCTCGTGAAAAAGGTAAAGGCGTTGCGACAGGGTCGAGTACGAAGCGCTGGGCGTCAGGCCCAAGGTCAGTCGGCCTATCTCTCCGCGATGAACTTGCTGCACCGCCTGAACGGCCAGGTCCATCTCCTTGTTCATTTGCTCGAGGCGGCGCTGCAATTCCAGGCCGGCCGGGGTCAGGCGCACCGAGCGCGTGGAACGCGTGAGCAACTGCACCTTCAGTATTTCTTCAAGCTTCTTGATGCTTTGGCTCAGCGGCGGCTGCGTCATGAACAGGCGCTGGGCCGCCCGGCCAAAGTGAAGTTCCTCGGCCACCACGCCAAATACGTTCAACAAGCGACTGTCCAACATGTTATGTGCTCGCAAAGAATCTCGCCGCCCAGTACGTACGCCGAGATTAGGTCGAAAAAAGAATGAATACGGCAGAAAAACAATATTAGACAACATAACGGGCAGTCCTTACCATGCAGGGCACATGTAATCGGTACGTGCCCGGTGCACGACGTTCCGGCCCGCAAGCCGGTCAAGGAGAAGACGACAATGATGATTTCGAAGCGCTACATCGCGACCGTGGTCGCGGCAGCCTGCTATATCGTGCCGGCCGCGGGCACGGCCCAGACGGCGGACTATCCCTCGCAGCCCATCACGTTCATCGTGCCTTATGCCGCGGGCGGCAGCTCGGATACCCGTTCACGCCAAGTGGCTCAGAAAATGAGCGAAACGCTGGGCGTGACGATCGTTGTCGAGAACAAGCCCGGCGCCAGCGGCAATATCGGCACCAGCCTGATTGCTCGCGCCAAGCCGGACGGATACACGATCGGCCTGGGCAACTTCGCGCCGATGTCCGTGAACAAAACGCTCTACGGCGACACGGTGCCTTTCGATCCCAAAACCGATATCCAGCCCATTGCCCTGCTCGAGCGCGGCGCGATGGTGATGGGCGTGGGCGCGAAGTCGCCTTACGCCACCGCTCCGGCGCTGATTCAGGATGCCAAGGCGAATCCGGACAAGCTGAACTATGCCTCCACCGGTGCAGGTGCGGCGTCGCACTTGGCGACCGAGATGCTGAAGGACGTGGCGGGATTCGGCGCGGTTCACGTTCCGTATCGCGGCGGCGCGCCCGCGGCGAACGACCTGATGGCCGGCAACGTCGATTTCTACCTGGAACTTGCCAGTCTGTTCATTCCCCATGCCAAGTCGGATCAGCCCCGCATCAAGGCGCTGGCCGTGGCCTCGGAAGAGCGCCTGAAGGCGTTGCCTGACGTGCCCACCTTCAAGGAGCAGGGCATCGACCTGGTCACCTCGAACTGGTTTGGCGTCATCGCGCCTGCCGGCGTGCCGCAAGACGTCGTGGCCAAATTGAACGCGGCCGTGAATCAGGCGCTGAGCGACCCGGGTTACCGCTCGATCGTCGAGGCGCAAGGCGCGGAAGTGGCCGGCGGTAGCCCCGAGGAATTCCGGGCCTTCATCGACGGCGAATCTGATCGCTGGGCGAAGCTGATCAAGCAGAAGAATATCAGCGCTCAATAGGTGCTTCATGGAAACACTGCAGTCCACACTGGCGGCCATCGCGCGCCGTGACGCTGATATCAAGGCTTGGGCCTACCTCGCCGAGAGCGGCCGGATGGAAAGGCCAGGCGGACTGCAGCGCCCGTTGGAGGGCATGCTTTTCGGTGTCAAGGACATCATCGACGTAGAAGGCATGCCGACCGCTTGCGGCGCGTCCTTGCGACAGACGCCAGCGCGTTTTTTTGATGCCACGTGCGTCGCACAATTGCGTGCGGCGGGGGCGGTGCCCATCGGCAAGACGGTGACGGCCGAGTATGCCTTCACGGCGCCTGGCCCGACCCGAAACCCCTGGAATCTGAAGCACACTCCTGGGGGCTCATCCAGCGGCTCTGCCGCCGCCGTGGCGGCCGGCATGGTTCCCTTTGCGCTGGGTACGCAAACAGGCGGCTCGATGATTCGTCCGGCCGCGTTCAACGGCGTGGTGGGATTCAAGCCCAGCTTCGGCTATGTGCACCGCGCAGGCATGACGGTCCTGTGCGATACGCTGGATACCATCGGATGGTTTACCCGCGACGTCGACTTGGCCTTGGACGTCGCGAAGGTCTTCTTGCCGGCGCCACCGGATGACTTGCCGGCCACGTCCGGCCTCCGAATCGCGATCCTGCCTTGCCGCAGTCTCGCGTCACTCAGCCCGGAAGCACAGCGCGCGCTGGAGGATGTCGCCGCCGACCTTGAAGCGCTTGGCGGCCGCGTGGAATGGCTGCACCCAGACGAGGACACCGATACGTTGCAAGCGCTGCACGCGGGGATCATGCACTACGAACTCGCGCGCGGGTTGCTCCCCATATGGCACAGTGAGCCTGGCGCTTTGCGCGCCGGGACAATAGACGGACTGAAGAAGGGCTTGCGCGTCGATCCTACACAGTATGGCGATATGCAGCGCAAGCGGGCAGAGATCGAAAATCGCTGGCGGCAGCAATTCGAAGACTACGATGTCATCGTCACGCCGAGTGCGCCGGGCGAGGCGCCCGAAGGCTTGTCCACGACGGGATCATCGGTGCTCAACCGGATTTGGTCCTTGCTCGGCTGGCCCTGCGTTCATCTGCCTTGTGCGATGTCGTCCAAGGGATTGCCCTTGGGCGTGCAATGGGTCGGCAAGCCGGGGCAGGACACGGCGCTGCTGTCATTAGCCCGGCGATTGCATGCCTCGATCGACCGGCGCGGCGGCAAGCTTGCACCGTCCAGCGACATCTAGAAGGCGGACGTGCCAGCCCGACATCCTTTCCGGTGGACGGGGCGCATTTGTTCGGCCGACCTACCCTCGGGATGTATGCGACCCGAGGCCCACGGTGACAGGTTTGGCATCAAGCAGGGTGGTCAGCGCTGACGGGGACACGCCGATCAGATAGCCGCGGCGGCCTCCATTCAGATAGATCACCGGATAGTCCAGCAGGCTGGCTTCTACCCACACCGGCATCTTCTTGCGTGTCGCGAAAGGTGATGTGCCGCCCACCAGGTAGCCGGAGTGCTTTTGCGCCGTCTCGACGGTGCAAGGAGCCACTTTCTTGGCGCCTGTCTGGCGTGCCAGGTTCTTCGTCGACACTTCGCAGTCGCCATGCATGACGACGATCAGCGGATGCGCATGCTCGTCCTCCATGATGAGGGTCTTGGCGACCTGGTGCAGGTCGACATCCAACTGCTGCGCGGCTTCGGTGGCCCCGCCATGGTCCACATAGTGGTAAGGGTGTTCCGAAAACGGTATCTTGTTCTTCTTCAAGAATTGCGTCGCGGGTGTTTCCGAGACGTGTTTGTCTTTAGCCATGTTGTGCTGGTGTGAAGGTATCGTATGACTGTCGGTATGCAGCGCTGCAAAAGCACCATCTGTTTATCTTCAGTCTGGGGACGCGGCGCTCATGCTCGTGGATGATGCTTCGCATGCAAGGCCTTTAGCCGCTCCCGGGCCACATGAGTATAAATCTGCGTCGTCGAAATGTCGGCATGGCCCAACAGCATCTGGACCACGCGCAAGTCGGCGCCATGATTCAGCAGGTGCGTGGCAAAAGCATGTCGCAGTACGTGCGGCGACAGGGGCACGTGTATGTCGGCCAGGGCTGCATACTTCTTCACGATCAACCAGAAAGACTGGCGCGTCATGGCGGCGGCCCTTGCCGTGACGAACAGCGCGTCGCAATGTCGGCCGTTTAGAAGCGACGGGCGCGACTGCTTCAGATACTCGTCGATCCAGTACTGGGCTTCGTCGCCCAACGGCACCAGGCGGTCTTTTCCGCCTTTGCCCTGGTTGACCCGGACGATGCCTTCGTTCAGGCTGACGTCGAGAACGCCCAGGGAGATCAATTCGCTGACGCGCAAACCGGTGGCGTACAGGGTCTCGAGCATGGCGCGATCGCGCAGGCCGAGGCTGCTTCCCGCGTCCGGTGCCTGAAGCAGGGCATCGACCTGATCTTCGGACAGTGTCTTCGGGAACCGGGTGGCCTGCTTCGCGGCGCGCAAGCTCAGGCAAGGATCGCGGCTGACGATGCCATGGCGCAGCGCCCACAGGTAATAACGCCTCAAGGCGGCCAGGCGTCGGTTGGCCGTCGTGGCCTTGGTGTCTGCATGCCTGGCTGCAAACCATTCCTGGATGTCGCCCGCTTCAGCCTGCTCAAGGCCCTTGCCGCTGGCGCCATGCAGCCACAGCGCGAACCCGTGAAGGTCCTGCCGATAGGCCGCAAGCGTATTCCTGGAGAGCCCGTCTTCCAGCCAGATGGCATCCAGGAAGGTGTCGAGACTGGCGGGAGGCGAAAAGGATTTCATTGATCGAGGATGGGGTTTGACGCTCCGAAGTGTGCTTTATATATTACGTTATGGAAAAGGAGCCCGAATGACCATCAAACGAACCATGGCGTTGGCCGTCCTTGCTGTGACGGCTTGGACCACGCCCGCGGCGGCTGCCGATATGCTCGTGGCGGCAAGCAGCAGCCTGAAGGGCGCCTTTACCGAGCTTGTCGTTGGCTTTCAACAGGCCAATCCCGGCACCCGGGTGCTCATGACCTTTGCCGGGTCGGACGCGCTTGTGGGACAAGTCGTCCATGGCGCCCCCATCGACGTCCTGGCTACGGCCGATCAGTCGTCGATGGACCGTGCCGCACAGGCCGGCAGCATCGATACCGCGACGCGGCGCAACTTCGCCGGCAATGACGTCGTGCTCATCGTTCCGCCTGCCAACCCGCTCAAGATCAGCTCTGTAGGGGACCTTGCCGCGTCAGGCGTCAAACGCGTGGCCTTCGGCAACCCCGCAACAAGTTCCGCGGGCCGTTATACGAAAGCCTCGCTCGAGCAATCCGGCCAGTGGGACATCGTCAAGCAACGCGAAGTCCTGGGGAAGGATGTCGGGGAAGTGCTGGATGCCGTGGCCAGCGGCGAGGCCGACGCGGGATTTGTCTTTGCCTCCGATGCGGCCACCCTGCCCGACAAGGTCCGCGCGGTGCAGACGCTGGCCTCGCCGTCGCCGGTGTCGTACCCGATCGCGCTCGTGCAGCGCCCCGGCCGGCATCCTCAGGCGCAGGCGTTTCTCGAGCATGTCGTCTCGGCACAAGGCGCGGCCGTCCTGGCCAAGCACGGCTTCAAGCAGCCTTAGCACCCACATGCCGTCGACCAGGGTGGCCGGTCGGGCCGCCTTCGTTGTCATGCGCGGCCTGTAACCATGGCGCTGCGCCATCCCGAGAACGGGGCCCCGGTGGACATTTCATTCCCGGAACGCTTGTGCCCGCGTCCAATGCTTCGTATCCTGCCTCTCGTTAGAATGACCGCGTTCACCTTCAGGGCTTTGCATCCATAGAATGATAAAAACTTTGGCTTTCGTCACGCTGCAGGAACTCTCGACGTTCGAGTCCGGCAGGGTCCTCGTGCTTACCGTCAACAATCGTTACGCGCGCCGCTTGCTGGGCGACCTGACGGCCGGTTTGGGGCCTGAACGCACCGTCATGGAAATTCCGGACATCATTCCGCTGTCGGCCTGGTTAAGACAAGCGGCAGACCAGTTGTCCTTCGAGCCTGCATCCGGGCTGGCGGCGCGTACCGTCGATGGTTTCGGCGCGCGTCTGTTATGGCAGCGCGTCATCGCCGAACTCGAGGACGAGCGCGCCTTGCTGGACGTCCCCCAAGCGGCCCGGCTAGCCGCCGAGGCCGACCGATTGATGGACGACTGGCGCATCGACGTGCCGCCCGACCTCGAAACCGTCGACTTTCAGCGGTTCAAGGTCTGGCGCAAGCACTATCGGACTACGCTTGCCGAACTCGATATCGACGATGCCAACCAAGCCTACGAGCGCGTGCACGATGCCGTGGTCAGCGGCCTGCTTCAGGTGCCGTTCACCACGCTCGTGCTCGCCGGGTTCAACGAAGTGGCGCCACGACTCGCCGCCATGCTCGATGCCATGGCGGGGCAGGGCGTACGCTTGCTCCGGCTGGACCAGCCTGCGGTGGCCGCGTCCGCGGTGCAGCGGCGGGCGGCCCCCGATCCGGACAGCGAATGGCGACTTGCCGCCGAGTGGGCTGCGGATCAGCTCAAGCAGCATCCCGAGGGTCGGTACGCCATTGTGGCGGCTCGCCTCGAAAATGATGTCGTGCTGGCGCACCGCAGCTTGCGCGCGGCGCTGGGCACCGACACGCAAGGCCGGGCCGTTCCCTACAACATCGCGGTGGCGCGTCCCCTGGGCGAGTGGCCGCTCGTGCGCGCCGCGCTTCAGTGGCTGAAGGTGTTCGCCTCCTTCGCGCAGCGTCATGGCTGCGAACCCGCCGACCTCGGCCAGGCGTTGTTGTCCGGCGCTTGCGCGGGCGCGGCGGCTGAAGCATCGGGGCGGGCCCTCATCGATGCGCATTGGCGGCGGCGTGCCACGATCCGCGTGTCCCAGGAACAGTTCACCCGCTTGCTCGGCCGATATGCGCCCCGCCTGGGATCGGCGTGGGCGACATGTCAGACCCTCGTGGCCGACCACGTATCGGCCGCCCCGGCCGACGTCTGGGCGCAGCGCTTCCGCCAGTGGCTGCAGGCCCTGGGTTTCCCTGGTCAATCCAGCTTGAACAGCCATGCATTTCAAGTCCTCGAGGCCTTCGATGGCCTCATTGACCAGTTTGCGCAGCAGTCGGTCGTTCTCGGCCAGGCGAGCTTTGGCAGCGCGGTGGGCTTGCTGGCGAGGTTGGCGCGCGAAACGCCGTTCCAGCCGCAACGCGACCCGGCCGCCCGGCTCGATGTGCTGGGCTTCCTGGAGTCCGAGGGAGGGCGCTGGGATGGTGTCTGGCTGCTCGGCCTCACCGACGAGGTCATGCCCGCCGCGCCGCGGCCCAACCCCCTCATTCCGCTGGCGGCATTGCGGCAGGCCCAGGCGCCCCGGGCCACCCCCGAACGCGAGCTGGATTGGGCGTCAAACATGTACGCCGCACTCGTCGCCAGCGCGCCGCAGGTATGGATCAGCCACGCCCTGCACGAGGGCGAGCGCGAACTGCGGCCCAGTCCGTACATCGCAGGCCTTCCTGTCCAGCCCGAGCCTGTGCCGGTCGTGGACCGCTCGGTGGCCGTCATGGAGTATGTGCGCGATGAACAAGGCCCTGCGCTGGAAGAAGGCGCGGCCACCCGCGGCGGGATTGCCGTGATCGATACACAGGCGCGCAATCCGTTGTGGGCGTTCGCGAAGTACCGCCTGGGCGCCAGCGAATTGCCGAAGTATGCCGTTCTGTCCGACCAGAACGCGCGGGGCCTGCTGCTGCATCGCGCCGCAGAGCTCATCTGGCGGCTGGTACCCGACCAGGACGCATTGCGCAGCTTGAACGACGGGGGCGGGCTTCCGACACTGATATCAAACGCGCTGGGACAGGCGGCCGACGAATGCCTGCAGGATTATGGGCCTGCCTTGCGTGGGCTCGAAGAGGCCCGCTCGGAAAGGATCCTGCATGAATGGCTCATGCAGGAACTGGCGCGACGCCCATTCCGAGTGCGTGACGTCGAGCAGGACTACGAATGGTCGCATGGCCCCCTGCGGCTCAGCCTGCGCCTGGATCGCATCGACGAACTCGACGACGAACGCCTCGCCGTCATCGATTACAAGTCCGGCAGCGGCAACATCGATCCCCGATCCAATTGGATGCGCAACCGCCCGGTGGGCCTGCAGTTGCCGTTCTATGCCGCCGTCCTGGCGCAGGAGGGCCCGGGGGTCGCGGCGCTGGCGCTGGCCAAACTGCATGCCCGCGGCATCGAGTTCAAAGGCTTGGCCGACGGGGACTACGGGCTGTTTGGCGTGGCAAGCCTCGACGAATGGCCGGACTTTGCCGGCATGACCTGGAACGAACTGATGGCGCAGTGGCGCGACAACATACAGGGCCTGGCGGACGAATTTGCCGGCGGATGGGCCCGCAATCAAAGCATGCACCCCGACGATATCAAGTACTGCGACGTCATCCCTTTCCTGCGACTCACCGAGGAGTATCAGCGTGTCGATTAAGCAACCCAGCGACAGTGCGGTACGTCTGGCGGCCATCGACCCGACGCAGTCCTTTCTCATCCAGGCGCCCGCCGGCTCAGGCAAGACGGAACTCCTCACCGATCGCATCCTCGCCTTGCTGGCAACGGTGAACCGGCCGGAAGAAATCGTGGCGATCACCTTCACGCGGAAGGCGGCATCCGAAATGCATGCGCGCGTGCTCGCCAAGCTGCGGGCCGGCGACGGGCCGTGCCCGACCGAGCCGCACAAGCAGCGAAGCTGGCAGTTGGCGCAGCAGGCCATGCAGCGCAATCGAGACCTGGGCTGGAATCTTCTGCAGTATCCTGCCCGGCTCAGTGTCCGCACGATCGATTCGTTCTGCGCCTATCTCGTCCGCGCCATGCCCTGGCTCAGCTCGCTGGGCGGCTTGCCCGCCATCATCGACGACGCGCGCGAACACTACGAAGCCGCAGCCCAGGCCACGCTGGCCATGGCCGACGAGAACGAGGCCGTTGCCGCCCTGATCGCGCACCTGGACGTGGATGTGAGCGCTGGACAAGACCTGCTCGCCAATATGCTGGCAAGCCGTGACCAATGGCTGCCGGTACTGGCCCGGGGAAGTGATGTCAACCAACTGCTGCAAAGTCTCGAGCGTGCCGTGCAGTCGGACCTGGAGCGCCTGTCGAAGGCCATGCCGCCTGGCTGGGCCGAGGTACTTGCGCCGTGCTTGTCGCGCGCTGCACGCGTCCTCGACGAGGCCGGCCCTTCGGATATCGGCATCCTGAGGGACTGGAACGGCGACCCCTTCGGTCACGACGCCGCGAGCCTGCCGAAGTGGCAGGCTCTGGCCTGCGCGCTGCTGACCACCAAGAACACGCTGCGGCGAACGGTCAATATCAAGCAGGGCTTCGAGGCCCGAAGCGCCTACAAAGAAGACTTCCTGAACTGGATCAAGGCCATGCCCGAGTCCGCGCCCTGGCTCGAGGCACTGATCGACATCCGCTGCGCGCCCAGTACGGGCTATGAAGCCGAGCAGGAAGAGGTCCTGGCGACCCTGCTCGAGGTGCTGTGGATCGCCGCTGCCCAACTGAATCTTCGCTTCTCCGAAGTCGGGGAAGTCGATTTCGCTGAGATCTCCCAGCGTGCGTTGCAGGCGCTGGGCCGCGCGGACGACCCCAGCGAGCTCATGCTCGCCCTGGATAACGTCATCAAGCACGTCCTGGTCGACGAATTCCAGGACACCAGTCAGTCCCAGATCGAGCTCCTGGAGCGGCTGACTGCAGGGTGGACGCCTGGTGACGGCCGCAGTCTTTTTCTGGTCGGCGACCCCATGCAGTCGATCTACCGGTTCCGCAAGGCCGATGTCGGTTGCTTCCTTCGGGTGAAGGCACAGGGCTTGGGGCATGTCTCGTTGACGCCGCTGGAGCTCAAAGACAACTTCCGCTCGCAGGCGAAACTCGTCGATTGGGTCAACTCGACGTGTCGCCCGCTCTTCCCCAAGGAGGATCATCCGGGCCTGGGCGCCATCCAGTACACCGACTCGGTGGCTTTCAACGATCCGGACGAAGGCATCGACGTCGAGTTTCATCCTGTCTGGAAGCGTAAGAACGGCGATGCCCCTCAATCAGACGATGCCGTTCCCGCGGCCGAGGCCGTTGCGATCCAGCTCGCCAAGGAAGCGTTGCAGCGCTATCCCGATAGCGAGCATCCGGTCGCCATCCTGGTCCGGGCACGCACGCACCTGGACGACCTGGTGCATCGGCTGGCGGCTGAAAACATCCCCTGCCGTGCGGTGGAGCTCGTGTCCCTGCGGTCACGTCAGGTCGTCATCGACCTGACCCAGCTCGCGCGCGCCCTGTCCCACGCCGCCGACCGTCTGGCATGGCTCTCGGTCCTCCGTTCACCCTTGTGTGGCCTCAGCCTTGCCGGGCTGCATGCCTTGTGCGGGGCGGACCTGACCGCCGCCGTGCCGACGTTGCTGGCCCAATGGCGCGAGCGCGATGCACGGGGTGAATCTGAACTCGATCCCGATGAATCCACGCGCTTGCGTCGTGCCGCGGCCGTGCTGCTGGATGACGCCAACAGCGCCGGCACAATCCCTTTCGCGGCCTGGCTGGAGCACTGCTGGCAACGGTTGGGCGGCGCCGCCATTTATGGCAGCGAAAGCGATGCCGCCGACGCCGAAAGCCTGTTCCGTCTCATCGAAAAACTGGCGCCCTACGGCAACCTGGATCCCGTAGACCTCAATGCTCGATTGGCCAAGCTGTATGCCGCGCCCAACAGCAGCGGACGGGCCGTCGAGGTCATGACGATACACAAATCCAAAGGACTGGAGTTCGACACCGTCATCATCGCGGGACTGCATCGCCGCCCCATGAGCGATACGGCGCCTTTGGTGCGTTTCGAGCACAGCGATGGGGAGCTGCTGCTGGGCCCCATCCGCCATCGCGTCACCGAGGAAGCGGACCCCGTCACCGTCTATCTGGCTGAACGGGACAAGAAACGCGCCGCCTACGAAGCTGACCGCCTCTTGTACGTAGCGCTGACCAGGGCGCGGCGGCAGTTGCACCTGGTCGGCATCGTCGAACTCGATGATGGCATGGCGATCAAGGATCCGCCCGCTGCATCACTGCTCGGCCGCTTGTGGAACCATATGCAGAAGCCGGTTCCGCCCGAGGCCGCCGAACTGGACATCGATGCGGTGGAAAATGCCTTGCCCGGTCATGAGCGGCTGCTGGTGCGCGCTCGTATCGACGCCTTGCCCGCGACGCCCGTCACGGAAGCCGAGCCGCCGTCTGGCACTCCGTGGCAATGGCGGGCCGAGTCCGGCGCTGAAAACATCGTCGGCACGGTGGCGCATGCCTGGCTCGAACGCATTGGCACAGAGGGCCTGGACGCCTGGTCGGCCGAACGCGTAGACGCCAGCATGGACGTTTTCCGCAGGCAACTCAGCCGTGCAGGGCTGGCGTCGTCCGCGGTCGACGGCGCTGCGACGATCTTGCGCGATACGCTCGCCGCTACACTGGGCAGCGAGCGGGGCCGATGGTT